>JGI25384J37096_10000658_pt1 | contig 10448 bp, 8 predicted proteins | sample GraSoi013_1_40cm_4_FD_37096 | JGI IMG/M metagenome (IMG submission 37096)
TGTTCAGACCGATAGCTCTCGAGCCGGGTGATGTCGCCGCGAAGCGCCGCCACCTCGGCCTGGGCCCGTTTGATGCGGTCGTCGAGCCGCGCCACGTCGCGTTGCTTCTGAGCAAGCCGGCGCTCCGTGTCCTCGATCTCCGCGAGCAAGGACGTCTCGCGGCGCCGGGCTTCGGCGGCCTTTTCCCGCTCCTGCTTGAGCTGGTTCTGGGTCTCCTGGAGCTTCCGCTGCTCGGCCTGCACCGGGTCGTCGCGCTTGGGCTGGGCGCCGACCGGCAGCGCGCTGGTCACGAGGATGAGGGCGAGCGCCAGGAGGTCCCGAGCCTTCACGNTGCGCTCCGTCCGCGCGCCAGCCAGCCTCCGAAGGCCCCGAGCGCGGCGCCCGCGGCCAGCAGGCGCAGGACGGCCGAGGTCGGGAGGAACTCGAGGGTCGGCAATCCCACCGTGATGCTCATGAGCGGCTCGAGCTTCGGGGCCGCCAGCCGGTAGAACACGACGAGCGCGAGCAGCGCGAGCGTGGCTCCCAGCAGTCCCTGGATGAGGCCCTGGAGCAGCAGCGGCAGCCGGATAGCGGCTTCGGGCGCGCCGACCAGCCTCATGATCTCGGTCTCGTCGCGCCGGGCATGCAGCACCAGCGTGGTAGCCGTGGTCACCGTCAGGATCGCCGCCAGCGCCAGCGTGGCGCCGAGGCCGAGGCCGATCAAGACGAGGAGCCGCTGCCAGTCTGACAGCCGCTCCACCCACTCGACGCTGCCTTCCACTTCCTCGACCTCGGGCAGCGTGCCGAGTCGGGTGATCAGCACGCGAGCGCCGTCGGGCGTCGCCGCGCCCGACGTCGGCGTGACCTCGATCGACGCCGGCAACGGATTGGACGGCAGGTTGTCGGCCACCGTCGCGTCCTTGCCCAGCATGCGCTTGAGCGACGTCAGCGCCTCGGCCTTGCTGATGTAACGGGCGCCGGCGACGTTGGGGATCGCCTTCACCCGCTCGAGCAGCACGACCTGCTCCAGCGATGTGGGCTCGCGGCGGAGATAGAGGATGACGCGAACACGATCCTTCCATTCAGAGACGGCACGTCCGAGGTTGGCCGAGAGCAGCCAGAAGCCACCGAGGGCCACGAGCGAGAGCGTGATGAGAACGACCGCGGTGAGGGCGACGCGTCCGGCCCGGCGCAGGTCACGCAGCGCCTCGCCGAGGAGGAAGCCGAGCACCTAGCCCTCGTCCTTCACCAGGCGCCCGCCCTCGAGCACCAGCGTCCGCCGGCGNATGGCCGCGGCCAGACGCGACTGGTGCGTGGCCAGGATCACCGTCGTCCCTCCGGCCCAGATGTCCTTGATGACGCTGACGACCTCGGCCGCCATTCCATCGTCGAGGTTTCCCGTCGGCTCGTCGGCGATCAGCAAGGCTTGCTTGCGGACGATCGCGCGTGCGAGTGCGGCGCGCTGCGCCTCGCCCTGGCTGAGCTGCGCGGGATAGGCCTGAGCGCGCGCTGACAGGCCGACGGCGCGGAGCGCTTCGAAGGCGCGCGCCGTGATCTCCCGGCGGGGCACACCAGTGACCCGAAGCACGAAGGCGATGTTCTCGTACACCGTCCGTCCCGGCAGCAGCTTGGCGTCCTGGAAGACGACGCCGATGGTCCGGCGGAAGGCGGAGACTTCACGGGGTGTCAGCTCGGCCAGCGGCTGACCGAGGACCATGACCTCACCGTCGGTCGGCTCTTCTTCGCGGTAGAGCAAACGCATCAGGGTCGTCTTGCCCGCGCCGCTCGGGCCATTGATGACGACGAACTCCCCCTTGTCGATAGTGAAGGTGACGTCGCTGAGGGCAGGCACTTTCACCGGACCGACTTCGTAGATCTTAGAAACCCGGTGAAGCTCAATCATTTGCGGACGGGACGATTATAGCCGCCCGCGTCAGGCTTTCGAGAGCTTCTCCTCGAGGATGGAGTTCACGAGGCCGGGGTTCGCCTTGCCCTGCGTGGCCTTCATGACGAGGCCGACGAGCGCGCCTTTGGCGGCGCTTCGTCCCTTTTTGAAATCGTCGACGGGCCGGGGATTGGCGGCGAGCACGTCGTCCACGATCCGCTCGAGCGCGCCAGTGTCGGCGACCTGCGTGAGGCCCTCACGCTTCACGATGGACGCGGCGTCGTCACCGCTGCGGAACATCTTCTCGAAGACGTCCTTGGCGATCTTCCCGCTGATCGTGCCGTCGTCGATGAGCGTGAGCAGCCCGGCCAGGCGCAACGGTGTGAGTTTGGTGGCTCGGATCGCCGCTTCGTCGTCGCCGGGCAGCACGCGGAGGAGCTCGGACATCACCCAGTTCGACACGACCTTGGCGTTCGGAAAGTCGCGCACGGCCGCCTCGAAGTACTCGGCCAGCGCGCGGCTCTGCGTCAGCACGTCGGCGTCGTACGGTGGCAGCCCGTGCTGGCTCACGAAGCGCTGGCGCCGGGCGCGCGGCAGCTCGGGCAAGTTGGCCTGGATCTCGGCGATGAAGCTCGGCTCGAGCTCGAGTGGCACCAGATCGGGCTCGGGAAAGTAACGGTAGTCGTGGGCGTACTCCTTCGAGCGCATCGAGCGCGTGTAGCCGCGGTCGGCATCCCACAACCGCGTCTCCTGCACGATGCGCTCGCCGGCGTCGAGCGCGCGGGCCTGCCGCTCCACCTCGAACTCGAGCGCCCGCTGGACGTTCCTGAACGAGTTCAGGTTCTTGATCTCCACCTTGGTGCCAAGCTCTTTCGCGCCACGCTCGCGCAGTGAGATGTTGGCGTCGCAACGGAGCGAGCCTTCCTCCATGTTGCCGTCGCACACTCCGAGGTACACGAGCACGGCGCGGAAGGCGCGCAGATAGGCGGCGGCCTCCTCGGGCGAGCACAGCTCGGGCTTCGAGACCGTCTCCATCAGCGGCACGCCGGCGCGGTTGTAGTCGACCAGGCTCGCGTGCGCCGTCTCCAGCGTCCCCTCGTGCACGAGCTTGCCGACGTCCTCCTCCAGGTGCAGGCGCTGGATCCCGATGCGCTTGACGCCGCCTCCGACTTCGATTTCCAGCCAGCCTTCCTCGGCCAGCGGCTCCTCGTACTGGCTGATCTGATAGTTCTTCGGCATGTCGGGGTAGTAGTAGTGCTTGCGCGCGAAGCGGCACGCGCGGTTCACGCGACAGCCGAACGCGAGCGCGGTCTTCACGCTGAACTCGATCGCGCTCCGGTTGATCACGGGCAGGACGCCGGGCATCCCGAGGCACACCGGGCAGGTCTGCGTGTTGGGCGCCGCGCCGAACGACGTCGGGCAGCCGCAGAACATCTTCGAGCGCGTGAGGAGCTGGGCGTGGACCTCCAGCCCGATGACGGTTTCGTAGCTTTTCGTGGCCGGTGCCGACCTGGCGTTCATAGCTGCGGTCGCTTCTCGAGCCAGGAGGTCGCCCGCTCGTAGGCGTGGGCGACCCGCAGGACGCGCGACTCGTCGAAGGCGCGGCCGATGACCTGCAGCCCGATCGGCAGTCCGGCCGCGCTGAAGCCGCAGCGGACCGAAATGCCCGGCAGCCCGGCCAGGTCGGCGCCCACGGTGAAGACGTCGTTCAGGTACATGGAGAGCGGATCTTCCCTCTCGCCGTGCCTGAAGGCAACGCCGGGCGTGGTCGGAGCGACGATCAGGTCGACGCGAGCGAAGGCGCGCTCGAAGTCGCGGCGCACCAGCGTGCGTACCTTCTGGGCGCGGCCGTAGTAGGCGTCGTAATAGCCGGCCGAGAGCGCGTAGGTTCCGAGGACGATCCGGCGCTTGACCTCGGCGCCGAAACCCGCCGCGCGCGTGCGGCTCACCATGTCGATCAGGTCTTTCCCGCCCGGTACGCGCAGCCCGTACTTCACGCCGTCGTAGCGGGCGAGGTTCGACGAGGCCTCCGCCGGCGCGATGATGTAGTACACCGCTATCCCGTAGTCGGTCATCGGCAGCGAGATCTCCTCGGTGGCCGCGCCCAGCTTCTCGAGCGCCGCGATGGCCTCGCGCACCGAGCGCTGCACGTCGGCGTCCATGCCCGGCGTGAAGTACTCCTTCGGCACACCGATCTTGATGCCCCGCACGTCGCCGGTCAGCGCCGCGGCATAGTGCGGCACGGCCTCGGGTACCGACGTCGAGTCGTGCGGGTCGAGGCCAGCGATCGTCTCGAGCACGAGCGCCGCGTCCTGGACGTCGCGGGTGAGCGGGCCGACGTGATCGAGCGACGACGCGAACGCCACGAGCCCGTAGCGGGAGACGCGGCCGTACGTCGGTTTCAGGCCAACGACGCCACAGAATGCCGCGGGCTGCCGTACCGATCCTCCGGTATCCGTCCCGAGCGCGGCCACCGCGAGATCGCCGGCCACCGCAGCCGCCGAGCCTCCTGACGACCCTCCGGGCACGCGGGCGAGGTCCCACGGATTGCGCGTGAGCTTGAATCCCGAATGCTCGGTGGACGAGCCCATCGCGAATTCGTCCATGTTCGTCTTGCCGAGCACGACGGCGCCCGCCTCCTTCAGCTTCGTCACCACGGTGGCGTCGTAGGGCGGAACGAACCCGTCGAGGATCTTCGACCCGCACGTGGTGCGGATGCCGCGCGTACAGAACACGTCCTTGATCGCGAACGGCGCGCCGTCGAGCGGCCCGCGCGGGATGCCCTTGCGATATCGCTCGTCGGCGGCGTGCGCCTGGGCCAGCGCCTCTTCGCGCGTGACGGTGAGATAGCCCCCGACCTTGTCGTCGTGAGCGGCGATCCGGGCGAGATAGGCCTCGGTCGCCGCGGTCGGCGTGGTAGATCCCGCCCGATAGGCGTCGACCAGCTCGTGGATCGTGAGCTGGGTCAGGTGGGGTTTCGCGTCAGTCTTCAATGATCCGCGGGACCCGGAAGAACTCGCCCACGCGATCGGGAGCGTTGGCGAGCGCCTCGGACTGGGGCAAGCACGGCGCGGGCTCGTCGTCGCGCATGACGTTGAGGAGCGGGACGGCGTGAGAGGTCGGCTCCACGCCCTCCACGTCGACCGCCTTCAGCTTGTCGATGTACTGGAGGATCGCCGAGAGCTGCTCGCGCATCCGCGCGCGCTCGCTCTCGGTGAGCGCGAGCCGGGCGAGCCGGGCGACGTGCTCGACGTCCTTGTCGCCGATCATCAGTCCATCTCCTCCAGATGCGCGTACTGGAGCGACAGCCGCTTCCGGCCAACGCTGGCGAAGCGGACGGTGACGATCGTGTCGCCGCCCTCCTTCTCGATGCCGACGACCATCCCCTCGCCCCAGCGCGCGTGCCGAACGCGCGCGCCCACGCGAAACGGCAGATCGTCGCCGAGCGGCTCGCCGAAGGTCGGGTCCGGCTCGCACACGACCCCGCCGCGCGGCTCCGGCCGCGCGTTGAGCGACGTCAGGTGCTCCTCCGGCATCTCGCGCAGGAAGCGCGACGGCTCGCCCACGCCATATCCGTGGACACGCCGGTGCAGCGCGTACGTGAGGTAGAGCCGCTCGCGGGCGCGCGTGACGCCAACATAGCAGAGCCGCCGCTCTTCCTCGATCTCCTCGGGATCCTCGAGCGACCGCGCATGGGGGAACACGCCCTCCTCGAGGCCGGTGAGGAAGACGGCGGGAAACTCGAGGCCCTTGGCCGAGTGGAGAGTCATGAGCGTGACGCGGGAGTCGGCGTCCTTCAGCTCGTCGATGTCGCTCATCAGCGCGACCGAATCGAGAAAGCCTTCCAGCGTGGCGCCTTCCGTGGCGTGGGTGTAATCCTCGGCGGCGGCGATCAGCTCCTCGAGGTTCTCCAGCCGAGCCTCGGACTCGGGCGAGCGATCGTCTTCGAGGCTCTTCCGATAGCCGGAGGCGTTGAGGAGCACGTCGATCAGCGCGGGAGGTGGAAGCGCGGCCCGATCGGCGGCGAGCTTGCGGATGAGCCCGGCGAACTCCTCGAGCCCGCGGGAGGCCTTGCCGCGGATGTCGAGCGGAGGCTCGGCGGCGAGGGCGAGCAGTGGCTTGCTGTCGCGCGCCGCGACCTCGTCGAGCCGGGCCAGCGTGGTGGCGCCGATCCCGCGGGTGGGGGCGCCGACCGCGCGCCGGAAGGCCACGTCATCGGCCGGGTTCACGAGCAGCCGCAGGTACGCCAGCGTGTCCTTGATCTCTCGTCGCTCGTAGAACCGGACGCCACCGACGATCACGTAGGGGATGCGCGCCCGGCGCAGCGCGTCCTCGAGCACGCGCGACTGGGCGTTGGTCCGGTAGAAGACGGCGACGCCGTGCCACGGCACCCCCTCGCCGCGCACGGTGAGGATCGTCTGAGCGACGAAGTTCGACTCCTCGTGCTCGTCCCAGGCCCGATAGAGCCGCGCCGTGTCGCCTTCTGCGTTCTCGGTCCACAGCGTCTTGTCCTTTCGCTGAACGTTGTGCGCGATCACGGCCGAGGCCAGCGACAGGATCCGCTGCGTCGAGCGGTAGTTCTGCTCGAGGCGAACCACTTTCGTTCCGGGGTAGTCCTGCTCGAACTCGAGCACGTTGCGGATGTCGGCACCGCGGAATTTATAAATCGACTGGTCGGGATCGCCGACGACGCAGATGTTCCGATGCTCGGCGGTGAGCAGGCGGATCATCTTGTACTGCGCGCGGTTCGTGTCCTGGTACTCGTCCACCAGCATGTGGCGCCAGAGTCCGCGGTACCACGCGAGCNCTTCCGGCACCGTCTCGTACAGCCGCACGGTGCAGAGCAGCAGGTCGTCGAAGTCCACCGCGCCGACCTCTTTCATGCGCTTCTCGTAGCGCGAGTACACGAGGGCCGCCTTCTTCTCCCACGGACCGCGCGCGTCCCGGAGGGCATCCGCCACGCTGATCATCTGGTTCTTCATGTAGGAGATCCGATGGACGGCNCCGCTCGGCGTGAACGACCGCTCGGCCAGCTCNCCCTCCTTCATGCANTCCTTCACGAGCGCGAGGCGGTCGTCCTCGTCGTAGATCGTGAAGTGCGACGGCAGCCCGATGTGCTTGCCGTGCTGGCGGAGGATGCGCACGCACGCCGAGTGGAAGGTGGCGATGAGCGGCGCGCCGACGCCGACGGGCCGGAGCAGGCCCTCCACTCGCCGGGCCATCTCGCCGGCGGCCTTGTTGGTGAACGTGACGGCGAGGAGATTCCGCGGGGACATGCCCTGGGACGCGGTCAGCCACGCGATGCGGTAGGCGATGACCCGCGTCTTGCCGCTGCCCGCGCCGGCGAGGACGAGGAGNGGCCCTTCTCCGTAGGTGACGGCTTCGCGTTGCGCGGGGTTCAGATCATCGAGGAGACGTTCCAGACCTGCCGGCACCGGCACATTGTACCGGGAATTACCCGGCGCTGAATGCCCTCCACCCGAGGACGACCCACCCGGCCAGGAAGCACAGGCCGCCGAGTGGGGTGATCATGCCGAGCCACCTCCAGCCGCTGATCGCCAGGAGGTACAGGCTGCCGGAGAAGATCATCGTGCCGGCTACGAACAGCCAGCCGGCGATGATGGCGCCCTGGCCCGGGCCGCGCGTGCACTCCCACGCCACCGCGAAGAGCGCGAGCGCGTGGAACATGTGATAGCGCACGCCCGTCTCGAAGACGGCGAGCATGTCGGAAGTGAGTCGGCCGCGAAGGCCATGAGCCGCGAAAGCGCCGAGGGCGACGGCGATGAACGCCGAGAGCGAACCGATGCCGAAGAAGAGGCGGTCCGTCGCTACTCCACCGTCACCGACTTCGCGAGGTTACGTGGCTGGTCCACGTCGCAGCCCCGGCGGACCGAGACGTGATAGGCCAGGAGCTGGAGCGGGATCACCGTGATCAGCGGCGCCAGTAATTCAGCTGCCGGTGGGACCTCGATGACGTGCTGGGCCTTCGACGCGATGAGCTTGTCGCCCTGGTGGACGATCGCGATCACCTGGCCCTCGCGCGCCCGCACCTCTTCNATGTTCCCGAGCATCCGCTCGTACGANGCGTCGCGNGGCGCGATGGCCACGACGGGGAGGCCGTCGGCGATCAGCGCGATGGGCCCGTGCTTCATCTCGCCCCCGGCGTACCCCTCGGCGTGGATGTACGAGATCTCCTTCAGCTTCAGCGCGCCCTCGAGGGCAATCGGGTACTGGACGCCGCGGCCGAGATAGAGGAAGTCGGTCGCGTGGCTGAGATGACGCGCCAGCGCGGCGACCTTGGCATCGAGCTCCAGCGTCTGCTCGACCAGCCGCGGGATCTCCACCAGGTCACGGATGCGCTTGCGCACGTCCTCGGCGGTGATGGCGTCGCGCTGCCGGCCGAGCCACAGGCCGAGCAGGTAGACCGCCACGATCATCGTGGAGAACGCCTTCGTAGACGCCACGCCGATCTCCGGGCCGGCGTGCATATATATGGTCCCGGTCGCCTCGCGGGCAAGCGCGGAGCCGACGGCGTTGGTGATCGTGATGATCGGGCAGCCCTTGAGCCGGGCGGCCTTGACCGCGCCGATGGTGTCCGCGGTCTCACCGGACTGGGAGACGGCCACCACGAGCGTCTCGGGGCCGGCGATGGCGTCGCGGTACCGGTACTCCGACGCGAGGTCGGCTTCGGCGGGCAGGCCGGCCAGCCGCTCGACCATGGTCTTACCCAGCATCGAGGCGTGGTACGCGGTGCCGCAGGCGACGAACACGACGCGCTGGATGGCCCGCACCGTGGCCGGATCGATGTTCAGGTCGGGCAGGACGATCGCACCGGTCTCCGGGGCGATCCGGCCTCGGAAGGTATCGGTGATGGCCCGCGGCTGCTCGTAGATCTCCTTGAGCATGAAGTGCCGGTAGCCACCCTTCTCGGCCATGATCGGATCCCACATGATTCGGACCGGCTCGCGCTGCACCGGCTGATCGTCGAGCGTCGAGAGCACCACGCCGCCGGACGTGACGACGGCCACCTCACCGTCCTCGAGGATCACGACGTCGCGCGTGTGGCTCAGGATCGCCGGGATATCGGAGGCGATGAACATCTCGCCCTTGCCGAGGCCCACGACCACGCTCCCCGCGCCGTGCTTGGCGGCGATGAGACGGTCGGGCGCAGCCTTGGAGACGACGCCCACCGCGTACGAGCCCTTGAACTCGGCCAGCGCGGCCTTCACCGCCCGCTCGAGGCGTGGCGTCGTCTTGAGGTGATGCTCGATCAGGTGAGCGATGACTTCGGTGTCGGTCTCCGACTTGAACGTATGGCCCTGGGCCTGCAGCCGTTCCTTGATCTCGAGGTAGTTTTCCAGGATGCCGTTGTGGACGACGACGAGCGTACCGCTGCAGTCGGTGTGGGGATGGGCGTTGTCGTCGGACGGCCGGCCGTGGGTGGCCCACCGGGTGTGCCCGATCCCGATGGCGCCGGTGAGCGGGCGCTCGCGCAGGATGCCCTCAAGATTCTTGATGCGCCCGGCCGCGCGCCGGACCTCCAGCGTTCCCGACGGCGCGAGCACGGCGATACCAGCCGAGTCATAGCCGCGGTACTCGAGGCGCTTGAGGCCCTCGAGGATGATGCCGACGGCGCTCTTGTCTCCGACGTAGCCGACGATCCCACACATAGTCAGTCGCCCTTCCGCGTGTTCGACTTGCGCTTGGCCGCCCAGCCGTCTTTGACGACCTGGGGGCTCCGTTCCAGCGCGAGCGCTCCCGGCGGAACGTCCCGGGTGATCACTGATCCGGCCGCCACGTAGGCGCCCTCGCCGATCGTGAGCGGCGCCACCAGGCTGGAGTTCGTCCCGACAAAGACTCCATCGCCGATGACCGTCGGGTGCTTGCGCTGTCCGTCGTAGTTGCAGGTGATGGTGCCGGCGCCCACGTTGACGCGCTCACCGAGCGTGGCGTCGCCCATGTAGGATACGTGATGGATCTTGGTCTTCTTGCCGACTCGCGACTTCTTCAGCTCCGCGAAGTTGCCGATCTCGGCGCCGGCGCCGATGTGGCAGCCCGGCCGGAGATGGCAGAAGGGGCCGAGGGTGGCGTCCTCGTCGATCGCGGCTTCCTCGATGATGCTGTACGGCTTGAGCACCACGCGATCAGCGAGACGGCTCCCGCTCACGTGCGAGCCGGCGCCGATGACGCACTCGCTGCCGATCACGGTCGCGCCTTCGATCACCGTCTGCGGCTGGACGACAGTGTCGGGCCCGATCGTCACCGTGTCCTCGATGTAGGTGCTGGCCGGATCGACGATGGTCACGCCGCTCTCCATCAGCCGATCGAGGATCCGCCGACGCTGAACCACGGCGACCGCCGCGAGCTGCTTGCGGTCGTTCACGCCCTGGGCCTCGGACGGGTCGGCCACCGTCACCGCCTCCACGGTCGCACCGGCGCGGGACAGGATGGCCACGACGTCGGTCAGGTAGTACTCGCCCTGGTCGTTGTCCGGCCGAACCTCGGCCAACGCCGACCAGAGCCGGCGGGCATCGAAGCAGTAGACCGATGTGCCGATCTCGTTGATCTTCTTCTGGTCGTCGGT
>JGI25384J37096_10000662_pt1 | contig 10427 bp, 10 predicted proteins | sample GraSoi013_1_40cm_4_FD_37096 | JGI IMG/M metagenome (IMG submission 37096)
TCGTAAGTAGCTGAATGCACTGATTCGGTCATTGGCCAACGGTTTGCTGTCTACTTTGCGCCATGCCCCCCCTCCGCAAAAGTGCCGTATCCGCCGCTGTCTTGGTCCTCGTGACCCTGACGCGCGGGGCCACTGCCGTCCCCCACGTCACGCAGGTGATCGACGGGTTGCCACAAGTGATCGCGCCTCAGCAGATGATCGTGAGCTGCGATCCTGCGGTGCTGCCCGACTTGTGCGCGGCGGCCCTGAACACGGTAGGAGCGATCGTCGCGGTGGTCGGGCAGGCTGCGTTCAACCTCGCCATCCTGCCCGACGGTGTCGACCTGCAGGGCGCGTTGGATACGCTGCGCGGCTTGCCGGGGATCTCGTCGGCGGAGCCGAATCGGATCCTCATCGGCAGCAGCGCATACCCGCAGACTTGGAATTTCCCCGCCATGGACGCGCCCGGCGATGCGACCCTTCTGCCTGCGAGCACGAGTGCCTCTGCGAGCACAGGTGCCTCTGCGAGCGCGAGTGCCTCTGCGAGCGCGAGTGCCTCTGCGAGCGCGAGTGCCTCTGCGAGCACGAGTGCCTCTGCGAGCGCGAATGTTCCTGTCGTGGCGGTGCTCGACACCGGAATCGCCTACCGGGCGGATTGGTCGGGCATGTACGCGCGCGCGCCCGCGTTCGACGCGACGCAGTTCGCGCCTGGATGGGACTTCGTCAACGGCGACGCATATCCCGACGACGACAACGGCCACGGCACGGCGATGGCGACCATCATCGCGGGCTCTGCGAGCTTCTCCTCCGCCGCCATTCCCTACGTCGGTCCGGCCGCGGGGGCGATTCTCATGCCGGTCAAGGTGCTGGACGCCGACAACCAGGGCACCGAGTTCTGGCTCGAGGAGGGTATCCGTTACGCGGTCGGGGCCGGCGCCAACGTCATCAACCTCTCGCTCGATTTCGCGCGCAACTATGTTCCGGGAGCAGGGCTACGGGATGCCCTGGCGGCCGCGCGCGACGCCAACGTCGTGATCGTCGCGGCCAGCGGCAATACCGGCGGGCGCGTGCTCTATCCGGCGGCGTTTCCCGACGTCATCTCCGTGGGCGCGTTCACTCTGAACTACGCGACGGGGTATTCGGTGACCTGGTACTCGAACACGGGCGAGGCGCTCGACCTGGTCGCTCCGGGTGGAATGCCGGGTCAGGATGTCAACCAGGACGGGTTGTGGGACGGCGTGTTGGCGCAGTCGTTCCCCCCCGGTCAGCCCTCGCAAATCAGCTGGTGGCTGTTTGCCGGCACCTCGCCCGCCACCGCCCATGCCAGCGCTGCAGCGGCCGCGCTGATCGGCAACGGCGTCAATCCGGGCACGGTGCGGCCTCTCCTCCAGGCGACTGCCGGCGACATGCGCACGAATGGATGGGACCGGAAGTCGGGCTCCGGCAGGGTGCAGGCGTCGACCGCCATTGCGTCGGCGAGCGCGTTCGTTTCTCCGGCGCCGCTGTACGCCGATGCCGTTGCCGCCCTGCAATCGGACGGGAGGGCAGCCGCCGCGGTGATGATCGCCACGGCTGACGGCACCGGCGTGAGCGATGCCGAGGTCCACGTGCGCTGGCGCGGCGCGGCCCCCGGGGCGCAGACCGCGGTGACCGACGCGCAAGGGATCGCGCGATTCGTCTCGCCCTGGCCTTCTTCCTCCCGGAACCTGTTCGTGATCGAGGTGCCGCGCGTCATCTATGGTGGGGCTGCGCAGCGGCCGCGCGCCTTCGCCCGCTCGAGCGGGGGCTTCAACACCCTGTTGCTATCGGTATCGCTCGATCCGAGCCTGTCGCTGTCGAGCCTGTCGCTGTCGAGCCTGTCGCTGTCGAGCCTGTCGCTGTCGAGCCTGTCGCTGTCGGGTCTCCTCGGCAGCTCGACCAGCTCCATCAACGGCATGACCATCTGGGGTTATGGCGACTCCCAGGGAGTGGGCCTGGCCTCGGGCACCACCGGGTCCGGGCTCGCCTCGGGCACCACCGGTTCGGACGGCCAGGGGCAGAACGGCCAGGGGCAGAACCAGGATTCGAGCGCCACCTACCCGCTCACCACGGGTGTCGAGGGCTGCCCCCTCGCGCTCCCCTTGTACTCGTACGGCTGGTTGTCGACGGCAGCCTCCTCGGCCTTGTTCTCCGGCGCCTTCCTCTCGAGCGGCTACAGCATCCGTCTGGTCGATTCGTCGTGGGTGCTCGCCCCAGGCGCCGCGGCGCTGGATTCCCGCGAGTTGGGGAGGATCTGCGGCGTCAGCNCGNCGCTGGTCAAACCGCTCTCGAGCGACTACTTNTGGTCGGGCACGCTCTATGCGGCCGGCGTGGGGCCGCAGCCGTCCGGCTTGGGAATCGGCGACAACGCGCGGTTCTGGGCGGAAGTGATGAATACAGAGGGATCGACGGCGCCCTGATACCGTGGGTCGAGGGCGTCTCGCAGACCTTCGCCGATCACGTTGAACGCGCTCACCGCGAGGAAGATGGCAAGGCCGGGCAGGAGCACCAGCAGTCGCGCGTTGGGATCGAGCACGTCTTGGAAACCGTGCGCCATCAAGAGTCCCCAGGAAGCCGTCGGCTCTGGCGCGCCGAAGCCGAGAAAGCTGAGAGCGCTCTCCAGCAGGATTGCGGAGCCCACGCCGAAGGTCGCGGCGACCAGCGCGGGGGAGAGCGAATTAGGCAAGACGTGCACCAGCAAGGTGCGCAGCCGAGAGCTGCCCAGCGCGCGGCTGGCCTCGACGTACGGCATCTCCCGCACGCGCATCGCCTCCGCGCGCACGAGCCTCGAAGTATCGGCCCAGCGGGTGAGCGCGATGACTGCCATCGTGCTCATCAGCGTGGTGCGCTCGAGGATGCCCTGAGCGGCGAGGAGCAGCAGGAGCAGGGGGAAGCTGAGCAGCACCTCCGCGGCCCGGGTGACGGCCACGTCGACGAGTCCGCCCAGGTAGCCGGCGAGGACGCCGAGCGCGAGTCCGATGACGACCTGTGCTGCGGCAGCCGCGCAGCCGACCCCGAGCGAGGTGCGCGTACCATGCAGCAGACGCGCGAGGGTATCGCGGCCCGCATTGTCGGTGCCGAGCGGATGGTCCGCGCTGGGCGGCTGCGGCAGCGGACCTTCCAGCGTGGCCAGTGGCGGGATGGTGTAGGGGCCATGCCGCAGCGGCGGCCAGAGCGCCCAATCCGCCCGTCCCAGATCGCGCGCGCTGAAGCCGCGCAGCGCCCGATACTCCACCAGATTGGGAAACAGATAGAGCGTGCCCGCCTGCCTGAGGATGATGGGCCGGTCGCTGGCGATGAAGTCCGCGAACAGCGCCAGCAGCGCGAGCAGGAGCGAAAGGCCGAGCCCGATCAGGTTCCTGCGCCGCGCCGCGAACCGTTTCCAGACGCCGGGTCTCAAGTGCGCCGCCCCCTCAGTGACACGCGCGGATCGGCCGCCAGATAGAGCAGGTCCGAGACGAGCAGCCCCAGCATCGTCATCAGGCCGGCGAGCGTGATCGCGCCCATCAGCACGGGCATGTCGCGCCCGAGCACGGCGTCGAAGGTCAACTTTCCCATTCCGGGCAGGCCGAATACCCGCTCCACGATGACGGCCCCGGACGCGAGCGCGGGAAACGTCAGACCGAAGAGCGTGATCATGCTGAGCAAGGAGTTGGGCAAGGCGTGCTTCAACACCACCGCTGTCTCGGAAAGGCCCTTGGCGCGGGCCGTGCGGACGTAGTCCTGGCCCATGGCCTCCAGCATCGAGCTGCGCAAGTGGCGCGAGAGGACGGCCAAGGACCCGTACGTGAGGCAGGCGATCGGCAGCACCAGATGGGCGAATAGATCGCTCGCCGCGCTCACCCCCTCGGTCCTCAGGCCTTGGATCGGCAACCCGCTGCCGCTCGCGGCAACGACCAGCAGCAGCGCGACCCACTGCACCGGCAGCGAATACAGCAGGAACACGGCGCTGGAGAGAAACCGATCGAGAAGCCCGCCCGGACGGGCCGCGGAGATGAGACCGATGGGAATCGCGAGCAGGTATCCGAGAAAGAGCGCCGGAAGCGAGAGCAGCAGCGTGACCGGCAGCGCTTCGGCGAGGAGCACGCGCACAGGGCGGCCATCGCGGAAGGAGTCGCCCAGGTCGCCTCGCACCACGTGCGTGAGCCAGCGCGCGTAACCCGGCAGGAACGGATCGTCGAGGCCCATGAGCCGGCGGTATTCGCGCCTCTCGGCGGCCGTGGCCGCGCCCTGGCGCAATCCGCCGTCGCCCTCGAGCGCGAGCGCGTGCCCTGGTGCCGCGCGAACCAGCGCGAAGGCGATGAAGGTGATTCCGAGGAATGTCGGGATGGTTCCCAGGAGCCGCTGGAGCAGCAACGTCCTCACGGCGGCGCCAGCCAGACGTCCTGGAGATCGTACCAGACCACCGAAGGCCGGATGCCGCGGACGCGGCTACTGACTGCGTCGAGGGAAGGCCGGCTGTAGAGGAACGTGTAGGGGGCTTCATCGTAGAGAAGCCGCCCCAACTTGCGATAGAGCTCGTTGCGGCGGGCGTCATCGAGCACGGCGCGCGCCTGCTCGATGAGCTGGTCCGCCCGGGGATCCTTGAAGAGGACATAGTTCGAGCCATCCTTGATCTGCGAGGAGTGCCAGATCTCGTACGGATCCTGCACCACGTCCGTATTGCCCCAGCGCAGCGAAGTGGCGTCGAACTGGTGCTCCTCCACCAGCTGTACGAAGTGCGCCCAATCCACCTTCCGGATCTCCATCTCGACGCCCAGCTTGTGCAGCTCCTGTTGCAGGTAGGGAGTGAGCTTGTCGAGGAACACCGAATCCGCGTTCATCAGGAACGTGAACCGGAAGGGCACGCCGTCCTTGTCCCGCACGCCATCGCCGTCGTGGTCGCGCCAGCCAGCCTCGTCGAGCAGCTGCGCCGCACGAGCGGGATCGTATGAACGCGGCGCGAGCGAACGATCGCAGGCCGAGGAGTCGAGATAGAAGTGGCAGGTCGTGGGGCGATCGAGGCCGAGGAGGAAGCTCTTGCGGACCGCTTCGGTGTCGATGGCGTGGTTCATCGCCTGGCGCACACGCGGGTCCGAGAACCAGGGCCGCTGCTCGTTCCAGCCGATCCAGTTGTAGTTGGGGCTATAGAACTTGATCCGGCGAACGGCCTTCCTCAGGCCAGCCGCGTCCAGATCGCGGACCCACTGCTGCGGCTGCAGTTGCAGATAGAGGTCGAACTCGCCCTGCTTGAGCAGCTGAAACCCCACGGCCGGATCGGCGACGATGCGATAGACGATCCGGTCGAGATAGGCCCTGCGACCCCAGTATCGGTCGTTGCGCACGAACGTGATGCGCTCGCCCGTCTTCCACGCGTCGAAGCGGAAAGGGCCGGTCCCCACCGGCGCCCGGTGGATCGCGCTGTGGAGCATGTCCCCGGCGGTCTCCAGGAGATGGGCCGGATAGATCGAGAGCGTCGCCAGGGCGCGGAAGGCCAGGAAATAAGGTTTGCGGTAACGGGCGACGACGGTGAAATCGTCCCCGGGCGCGGTCGAAATGTCCTCGAGATCGACGAAGTTGTTGCGCAGGTGCATCGCGCGCACGGAGGGATCGAGGATCTTCCGCACCGTCGCGAGCACATCCTTGCCGCTGAACGGCTTACCGTCGTGCCAGACGACGTCGCGGCGCAAGCGGAACGTGAAGGTGAGCTGGTCCGGGGAGATCGTCCAGCTCGTCGCCAGCGCGGGCTTGAGCGGATATTCCGGGTGCTTGCTCGCGTCGGGCTCGGCCATGGACTCGAGGACCTTGCGCTCCAGCATCCAGTCGATGGCCAGCGCGGAATCGGTAAGCTTGTCGAGGCTCGGGGGCTCCTGATCGAGGCGCACGACCAGCGTCCCGCCGATTCGGGGGACACCCGCGTAGACGGCGGCGGGAAGGCGGCCTTCCTGCCAGTCGGGGTCGGCGTCGGCCGTCGTGCCCGCCAGCAGGGCGGCCGTCGCGATTTGCAGGCAGAGAAACACCGAGCACTCCCGCGCAGAAGGGATCTGCGGAGATCATCGCGCACCGGCCACCCGTCGAGCCCGGGGACGGAGCGGCAGCCGTTCAGCAGCATTCATTTGGCGGAGCACGGTGCCGCTATCCAACCCGGCGTCGGCGATCTAGAACGAGGCGAAGGACCGTCGATGCACACCATCAAGATCATCGCCGGAGGGTTCCTGCTCCTCGGCGCCTTTCTTCTCCTCGGCCGCTGGATCGGCGGTGGAGCACCGTCGGCATTGGCGACCGCTGCTAGTTGCTTCATCCCGATCTGGTTGGTTGCGGCAGCGGTGAACCTTTGGGTCGGCGTCTCGCGGGCAGGGTACCCGCTCGCCGACGAGGTTCCTTATTTCATCGTGGTCTTCGCTGTCCCGGCTGCAGCGGCGGGCGTCCTCTGGTGGAGGTTCTCTCGAGGGTAGTCGGGTTCGCCGACGGAGGGCCGGGGAGAATCCGGGCGAGCATCCCTCGGCCTGCCGTGTTACATGTCGGCAGCACCCGACGAATCGACGCGGAGGCAGAGCCCCATGGCCCAGGTTACGTTCAAGGGAACCCCCATCCACACGAACGGCGAGCTGCCCGCGGTCGGCGCGAAGGCGCCCGACTTCAAGCTCACCAGTACCGACCTGAAGGACGTCTCGCTCGCGGAATTCAAGGGGAAGAAGAAGATCCTCAACATCGTGCCCAGCCTCGATACCTCCGTGTGCGCGACCTCCACGCGCAGGTTCAACGAAGCCGCCGGGAGGCTTCCGAACGCCGTAGTGCTCGTCGTGTCGTCGGACCTGCCGTTCGCGGCGAAGCGCTTCTGCACGACCGAGGGTCTCCAGAACGTGGTGCCGCTCTCGCTCATGCGCGGGAAGAACTTCGCGAAGGACTACGGCGTGCTCCTCGAGGACGGCCCGCTCGCCGGCCTCACAGCCCGCGCCGTGGTGGTGCTCGACGAGAACGACAAGGTCGTCTACCGCCAGCTCGTGCCGGAGATCGCGCAGGAGCCGGACTACGACAAGGCGCTCGCGGCCGTCCGGTAGCGAGCGCAGCGCTGCGGTCGATTGACCTCGAGCGCCGCGCGCTTGGTCGCGAAAAGGGACCCCGGTGGCCGAACGTCGCGGGCGCACTCAGCGTCCGAGCGCCCGCTCGGTGTTTCGCGTAACGGCATGCACATGTTCCAGCCGAAGGGGCATGCATGCGTTCGCGCTTCCTGGTGGAGCTGGCAGTCGTCGCCGCAGCATTGTGGGAAGAGCGTCCGCGCGCGCGCCCCGCTTCGCCATGTGGCGGGTGGCTCTCCCACGTGCCGCTTGAACGCGCGATTTGAAATTCGTTTCGGCGCCCGCGCGGTGAAGGGGTCCGACCTGGTGAGGGACATCAAGGCGATCATCGCGACGAAGATTCCGCTCTGCGCGGTCGCGGAGGATCTCGCGGATCGGGGGATCCAGAGCTCGCAGCTGGTCCCCGGTATCGAACAGATCCAGCGCAGCGGGATCGCACGGCTCATCGAGGGGAACGATCGCATCCTGAGCTGGTAAGCGAAGACGTCGCTGGCGACGACCAACGCAAGATCGGGAATTTTGGCGAAACCGCATCCCCTCGTCACCGCGCGACGACGGAGGGGTGCACGATGGCAACCTTGTTCACGCCGCTCTCGGCCAGGTACACCTTGCCGTCGGCGGTCGCGACCATGTTGCGGACGACGCCCCCGCCGGAAGGAATCGGCGTGCTGGAGAACTTCTTCGTCCGCGGATCGAATCTCACCAATGTGTTCGGCTCGATGCCCGACTCGCTGAACCAGACCGTCCCATCGGGTGTTACCGCGATCCCGTACGGCCTGGCGCCAGCACCGCCGGGCGAGGGCCACTCTTCGACTTTTCGCGAGGCAGGATTGAATCGGCCGAGCTGGCCGCGCGCATAGTCGCTGTAGAAGATCGAACCGTCTGGGGCGACGGCAAGCCGGCGCGGTCGAGCGCCGTCGGGTAGGGGGTATTCCGCGATCGTCATGCTTTCGGGATCGACGCTCGCCAGCTTGTTGCTGCCGAATTCGCAGAAGTACGGCACTCCTTGTGCAGTCACCACGATCCCGTAAGGCTCGGCTTCCTGCGTCGGAACCTCAGCGAGCCGCATCTCACCGCTACGTGGATCGAGGCGCCCGATGAAGTTGGACTGCTCGAGCGTGAACCAAAGGCGTCCGCGCTGATCGAAGACGGGCGTATGCGGATCGCGGGCCCGCGGATCCAGCGTGGGATATTCCTTCACGCTGCCGGTCTTCGGATCGAGCTTCCCGACGTANCCTTTCGAGATCGCCGTGAACCAGATGTTGCCTTCGCGGTCGGCGACGAGACCATGCGGGCCCGAGCCGGGCGTTCGCAGCGGGAACTCCTTCATCTGCCCCGTGCGCGGGTCCAGCCGGCCGAGCTTGTTCGCCCTCTGCTCCGTGAACCAGAGGGCGCCGTCCGGTGCGACCGCCGGGTCGTGCGGTCGTGAATTCTCCGTCGGGACGTCCCACTCTTCGATCGATATCTCCGAGGCCATTGCGGCAATCGACGCCGCGAGCGGCAACCAAGCTGCGAGCCGGCGCATGACAGACCTCCGTGCGATTCGCCTGCGGGAGGGAGACTTACTCTTTGGTATCGCGCAGTGCACCCATCGTGAACCATGCAGTAGCGGCGCACAACGTACTGATTCCCAAGGGGGACGAGCGGCGCGCTACAATCGAGTGGGCGATAGCCGCCGCTGAGCTGATCATGGCCAGAAACAAACCGAGAATGGGTCGGCGTGAGGCGATCGGGGCGCTCGGCGCGATGGGAGCGGCGTTCGTCCTTCCCTCCCGCTCCGCAAGCCGCAGGGGCGCGGCGCTGGATTGTGTCGTGGTACCGGAAATGACCGAGGGTCCGTTCTTCGTCGATGAGAAGCTCGAGCGCTCCGACCTGACGGCGGGGACGAGCGAGCCGTTCGTGACGAGGGGCCTTCCCTTGTTGCTCAGGATCGGCGTGTTCCAGGTCAAGGGCGGCGCCTGTGCACCGCTGGTGGGCTCCCAGGTCGACGTATGGCACGCGAGCGCCGAAGGCGTCTATTCCGACGAGCGAAGCGGGAGGATTCAAGAGAAGGACACCGTTGGCGAGAAGTACCTTCGCGGCTACCAGCGAACAGACCCGAATGGCGCCGTGACCTTCGCTACGATTTATCCGGGCTGGTATCCCGGCCGCACCACCCACATCCATTTCAAGATCCGCGGCCTCGCGAGATCCGGAGGAGCGAGTTACGACTTCACCTCGCAGCTCTTTTTCGATGACGCGATCAACGACGCCGTCCTCACAAGGCCCCCGTACGACACACGTGGCTTTCGGAGGGTGCGAAACGTGAATGACGGCATCTACCGCCGCGGCCACGGTTCCGCCCTTGTCCTCGACGCAAGACAATCAGTCGATGGCCAGGGCTACACGGGATCGTTCAACGTCGGCCTGCGTATCTGAGCGTCGGGGAGCTCGCGCGGGCACCCGCTGGTACGCCTCATTGGTGCGCGACGAAGTTCGCTTTCGCCTCTGGCAGCTCGCGCTGGATGGCGGCGACGCGGTCCGCGCTGGAGGGCAGCTCCACGCCGAGCTGGGCGCCCAACCCCAGTGCCGCTCCGACCATCTGCACCGCCTGGGGCTTGGCGGCGCCGACAGCGGCGAGGATCCCTGCCTCGCCGAGCTGCATCAGCTGCATGCGCGACAGCCGCTCCGCCCCGTGATGTGCGAGCGCGTGCGAGGTCTCGTGGCCGAGCACCACCGCGAGGCCCGCCTCGTCCTGCGTCAGCGGCAGGATGCCGCTGTACACGGCGATCTTCCCGCCGGGCAGGCACCAGGCATTCACGGTCTTGGGGTCGTCGATCAGCGTGACCTGCCACTGGTACCCAGGGTGGAAGCTTGCCTCGGCGGCGTCCGCGATCCGTTTCGCCACACGCTGGACCATCGCATTGGCTGCCTGGTCGCTGCTCGGCTTAGCCTTGGCGAGCTCTTGCGCATACGTCTGCTGGCCAAGCTTGTTCATCGTTCCGTCGCCGACGAGATTGAACTCTTTACGGCCCGTAACAGGCGCGGTGGTGCAAGCGATCGCAACCACGAAGAAGGCGAGCGATCGAGCGGTCAACGCGCACTTCATGCCACCAAGGTAGTCACGAATCGCGCCGGCGAGGGGGACGTGCCGTCTGCGTCGGAGTGCTCTACTAAAGGTCGACGTCGTTCGTATCGTTCGCCGGCTCACCCGACGGGTTCGCCGTGTCCGCCGAGCAAGGAACGCCGCCGCTGGCAGGTGGGTTGCTGTGCCCATGGCCATGGCCATGCCCGTGGCCACCGCCGCCACCGCCGGTGGTAGTCAAGCTGCGCGACTGATCCGAGATCGTCCAGTGGTCGATGGTATCGTCGGCGTCGATGTCGCCTGCCGCG
>JGI25384J37096_10000666_pt1 | contig 10387 bp, 10 predicted proteins | sample GraSoi013_1_40cm_4_FD_37096 | JGI IMG/M metagenome (IMG submission 37096)
TCGCGCAGCCGCGCGCCGACCTTCTCGATCGGCAGCTCCGCGGTCATGCGCCGCCGGCTGAGCAGGGTGGGCGCGCCGGCGCGGTTCTCCAGCACGAACTCCTTGGCGTACTCGCCCGTCTGGATGCGCAGCAGCGCATCGCGCATGCGCTTGCGCGTCGCCTCGTCGATGATCTTCGGGCCGGTGACGTACTCGCCGTACTCGGCGTTGTTCGAGATCGAGTAGTTCATGGTGCCGATGCCGCCCTCGTACATCAGGTCGACGATCAGCTTGAGCTCGTGCAGGCATTCGAAGTACGCCATCTCGGGCGCGTAGCCTGCCTCCACCAGGGTATCGAATCCGGCCTTTACCAGCTCGACGCAGCCGCCGCACAGCACGGTCTGCTCGCCGAACAGGTCGGTCTCGGTNTCCTCCTTGAAGTTGGTCTCGATGATGCCCGCCTTGCCGCCGCCGATCGCCGCGGCGTAGGACAGNGCCACGTCGCGCGCCTTCTTCGACGGGTCGCGGTGCACGGCGATCAGCATCGGCACGCCNCCGCCCGCGGCGTAGGTCGAGCGCACNGTGTGGCCGGGGGCCTTCGGCGCCACCATCCAGACGTCGAGATCCTCGCGCGGCTGGATCAGGCCGTAATGGATGTTGAAGCCGTGCGCGAAGGCGAGCGACGCCCCCTTCTTGATGTTCGGCTCGACTTGTTCCTTGTACACCTGGGCGTGGTGCTCGTCGGGCAGCAGGATCATGACGATGTCGGCGCCCTCGATCGCCTCGCCGACGTCGGCGACCTTGAGCCCGCCTTTCTTCGCCTTGTCCCAGGAAGCGCCGCCCTTGCGCAGCCCTACCGTCACCTTGACCCCGGACTCCTGCAGGTTCTGCGCGTGCGCGTGGCCCTGCGAGCCGTAGCCGAGGATGGTGACTTTCTTGCCCTTGACGAGCGACAGGTCGGCGTCCTTGTCGTAATAGACTTTCATCTGATTTTCCGTTCTAGACTCGCAAAACCCAGTTTCCGCGCCCTATGCCGCTCGTTCCCGTGCGCACGGTCTCCATGATGCTGGCCGGGTCGAGCGCCTGGATGAAAGCGTCGAGCTTGCGGCCGTCGCCGGTCAGCTCGATGGTGTAGGTGTTGTCCGAGACGTCGATGATGCGGCCCCTGAAAATGTCGGCCATGCGCTTCATGTCCTCGCGCTCCTTCTGGCCGGCGCGCACCTTGATCAGCATCAGCTCGCGCTCGATGTGCTCGGCCTCGGACAGATCGACCACCTTCACCACCTCGATCAGCTTGTTGAGCTGCTTGGTGATCTGCTCGACGACGTCCTCGGAGCCGGTGGTGACGATGGTCATGCGCGACATCGAGGCGTCCTCGGTCGGCGCGACCGTCAGCGACTCGATGTTGTAGCCCCGGGCGGAAAACAGACCCGCGATCCTGGAAAGCGCCCCGGCCTCGTTCTCCACAAGGACCGAGATGATGTGCCGCGTCACAGGTCCTCGTAGAGGATCATCTCGGTGATCCCCTTGCCGCCGGGGATCATGGGGTAGACGTTTTCCTTCTGGTCGGTGATGAAGTCGAGGAACACCAGCTCGTCTTTACGGCTGAAACTTTCTTTCAATGCAGGTTCCACGTCCGCCGGTTTCTCGATCAGCACGCCGCGGTGGCCGTAGCCCTCGGCGAGCTTCACGAAGTCGGGCAGCGCGTCCATGTAGGACTCGGAGTAGCGGTTGCCGTGAAAGAACTGCTGCCACTGGCGCACCATGCCCATGTACTTGTTGTTCAGGTTGATGATCTTGATCGGCAGCCGGTACTGCTTGCAGGTGGAGAGCTCCTGCAGGCACATCATGATGCTTGACTCGCCGGTGACGCACGCGACCGTCGCGCCGGGGTTGGCGAGCTGCACGCCCATCGCCGCCGGCAGCCCGAAGCCCATCGTGCCGAGGCCGCCGGAGTTGATCCAGCGCCGCGGCCGGTCGAACTTGTAGAACTGCGCCGCCCACATCTGGTGCTGGCCGACATCGGAGGTCACGAAGGCTTCGCCTTTGGTCACCTCGTACAATTTTTCGAGCACGAACTGCGGCTTGATGATCGTCGAGTTGCGGTCGTACCTGAGGCAGTCCTTCGCCCGCCACTCGTCGATCTGCTTCCACCACTGCCCGAGGTCCTGGGGTTTCGAATCGCGCAGCAGCTTCAGCAGCTCGTCGAGAACGTCGGGAATGTTGCCGACGATCGGCACGTCGACCTTGACCCGCTTGGAGATCGACGACGGATCGATGTCGATGTGGATGATCTTGCGCGGGTTCTGCGCGAAGTGCGCCGGGTTGCCGATGACGCGGTCGTCGAAGCGCGCGCCGATCGCGAGCAGCACGTCGCAGTGCTGCATCGACATGTTGGCTTCGTAGGTGCCGTGCATGCCGGGCATGCCGAGAAACTGCTTGTCGGTTGCCGGATAGGCGCCCAGCCCCATCAGCGTGTTGGTGCACGGGAAGCCGAGCAGCTTCACCAGCTCGCGCAGCTGCGGCGCCGCGTCGGACAGGATCACGCCCCCGCCGGTGTAGACCATCGGCCGCTTCGCCTCGAGCAGCAATTGCGCCGCCTTCTTGATCTGCCCGGCGTGGCCCTTGCGCACCGGGTTGTACGAGCGCATCGATATGGATTGCGGGTAGTCGAACTCGCAGGATTGCGTGGTCACGTCCTTCGGGATGTCGACCAGCACCGGCCCCGGGCGGCCGGTCGTCGCGATGTAGAAGGCCTTGATCGACGAGGCGAGCGCCCTGACATCCTTCACCAGCATGTTGTGCTTCACGCAGGGACGCGTCACGCCGACGGTGTCCACTTCCTGGAACGCGTCGAGGCCGATCGCGTGCGTCGGCACCTGTCCCGAGATGATCACCATCGGGATCGAGTCCATGTACGCGGTGGCGATGCCGGTCACCGCGTTGGTCACGCCGGGCCCCGAAGTCACCAGGCACACGCCGACCTTGTGCGAAGCGCGCGAATAGCCGTCGGCGGCGTGCGCCGCGCCCTGCTCGTGGCGCACCAGGACGTGCTTGACCNTGTCCTGCTTGAACAGCTCGTCGTAAATGAAAAGGACCGCGCCGCCGGGATAGCCGAAGACGTACTCCACCCCCTCCGCCTGNAGGCAGCGCACCACGATCTCGGCGCCCGTGAGGGTACTCGCTTTGACTCGGTCCATTTCCCCTGAATGATGCGGAAAAGCTTTGAACACTAAAGGCTTGGTGCGGTGCGGTCAAGCAGCCTGCGCGCTTGGGCGCAGGGCTTTTTGGTACCATCTGCGGCCAAACAACCGCCCCGACAGAGGGCCCACCTTGGCATCCCGCAGCGAGCTATCGGCGTTCCTGGAGAGCGTGGAGCGCCGCGCGTTCAAACAGGCAGTGTTCGCGGTGCGGGATGAAGAAGCTGCGCTCGACATCGTCCAGGACGCCATGCTGCGCCTCGCGGAGAAGTACGGGCACCGCCCTGCCGAGGAGCTGCCACTTCTGTTTCACCGCATCGTGCAGAACGCGATCCGCGATTGGTTCCGCCGCCAGAAGGTGCGCTCGCTGTGGACCACGCTGCTCTCCTCGCTTTCGCCCAGCCGCGGCGAGGACGATGAACAGGATCCGCTGGAAACCCTGCAGCCCGCCGACGGGTCCAACGTGGAGGAAGCGCCGGCGGAGCAGCTGGAGCGAGCTCAAGTGCTTGAAATTATTGAGCAAGAGCTCGCGCGACTGCCTGCTCGTCAACGCGAGGCTTTCGTCATGCGTTACTGGGAGGAGTTGGACGTGGCCGAAACCGCCCGAGTCATGGGCTGCTCGGAGGGCAGCGTGAAAACGCATTGCTCGCGGGCGGCGCATGCCTTGGCGGCCGCACTCAGGGCGCGCGGCATAACGCTATGAGCCCGGCAAAGCGTCCCGAACAAGCTATGAATGAATTCCAATTCGGCGACAAGATTCGCCATATTTTGAATCAGGGGCTGAGTCTCGACTCCCGCAAGGCCGCGAGGCTGCAAGCCGCCCGCGAGCTCGCGCTCGCGCGCAAGCGCCCCGAGCCGGTCGGCGTCCTGGCCTCGACCGGCGTATGGGCGGGCAACATGGTCGGCGACTTCGGCGGCTGGACCGGCCTGTCGCTGCGTGTGCTCGTCCCGGTCGCCATGCTGTTGATCGGCTTCGGCGCCATCTACACGTGGCAGCAGAACCAGCGCGCAGCCGAGGTCGAGGAGATCGACGCCCAGCTGCTGACCGGCGACCTGCCGATCGACGCCTACCTAGATCGCGGCTTCCAGAACTATCTGAAAACACGCGCGGCGGAGGAGTAATGCGCCGCGCGTTGCTTGTGCTCGCGCTGTGCTTGGCTGCAGGCGCGGCGGGGGCTCAGACATCCAAGATCAAGGGCGGCAGGCCGGCGTGGGCCGAGCTGACCGTAGAGCAGCAGCACACCCTCGCGCCGCTCAAGGCGGACTGGGAAAGCCTTGAGCCCGACCGCCGGCGCAAGTGGATCGGCATCGCGAAGCGCTACCCGCGGATGACCCCGCAGGAGCAGGAGCGCGTGCAGCGGCGCATGCAGGCCTGGGCCAAGCTGACCCCCGAGCAGCGCCGCCAGGCGCGCGAGAACTACAAGCGCATCGCCAAGGTGCCGCCCGAGGAGCGCGGCAAGCTGGGCGAGCAGTGGGCCGAATACCAGGCGCTGCCGCCGAACGAGCGCCAGAACCTCGCGCCGCCGCAGACCCCCGCCAAGAAAAAGAAGTAGCGGGCGTGAACACGCCGGGCTTGCCGCGGCGGCTGGCCAGCATCCTGTACGAAGCGCTGCTGCTGTTTGCCGTCGCCTTTTTCGCCGCCTGGGTGTTCCTGTTCGCGAGCGGTGGCCGCGACGCGACCGCCGGCTGGCTGCGCCTTGCGCTGCAGCTGTTCATCGCCGCGGTGTACGCGGCCTATTTCCTGAGTTGCTGGCTGCGCGGCGGGCAGACGCTGGCAATGAAAGCCTGGCGCATCCGCCTGGTNNAGGTTAACGCCGCGAAAGGCCCTCGCCAGGCTGCTGTGGGCGGGAATCTTCGTTCCAACCGGCATTTCCATCGTGTGGGCCTGGTTCGACCGCGACGGGCAATTCCTGCACGACCGCCTCGCCGGCACGCGCCTGGTGCTCGCCTAGCGCCGCTCCACCCACCACATCATCGCCATCGCGGAGAGCAGGAACGCNGCGCTCGGCACCGNGGCGGCGGCGAAGGGCGGCCAGTTCTGCAGCAGGCCGATGTGGGAAAACAGGCTGTTCAGCATGTGGAAAAAAATGCCGAGCATGATGCCGAAGAACACCTTGACGCCGACCATGCCGGCGCGCGCCTGCATGTAGGCGAAGGGCAGCGCGAGCGCCATCATCACCAGCGTGGCGAGCGGGTAAAGCAGCTTCTTCCACAGCGCGATCTCGTATACCTCGGTTTTCTGCCGGTTACCGGCGAGGTGCTGGGTGTACCTGTGGAGCGCCCAGGCCGACATCCGCTCCGGTTTCACCAGCAGGGCGTCCAGCAGGTCGGGATTCACCGCCGAGCGCCACTCGGACTTCGGCATGCGCTCGCTGCGCGGACCCTCCGGCGCGAAGCGCGTCTGCACCACGTCGGTCAGCTCCCAGCGCCCGCGCCCGCGGAATTCGGCGCGCTGCGCCGCGGTCATCTGGCGCAGCCGGTAGGCGCTGTCGAACTCGTAGATGCGCACTCCCTGCAGCAAGTCCGCCTGACGGGCCTCGCGCACGTTGATGAACGACCCCTCGTCCTTGAACCATAGCCCCGACTGCAGCGTGTCGCCGATCAGCGAGCTCATGGCGCGCAGGCGCAGCTTCTGCGCTTCCTCCTCGGCGAACGGAGCGATCCATTCGCCGATGACGAAGGTCGCCAGGACGAAGGCGAGGCCGATGCGGGTAAGCACCAGCCCGGCGCGCGCGGGCGAAAACCCCGAGCCGCGCATGACGGTGTACTCCGAGTTGCTCGCGAGGTGCGCGAGGACATACAGCGTGCCGATCAGCACCACCACCGGGAACAGCTCGTATGCGTGCGCCGGGACCGACAGCAGCACGAAAGTGAATACCTGCGGCAGGTGGTACTCGCCGCTGCCGAGATCGGCGAGCTCCTTGATCAGGTCGAAAAAGGCGAACAGCGCGAGAAAGCCGAGCAGGACGAAGCCGACCGCGGCGTAGATCTGCCGCGCCAGGTAGCGCTCGAGCGTGCGGCTGAGTGCGCCTCTCACCGCTTAGCGCCCTACCCGCAGACGGATCAGCTGCATGCGCTGCGCGAACATGAACAGCAGCAGCAGCACCATGCCGGCGTGCACCAGCCACCAGCCGACGCCGAAGTCGAGCCGGCCCTGCGAGACTCGCGCCTGGCTCACGCTGAGGAGGTTCGAGTACACGATATAGGTGAACAGCGCGAACAGCAGGTTGGCGGAGCGTCCGGCGCGCGGGTTGACGAAGCTCATCGGGATCGCCAGCAGCACCAGCACCAGCGCCGAGAGAGGCACGCCGACGCGCCACACCAGCTCGCCGAGGTTCTGAGTGCTCGGATTTGCGAGCAGCGTCCAGGTCGAGCGGTTCCGCGGCGTCATTTCGGGCTCCGAGCTGTCCTTGCTCTCGATGCGCGCCGCGTAGCGGTCGAATTCGGTGACGCGGTACTCGTCGTCGCCGGGGGAGCCNTCGTAGCGCCGGCCCTGCTCGAGCACGATGAAGCGGTCGCCGTTCGGCGCCACCTCCGTATGCCCGGTGCGGCTCATGCTGACGCCCATGCGCGCCTGCTGCACCGAGGCGACGAACACGTTCTGCACGCTGCTCGAATCTCCCGACACCGACTCGACGAAGAACACGCGCTCCTTGCTGCCGGTTTCGCCGAACACGCCGGGGCTGACGCGCGACACGTCGTCGCGCGCCTGCACGCGGGACTGGTACTGCTCGCCCATCTGCGCCGCCCAGGGCGAGATGAACAGCGACAGCACCGCGATCACGGCGATCTGCGGCAGGGCGAACATCATCACCGGCCTGAGCCATGCGGTCAGCGGCAGGCCCGAGCCGAACCAGATCACCATCTCGGAATCGCGCCAGCCCCGGGTGAGCGTCAGCAGCACCGAGATGAACATGGTGAGCGACAGCAGCACCGGCAGCGCGCCGAGCGCGAAGAAGCCGAGGAAAGCGATCACCGCATCGGAAGGAATCGTGCCGCCGGCCGCCTGGCCGAGCAGGCGGATGAGCCGCGTCGTGAGCGAGATCGCGAACAGCGTCATGAACACCGCGCCTGCGAGACCCGCGAATTCCCTAAGCAGCGCCCGGTGGAAGATCATGCGATACTTTCGCTATGGAATTTAGCATAAAGAAGCTCGCGCCTGAGACTGCAAAAGCGGGCTGCATCGTGGTCGGTGTCCATCAGGCGGGCGAGCTCACGCAGGCGGCGCGCGCGGTGGACCAGGCTTCAAAAGGCGCCGTGCGTGCGGCGCTGCGCGACCTTTCGGGCAAGACCGGGTCGACGCTTCTGCTGCGCGGCCTGCCCGGCATCGCCGCCGAGCGGGTGCTGCTGGTCGGCCTCGGCGAGCACGAGGAATTCGCGGAAGCCGCGTTCCGCGACGCGGTGCGGGCCGCAGCAGCCGCGCTGAAGGAGCTGGGGGCCAAGGACGCGGCGCTGTTCCTGGCGGACCTGAAGGTCGGCTCGCGCCCGAGCGCCTGGAACGTGCGCCAGGCGGTGCTCGCCACGCGCGAAGCCTTCTACCGCTTCGACGAGCTCAAGACGCAGAAGAAGCCGCCGGACCCCGCGCTCGGCTCGGTGATTCTTCCTTTTTCTCCGAATTCGGAGCTCGAACAGGCCTTGACCGAGGCGGCTGCGACCGCCGACGGCGCGGCGCTCGCGCGCAAGCTGGGAAATCTCCCCGCCAACCTCTGCACCCCGACCTACCTCGCCGAGGAGGCGAAAAAGATCGCGCGCCAGTTCAAGCTCGGCATCGACGTGCTCGAGCGCCGCGACATGGAAAAGCTCGGCATGGGGGCGATGCTCTCGGTGACCAACGCCTCGCACCAGCCGCCGAAGTTCATCGTGCTGCGCTATTCCGGCGCCGGAAAGAGCAGGAGGCCAGTGGTCCTGGTCGGCAAGGGCATCACTTTCGATACCGGCGGCATCTCGCTCAAGCCCTCCAGCGAGATGGACGAGATGAAGTTCGACATGTCGGGCGCCGCAAGCGTTCTCGGCACGGTGCGCGCGCTGGCCGCGATGAAGGCGCCGGTCAACGTGATCGGCGTGGCGCCGGCCTGCGAGAACATGCCGGGCGGCCACGCCAGCAGGCCAGGCGACGTGGTCACCACGCTTTCCGGACAGACGGTCGAGATCCTGAACACCGACGCCGAGGGCCGGCTGATCCTGTGCGACGCGCTGACCTATGCGGAGCGCTTCAAGCCGGAGGTCGTGGTCGACATCGCCACGCTCACCGGCGCCTGCGTCGTCGCCCTCGGGCATGTCGCGAGCGGCCTGTTCTCCAACGACCAGAAGCTCGCCGACGAGATCCGCGAGGCCGCCGACGACGCCTGGGACCGCGTCTGGCAGATGCCGCTGTGGGAGGACTACCAGGAGCAGCTGCGCTCCAATTTCGCCGACATGGCGAACATCGGCGGCCGTCCCGCTGGCAGCGTTACCGCGGCGTGCTTTCTCGCGCGGTTCACGCGCAAGCAGCGCTGGGCGCACATCGATATCGCCGGCACCGCCTGGAAGAGCGGGCGCGAGAAGGGCTCCACCGGCCGGCCGGTTCCGCTCCTCGTGCGATTCCTGCTGCGGCACGCGGGAAGAAAGTGACCAGCATTGATTTTTACTTCAACGCGGAGGACCGCCTCCAGGTCGCGTGCCGGCTCGCCGGCAAGGCGCTGGCGCGCGGCCGGCGCATGCTGATCTACGCGCCCGAGCACGAGATCGCGCAGCGCATCGACAAGATGCTGTGGACCTGGCCGGCAATCGGCTTCGTGCCGCACTGCGCGGCGCACGACGCGCTCGCCGCGCAAACCCCGGTGCTGATCGCCTCTGGCGATGAAGCGCCGCCGGGCTGCGAGCTGCTTCTCAATCTTGCGGCGGAATGCCCGCCTCACTTCGCGCGCTTCGAGCGCCTGCTCGAGATCGTCGCCGTCGACGCCGACGCGCGCAAGGCCGGGCGCAGCCGCTACCGCTACTACGTCGATCGCGGCTACCAGATCGCGAACCACGATCTGGCCACCGAAGGCGCCGGCGATGCCTGAAAAAGATCGCCCGGATCACGACGAAGACGTCCCGGTCCTGACCGAGATGGTCGAGGACGAAGGGCAGCGGCGCCCGGCGGTCGACGGCCCCGCGCTCGAGGCCCTGGCGCGCGAGCTCGAGCGCGCGGTCCTCGAGCGCCTCGGGCCCGAAGTCGATCGCGTCATCGAGGAAAAGCTGGCGAAGAACCTGAACCAGGTGCTCGGACAGGGGATGGACGGCGTACGCGCCGAGATCACGGTCACGGTGAGGCAGATGGTGCGCGAGGCGATCGCGGCGTCGGTGGCGCGCGCGCTGTCGCGCACCGAGCGCAAGTAAGTGCTGGACAAGAGCTTCAACCCCGCGGCGATCGAGCAGCGCTGGTATCAGCGCTGGGAATCCTCCGGCTATTTTTCGGCGCGCGCCGACGACTCCCGGCCGCCCTATTGCATCCAGCTGCCGCCGCCCAACGTCACCGGCACCCTGCACATGGGGCATGCGTTCCAGCAGACGCTGATGGACGCGCTCGTCCGCTACCACCGCATGCGCGGCTGCAACGCCAACTGGGTGGTCGGCACCGACCACGCCGGCATCGCCACCCAGATCGTGGTCGAGCGCCAGCTCGAGGAAGAGGGCAAGACCCGCCACGACCTCGGGCGCGAGAAATTCATCGAGCGCGTGTGGCAGTGGAAGCAGAAATCCGGCGCCACCATCACGCGCCAGATGCGCCGCCTCGGCGCGTCCGCCAACTGGGCCTACGCCGACGCCGAGGGCCAGAAAGCCGGCTATTTCACGATGGACGCCAGGATGTCGCGGGCCGTCGTGGAAGTTTTTGTCGCTCTTTTTGAGCAGAATTTGATTTACCGCGGCAAACGGCTCGTCAACTGGGATCCGGAGCTGGGCACCGCCGTCTCCGACCTGGAGGTCGAGACCGAAGAAGAGGACGGCAAGATCTGGGAGATCCGCTATCCCCTGGAGGACGGCAGCGGCTCGGTGGTGGTGGTGACCACGCGTCCCGAGACGATGCTGGGAGATGTCGCCGTCGCCGTCAATCCTCAAGACAAAAGATTTTCCAATCTGGTGGGCAAACGCGTCCGGCTGCCGCTCACCGGCAGAACAATTCCGATCATCGCCGACGAATATGTCGACCCCGAGTTCGGCACTGGCTGCGTGAAGATCACGCCGGG
>JGI25384J37096_10000667_pt1 | contig 10382 bp, 7 predicted proteins | sample GraSoi013_1_40cm_4_FD_37096 | JGI IMG/M metagenome (IMG submission 37096)
CTCGTGACCCAGACGTCTTTCGTGGTGCCTCCGTTTGTTCTGTTCGCGCTGACGACGAGCGGCCACGCGCAGTACTGGATGGTGGTTCTGGCAGCCGTGGCGACGGGCACGATCAACGCCCTCGACGTCCCGACGCGGCAGGCGTTCCAGGTCGACATGGTCGGCAAGCAAGACCTCATGAACGCGATCGCGCTCAACTCCTCGGTCTTCAACGCCTCGGCGGTGATCGGACCGTCGATCGCCGGCATCCTCATTGCGGTCGTCGGCGTCCCGATCTGCTTCCTGCTCAACTCCGTGAGCTACCTGGCCGCGATCGGCGCGCTGCTGTGGATGCGAAACCTGCCGGCCACCGCGCCGAGGCACGAGGAGCAGCCGGTGCTGACACGCATCGCGCAGGGCGCCGCCTACGCGCGACGGGAGCCTGTGGTCGGGATGCTGCTGCTCGTCGTCGCGGTGTTCTCGCTCTTCGCGATGAACCGCACGACGTTGATGCCATTGTTCGCCGACCAGGTGCTTCATGTGGGAGCGCACGGCTTCGGATTCTTGCTCGCTTCAATGGGCCTCGGCTCGCTGGCCGGCGCTCTGACGCTTGCGTTCTTTCCCAATCTCGCGGCTGATCCGCGCCGGCAGCTGTGGATGGCGGCCATCTGGGTCGGCGCGCTGCTCGAGTTCTCGGCCTCTCGCGTCTTCGCCGTCTCGCTGGTCACGCTGTTCGTGGCGGGGTACTGCCAGATCTCGTTCGTCGCGGCTGCCAACAGCCGCATCCAGACCATCACTCCCGACCACCTGCGCGGTCGCGTGATGGCCCTCTACGCGGAGGCTCTGATCGGCGTGGGTCCCCTCGGCGCGACCCAGGCGGGCGCGCTCGCGACGCTGCTCGGGGCGCCCTGGGCCATGGCGATCGGGGCGTCGATCGCCGGCGCGGTCGTGCTGCTCGTACGCTTGCTGCGGCCTGAGGTCTTCGGTCAGCCCAGGAAGACTTCGAGCACCGCCGCCACGGCCAGCGCCGGCACGAGCCACCGCAGCGCGCGGACGTAGTCGGCCAGCGCGGCGAGCACCCGGGCACTCCATCCGCCACGCGCGTCCATGTGGATCGCCGCCGCGCCGACCTGGATCGCCAGGCCGCCCGCGATGATCGCAGCGGGGATCTCGACGAATCCGTTGGGGACGATTCCGGTCAGCGCGATGCTCCACGACGACAGGGCCGCGGCGAAGCCAAGAATGAAGCCTGGCGCAAACGTGAGCAGAAAGCCGCTCACGCCAACGGTCACGATCGCGAGCAGCGCGACAAGGACGAAGGCGAGCAGGTTGTGTCCGAAGATCGTGAGCGCCTGCTCAACTCCTCCTCCGTCCCCGGTGGACCGCACCAGGCTTGACAGCACTGGCCGCAGCACGACCGCCGGGATGACGTTGGTCGAGCCGGCCAGATAGCCGATCCAAGCGCCCAGAGGAAAGCCGGCCGCGGCGATCAGCATCGGGATGCGCCGCATCCAGACGAGACGGAAGAACGTGGGACGCATGGCGAAGCTCGCGCGCACCGCATCGAGAGCCCGCCCAAAAGGATTCTTCAGACCCACCTCCCGCGCGAGCAGCGCTTCTCGCGAGAACCCATTGAAGCCCATGCGTACGAGGACGATCGCCACGATCGTCATCAAGAGCGCGAAACCCCACAGGAATTCCGCGCGGCCGAGCAGGATGAGGGCTGCCTCGACCTGGAGGACGACGGACATCGGCAGGATGATGAAAGAAGCCATCACGTTGGCGGCGCGCATGGTCCGGGCGTTGAGGCTGATGATCACGGCCCCGGCCACCATCGCCGCCACCTGGCAGATCGTGGACAAGGCCAGGGCCAGGAGGATGCCGAGCGGAAAGTAGCCGAGGCCAGGAAACGTCAGCAAGCAGTAGACAATCAATCCGCCGTAGCACAGCGCGAGCGAAACGCTGAGCACCGCTGCCACCTTGCCCGCGTAGATCTCGGCCTCGCGCAGCGGCGTGGAGAGCAGGACCTCGAGCGTGGTGCGCTCGCGCTCACCGACGAATGACTCGAGGGCGAGCACCAGCGAGAAGCTGGCGGGGATGAACACGACGAAGAACGCGCCGACGAGCGCCAGGCGGTTGACAACAGAGGTGCCACCCCCGAACGTCGCGAGCGCGCGCACGCCTGACCCCGAGGCGATCGGAATCGCCAGCGTCAACGCGACCATGGCGGCGATGAGGCGCAGCTCGCTTATCGCGTCGCGCAGGTCGCGGGCCGCGACGAGGGCAGCCTTACGCCGTTCGAGTTTCGGCCAACGCATAGTGGTTGCCCACAATCGCGAGGTAGATGTCCTGCAGCGTCGGCAGCTCGCGCACCTGCTTACGCTTTTTCAAACCTGAGCGGCGACGCAGCGCGGCCATGTTGCCAACGGCGAGCGCGCGGCCGGCCGACATGATTCCGATGTCTCCTGCAAGGTGCTCCGCCTCCTCCATGCTGTGAGTGCAGATCACGAGCGCGCAGCCNTCGCTCTTCAGATAGTTGAGGTAATCCCACGCGCGGCGCGCGCTGTCCGGGTCGAGCGCCGATGTCGGCTCGTCGGCCAGCACCAGGCGCGGACGGTGCAACGTCGCGCGAATGAGCGCGACCTTCTGCCGCATGCCTTTCGAGAAGGTGCCGAGCCAGCGGTCGCCCGCATCCGCGAGCTCAAAGAGTTCGAGGAGCTCGGAGATCCTCCGCTTGCGCAGGCCCGGCTCGATGTCGTAGATCGCTCCGAAATAGTCGAGATAGTCGCGGGCGGACATGCGCTCGTAGAGTCCGGGCACCTCCGGCATCAGGCCAACGCGCGCGCGTACGGCGGCAGGATCGTCGGCGGCGTCGATGCCGTCGACCTTGACAGTGCCAGCGGTGGGCGGCAGCACGCCGGCCATGCAGCGCAGCGCGGTCGTCTTACCCGCGCCGTTGCGACCGAGGAGGACGAGGCACTTCCCCCCCTCGACGCGGACGGTCAGGTCCTCGAGCGCGAGCACGTCGCCGTATCGCTTGGCGAGGTTGTCGACTTCCAGCACGGCTACTGGATTCTGACTGGACGACGACCCTAAGTTGGCGGTTTTCGGGGCCCGGGAAATCGAGCCGCGAGGCCCGGGCTGAGCCGCCGCACGGAGCGACTGCCCCAATATCCCATCCCGACAGCCGCCAGCACGAACGCCGCGATGCCCGACAGGAGGACTATCCCAGCCGGCGCACCGAAGCCAGCGGCGATCAGTCCGCCGATGGCGCCGCCCACCGCAGCCACGATCAACGACAGCATGCCCGGCAAGGTCTGTAACCCGTGGAACATGGACCCGAGCCTGTCCGCGCCGGAGGTCTCGACGCCGAGCGTCTGGAGCGCTCCCGGAAGATCGTCATAGGGACTCGTGGTGAAATGCGGCTCGAGCTCGGGGTGGAGGTCGAGGTAGGCGTTGCGGAGGCGGTTCATCCCGAGCACCCAGCGGAAGTCGTCGCGGTTCAGCGCCATGAGGCGGGCGACCGTGAACACGCCCACCAGAAAGACGACCGCGAGCATGAAGATCGCGATGGCGAAGAAGGCCGGACCGAAACGGTCGGCCTGGGCGACCAGAGCCAGGGCGATCACGGCGCCGGAGAGGATGGTCAGAAACATGTTCACGCGCCCCAGCGACTCCTGGTACGTCAGGGCGCGGGTCGCTAGCAGGCTCCAGTGCTCGGTGGCCAGGATCTGCAGCGCTCCCGACTCGATTGGACGCGGCGGAATTTCCGTTGACATCGATCCCTCCCTAATCGCGTGGAAGGTAGCGCGGCAGGTCGGCCAAGGACTTGAACCCGCGACCTTCGAGAAACGCCGCGATGCCGTCATGGACGTCGGCGATCGCGTTCGGGTTGACGAACGTGGCCGTCCCGACCTGGACGGCCGTGCATCCCGCGACAAGAAACTCCAGCGCGTCTTCCGCGCGCGTGATGCCGCCGATCCCGAGCACAGGAATCCGGACCGCCCGCGCCGCCTGGTGCGCGAGATGTACGGCTAGCGGCCTGATCGCCGGCCCGGACAGGCCGCCGGTGCGAAAGCTGAGTCGTGGCTTGAAAGCGTTGAGGTCGATCGACATGCCGACGAAGGTGTTGATGGCGCACAGCGCGTCGGCGCCGGCCGACTCGACGGCCCGAGCGATGACGCCGATGTCACTCACCATCGGCGTGAGCTTGACCCAGAGCGGAAGCTTGGTTCGTCTGCGCACGGCCTCGGTCACCGCGGCAGCGGCGCGCGGGTCGTTGCCGAAGTAAAGGCCACCCTGTTCGACATTCGGACAGGAGATGTTGATCTCAAAGCCGGCGATGCCCGGAACACCGTCGAGTCGCGCCGTGAGCTCGCCGTACTCGGAGGCCGACTCGCCGTTGATATTGACGAGCACCGGAAAGTCCCACCCAGCCCATTGCGGCGCATAGTCGCGGACGAGCGCATCGGCGCCCGGCCCCTGCAAACCGATCGCGTTGAGCATCCCGCTGGGCGTCTCCGCGATGCGTGGCGGCGTGGTGCCTTCGCGAGGCCGCAGGAAGATTCCCTTGGAAACCATCCCGCCGAGTGCGCGTCTTTCGAGCAGCGGAACCTCGGTGCCGTAGCCGAACGTGCCCGACGCCGCCAGCACGGGGCCGCGCATTTGCATCGTGCCAACCGCGACCGACATGTCGATGGTCAAACCGTCACCGCATAAGAAAGGTGCGAAGGCAAAGCTGTCCAGTCGACATCGGCGGCGCGGTAGACGGGTCCTTCTTTGCACGCCCGGTCGTAGCCGCCGCGACGAAGCGGGACCGCGCACCCGAGGCAGACACCGGTGCCACAGCCCATGTAGGTCTCGACCGCGACCTGGGCGTCTGGCCAGCGCTCCGCTACCGCGCCCAGCATCCGGTTAGGACCGCAGGCAAGCACAACCTCTGCATCGGGTGCGACAGACACCGCGGTGCCGCGCGTCCCTAGCGAGCCGTCGTCCGTGGCCCAGATCACCTCGTCGCCATCCGCTTCGCGACACAGCTCCTCGGCCCTTCGGGCGCCGTGGACCCACACCACGCGCAGCCCGGCCGCNCTTGCATCTCTCGCGGCGAGAGGCATCGGCGCCACGCCCAGCCCCCCGCTGATGAGCACGGCGCTTCGCGCNCTCGAAGCGAAGTCATAGCCATGGCCGAGCGGGCCGACGCAGCTGAGCCGCTCGCCGCGCTGCATCGTGAGCAGCGCCGCGGTGCCGGCGCCGACTGCTTTCAAGACGATCTCGATGTGCTCACCCTCGACGCGATAGACCGAGAACGGCCGCCGGAGGAGCGGGCCGCCCGACCATCCGAGGTTGACAAACTGACCGGCTCGCACGGCGGTCGCGATCTCGGGCGCGTGCATGGAGATGACGAACATGCCGCGCGCGACTTCGCGACGCGCGGTTAACGGTGCGTCAATGAGGAACATGCCGCTCAACGCCCCTCGCCCCAAACCCTCACCCCTGCGAGAAGAGAGAGCCTGCGCCCCGCCATTCGCCGATGGTCCGCACTTCGACTTCGTCCGGCGCGGCGACCACCGACTCGAGCAGCGCTGTCGCCGTGTCGAGGGAGGTCAGGCAGGGAATGCGGCGCTCGACGGCAGCGCGGCGGATCTCAAACCCGTCTTTGAACACCGGGGCGCCATCGCCGCGATCCTCGTAGATGTTCGACATCGTGTTGATCACGAGCTGAACCTCACCGTGCACGATCACGTCGACGACGGTGGGGCCCTCTTCGCCGATCTTGGCTACCACGCGCGGCGAGAACCCGGCCGCGCGCAGCGCCCTCGCCGTGCCGTCCGTCGCGACGAGCCGGCATCCCAGCTCGACCAGCCGCGACACGATCGGAAAGAGCTCCGGCTTGTCCGCGTCTGCGATCGTGAGCAAAGCGGCGCTGCCTCGCTCCACATGCATGCCAGAAGCGGCGAATGCTTTGCGCAGCGCTTCGTTGAGGCTGCGCGCGATCCCGATCGCCTCCCCCGTGGACTTCATCTCGGGGCCCAGGTAGGAATCCACTGCCGCGAGCTTGTTCATGGAGAACACCGGCGCCTTGACCGCGATGAGCTCGCGCGATGCCACGAGTCCTGTCGCCCAACCCAGGTCGGCAAGCTTCTCGCCGAGCATGACGCGCGTCGCGAGCTTGACGACCGGCACGCCAGTGACCTTGGACAGGAAAGGGACGGTCCGTGAGGCGCGCGGGTTGACCTCGAGCACGTATACGTGTCCGCGGTGCACGACGTACTGGACGTTGACCAGGCCACGCAATCGCAGGTGGCGGGCGATCCGCACGGTGTAATCGACGATGTGGTCGAGCTCGGCGCGCTCCAGGCCCTGGGCCGGATAAACGGCGTACGAGTCGCCCGAATGCACGCCCGCGCGTTCGACGTGCTGCATCACTCCCGGGATGACGACGGTCTCGCCATCCGAGATCGCGTCGACCTCGACCTCCATGCCCTGGAGGTACTTGTCGACGAGGACCTGGCCACGAGGCATGGCGCTGATCGCCCAGGCCATGTAGCGGCGGAGCTCGTCGCGGTTGCGCACGATCTCCATCGCGCGACCGCCCAGCACGTACGACGGGCGCACAAGCACGGGGTAGCCGGCGCGCTCAGCGATCGCCTCGGCCTCTTCGATCGTCGTCGTCGTGCCGCCCACAGGTTGCGGCACCCCAATCGCGTCAAGCGATCGCGCGAAAGCGCGCCGGTCTTCCGCGAGGTCGATCGCCTCGACGCTCGAGCCGAGGATGGTGACCTGGTGCTCGTCGAGAGGCTGCGCGAGGTTGATCGCGGTCTGGCCGCCGAACTGGACCAGCGCGCCGCTGGCCTCTTCCGCGCGAGCCACATGGAGCGCACCGTCGAGGTCGAGCGGCTCGAAGTACAGGCGGTCCGATGTGTCGAAGTCGGTGGACACGGTCTCGGGGTTGGAGTTGACCATCACCGCGCGCACACCAGCTTCGCGCAGCGCCCACGCGGCGTGCACCGAGCAGTAGTCGAACTCGATGCCCTGCCCGATCCGGATCGGCCCGGAACCCACGACGAGGACGGTGCGCTGGAGGTCGGGCCCCTCCGTCCCCTTCGGCGCCACCTCCCCATGAATGGGGAGGAGTTCCGATTCGTCTTCCTCCTCCCAGCATGAGTAGTAGTAGGGAGTCGCCGCCTCGAACTCGCCGGCGCACGTGTCGACGAGCTTGTAGGTGGGCTGCGCGGGCTCGACCGTTTCACCGCGCAGCGCCGTGATCATGGCGTCCGAAAACCCCGCCCGGCGGAGCTCCCTCGCATCGCCTTCGACCTCGACCCGCACGAGGCTGGCCATGCGATCGATGAACCAGCGGTCGATGCCGCTGCGCCCCGCCAGCGACGCGACGTCGGCGCCGTTGCGCAGTGCGTGGAGGAGCGCAAACAGCCTCCTGTCGTTCGGCTGGTCGATGCTCTCAGGTCCGATGTCCCAGTCGGCCGGAGGTNTCTGCTCGAGCGAGCGAATGGCCTTCGTGAGCGCGGCTTCGAAAGTCCGCTCGACGGCCATCACCTCGCCGGTCGACGCCATCTGAGTGCCGAGCCGGCGATCGCCGGCGGGGAACTTGTCGAACGGCCACCTCGGGATCTTGACCACGCAGTAGTCCAGCGCGGGCTCGAACGCGGCGAACGTGCGCCCGGTGATCTCGTTGCGGATCTCCTCGAGCCGCCTGCCCACCGCGACTTTCGCGGCCACGCGGGCGATCGGGTAGCCGGTCGCCTTCGANGCCAACGCCGACGAGCGGCTGACACGAGGGTTGACCTCGATCACGTAGTACTGCGAGCTCTTGGGGTCGAGCGCGAANTGCACGTTGCACCCGCCCTCGATGCCGAGCGCGCGGATGATCCGTATCGCGGATGACCGCAGCATCTGGTGGTCGCGGTCGGAAAGCGTCTGCGCGGGCGCGACCACGATCGAATCGCCGGTGTGCACGCCCATGGGGTCGAGGTTTTCCATGTTGCAGACGGTGATGCAGGTGTCAGCCCCGTCGCGCATCACCTCGTACTCGATCTCCTTCCATCCCCACAAGGAGCGCTCGATGAGGACCTGGTGGATTGGCGACGCCGCGAGGCCACGCAGGGCGACACGCTCGAGGTCGGTGTCGGTGGTCACGAACCCTCCACCGGTCCCGCCGAGCGTGTACGCCGGGCGGATGACGAGCGGGAGGCCGTTGAGCGCCGCAAAGTCCCTGACCTCTTCGATCGATTCGCACACCCGCGAGACCGGGACCGGCTCGCCCATCGCCTCGAGCATCTCTTTGAAGGCCTGGCGGTCTTCGGCCTTGCGGATTGTGTCGATCGTCGCNCCGAGCAGCCGGACCCCGTGCCGGTCGAGCACGCCTGCATTCGCGAGGTCGGTCGCGAGGTTGAGGCCCGTCTGACCACCCAGAGTCGGCAGCAGCGCGTCGGGTCGCTCGCGCTCGATGATCCGCTCTACCGCCTCAACCGTCAGCGGCTCGAGGTACACGCGGTCGGCGACTTCTTCGTCGGTCATGATCGTGGCGGGGTTCGAGTTGACCAGCACGGTCTCGATGCCCTCTTCGCGAAGCGCCTTGCACGCTTGCGTGCCGGCGTAGTCGAACTCGGCGGCCTGGCCGATCACGATCGGCCCCGAACCGAGGATCAAAACCTTGCGCGGTCGGGCCGGCTCGGCCATTCCAGCCACGGCGCGGGCTACGGGCGCCCGGCTGCGGACCATGTCGACAAAGCGGTCGTACAGGTGCTGGTTGTCCTGCGGACCTGGGCAACCTTCGGGGTGGTACTGGACGCTGAAGGCGGGCAGCGTGCGGTGGCCGAGGCCCTCGACCGAGCCGTCGTTCAGGTTGCGTTGCGAGACGTAGAAATCGCCGTCGGGGATCGACGCGGCATCGACCTGGAACTCGTGGTTCTGACTCGTGATGTGGACGTGGCCCGTGTCGAGGTCTTTGACAGGGTGGTTCGCACCGTGGTGGCCGTAAGGCAGCCGCGAAGTCGTAGCTCCGGCGGCGCGGCCCATGATCTGGTGACCGAGGCAGATGCCGAACATCGGGATCTCACCCAGCGCTTCGCGCGCGAGGTGCACCGGCCCATCGAGGACGGCGGGATCGCCGGGGCCGTTCGACAGCACGAGCCCGTCTGCGCCGCTCGAGCGCACGTCCGCCCAGGTCGCCGTATGCGGAAGCACCACCACCCGGCATCCGCGCTCGCGCAGCGACCGCAGGATGTTGGCCTTCACGCCATAGTCGATCACCGCGACCAGCAAGCCCTCGCCGTCGCTTCGCTTGCGAGCTCTCAGCTCGGGAGGCATTGGCTCGAGCCACTCTTCCCGGCTCGTCCGCGAAGTCTGCGCGACCAGGTCTTGCTCGGCCAGAGGTGTCACGCGCTTGGCGGCGTGGGCAAGCTCGGCCAGCCTCGCCGGGGACGGCGCAGCGGTCTCGTGGACGAGGACCGCTCGCTGGGTTCCGTGGGTTCGGATGTGCGGGTCAACGCCCGGGTGTCGATGTCAGTGATTCCGGGCACGTTCCACCGGCGCAGGTACTCGTCGAGCGACGCCTCGCTCGAGTGATGGCTGGGCGACGGGCAAGCCCACCGCACGACCAGCGCACGCGCCCAGGGTCGCCCCGACTCCGCGTCCGCATCGCGGACGCCGTAATTGCCCTGCAGCGGGTAGGTCATACACACCATCTGGCCCGCGTAGGACGGATCGGTGAGCACCTCCTGATAGCCGGTCATCGCGGTGTTGAAGACCACCTCGCCCTCGCCTACGACATCTGCGCCGAGCGACGCGCCGACGAAGGCGCGGCCGTCTTCAAGGACCAGGACAGCCAACGATTTCCTATCCGGCAACGATCACCGCCTGGTCGATGCCGTCCTCCTCGGCGATCAGGACCTCGATGCGCTCTGCGTCGGCGGTGGGAACGTTCTTGCCCACGTAGTCGGGCCGAATCGGTAGCTCGCGGTGGCCGCGGTCGATGAGCACGGCGAGCTGGATCGCGCGCGGCCTCCCGAAATCCATCAGGGCGTCCATCGCCGCGCGAGCCGTACGGCCGTGGTGGATGACATCGTCGATGAGGACCACCACCTTGCCGCCGATCTCAGGGATGTCGCTGGAAGGGCGGTGGCCATCAGGCGGCCTGAGGTGCAGGTCGTCGCGATGCTTGGTCACGTCGAGTCGACCGAACGGGACGTCCCTGCCCTCGAGCACGGTCAGGGTCGCGGCGAGGCGCTGGGCCAGGACGTCGCCCTTGCTCACCACACCGACGAGCACGACGTCCTCGACACCGCGGTTGCGCTCCACGATCTCGTGGGCGATGCGCGACAACGATCGCCGGATCTGGTCGGCGTCCATCACCGTCGCCTTGAGGCGACCCTGGGCGACGCTCA
>JGI25384J37096_10000668_pt1 | contig 10381 bp, 9 predicted proteins | sample GraSoi013_1_40cm_4_FD_37096 | JGI IMG/M metagenome (IMG submission 37096)
CCCCATGGATCGCGGCAAGCCTGCGCTTCCGACGGCACCGCCTGCGGCGGCGCTTGCGATGGGAGCGACGCAACGCAATGCGCGTACCCGGGCGCGACCGTCGAGTGCCGCGCCGGATCGTGCTCGGCTGGCGTGATGACCGAACCTGCGATGTGCAATGGGTCCGGCAATTGCCCGGCCAAGGTGCAGGACGCCTGCGGCGCGGGCGGGTGCTCCGGCGCGGTGTGCGCGGCAACGTGCAGCAGCGACGCGCAATGCGCGACCAACGCGTCGTGCGTCGCCGGCCAGTGCCAGCCCAAGGGCACGCCGGGCGTCTGGCTAGTGGCGGGGTCCGGCGGCTGCGCATCGGGAGGCGGAGGCGGCTTGGCGCCTTTGCTGGCCCTCGCGCTCGTGGGACTGTGGCGTGCTTGCCGCCGGCGCACCGCGCAGCGTCGCGCGGTCGCGCTCGTGCTCGTGCGAAACGCCGTGCTCGCCGCGTCGTTCGCGGCCTCGGCCGTCGCGCAAGCACAAACCGCCGTGCCCGTGCAGCCGCAGTTCAATACGGACCGCTTCAGCCCTGGCGCGGGCAGCGCCGACATCCTCTCCGTGGGAAGCGCCTCGGTCCCCGAGCACCTCGACGTCCACCTCTCGATCTTCTCCTCCTACGCGCGCGATCCCCTGCGGCTCATCGCCGTGGCGGATTCCACCCAGCAGGTCCGCCTGCTGCACAGCCAGACCCTCACGCACCTCGGCGCGAGCGTCGCGTTGTTCGGCAGGTTCGAGGTGGGCTTGACGCTGCCGGTGCTCATCGCCCAAAGCGCCAGCTCGAACGACCTCCTCGGGGCGCTGATCGCTCCTGGCCAGGGGATGGGGGACGTGCGTCTGGTCCCGAAAGCGCAGCTCTGGCGATCGGAGATCCTCGCGGTCGCCGTGGCCGCGCCGCTGACGCTGCCGACGGGCAGAGGAGACGCGTTCCTCAGCTACGGGAGCGTGACCCTCACTCCGGAGCTGCGGGTCGAATCGAACGCGCTGCCGGTCCGCGTGGCGGCATCGACCGGCATCGCGCTCCGCCGCGGCCGCGAATTCGTGAACCTCTCGGTCGGGAACGCGCTGACGTACGGCCTCGCCGGCGAGATTCCCTTCTCCTGGCTCGGACAGCGCCTGGCCGCCCTCGCCACCCTGGCGGGAGAGGTCGAGCTGCAGCAGTCCGGCGGGGTCGAGCGCCCGATGGAGCTGCTCGCCGCGGTCCGGTGGCTGCTGCCCGGCAATCTGACGTTCACGTTCGGAGGCGGCCCCGGGCTGACGAACGGGTATGGCACGCCGCGGTACCGCATGTTCGCGGGAATCAGCTTCGACCCGTCGCCGGCGATCCGGCGGTCCATGCCCAAGCCGCCGGTGATGGTCCAGGACGTTCCGATGCCCGCGCCGGAGCCGCTCCCAGCGCCGGCCGACCCCGCAGCGTCTGCGGATGCGCCGGTCGCGGTGGCGGAGGCGCCGCCCGCGCCGCCGGCCCCCTCTCCGGCGACACCGGCTCCCGCGGTGCAGCTCGCGCTCGCGCCGACCCCGGGGCTCCAGCGCGCCGTGCGGGACGGGCACCTCGCCCTGCTCGTCCAGGTGCAGTTCGCGCATGACGCGGCGAACATCCTGCCGGTCTCGCTCCCACTGCTCGACCAGGTGATCGAGGTGCTGCGGANCATGCCGGAGATCCGGAAGGTCCGGATCGAAGGGCACACCGACGGGCGCGGCAAGCCCNCCTACAACCGCCGGCTCTCGCAGCGTCGCGCCGAGTCGGTGCTGCGCCANCTCATGGCGGCCGGGATTGACGCCTCGCGGCTGCGGGCGAAGGGATTCGGCGCGGACCGACCCATNGTTCCCAACGACACCCAAGCGAATCGCGCGAAGAACCGCCGCGTGGAGTTCGTCGTGCTCGACGGGCCCCAGCCGGACGTTGCGCAGCAGTGATCCTGTCGGAGGCTCCGCACTGTACGGCGGATGTGCGAGAAGCGCCCCGTACCAGCCCGTACGCGACGAGCGGACGCGCAGGTGCAGTCGAGTCGGCGCGGAACCGTGAATGGCAAGGCTTCTCGCGCGGCACGGCGATTGCTCAACCAGGTGTCGCCGCCTCCGTGCGGCNGAGGAGGCTCCATGAAACCGAATTCGCTCTTGCTTCTGACCGCGCTGCTCGCCGCCGCACCCGCGTTCGCGGCCGGCACGCTGCCGGAGAAGGCCAATGCGAAGGCGGCCGCTCACGCCGCGCTCGGCGACAGTGCCGGCGAGCCGGACGTGAAGGCCACGCCGCCGACGCTCCCGACCCAGGCGTCGGACCGCGCGCGCGAGGTGCAGTCGACCATCGCGTTCGGCAAGAAGGGCGCCGAGGAGCGCGCCGCCCAGAGCCAGGCGGGTCAGCGCGCCGCCGACCAGGCGGGCGATGAGAGCGCGAATCGCTCGGCCCAGGGCGCTGCGGCGAGCGCTGCGAAGAGCGCCAACGCCGACAGCCACGCGGCCGCAGGTCTGGCTCGCGCCGCCGCGGCGAGGAATGGTCTCCCGCCTGGGACACCTCCTCCGGGCCGCAAATAAGCACGCAGGAGCNGTTGCGGGGGCCGGCGCGCGGAGGTCGCGCCGGCCCTCGTGTCATTCGCTGCTCGAATCGTCCTCGCCCGTCCGCGCGGACAGGCTCTGGATCGTGGAGTACAAGCGCCGGCGGGTAATCCCGAGCAGGCGCGCCGCGGCCGCCTTGTTTCCCCCCGCCCTCTCGATGGCCGCGTCGATCAGCTCGCGTTCGAAATCGTCGAGGTTGAAGCCTTCGCGCAGCACGTCGGCCGCGCGCTGGCCGCGCATCTCCGATCGCTCGGAGGCGCGTCCCAGCCTGCCGAAGTGCTCCGCGCCAATCTCGTCCTCGCCGGCGAGGATCAACGCGCGCTCCAGCGCGTTCTCCATCTCCCGCACGTTTCCCGGCCATGCATGATCGTGCAGCCGATCGCGCGCCGCCGCGGACAACCTGGAGGGAGGAACTCCGCGCGACGACAGAAAGCGATCCGCCAACGGCAGGATATCCTCGCGCCGGTCTCGCAGCGGCGGCAGGTGGATCGCGAAGACGTTGAGCCGGTAGTAGAAGTCCTCACGGAAGGTGCCCGCCTTCACGGCGTGGTCGAGATCGCGGTTGGTCGCCGCCACCACCCGCACGTCCACCTTGCGCGTCTGCGTCGACCCTACCGGCACGAACTCGCGCTCTTGCAGGAACCGGAGGAGCTTGACCTGGGTCGCCGGCGTCACCTCTCCGATCTCGTCGAGGAACAGCGTCCCCGTGTCCGCCGCGGCCAGATGTCCGGTCTTGCGCTCGTGCGCTCCGGTGAAGGCGCCCTTTTCGTGCCCGAACAGCTCGCTCTCCAGCAGTGCCTCGGGAAGCGCCGCGCAATGCACCTCGACGAGCGGGGCCGCCGCGCGCTTGCTCGAATAATGGATCAGACGCGCCAGCTGGTTCTTGCCCGTCCCGCTCTCGCCCAGGAGCAGCACGCTGGCGTCGGTCGCGGCCACCCGCCGGGCCGCGGCCAGCACCTCCTTCATCGCCGCGCTCTCCGCCACGAGGCCGGGCGTCAGCCTCTCCACCAGCCGGTCCGCCTTGCGGTGCGCGGCGCGCTGGTCCGCGAGCCTTTGCACGCGCAGGCGGAGCTCTTCGAAGGCGAAGGGCTTGATCAGGTAGTCCGCCGCGCCCGCCTTCATCGCCGCGACAGCGCTCTCCGCCGTCGCGTGCGCGGTCATCAAGATCACCTCGGCGGGCGGGATCCGGGCGCGCGCCGCCTGCAGCACGGCGAGCCCGTCCACGTCGGGCATGCGCAGATCGGCGACGACGATCTCGAACGCCTCCTTCTGCAGCTCGGCCAAGGCCGCCCGGCCACCGCCAGCCCGAGTCACTGCGTGGCCGTCCAGCGCCAGCGCTTCCGACACGAGCTTGCCGAGCTTCGGTTCGTCGTCGACGACCAGGACGCGGGCCATGGGGCGTTCCTTCAGGACGCGACGGGCAGCCGGACCTGGAAGGTCGCACCCGGCCGGCCGTCGCCGATCAAGTCGAGCATGCCACCGTGCCGTTCCACGAAGCGCCGGGACAGCGCCAGCCCCAGCCCGGTCCCTCCTTCCCTGCCGGTCACGAACGGCTCGAACAACCGGACCCGGATCTCCGGGGGCACGCCCGGCCCCGAATCGTGCACGGTGACGCGCACCTCGCTGTCCGCGGCAAGGGCGGTCAGCTCGATCTCGCCGTTCTGCTGCGCCTCGGCGGCATTGGAGAGCAGGTTCGCGAAAACCTGCCGCAGCCTGCCGCCGTCTCCTTCGATGGGCGGCAGCTGTCCAATAGAAAGACGCACGCGCACCGGGAACGCCGCTTCCGCGGCGCGCGCGGCGTCCTCGAGCAGGTCGCGGAGATCGATCCGCGCGCGGACGATGGCGCGATCGCCGGCCACGTCGAGGAGATCTTCGGTGAGCCGCTTGAGCCGTTCCACCTCGTCGAGCATGTCCTGCAGGTCGGATGCGCCGCGCTCGCCCAGCGCCGGGCCGGACCGCTCGCGCAATAGATCGATGGTGCCGCGGATCACCGCGAGCGGGTTGCGGATCTCGTGCGCCGCCATGGCCGCCATGCGGGACATCGCCTCGCCTCGCGCCGCGCGCTCAGCGGCCTCCGTGCGTGCCCGCTCGGCCCGGGTCCATCGCCAGGCCACCAGCGCCAGCGCCACCGCTCCGGCAACGGCGAACCCCACTCCCAAAGCGAGCGCAGGACGCAGCCCGCGCCTCGCGCCGGCGAACGCCTGACCGGCCTCGAGCGCCAGCACCGCGCGCACGCTGCCGTCCGCGGCACGGACCGGGAAGTAGCCGGTGGCCACGCCCTCTTCCCCCAACGCGAAGCCGGCGCCGATCCCGGCTTCGCCTTCGAACGCGCGCCGGACACGTTTGACGTCGACGCGCAGCAGATCTGCCCTCCGGCCGGCGGGCCCGGTGGCGTCGGCGAGGACCGTCAGATCGCGATCGAGGAGGAAGGCGCCCTCGAGNTGGTTCGCCTGCATCAGTCTCTGGAGCTGCGTCGCGGACGGCGCCGCGTTTTGCAAGAGGCCCGCCGCCGCTTCGCCCGCGCCCCGCAGCCGCTCGTCGAGGACCTGATCGAGAGCGCGGACCGCCCTGGCATGGAGGAAGGCCGTCGCGGCAAGCGAACCGGCCAGCCCGAGAACGGCGGCGGCGATGGCGACCAGCGCGGACCGTTTCCTCACAGAAGCCCCGTCACCAGGCTCAGGGTCAAACCCGCGGAGAGCTCGGTGTACGCGAAATCGGGCAGGTTGGAAAACGATCTGCGCGCCGCCAGCCAGAAGCGGCCGGTCCAGCGATCGGCAAGGTCCAGNTCTGCGGCAGCACCGCCGTCCAGGTACGTGTCCGCACGGGTGGCCGCCAAGGCCGGATCCAGGTTGTCGTACTGCCTGCGCAAGACCGCTGCGTCGAACACGAACCGCAGCCTGGGCGTGGCGGCAAACCGCGCGAACGCGCGCGGACCCTGCTCGAGATATTTGAGCGTCGCGTCGTCGGTCCGATCGCGCGTCAGCGCGTAGGCGAGCCCGAATGCGGAACCGCCGCCGGACCTCCACTCTCCCGACAGCTCGCCGAGCTGCCGGATTCCGGAGTACGGCGCCGCGGCTCCGGTCAGGAACGACTCGAATCGCACGGCGTAGCTGGCCGCGAGCGAGAGCNGCTGGAACGTCCAGCGCCCTTCCGCCTGCAGCCGGTGCGCCGAGAGGTAGCCGTCGCCGCCGAGGGACATGAAGTCGTAGGCGTATCCGACGAGCACATGGCGCGGCTCGCGCCCGAGCTGCCACCCCGCCCCTGCCTCGAGGACTCCGAGATCGAACTGGGTGAAGCGCGCCAGCTTGCGATAGGTGCCGCTGGCGCTCACGAATGGCCCGCTCTCTCCCGAGGGCCGGAGCAGCACGCCGGCCGCGACCGTGCCCGCGCTGTCCGCGCTTCCCCCGGACGTCGGCGAGCCGTCGGGAGCGAGGTCGACGTTCGAGTCTCCCGACGGTCCGGCAAGCAAGGAGAGCACGACGCGCCCTTCCCGCCGCGCGAGCCGGAGGAGACTCGTGGCAGTGGGCGCGAGAATGGGATCCCTGGCGGCGGCCGCCTCGAAGCTCCGCGCCGCCGCCTCGCCTCCGCCCTCCCTCAAGGAGATCAGGCCGAGAAAGAGCTGGGCGGAAGGCTCGAGCGACGGATCCCGTTCCGCCTCGCGAAACAGGGGCACGGCCTCTTCGTCCTCTTGCAGCTCGTAATGGCAGATCCCCTGGAGCAAGGCCGAGGCGGGATCCGGACCCAGGGCGCGGATCTGCTCGAACAGCTCGATCGCGCCGCGCCGGTCGCCGCTCTCCATCCGGCGCAAGGCTTCGCTGAACGCATTGCCCTCCGCGTTACGGCGGCACAGTGCGAGCAGGCCCGCACGCGCCTTCGCATTCTGCGGATCGGCGCGCCAGGCGCTGCGGTACGCGGCCGCGGCGGTATCGAGCGCTCCGTCGCGCTGCTCCTTCTCGGCGACTTCCAGGTACGCCTCCGCGGCGGCCGTGTCGCGCTTCTGCGCCGGTTCGATGGGCGCGCAGGGATCGAGCCCGGCCGCGACCGCCAGGAGCACGGCGGCGATCACGGAGCCAACTCCTTGCGCAAGCCGGACAGGGAGGCGCGCGCTTCGGCCTGCCGGTGGTGATCCGGGCGGCGCGCGGCGAGCGCCGAGGCCTCGCGGTAGTACAGCGCTGCCAGGGCGTGCCGGCCTCCCTTGCGCGCCGCTTCTCCGCGAGAGTGATACCAGTCGATCGTGTCGACGGAGGGCTCGGAGGAGAGGAGCGCGGCGATGTCCACGCGCATCTTCCGCGCCTGGGCACCGATGCGCGGGCCGGTCCGATCGCCGACTCCGTCCAGCAGGGCGTCGGCGCAGAGGAACAGCCGGNCGTCGTAGCACGCCAGCGCCCGGTAGTAGTCGAGCAGCGGGTCGGCGGCCGAAGGAGCGGCGCGCTCCGCGGCGGCGAAGGCCTCCAGCGCGTCTTCGGGCCGCTGCAACTTCACCAGCGTCGCGGCTGCGTACCAGGCGGCGTCACCGCCGGCGCCGAGCCGGGATGCGACCATGAACTCGACGTAGGCTTCCTGGAAGCGCCGCTCGCGGAAGAGCTGCGCGCCCGCGAGCAGATGGTCCTCGCCGGCTGCGAGCACACCGGAGGCAAGGCACACGAGCGTGAGGAATCCAGCGAACTTCACCAAGCGCTACCTGGGGGGCCTTGGAGGGGTTGCCGGGTTCCTGTTCGGACCGTGGGGCTTCTTGCGGGCCTCATCGGCGCGCTCCTGCCCGGCGGCTGCGTGGCTGTCGGCGTTGGCGTTCTTCGCAGCGCTCGCGGCGGCGCCCTGGGCGCTGCGGGCAGCAGCCTCGGACTTTGCGGCGGCCGCGGCGCCGTTCGCGCTCCCCGCGGACTGATCGCGCGCCATGCGGCTCGGGTCTGTTTCTTTTCTGGAGCGGCTGGGGAAGACCGGAGGAAGGGACGGCGCGGTGGCTTCCTGCTCGAGGGCAGCGCGCACGGCTGCGCGCGCCTCCTCGGCCTGCGCGCTGCGGGCGGGGCTGGCCGCGGCGAGCAGGACCGCGAGCGATTGCCAGGAGAGGAATCCCATCAGCCTTCGGCGCAGCAACATGTATGCCTGACCCATCTCCGCGAGCGATTGGCCACCGCACCAGCGCGGCGGACCAGGAAGTACAGGTCCATGTACCATGCGGTACAGGCGCGACGCCCGTTCTCTGGTTGTTCAGAGGGAGGACGAATGGCGGAGATCTTGCTGGAAGGCGAGCCAACCTACCGCGGAGCCATCGTGCGCACATCGCTCGTCGTCGTCTTGTTCTCGGTCTTCGCCGTTTCTTGCGGCGGATCCAGCATGGGTATGGGTCAGGTGAAGATCTCCCTGACCGATGCACCCAGCGACCTCACCAACGTCAGCCAGGTCAACGTGACGTTCGACGAGATCCGCGTGCACGACGACGCCTCGACGTCGTCTCCCGACGGTGGCGCGCCCGATGCCGGCGCAAGCCAGGATGGGAACAATGGCAGCGGCTGGATCGTCCTGTGCACCGATACGCAGACCATCGACCTGCTTTCGCTGACCGGAGGCCGGTTCACGCCCCTGTGCTCGCGGCCGGCGGCCGACGGAGGCGTCGAGGAGGTGCCCGTGGCCGTGCCGGCCGGCAACATCTCGCAGGTCCGCTTGCACCTGGTTGGTGCTCAGCTCGTGTTCAACGACGGGACGCCCAGCACCGACGTTACGGTCCCGAGCGGGACGACCAGCGGTCTGAAGATCGACGTGAACCAGACGGTTCCGCTGGGCGGCGCGCTGGAGATCAAGCTGGACTTCGACGCGGCGCAGTCGATCCACAAGACCGGCAACGGGAAGTACCTCATGCAGCCGGTGATCCGCGTCGTGCCCTGATCAGACCTTCATCTCTTTCTGCCCAGGAGCAGCAGCACCGCACCGGCGCCGATGGCTGCCACCCCAGCCCAGGTGGGGATGTCGACGGTCTCTTTCTCCTTGATCGACACCTTCACTACTCCCAGGTCCGCATCGTGTGATTTCCGGGTGTAGCTGAACTGCCGGTAGACCAGACCGAGAACGCCGAGGACGATCAGCCATTGACAGGGGTCGCAGCGGAGCCGTGTACTTCGCGAATGGCCGTCGCCGTGCTCGCGTTCGTGATCGCGACGGCCGGGATGCCTGTGGTCCCGGCCGCGGGTATCGACCCCGAGCGCGCGTCTGCAGGGCGGCAGCCCCAGGTGGACGAGGGTGACTGGCGGATTCCGGTGCTCCACGCGGCCGGAACGCTCGGAGCGATGAGGCTCTCAGCGTCGATCCTCTGGCCGCAGGCGTACGATCCTACGCGGCTGCGCGATCAACTTCGAGGGCTCGGGCGGGCGTGGTCCACCATGCCGGAGTTCCGCCGGGACCGTCCTTTGTTCGGCTCGGACGGCGACCCGTGGACGATCAACGTCTTCGGGCATGGCTTGTTCGGCTCCGAGATCTACGCGCGTACGCGGCAATGCGGTCACGGAATTGCCGCATCGGCGGCGGCCGTGGCGACCACGTCGTTCCTCTGGGAGTACGTGGTCGAAGCGCCGTACAAGCGTCCCAGCGGCGTGGATCTGGTCTGGACACCCCTGGGCGGCGCCGTCTTCGGTGAGCTGCGGTTCCAGCTCTGGCGATGGCTGCGAGGCGACCCGAGCAATCCGGTCAAGAGCGTCTTGTTCATCGCGACCGATCCTTTCGGGGAGCTCGAGCGCCGCCTTTTCAAGACCCGTTGCTGAACCCGAGCGCTATGGTGCGCGGCCATGAAGCCCTACGTCATCTGCCACATGTGCACCACCATCGACGGCCGCGTCCTCGGTGACCGCTGGCCGCCGCTCCCGGGTGGAAAAGATAGCGGGGAGCTGTTCGAGAGCACCGCGGACAGCTTCGGGATCGGTGCCTGGCTCGTCGGCACCACCACGATGCGCGAGTTCGCAGGCCGCAACGTCAGGCTCAAGAAGGCGCGCCGGCGCGTCGACCGGACCGACCACGTCGCCGACCGGCGCGCGCGGCGCTTTGCCATCGGCGCCGACGGCGCCGACGCGAAGGGCGTGCTGCGCTTCCAGGAGCCGGACGTCGAGGGCGACCACGTGGTCCTGCTGGTCAGCGAGCGGGTGGGCAACGATTACCTCCTGCACCTCCGGGACGCCGGCGTCTCGTATCTCTTCTGCGGCAAGGACCACGTCGACGTGAAGGCGGCGCTCGACAAGATCCGCCGCGTGCTCGGGATCCACCGGCTGATGCTCGAGGGCGGCGGGACGTTCAACGGCGCGGTGCTGAACGCGGGGCTGGTGGACGAGATCAGCCAGGTCCTCGTGCCCGTGGTCGATGGGGGCCGCGGGGTGACGACCATCTTCGAGATTCCTGGCGACCCGCCGCGCAAGGCGGCCGCTGCGCTGCGGCTCAAGTCACATCGCAAGCTGCCGGGCGGCGTGAGTTGGTTTCGCTACCGGGTATTGGGAGTGTGACCTATTTCGTTCCACCACTGTCTGGGTTTGGATGCCGAGCGTCGAATCGACTCGATCGGCGATCTCGTCAGGCAGAGCTGGTTTCCGCAGCAAGTGCGTCGCGCCGAGCGTATTCGTCACAAGCTCGAAGTCGCGCATGCTCTTCCAGAACGAGGTGACGAAAAGAACCGGTGTCGCTCGGCCGGCGGTGCGGAGCTTCTTGATCCATTCCACGCCAGTCGTGTCTGGGAGAAGCCCGTCGACGAGCGATATTTACGTCTCGGCCGCTGCGCTGCGGCTCTCTCCGCGCTGCTCAGAACTGGTACGTCAGGGCCGCTCTCCCG
>JGI25384J37096_10000670_pt1 | contig 10378 bp, 8 predicted proteins | sample GraSoi013_1_40cm_4_FD_37096 | JGI IMG/M metagenome (IMG submission 37096)
GACGGCTCTTCTTGTCGTAATAAGCCTTGATGACGTCGCGTGCCACCGGAGCCGCGGCGGAGGCGCCGTGCTCGCCCTCCTGCACCAGCACGGCGACGACAATCTCCGGCTTCCGCCGAGGCGCATAGCCGACGAACCAGGCATTGTCTTTGAAGCGGGTCTGTCGGCCGGCGCGTTTGAGCCCTTCGGCGCCGATCACCTGCGCGCTGCCCGTCTTACCGCACAGCTCGATCCCCTGCAGGCGTACGCCCGCTGCCGTCCCACCCTCGTTGACCACGCCAAACATCGCCTGGGTGACTTTTTCTGTGGTCCCCTCGGAGATGGAAAAACGCTCCTCGCCCACCTTCTTGGCGTCCAGCAGCAGGTGCGGCTGCCGGAAGATTCCCCCCATGGCGATGCCCCCGATGGTGCGCGCCAGTTGCAGTGGGGTAACGATGATAGCGCCCTGGCCAACGGACACCGAGATCGTCTCGCCTGGGAACCACCGCTGATGAAACACTCGCTCCTTCCATTCCTCTGAAGGCATCAGGCCGGTCTGTTCGGCAGGCAAGTCGATTCCGGACTTGCGGCCCAAACCCAACTGTGACGCGTAGTAGGCGATGCGATCGATTCCCAGGTGCTTACCCACGTTGTAGAAGAAAACGTCGCAGGAATGCACCACGGCGTTGTGTAGAGTCACCAACCCGTGCCCGCGCTTCTCCCAGCAGTGAAACGCCCGGCCATAGAAGTCGGTGACGCCGCTGCAGTATACCGAAAAACTTTCGGGGATGGCTTTCGACTCCAACATCGCCGTGGCCATTACGATCTTGAAAACGGACCCCGGCGCGAGCTGCGCCTGAATGGCGCGGTTCAGCAGAGGCCGGTCGGGGTCTTCGTTCAGACGCTTCCAGTCCTCCCGGGGGATACGCACGGCAAAGAGGTTGGAGTCCGGCGCGGGGTGGCTGGCCATGGCTAGCACGTCGCCCGTGCGCGGATCGAGCGCGACCACCGCGCCTTTGCGCCCCGTGAGGGCCTGCTCAGCCACGACCTGCAAATCGTAATCAATTGTCAGTTGAATGGCCTTGCCGGGGATGGCTTCTTTCTGGTCCAGCCGGCCGACTTCCTTGCCGATGCTGTTGACGANCACGCGGCGCAGCCCGTCAGTTCCCACCAGCACATCGTTGTACTGGCGCTCCAGGCCCGACTTGCCCTCGAAGTCGCCCGGGCGGTAGCGCCCATTGCTGTTCTCGAGCAGCTCCGGGCTGACTTCTCCGACGTAGCCGGCGGCATGGGCCATGAAACCGTTGGGAAGATAGCGCCGCCGGTGCACCATCACCATCTCGAGCACCTGAAGATCGGCGCGGTGCGACTCAATAAAGGCGATGTCGGCCGGGGACGCTTCCGGCTTGATCAGAATGGGCTGGAACTTCGGCAGGCCTCGGGACTCGTCGAGTTGCTTGTGGAGGTCTTCGAGCGGGATGCCCAGGCCCTCGGCCACCTGCGGCAGGCTGCGCTCGACCTGCTGGGCATCGTCGCGGAGAAGCAAGACACTAAACGAGGGGTAGTTGTCCACCAGGACGCGGCCTTCGCGGTCCAGCATGCGACCGCGCGGCGCAATCAGCGGGATGGTGCGGACGCGGTTGCGCTCCGCGAGTTGTGTGTAGCGGTCGGAGTCGATGACCTGCAGCTTCCAGAAACCTACTAACAGCAGCGCAATCATCCCAAGGATTATGTACGAGACGATCGTCAGTCGCGTCTGGGGTAGCTTAAGATCGTTCCCTAACCACATCGAGCAGTCCCGAACTTCGGGCGTTTACCCTCGTCTTCGCTCGGGGAAAGCNGCGTGGGCGCCAGGATCCAAGAGAATGGTTGGCTCACCGTCCCGAGACTTCGGGCCCGGGCTTCGGACCCTGATCTTTGGGATGTGCCGGCTGCGCTTTCTCCACTTCCGCCCTGGGGGCTCACTGTCGGGCGTTCCAGGCGCCGCACCAGAGGCCAGAAGTCCCGTCTAAAGTATCACTTACGCCATTGGAGTGCAACCTGTCCCCGGGGTCAGGATGCCCAGAATGACATACACAGATTCNGCCCGCCGTTAGGAAGGCTTGCGCAGGAGGTCGAGCAGTGGGAACAGGCCCATGGCGAGCGCGGCATTGACCAGCGAAGCGATCAGTAAGGGGGTGGTGAGAAACGGCTCGTGTTGAGCCAGCAGAATACGCTTGGTGAGGGCAATCACCCCCTGGTGGAAGTGGAAGAAACCCACGGCCAGGACGAATCGGCTGATGGGGTGTTCGACGTTGAGACGGGACCCAATCGAGGAAGCCATGAAGCCGACGAAGGTCTTGGCGATGCCGTACAGGCCAATGTGAGAGCGGCTGAGACTATCTGGAGGATGCCGATTACCATGCCCAGCAGTAGCCCCGACGAAGGGTTGCGCCGGCTCAGGCCGAAATAGAGCGTGATCAGCAAGGGCAGCTCGATCCAGGCGGCCCAATGAAAACGAACCGGCAAGGAAGCCTGNAGCACCAGCGCCAGGGCCGTNGCGCCGACCACCGCGCCAGTCTGGAACTTGTGGACCTCAATGTGCGGTTCAANCTCGGTGCGGATTTCCATGGGTCAGTAGAGAGTTAAGANTCGNGAGTANACAGTCGAAATCTAAGGGTCAAGAGCCGACCGTCGAAAGTTATTTCTCTCCCNTGNTGCAGATTGTCGTGTATCACCGTTGTTTTTCCCGGCGAGGCTCAGCGCGACGTGCCCGAGGCTTTTGCAAGACCCCTAGCCCCGGCTTGNTCCGCTTCTTTCTTGGGCTCCATCTCTTGCAGCGTCAGCAGGACCAGCACCTCTTCCAATCTCTCGAGATGTGCCGCGGGCTTGATGCGAACTACTTTGAAAGGAGTCCCGGGCTTGATCTCAACCACAGTGCCGACGGGGAGATCCTTTGGAAAGATCCGGTCCTGGCCCGAGGTCAGCACACGTTCGCCGATGGGCACTGGCTCGTCGTTGCTGACGTATTTCATCAACAGTAGCGGTTCGCCCGTGCCGCCTACAGGGCTCTGCGTGCGCGATCCGGCCAGCAGCGCTCCCACGCCGGCTTCCTTGTCGGTGAGGAGCAGCACCTGCGCGTTGTTCGGAAAGACCTCGATGATCTTGCCGACTACGCCCTCGGGCGTGATAACGGCCATATTTCTGCGCAGGCCCTGTTTTTCGCCGCGATTGATGTAAATGGTGCGGCTGACGGTGTCGGCGCTCGCGCCGATCACGCGCGCGGCCACCATGGGCACATCGGGGTGGGCTTGGTGGAAGCCAAGCAGGATGGCGAGTCGGTCGGCCTCGGCGGCGCGGCTTTCCAGTTGGTTATTGGCCATTTTCAGGCGCTCAAGTTCGGCGCTCAGCTCCTGATTTTCGCGGTGGGCTTGACGCAAGCTGATGTAGTTGCTCCAGCCGGTACGCACGCCGTCAATGGCCCAGGCGCCCCCGCGCTGGATAGGCGTGATCATAGCCACGGCCCAAACGCGGATCAGACGCACTTGATGTTCGCGCCTGATCTGCACTGCCAGGAGCAGCACCTGCGTGATCACGACGGTAGCCAGCAGCGTCAGGGAACGGTGGCGTGAAGGGAGCGGGAGCATTATAGTCAAGAGTTGCAATGCGATCGTCGTGAGACGATAGCCGGAAGCTGGCAGCTCGCCTTCAGATCTGAGACCCAAGCCCCCAAGAGCGGAATCTCCTTAGGCCGAACTCGTCCTGCGTTTCTGACCGCTGAGCCCTGACGCGATCTCAAACTTAATCGATCGAGACCTGCCGCAGCAGGCGAAAGTCGCTCAGCATCTTGCCGGTGCCGAGCACGACCGAAGCGAGCGGGTCGTCGGCGATCGATACGGGCAGCCCTGTTTCTTCCCGGATGCGCTTATCCAGATTCTTCAGCAGCGCCCCGCCGCCCGTCAGCACGATCCCGCGGTCGCTGATGTCGGCGGAAAGCTCAGGCGGGGTGCGCTCGAGCGCCACGCGCACGGCGTTAAGGATGGTGGCCACGCACTCGGAGAGGGACTCGCGGATTTCGCTGTCGTCGATGGTGACCGTGCGCGGCACTCCCTCGATCAGGTTTCGGCCCTTTACCTCCATGGTGAGCGGCTTTTCCAACGGGTAGGCCGAGCCGATCTCCATCTTGATCAACTCGGCCGTGCGCTCGCCTACCAGCAGGTTGTACTTGCGCTTCAGGTAGTGCATCACCGACTCGTCCATCTCATTACCGGCCACGCGCACCGAGCGCGAATAAACGATACCGCTCATGGAGATGACGGCGATGTCGGTGGTGCCGCCGCCGATGTCCACCACCATGTTCCCAGAAGGCTCTTCGATGGGGAGCCCCGCGCCGATGGCCGCAGCCATGGCCTGCTCGACCAGATAGACTTCGCTGGCGCGCGCGCGGTAGGCGGAGTCCTGCACGGCGCGTTTCTCAACCGGAGTGATCTCACTGGGCACACCAATCACGATGCGCGGGTGAACCAGCACGCGCCGGTTATGGGCCTTCTGGATGAAATAAGTGAGCATCTTCTCGGTGACCTTGAAGTCGGCGATGACGCCGTCTTTCATGGGTTTGATGGCCACCACGTTCCCCGGTGTGCGGCCCAGCATGTCCTTGGCGTCTTTGCCCACCGCGACTACTTCGCCGGTGTTCTTGTTGATCGCCACGATGGAGGGCTCGTTGACGACAATCCCTTTACCTTTGGAGAACACCAGCGTGTTGGCTGTGCCCAGATCGATCGCCAAGTCGGAGGAGAACAGGCTGAAGACCGAGCGAAAGTTGTATCCGTTTTTTCTCATTATGACCCTCAGTTTCGGGCGTCGATCGCTTGTGGCCCCTCCGCCCCGCAAAGCCCCGACCGGAAGATCTGGTCCGGAGGCTTTGTCAGTGAGATAACTCCGCTATGGAACTACAATCGGCACCGACTTGGTGGCTGTGCCCCCCCGCCGGTTCTGCCCGATGATCACGATCGTATTGCTCCCCCGGCCGAGGGGCTGCGTGAAGTGTCGGAAATGGCCGTCGGGCTGGATATCGGCCACCTGCTGCCCGTTAATCAGCAGGGCTGCGCCGGCTTCGGTGCGGCCCATCACCTCGACGACATCGCCGTGTAACTGCGTGCCTTCTACATCGAGCAGCATTTCCTGGCTCTTGCCCTGAGCCACCAGAGTGAACTTGTAGGTGTCACTGGGCTCGCTTGCGTTCTTGCGCGGGTCGATGGCAATCACATTCCAGAAGTAATCACCGGCATCCAGACCGGTCACTTCGGCACTGGTTGCTCCGACATGCTTGTCGGCCACCGGCATGGCGAACATGGAGGTGTTGCTCACGCGCAGTTGGTAAGCCACCGCGCCCGGCACGGGTTTCCACTCAAAGCGCACTGCGGCGCGCTTAGGCTCCGGCACGATCAACGGCTGCAAGTTGACTGGTTGGGCCAGATCCGGCGGGGCCAGCACGTTGGTCTTGGTTAACGGCCCCCCGACCAGCACGCTTGCGCGCTCCCACTTGCCCAACTCAACGCGCTCCTGGCCGCGCTGCACTTCAGCGGTGCCTGCGGCGACGGTGATCTCATGCTCATTCTTCTTTGGATCGCTGCGCACGGCCGCGCGGCTGTTCTCGCGCAGCGAGGCAATCGCATCGGCAAAGGTAATTGCGGCCTTCGAATCCGCGGAGACCGCCCTTCCGGTCGCCAAATCCACCGCGCCAGAACTGATGTGCACCCCCACCCGCGTGCGGTCGCGTTGCACAATGTTCTCTTCCACCGTCACCAAGGTATCGGCTTTCACGGTGTAGGTGGTGCCGTCAGCAAAGGTGATCCGCGCCGCCCCGTCCGAGCCGGTCTCGATCAAGTCGCCCTTGTCGAGCGCGGTCCGATAGTCGGCGGCGACCCATTGGACCGAGTTCACCTTCTTCACCTGCACCCGGCCATCCAGGTTGACGAAGCGTGCCTGGGTCTGAGTGAGCACGGCGGGGGGCGCGTTGCTCGCACCCAGCGCGTTTGAGAGGCGCCGCAATGTGGTGTCGTACAAGTTCGGATTCACGAGACACAAGACGGTTATTAGGATCACAAGGCCCAACGCCGCATATAGCGCCACGGTGCGATAGGAGACTGAGGTCCAGTACAGTTCCACCCGCGATATCTTGGGCGGTCTCGCTCCGAGGTGTCGGTTGTCACTCATACTCGAAGGCGCTGATTTTGAGCCAGTTTTGCAGACTAACACAGCGACAACAGACCTTTCAATACGCCCCGTCTGCTGCCCCGGGCGCGGTACTCAATCAGCTAACCCCTGCCCCTGCGCGAGCTCAAAGTCGTATTGCCGCGCGGGCCGCCGGCGGTGCAAGAAAAACACTGCTCGAACCGGTAGTTACCTGCCTACTTTAGGACACTACCCGCGAACGATTCCGATTGAGTGCACCCGCGCGGCTCTTCTATAATGATGGTTTGGCCGTACGCCGAGGAGCTGGTTGAATGTTTGAGGCTTTGCAGAAGAAGAAACTTGGAGTGCGCATCCTGCTGGGAGTTGTTCTGGGGCTCATCAGCATCGGCATGTTGGTTTACCTGATTCCGGGCCAGGGCTCGTCGACCGGCTCTCGCGCCGACACAGTGGCCGAGGTGGGCGGACAGCCGATCACCATACTCGAAGTCCAGCACCAACTGCAGCGCCTCAGCAGCGGCGGGAGGATTCCCAAGGCTCTGGAACCCCTCTACGCGCAGCAGATTGTGAAGCAGTTGGTCTACCAGCGCCTGCTGGAGCTGGAGGCGCAGCGCCTGGGCCTGCGCGTAACCGACCAGGAGCGCGCCGAACGGATCCGCGCAGTGCTTCCGGCCGCCTTTGTCGGCGACAGCTTCGTGGGCATGGAACGCTACGCCGCCGACGTGCGGGACCGCTTCCAGATGGATGTGCCGGAGTTTGAAGAACTGGTGCGTCAGGGCCTGCTCGAAGAAAAATTCCGGCGGCTGGTGACCGATGGAATCAGCGTGACCCCGGAAGAGGTGCGCGAAGAGCTCCAGCGACGCAACGAAAAAATCAAAATCGAATACGTTGTGGTCAAGCCGAACGAGCTGGAATCCAAGATAGCGGTGAGCGAAGCGGATCTGGCCGCGTATTTTGAGAAAAACAAGGGGCGCTACGTGGTGCCCGAGCGGCGCGTGGTCCGCTACGCGCTGCTGGACACAAACCAGCTTCAGCAGCGCATCACGGTGACCGATGGCGAGCTGCGGGCCGCCTACAACGAATCTATTGACCGCTACCGGGTTCCGAACCGGGTGCGCGCCAGCCACATCCTTTTCAAGACAGTCGGCAAGACCGACGCGGAGGTCGAAGAGATTCGCAAGAAAGCCGAGGAGGCGCTGAAGAAGGCCAAGCGCCCCGGCGCCAAGTTCGATGAACTGGCCAAACAGTACTCCGAGGACACCAGCAAAGACAAGGGCGGCGACCTGGGCTGGATCCTGCAGGGCCAGACTGTTCCCGAGTTCGAGAAGGTGGCCTTTTCTTTGGCTCCGGGCGCCATCTCCGATCTGGTGAAGACGCAGTATGGCTTCCATATTATCAAGGTGATGGAGCACGAGAACGCTCGGACGCAGAGTTTTGAAGAGGTGCGCGGCGCTATCCTGGCGCCCCTGCTGGCAGAAAAGGCTGAGCGCTTGGCGGCTGAAGAGACCAACAAGATTTCGGCCGCCATCCGCAAGTCGAGCAAAGTCTCGCTGGACGAGATTGCCAAGGAGTTCCATCTGACAGTTGGCGAGACGCGGCCAGTGGCGGCCAATGAGCCCATGCCTGAACTGGGCAGGGCCCCCAGATTTGGCGAGACCGTTTTCCAGCTGCGCGTAGGAGATCTCGCGGCGCCGATCCGCACCGACCGGGGTTACGTCGTGCTCTCGGTGAGGGAAATTCAACCGGCCCATCCGGGGACGCTGGCCGAAGTCCGCGACAGGGTCACCTCCGACATCCGCCGGGAGAAATCGGTGGAGTTGGCCAAGTCGCGTGCCGAAGAGCTGTACAAACGCAGCCAGTCGGGCGAGGGCCTTGCCGCAGCGGCCAAAGCACTTGGGGTTGAGCTTAAGACCAGTGAGCCCTTTCCGCGCACCGGCACCGTTCCCGGCGCCGGGAGCGCACGCCAGTTGTCGGAGGCGTTCAGCTTGCCGGCCGGACAGACCGGGCCGCCAATCTTCTTGGGGGCGGACTGGATCGTCTATCACGTTTTGGAGCGGGAGCAAGTCAAGACTGAAGATATGGACAAGCTGCGCAAGGAGGTTGAACCACAGGTATTACAAAGCAAACGCCAACTGGCGTACGAGGCCTTCCGTACCGCACTGGAACAGCGCATGAGGCGGGAAGGCAAGCTGCAGATCCTGCCGGATGCACTGAAGCGTTTTGGTAGTGCCAACTAAGAAACCCAGTAATTTAAAGACAACAAAGCAGTTATCGCGTCAACTTTTTCCTTTGCCTTTTCTGCCGGCTTTCGTCTAGCATAATTAGTGTCCGCAGCCCTTCGCCCCGTCGCCAGCGGGGCTCAGTATGGTTTCTTCGCCTTCCCCGGGGGCGGCTCTTCTAGACTTGAGGAGAGCCGGCCTACTCAAGCGGATAAGCGCATGACGGCGCGTCCAGCCGAGTTCAAACTAGAAGTTGCCAGCATGGCACGCTCCGTCTAGGGATAACTGCACCAGCCCGAGTCGGGGAACTGACGGCGAATCGAGGTGTCGCATGGCGGCGAAGCTTAGCCAAAATCGGAACGAATACCGCTGCAGCATCGAAGTGAACCAAAACGGGAAATACTGCGTGAGGATCCGCGCTACTTTCGGGCGCCACTCATGGTTGCTTCCGGTCTATTTTTTGGCATCCTCTTTCGACCGGGCAATGAAGAAGCTTCAGCAGTCCCTCCAATTCCTGCAGCACCAGGAAGACCGGCTTTGGTTCTGGGGCGTGGACCGCTCAGACGACCCGAATCTAGCTGCGGAAATGTTGCGCGAAGCGGGCTTGCGCCTTGATCGCCGCACGGAGTTACCGCGCAAGGCAGCAAGCGTGTCGCTTCCTCCGGAGCGTTCGGTGCCGGCCTTCCTGCTAGTGCCGGTGCGGCGCGGACTGGCGGAGTCGATCGAAAGCGAGCGCGCCGCCGTAGCCAGCGACTGAGCGTGCACCTGCATCCCGGTCCCGCAGCAACCCGGCAACTCCGGCCTCGTACAAAGGCCCAGACAAGAGTACCGGGCGCCGGCGCCCGCCTGAAAAGGCGGGCTTTATTTTTCTCGAAGTATGATTTCGCCGCTGCCGATCATCTGGTCGTTCAGCCAGAGACGATACTTGTAAGAACCTGGCTTGGTGCCGGGACGTGGCGTTCCGCTCGACAGACGCATGCCCGCCGGGGCCTGGAAGACGTTAGAGGAAAAAGGACACCGATTCGGGTCAAACTCGACTTTGAGCTGGCCCGCGTCGGAAATCCAAACCACGTGCTCGCTGGGCTCAATTACCATCACCTCGGGAATCAGGCCGACGAGGACTAGTTTTTCAGCCATGGGGAAATAAGCCAAAGTCGCCAGTTCGAAGTCGAAAAGCGAACACAGAAAAGCGAATTGTGCCTTGTGGACCCGAGAAGATAGCACACCGGCGACGGAATTACACCGCGTTCAGCACCGTCGTGGCCAACCAGGCCTGGTTGGCCACGGCAACCTGTACTGACTTGGCCAGCCGTTCTCAATCAACAGATTGAGCCCAGACCATCTTTGGGCCGCAGAGCAAGTCTTCAACCATGAATCTGATGCAGCGAAGCAGGTACGCCATACCGGATCACAGTTGTCCCTTGCGAAACTGGCGGCGCAGAATTGCGACCCAAAACGGTGAACAGTGCTTGACGCACGCCCGGGAGACCTGTACACTGAGTATGCCTTTCGCACTGGCCCGGCGCTTGCGGAGAGGTAATTTCCCCTCCTGGAATCNAAACTGAGGAGACCGGTTGTATGGCGGCTGCTGTAATCGTTTTGCGTAACGGGGCCCGCATCTCTTTGGTGCGTTCTCTTCCCTTTATCCTCGTGCATATAGCATGTTTGGCGGCGTTTTTCATTGGGTTCCGCTGGTCATGGTTGATCGTGTGCCTGGCGTTGTTTTACGTGCGAATGTTTTTTGTCACCGCGGGCTACCATCGCTATTTCTCTCATCGCTCGTTCAAAACCAGCCGTGTCTTCCAATTTATCATGGCTGTTTTGGCCACCACCTCCACGCAGAAGGGAGTCCTCTGGTGGGCGGCGAACCACCGCCACCACCACCGGTATTCCGATACCCAGGATGATCTGCACTCACCCTCGCTGTTCGGCTTTTGGTGGTCGCATGTGGGCTGGATCCTCTCCGACCGATACAACGCCACCCAGGTGGATCTGATCCGCGATTT
>JGI25384J37096_10000671_pt1 | contig 10367 bp, 8 predicted proteins | sample GraSoi013_1_40cm_4_FD_37096 | JGI IMG/M metagenome (IMG submission 37096)
GGTTCGTAGGGATCGATCAACTCGCCATACTTGATCAGGTCGCCGGTTTCCTTGAACTCGCGGATCGAGATCAGCACTTCCGTGTCGGCCCCGACGAACCCTACGCCGAGCAATCCTTCCTCCGGCACATCCGCCCGGTACATCTCGAGCCCTTTCTGCACCAGCGGGCCGATCTCGTTCACGTACTGCTCCACGCTGTGCACGCGGATGCGCTTCATTGGCGCGCATGAATAACACACTCGCCGANCGCCTGCTGTCGTGGTTTGCGACGGCGCGGCGCGATCTCCCCTGGCGGAAGGAGCCTCGCGATCCGTATCGCGTGTGGGTGAGCGAAGTGATGCTGCAGCAGACGCGGGTCGAGGTGGTGGTGCCTTATTACCGGCGGTTCCTCCGGCGATTCCCGACGCTGGAGGCGCTCGCCGCCGCGCCGCTGGACGACGTGCTCGCACTCTGGAGCGGCCTCGGGTACTACGCGCGCGCCCGCAATCTTCACCGCGCGGCGCGGGCGTGCGGTGGNGCGCTCCCGAGNACGTCGGCGGAGCTTCGTGCGCTGCCCGGATTCGGCCCGTACACGGCCGCGGCGGTTGCGTCGCTCGCGTTCGGAGAGGACGTCCCGCTGGTCGACGGAAACGTGGCGCGCGTGCTTGCCCGCGCTTTCGCGATCTCTGGCGAGGCGAAAACGCAGGCCTGGACGATCGCGCGCGATCTGTTGCCGCCCGGCCGCGGCGGCCAGTTCAACGAAGCGCTGATGGAGCTCGGCGCGACGGTCTGCACGCCCCGCGCGCCGGATTGCCCGCGCTGCCCCATCCGCCCGGTCTGCCGAGGCAAGGACGAGCCGGCGAAGTTTCCGGCCGCGCGCAAGCGCCCGGTCCGCCCGCTGCTCGAATGGCGCGCGCTCGCGCTCACGCGAAAAGACGGCGCGGTCCTGCTCGCGCGCCGGCCGGCGGAAGCGCTCTTCGGCGGATTGTGGGACTTGCCGGTCGAGCGGCCCGAGGGCATCCGCATCCTCGGCCGCATGACCAGCCTCGGGGTCGTCGAGCAGACGCTGACTCACCGGGAAGTCCGTGTGACGCTCCAGACCGCGCGCGCGAGCGGCACGCCGAGGAGCCCTGACGTCCGCTGGGTCGCACCCGCCGGAATCGTCGCGCTCGGCGTTTCTTCTCTTGCGCGCAAGTCGCTCCGACGGGCGGGCGTCTTGACGGCGCAGCGTCCGCTGGGGCACGCGGTGGGCCTGGAGGCGGAGTGATCGCCGAGAAGCTGCTCGCGTTCACGCTGCTGGGCGCCGGCTGGGTGCTCTGGCTCTTGCTCGCGCTCTCGGTCCTGTCCGTGGCCGTGATGATCGAGCGGGCGCGGTATTTCGGCACCCGGCGCATGTCGAAGCTCTTTCCGCGGCTGCTCGAGCTCTGTCAGCGTGGAGATCTGAAGGCCGCTGCCGCGCTCGCCACCAGCGACTCGATGGAGTCCGAAGTGGTGCGGGCGGCCGCCGACGTCGCGGAAGGCGGCACGCCGGCGGTGGAGAAGGCGGTGCAGTCCACCATCGACCGGCGCCGGCTCGAATACGAGAGATGGCTCTTCGTTCTCGGCACGTTGGGGAACAACGCGCCCTTCATCGGCCTCTTCGGCACCGTTCTCGGCATCATCCGTGCCTTCGCGGATCTGGCGGTCGCGAATCGGGGCGGAGGCGGGACCAGCACGGCATCGTTCGTGATGGCGGGGATCTCCGAGGCGCTGGTCGCCACGGCGGTCGGCCTCTTCGTCGCCATCCCGGCGGTGCTCGCGTTCAACATCTTCCAGCGGCTGCTGAAGCGCGTGATCGGGCGATCGAATGCGTTGGGGAACGCGATCGCTTCCGGGCTGCACTTGAAGAATGGGAGCAGATGATGGCGAGCGGCGCGGCGGAATACGAGGACGAGGGAATCACCGGGATCAACGTCACGCCGCTGGTGGACATCACGCTGGTTCTGCTGATCATCTTCATGGTCACGGCCAGCTACATCGTGAAGGAGACCATCGAGGTGGAGCTGCCGCGGGCGGCGCACGGCGGCGAAACGGTGCAGAAGACGTTTGCGCTGCTGGTGACACGCGACGGGAAGTCGTTCCTGAACGGCGTGCCCGTGGACGATGGCGCGCTGATCTCGGAAGTGCAGAAGGCCCGCACCGCAGGCGAGGACGTGCAGGCGATCGTCGGCGCCGACAAGAACGCGACGCATGGAGCNGTCACGCACCTGCTCGACGTGCTCAAGGGAGCAGGGGTGACGAAGTTCGCGATCCAGATCGAGAAGCAGCCGTAGGCGCTCCGATGGCAGCGCCGGCGTCCAGAGTGCTCGTTCCCATCGGGACCTCGCTCGCCTTGCATGCGGCGATCGCGCTTCTCATGCTCGGGCTCGCGGTGCAGCGCAGGCCGGTTCCGCAAGCGCCGCTGCAGATCCAGGTGGTCGACGCGCCCGCGAAGCCGGCGGAGCCGGCCCCGGCGCCAGTGCCAATGAAGGTTGCACGGGCGCCCCGGACGCCTCGGGCCGTGGCGACGCCGGCGCCGTTGCCGCTCTCGATGGCGCCCCCTCCTCCGACCGCGGAAGCTTCCCGCAGCGGGCCGCAGCCCGTCGTGATCACGGGAATCACCATGGAGAGCACGTCGCAGGGCCGGTCGTTCGCGGTGGGGGCCGGCAACACACTGCGCGGCGCGCCGGAGCAGGCGGCGCGCGCGCCCGGAACGGCGAAGCCCTACAAGGCGGAGCGATATGCGGCGGCGGCGCAAGTCAGCGAGCTGCCGCGGCCGCTGAACCGCGATTCGCTGAGCCTGCGCAAATACTACCCGACGCAGGCGAAGAAGAACGGCTTCGAAGGCGACGTGGTTCTGCGGCTTTTGATCGACGCTGACGGGACCATCGCCAAGGTGGATATCGTCAGCGATCCCGGCCAGGGACTCGGCGCCGCCGCGGCCCAGGCCGTCCGCGAGCTCCGGTTCTCACCAGCGCAGGTGAACGGCGTAGCGGTAGCGACGACGGTGCCGTTCACGATTCACTTCACCCTGGATTGAGGAACCCCCTCGCAGCCCTCAGGCAGCGGCGGAGAGAGATTCGCGGGCGAGGAGGGCCGCGCCGACGACGCCGGCCTGCTCGCCGAGCTCAGGGGCGGAGATGTGCACCGCCGCCCGCGAGGACTTGGTGGCGTGCGCGTCGATGCCCGCGATCGCTGCGCGCGTCATGCGCGGCGACCCGAGCAGGACGCCGCCGCCGAGGAGGAGCCGTGCTGGATTGAGCATCGTGACGAGGTTGGCGAGCGCCATCCCGAGCAATCGTCCCGCCTCCTCCAGCAGCCGGCGCGAAAGGTCGTCGCCTTCGTGCGCGGCTTTCTCCATCGCCGCGACGCTCACCTTCTCCGGCTCGCCGACGAGATCCAGCAGCTTCCGCCCGACCGCCGGATAGCGTTCCCCGGCCGCCCGCGCCGCGGCCATGGCGATGCGGAGATCGTCGCGGGCCCAGGCGGCGAGGTTCTGCCCGCCGGCGTAGGCTTCCAGGCATCCTCGCTGGCCGCACGAGCAGAGGCGGCCGTTCGGCATCACCTGCACGTGCCCGAGCTCGCCCGCGGCGCCCGACGCGCCCTCATAGAGCTTGCCGGCCATGACGATGCCGGCGCCGATGTTGCTGCCCACGAGCACGACGATGAGGTCGTTGACGCCGCGTCCACCGCCGACGGCGCGCTCGCCCCAGGCGGACACGGACAGCTCGCTCGCGATCCACAGCGGCGTGCGCGGCGTGCGCGCTTGCAGCAGCTTGATGAACGGGACGTCGTGCCAGCCCAGGGTCGGCGCGCTCCGGACCAATCCCTGCTCGCGATCGATCATGCCCGCGACGCCGAGTCCCATCCCCTTCATCTCGGAGAACGGCATCCCCGCCGCGCCGCATGCCGTCTTCGCGGCGCGCAGCACCGCTTCCGCGACCTGGGGCGGCTCCTTCGAGAGCAGGCGGTGTTTCTCCTGTCCGAGCACGTGACCCGTGGCATCGACCACCGCGGCGCGAACGCTCACGCCGCCCAGGTCGACGCCGAGATAGAGCTCCTCGCGCTTCATGGCACGGCCGGGATGGTAGCAGGCTTGCGGCCTCTTGCGCGAGTCAGGCCAGCTCTTGGCGGATCTGCTGAACGGTCCCTTCGATCAAGCGCTGGATCTCCCGCAGCTTCGCCTCGCTCGTCGCCTCCCAGCGCAGGACCAGCAGCGGCTGCGTGTTGGAGGCGCGCACCAGGCCCCAGCCGCCTTCGAGGATGACGCGGACGCCGTCCACCTCGATGGTCTTGCCGTGCTTGCGCAGGCGCTCCTTCGCGAGCTCGACGGCGCGGAATTTCTTGTCCTCGGGGAAGTCGAAGCGGATCTCGGGCGACGCGTACGTGCGCGGGACATCGTCGAGCATCTGGCTCAGCGGCCTTCCGTCGCGCGCGATCAACTCGAGCAAGCGCGCGGCCGAGTAGATGCCGTCATCGAATCCGAAGTAGCGGTGGCGGAAGAAGATGTGCCCGCTCATCTCTCCCGCGAGCAGCGCGTGTTCCTCCTTCATCTTGCTCTTGATCAGAGAATGCCCGGCCTTCCACATGATGGCGCGGCCGCCGTGCTTCTCGATGTCGTCATACAGTGTCTGCGAGCACTTGACTTCGCCGACGATGGCCGCACCGGGGCGGTCGGCGAGCACGTCGCGCGAGAAGAGGATCATGAGCTGGTCGCCCCAGAGGATGCTGCCCTTCTCGTCGATGGCCCCGATGCGATCGGCATCCCCATCCCAGGCGATGCCGACGTCGGCCTTGCAATCCGCCACCTTCTTCTGCAGATCGCGCAGGTTCGCCTCGACGGTGGGATCGGGGTGATGGTTCGGAAACGACCCGTCGAGATTGCAGAACAGCTCGATGACGTGNTGTCCGAGCGCGCGCAGCAGACGCGGNCCGACCAGACCGCCNGTGCCGTTCCCGGCATCGCACACGACGCGGATCGGCCGGATCGTCATGCCCAGCGACTCGACCACGAAGTGGATGTACGGGACGATGATGTCGTGATCGCTCTCGCGNGCGCTGCGTCCGCCGTCGCGCGCTTCGACGACATGGCTCTTCAGCTCCTGCACCTCGCTACCGGCCAGCGTGCTCTTGCCGATTCCCACCTTGAAGCCGTTGTACTCGGGAGGGTTGTGGGAGCCGGTGATCATGCACAGGCCGTCTACGGGCAGCACGTGCGCAGCGAAGTAGGAGACCGGTGTCGGAACAACCCCGATGGAGATCACTTCCACGCCGTACGACCGCACGCCACGCGAGAACGCGGATGCCAGGCCTGGGCTGGAAACGCGATGGTCGCGCCCGAGCACGATGCTCTGCGCGGCGGGGTCCGTCTCGAGCAGGTATCGCCCGAACCCGCGCCCGAGTTGCTCGGCGAACTCCGGCGTCAGCTCGTTCGCGACGAGCCCGCGGATGTCGTACTCGCGGAAGACGTGCATCGGGATGGCCATAGCCGCTCCGCTCCGAAGAAGCGCGGAATGTACGCGCCGGGCGGCGAGCGGACAACCGGCGGACGGGGAGCGGGGTCAGAAGAGCAACGTGACCGCCGTCACCTCACTGGCAGACGAAGCCGGGGTTGGAGCCGCTGTGGTTGGAGTTGCAGTTGTCGTAGCCTGTGCGCGGCCAATCTCCGGCCGCTTGTGCGAGCGGTGTACCGTCGCTAAACAGCGCGTAGACGTGCCCGACGGCGTCACCGAAATATAGAACGCCGTCTGGACCGAGCGTGGCCTCCGTAGCGATCGTTCCGATTGCTTTGGCACTGGTCGGCGCGTAGCTCCAGTTGATCTTACCCGTCAAGTCGTAGGAGCCGAGCTTGGGCGGGCTGCTCTTATCCGCAACGAATATCGCGTTGCTCGCAATCGTTGGCGGTGACACCTGGCCGCCCGCATTCGTAGCGATGGGCCAACCCGTCGCCGGCGCCACACCGGTAGTCGCATTATAAGTGTACAGGGCGTCAGCACTACCGTAGACACTGGAGCCTACAATAACTGGTTGCGAGAAGATATTCGCTGTGGAGCTGAGCGCCGGACTGGAAGACCAAGACACGGATAGGTCCGCTTTGTATCGATAGAAGAGATGATCTCCATTAACGCCGTAGAAGAGATCCGACGCGGTTGAGATTGCAGCCGGAGCCGAATTGGTACTGGGCTGCCTACCCAAATTGACGCCATTTGCCGATCCGAACCTGCCCCCGGAGAAAGCGAGGAACTTGATGCCGAAATCGCCGGGCGTAGCGACATGGTTATCGTATCCAAAGTAAATGGTACTATCCTTCGCGGAAGGTGGTCCAAGCAACGGGCCGCCACTCGGATACGAGTCGACTTGGATGCATCCCCCACCTCCAACCTTCGGTGCGGACTGGATCGCGATAAGTTTGTCTTGGGAGCCAGCCATCACAACCGCGGAAGCTCCTCCGCCAAAGATGATGGGGGAACCAACCATTGTCGGTGTGGCAGAAGGCGTCTGGGAGCAATACTTGTCCACGGCTGTGGACGTGAAATGCATCGCGAACACGTCCGTGGGGCCGTTTACGTAAAGGATGGGCGATGGATGGTTGACGTCGGTGGAAGGCGTCGTATCCAATGCCAAGGCTCCCGTGATTGTTCCAACTGCCGGCGATGCAGCTCCGGCTTTCCAGGCTTGGCTTCCATCCGCCGTGTTGATGGCGAAGATCGAGTCCCCGGAGTTGACACTTCCGCCAACGATGATCAGTCCCATCTGCTCCGAGAGGACGGGGGCGGTGGAGAGGTTGACCGACTCCTTTCGGATCCACCTCACTCGGTTGACGGCAACGCTTGTAAGAGTGACGTCTGTTCCGGGGTTGCCGACCAAATCTTTTCCCGTCACCTTTATAGAGGAAACGGTACCAGTTCCATCTGCCGTGGTCGTCACGGTCGCCTGTGACAACTCCGCCGGAAACTGGAAAGTCCCAGAAGTTGTGTCGTAGGTCACGGAACAAGTCGAAACGCCTGCAATCGTGCAGGTAGACCCGTTGGGATCCGGTCCACTGCCGTTCGCCCCGTCATCCACCTTGAACTTCAACGTATACTTTCCGTCGCCCGCGCGGAAGAAATGCGAGCCGTCGTGGCCGCACGCTTGCAGATCCGCGGCGCAATCGGTGCCGGCACCAGGATAAATGGTGGTCGTCCCCGTCGTTCCGACGCTGAAGGTGATAGTTGGCGGGGTGCCATCGATTCCGAGGGCCGCGGTATTACCCGGCAATGCGTTGCCTGTCTTGTCGGCCGCGACGACTCCGAACTGAATGCGGCCTTGGTTCCCAGCGCCGAGATACGACTTCGCGACCGTGAAGTGGCAGACCTGTTGCTGCGTCGTTTGACCTGCCGTGCATGTCGGCGTTCCGTGATCGAAACGATTGACGCCTTCCATCAGCTGCAGCGACGTTGGATCCACGCCACTTCCGCTGTCCGCGAGCGTCACCTGCACGTCGATGTCGCCGGTCGCGGCGTACGGGAACCACTTGATCTGAGGTGGAGCGCCGCCGAGGACTCCGAAATTTACTGTCACCCCGCTCGCCAGCGACGGCGGCTTCCTGTCGATGAGCAGTTGTCCCCGCCCCCACCCGGTCGAGGGAGTCGCATGCCCCGCATTGTCTGTCGCGAAAATCGTGAAGTCGACGGGGGTCTCACTGTCTGGCGCCTGAACAGTTCCCGCATTCACCATGAACGTGTAGGTGCGCACGAGTCCCGTATCCCCCGTCGTCCCCGTAATGTCGGGTTGTCCCTGGATCTGCAACGTCGCGCTCGCGATCCCCGCTGGCTGCCCGGCGACTGCTCCTGACGGTCCCTGGGTGTCGTCGACGACCGCCGTGACTGTCATCGTATCTATTGCCCGCGCCCAGTTCGGCGGCGCAGGGCTGACGACAATCACCGTCCCGATGGCTGGGCCCTGCGAGATGCACTGCCCGTTAACGCACGCTTCTGCGCCTCCACAGACCTTCGTGCACGCATAGGAACAGCGATTATCGGTGCAGGTGGCGCCCGGGAACGGACCGCCATCCGGCAGCTTGCAATCAGCCGCGACGTTGCAGGTTCCCACCGAAGGGTCGGCGCTGTAGCAGGCTACACAGGACAGGAGCGCCAGAACGGCGATTTGGCGTTTCATTCGGCTTCTCTCTTTTGAAACTAGAAGGCAAACGCGAGTACACCGCCGGTGGCGAGCAAGACGGCGCTGGTCACGATCAGCACGTTAGCGACGGTCGCTGCGCTCTTTGCCGAATTGAGGTTCGATACGTCCGAGGCGAGGTACACGCCGTTCTTGCGGTAGTTCGACTCCGCATCGCTGACCAGGTTCTTGCTGTGCTGGCCCTCGAAGATGCCGATCCCGAGCGCGAGGACGGCAGCGCCAGCCAGCGTGTAGCCCACCGGCCGCGTCCACTTCCCTTCCTTCACGTCCACGCTGGGCTCCGGCCGCGTCCCGCGCAGATCCGACGCCAGCCACAGCGGCAACCCGCCCTTCTCTGTCTGCCGCGCGTAGATCGTCTCCGAGAACCCGCCCCGGCGCACTGCCACCTTCTTCTCCAGGGAAGTCCGCTGCCCGACCGCGACGCGCACGCCGTGCACTCCCGGCTCCACGGCGATCACCTCCGGCGTCTTCCCGCTGCGGGGCGCGAGCCGGTTGTCGACGTAGATGTTCATGTCCTTGCGGTCCGCGTCGACGTAGATCCGTCCCGCGCACTTGACCTGAAGGGCGCGGCACGCTTGCCCCTCGGCCCAAGCCTGCACGTCGCTCTGCCGATCGGTCTCCAGCACCTGCTCCACTTCCGATCCCGGCAACACCCGCTGCTTGCCCACCTCGAAGATGCGCACCGAGAGCACAAAGCCGTTGCCCTTCGCCGCCGACGACCCGACCAGCACGTTCTGGCAGCGCGCCATCTTCCCCACGTTGGAGACGCACGCGGCGTCGTGCGGCTCGCACCGGGCCGTCGAATCGCCGAGCAGGATGGCGTCCTTCAGCAGGGGCGAATCCTTCGCCACGTCGAAGAACGTCTTCTGGATGGCCTCCAGGTACTTCTTGTCCGAGCTGCCGGCTGCCGACTCCTTCACGAAGGGGAACACGCACAGCGAGGTGTCCTTGAGCAGCGTCAAGTCGAGCGCCGGCTGCTCGGGACCCGGGAGCGGGAGCGGAAGCGCCTCGTCCACCTTCGCCGGCGGCGGCGTGGTCGCTGGCGTATTCCACCCAGAAGAAGTCTGCGGAGCGGGCTTCGGAACTCCCCATTCCTGCGAAGGGGTTGGCGCCGTCTGGTCCGTCTTCTTCGACTGCGCCGACGCCGCGAACGACACCGCTAGAACCAGCGCGAACAGAACCCGCATGTGGATGGCCCCTCGCAGAAGTCGCGGATGTTCTCGCAGCAATGGCGAAGAAGAGTCAAGGAACCGGGACCCTTGCGCAAAACTGCAGCGTTCCTGAAATTGCGCAGCTGGTCCGGCCTCTGGCGGTGCGGCCCGCGCGCAGGCCCGGGCGGTCAGAGCTTCTCGCCGCGTCCCTGTGCTTTCAGGGCATCAACGATGGCGCGGACGTCCTGGGCGCGATCGCGCGGAACGACCAGGAGCGCGTCGCCGGCATCGACCACGCAAAGGCCGCGAACCCCGAGCGCCGCGACGAGGCGCTCACCTTCGGCGATAACGAGGCAATCGTCGCAGTCGATGGCGAGCGTGTCGCCGCTGAGCGCGTTCCCGCGCGCATCGAGAGTGCGCACTTCCGGAAGAGCGGCGAACGAGCCCAGGTCGCTCCAGCCGAAGTCGCCGGNTACCAGCGCGATGCGGCGGGTCGTCTGCGACTCGGGCTCCATCACGCCGTAGTCGATGCTGATCGATCGCAANGCAGCGAAATCCCCACCGCGCGTCAGCGTTTCGTGCACCTGCGGCAGGTGCCGGCGCAGAGCGTCGAGCATCGCGTCGGCGCGGAAGACGAAGATGCCCGCGTTCCAGGAATACGCGGGGTCCCGCACGTAGCGAAGGGCGATCGCCGCGTCGGGCTTTTCCACGAACGCTTCCACCGCGAACACGCCCGCCGACTTCTCCGCGCCCCGGCGGAGATAGCCGTACCCGGTCTCCGGCCGCGTCGGCTGGATGCCGATGGTGAGCAGATCGCCATTCGCGCAGGCGCGAGCGGCCGCCGAGAGCGTTACCCGGAACGCGTCTGGCCGCGCGATGTGGTGGTCGCTCGGCAGCACCATCAGCGTGGCCTCGCGGTCCTCCCGCAGCGCATGCACGCAAGCGAGACCGATGGCAGGAGCGGTGTTTCGCGCGACGGGCTCGACGATCAGGTGCGCCTGCGGCAGGTCGGGCAGCGCCTTGCGCACGTCTTCGGCGTGA
>JGI25384J37096_10000684_pt1 | contig 10320 bp, 13 predicted proteins | sample GraSoi013_1_40cm_4_FD_37096 | JGI IMG/M metagenome (IMG submission 37096)
CGACTACTTTGGAAGGACCGCCGGTGGCGGCAGACTTAAGTCACAGCAGTCCAACGGTTGATCGAACCCGCGCCGATGGCGCAGGGATTCAGGAGACATTTTGAGACGATTTGACGGGAAGCTCTATGGAGGCCCGAAATGGCGGTCGCCCCGAGATTTCGCGAAGCTCCGAACGCTCGCGTTGTTGAGCAGAGGGCACATTATCAAATGCACCCGGTGCGGCTATCGGAAGAACTGGCGGGCTCTCGTCTTCGACCACAAGGATGGCGACGGCGCAGAGGCCCGACGAAAAGGCAATCATAACTTCGCGGCGTTCCGACGGGATCCCAGGGGGATTCAAATCCTCTGCGCGAACTGCAATCTCATCAAGGCAGTCGAGCTAGGGGAGTTCACCCGAAGGCGTGTATGATAACGAGTGGAAAGTGCCCACCCATCAGAGGCGGAGTTGGACCACGTCATGTCCGATCCCTCACCTTGGCCTGAGCCGCAGAATCAGAGAAGGGTTCACGACTCGCCCGTAAGACAGCAATGTACAGGTTCTGCATTTGCCGGGTCCTGCGCCAAGCGTCCTCGAACCTCCGGAGATCCTTTCTCGGGGAAGGCCCGTCCGGTATTCGAGGTGCAAGGCGCTTCCTAAGACGGTCTGCAACTCGGACGAAGCGGCGCGCGTGTTCGAAAAGTTCCCAAAAGCAGGCATCGTCGGCGAAGGGGTCCGAACTTCTTGCGGTTCCCCTGGACCAGAGAGGCACATTGAACGTTGTGACGTGCAACGAGAGGCTATGGGCTTTATAATCAAGCTCTTCATGAAGATCCGCGCGCTTCACATTCTTTCTCTTCGCATATCTCGTTCGCAGAACAACCGGAGCAAACTCTTTGTGCCGCGCCGCATCGTCGGCGGCCAACCAAATCTGAATCCGTTTTGTTTCGCCCTCGAAGTCCCTGAGTAGCATTTCAATCTCCATGAGATCGCGCATGAGATCTGCGACGACGCTATGGAGACCTCCGAATGCTGCCTCTATCGCCATCTCCAAATCGGCCCGCGCCCTGATAATGAGAAAGGCAATTTGACGAAGCTTCTTGCCGCGTTGAAAGACGGTGTTGACTCGGTCGAGGTACGTCAACAACTCGTCGAGACCGCTGAGTCGTACACCGGAACCATAAGACCGAAGCATCTTGTCTCGGTGCTGATTCGCCCTTCGCAGCAACTTGGCGAGAGCTGGGTGCGAACGATCGAGACTCTTGACCGGTTCGCGCTTGGGCCTCCGTTCACCCCGTTTGGGATTCACGCCAACCGGAGCAATCGTGCGTCAGAGTATTTGAGTCTCTGGGAGCGGTTCCCACAAACTTGATGGTCTTCAATGGGCAGTGACCAGATCCAGGGCTGAGGGGATCGGGGACTACTTGTAAGCTACTTGCAGAGAAACCCCTTGAGGACGAAGACGCAAAAGCAGCTCGCGAAGGCGTCCGTCGTTCAGGGTGCGGTATCGCTCGAGATTCTCCTTAATGACGAGACGGATCTCCTCGCGCGGATGCAGCGTAACGAGCGAGAATTCCGTCCAGTCGGCATCTGTCTCTCCTTTCAAGAAGCCGACCACCGTCGAGTCAATGTGGTGCCGCGACACGTCTTCCGGGCGGGGCATTCTGCCGTCCATGCGACAACTATCAGCCCGGAATTGATAAGTTGAAACGCAGGAGAGATGGGTGAAAGTGACTTCAGAAGTGTAGGGCAAGCCATTCCGTGGCCGGTATCATTCAATTGCCCCTTAAGGCGAAAACCGTGGAAGAGGCAAACCCGCTTCGAGCTTGACGAAAGGGATATTAGGTAGCGGAATGTTGTAGAAAGTTGTAGAAAGTTAATGGGAGATGAAGGCACGGCCGAGGACGACGCTGAGGAGTTGCCTTTTACCGCAGAGCTAACCGAAACAGGCGGCTCTGTTCGGCTAACGGTACCAGCTGCGGTTCGGAAGGCATTGCGACTGGAGGCGGGAGACTTCGTCGTCATCCGCCTCAAGAGGCGCACGGAGAGGCCCGTCGTGATCGACAACAAAACAGCGATAGGACGGTGAGCGGGTTGCGTTCGGAGCGCGAATCGGCTTATACGACGCGGCCTAATCTCCTTCGGGGGAGCCAGCGCCTGCGCAGGAGTCAGCTTCGCGGCCTTGATATTCTCTGCGCCACGTTAAAGACTTCATGCCGAAAATGGTGGGTCCGATGACGTCTTTCGAGCTTCCGGAGGAAATCGATCCGAAAGTTAGGGACGTAGTCCTATGCTTCACCTACGGCAGCAAGATTTCCTTGAATGCGGCCCGCATCATGAAACTGGCGTATCTCGCGGAGTTACGCGCAATTGAAACGTGGGGTCGCCGACTCACGAGTGCGGAGTTCAAGCACTGGAATTATGGACCTTGGAGCCCTGACGTAGCGTTGGCCATGGAAGGAGTGCCGGAGCTGCGAGTGGAAGTCAAGGAAACATCCAAAGGCCGGAAAGGTAAGTTCTTCCACCGGACGCAGCGATCCGCCACATTATCGAGCCTCACAGAAGAAGAAGCCGACCTGCTCAAAGGGGTCCTCTCCTATTGGGAACACGTGCCGAACGACAGACTCGTCGAGGCCACTAAGAAATCGCCGCCGTTCATCTGGACCGAGTTCGGCGATGCGATCCCATTCGAAGAGTACGAAGATTTCGCGGCGCGATTGCGTCGCGCCCGAGATGATACACTCGAAGAGGTCATTGAACTTAATAGCAAAGAGGATGTTCGGGCCTTCGTCAAGAATCTCAACTAAACCGCCCATCAGGCCCGGAGTGTGTCGGAATCCCTTATCGGTTGAGAATACCTGCCAACGTCCGGAATGAACTAAAGGCTTGCCGCGAATCGGACGCGCCTCACTTCCGCGATCTGGAAGCAAAATTAGATGCAACCCGGATTGACCCATTTGCAGGCGATCCTGTTCGAGATGACCTACAGGGTTGCTTCTATGTCGAACTGGGAGACTTCCGACTCTACTACTTCGTGGACGAGTCGAAAATGGAGGTCCGGTTCTTCCTGTGCAAACGGTACGCTCACGGATGGTAGGTCCCTCGCATATTTGACGCTACCAAGAGAGACAGGATAAAGTGCCCGCCGCCGCGGGCGGGCATGAGGGGACAGGCGACGAGCGTACCGGGCGGGCCTCGAATCATTGTTTGGCCTGCAATTTCTGACAGCCAGAAGACTTTGACCTGTTCCGCCGCCACGGGAAGGCGATAGACGTAATAATCGACGTGTTGTTGGGCGGTCGTCCAACGTCATAGGCCAAGTGAATTGCGTGCCAGCAGAAGAGCTCGACCGGATACTCGCCGAATTGACATCAAGACTCGACCAGATCGGACTAGTGCTCGTCCATTCCTCCCTCGAAGGTTTTGCTGGTGGAATCTTCTTCCCCGGCCTCGGTTCGGCTTTGTCCCCGCTCCTCGTTACTAAGTCGACATTGATGAGGGTGCAACGAATGATTCAAGGAGCCTTGACGGACGCTCGTGCAGCCCTTATCGGAGTGACCGAGCTTTCGGGTATAGACCTTGATCAGGTACGCACAGAGACGGAGCTTTCCCGACTAGGCCCGAGGGTTGAATTCTATCGAGAGCTTTCCGATCTCATAGAAACACTCAAAGCTTCGCTCCGAGCGCTTCTAACGGCCGAATCTGTGTCGCTCGAGACCGTGCAGAAGATTGCACGGCTTAAGGAGCGTAGCAGAATCCAGATTCTAGGAATTTTCTTGATAATTGCGGGCTTTGTGAGCATGTTCGCGTCAGGCTTGCTATTCCCGCCAAGCCAAGCTAGCACGGTTGAACTTCTTGGTGCCAAGGTGGCTACTAGCAATCTAGGACTCATTGCACTCGTCCTCGGGGTGATCATTCTACTGGTCCTTCTTAGTCGATCCGATCAGGAAGTTGCGCGGTCCAGCAATTCCTGATTCCTCTGTGGTTGGCGCAGTGGTTCAAGAGCTCCTCAAAGAGAGAGTTGGCCGGGCGCTGATTGCAGCCGCGGAGCACGCCTTAGAATCCTGCCGTGGTTGCTACTTCGCTCGATATCTCGTTCGGCTCGTCGAAGGAATCTTCGCGACCCAAGGCCCTCTCCAGGGTTTTCCGAAACGATGGATCTCTCTTCCCGAATATGTAGAGTTCGTATTTCTGGGGAACGCCGGAATCGATGTTGGCTACGACATAAACATAGAAGTTCGGACTCTTTCTAACGACGTCCCAGACCTGTGGTTGCGATCTGACCGCTCCGTCCCAGCCAGGACTTCCCTTGCCTTTTACCTCGATTCATCTCCCAGAGGAAATCACGTCATACCCGCTATGCCAAGCCTCACCTGGATTCCGACCTTGTTTTTGTTCGTAGATCATGACGTACTTGACAGCCTTCCGTGACACTTCGGAAATGTTCCGGCCGACCTTCGCCATGGATGGGACTCCTCCTCAGGCGAATCATAGCCTGCGTACACAAGCTTGCTCATCATACCCCGGTTCGGGGCGCGGGCTCGCAAACTCAGGGGAAAGTGCCCGCCCTTCTGGCGGGCGTGAGGGGACAGGCGACGGCGAACGACGCGCTTCGCCATAGCCAACCCCGCTTGCTAAGTTTGTCTGAACACGAAAGACGTGATTACCGGAAGAGCTAAATGGCGAGGGAAAGTTGCACCTCGCAGGCTTGATTTGTGAGCGGCTGGGCAAATCAGAATCAGGCAGCTGCGGTTGGGCGACTTCGCGGTAGATTTCGGTTGTTCGGCCCACTCCTCTCAATGGCGTTGTTGCTTCCCGTGAGTCTTGTTGTCGTCTCCGCCGGGGTGGTTGCAACAAACTGCAGCTATGATAGCGAATACCAGACGAAGGACCTCACGTTCCAGATCGGGGATTCCATCATTTCCGTCAGGCTGGAAATGTGGGCGCATCACACTCAGGTTCGTTTCCAGTGTGTTGATTACTATCACTATATGAAGCTGTATAACTTCGGGCCTTCCTACTTCACAGTAAACCTGGTAAACTGCTGCGAAGCCGTCGCAGACTGGAACGTCGCACTCCCCTCCTGGAACTTGATTAGCTCGTGGGGTTCGTTTTCTCAAGTGAATTCATGCGGGCAGTATTTTGGTCACATCATTGGTGCTGGTGGCAATGGCTACAACTACGCCACATTCGAAGGACAGATTTACTGGCCGCCGTGCGGGTCGGGGACCGCCAGCCTCACCGGATTTGTCACGAATATCTGGCATTCCAACCAGTACGGGCAATCGTATGCCGTCACAAACAAGCTAACTGACATGACGAACGGTGTCCCGGGCCAATCAAACACGCAAGTCACTTACATGACTTCGTGAGAGGACTCCCAAGCGCGAAGGATCTTGGATTGCTCGAATGTCGACGCGCCATTGGAACCGGCCTTTCAGTCGATCGTTCCAAGCGGCGTGAATGACACGAGCGAAAAACACGCTGAGGCACGACTTTGTTGTCGGTCTGCAGCCTAATGTATATCTATGTTCCCGCGCGCTTGCTCTGGGAAAGGGCCCGCCCGAACGGGCGGGCATGAGGGGACAGGCGACGGCGAACGACGCGCTTCGCCGATTTATGGGTCGAATTTCCGCCTTGCAAAAGAGTTTGCGGGATAGGTCTCAGAATGCGACGCGACAGCGCGATGCGGCCTACCCAACGCGAGTTCGGCCGCCCTGGGGGGGGAGAACCTTTGTATCGGCGCCCTCCATGAAGGAACACGAGCGCATGACAAGCCCGGAGGTGGACAACGATGGTTGTTGATTTCGAGGTGACGCGGACTCCCAGTTACACCGTCGCATCGATCCTCAAGATTGGACCGTACCGCGAAGACAACCTGCGGAGCGAGTTCGGGGAGCTCGTCTCGTGGGCGAAGCAACACAGGCTTCGGACGGGGAAATGGATCATGTACGAACACGACGGCCCGAACAGTCGGCGCCCTGGGAACCAGCGCCGCTGGGAGGCGTGCCTCGAGATTCGCGGGAAGGCGAAGGCCGAGGGCCGAATCCGGATCAAGAAACTCCCCGCGCAGACCGTCGCCCACGTGGTGTTCAATCCGAACGTCGTCTCATCTCGCATCATCTACCATGGCCTGGGAGACTGGATCTGGTGGCGCCTCAAATACAAGGACTTCAAGCGAGCGGGTCCGACACGCGAGGTCTACGACGGCGACCCGTGGACCAGCACGAAGGCATGGTCGAAAGTCGATGTCCAGGTGTTGGTCGATAAGTGACGCCTGCGGTTCAGTAGCGGTTCGGTCCCGCGGCGATTCCGACCGGGCTCTCGCCCGCCGGTCCCTGGGTTCGCCGGAGGGCCGGCTGCGACGTGGACTCCGCACTCTGATCTCGGAGCTTCAGGAAAGGGTAGGAATTCTGCAAGATTTGCATCTCCGCCTTGCGAAGATGCTCACCGAAGGTCGAACGCGAGACGCCTGCCCGGGCCGCGACTCGATCCATTTTTTCTCGGGCGGGCAGCTCAAACAGGCCGCCTTCGAGGGCNCTGACCAAGATGTGCACCTGGCGGTCGGTGAGCCCTTCAAAGAGATGCACAGGAATCGTGGTGAGCGAGTGGATCCGGTCCAGCTGATCCCGAGCCCGATGCGACAACACCTCGACGTCGCCCGTCTTCTTGACATCGGCCACGAACTTCCGCAAGGCCCCGATGGTCGGGGAGACGATCCGGTACGTTTCCCATCCTCCAAAATAGATCGTGGGTGGAACGACCCAGAGACCCCGCCGNTCTGCGAGCCTTGTGACGGATGGCGGGTAAGTCCAGCGCGCTTGGTGCGTGACGACGAGCGCTGAGGTGCCTTCTTGGGTGATCCTCCGTGCACCGATGGTCTCCAGCATCGCTCGGAGCACTCTTTGAAGTCGGGCAGGCTCCGGTGCGGCGATATGAAAGACGTCGCTCCGCGTGCTTGTCCACAAGGCCATCTCCACATCGGGAAACGCGACGGACAAATCGCAGTACGGGCACGGGTGTTGGACGCGGACACGCGTGTCAAGGAAGGGCATCTCCAGACGAATCTCCCGAGGTCATAAAAAGCCTGGTACCGCCCTAGGGCGGTTTTTCCGTCTCACCCAAGCGAGGGGATGCGTATCCCGATGAGACTTGACGTTCCGCGAGGCCGCACCTTCGTCGCGAACGCCCGGGCCAGGGTTCTCGCGGCACCCGGATTCACGTCCGTGTTGTCGGCGACGACGATGGAGCCGGGATGCAGCTTGGGCCGAATCGTCTCGAACTCGAAAGCGAGGTGTCCGGCGGTCCACGGGCTGTCGTGACAGTAGAGGTCGACCGAGGGCAGCTGCCTGAGAAGCCCAGGCAGAACGTCCTCGCTTCTTCCCTTTCGCAGGTCCCAGTCGCGCTTCAGCCGAGTGGGGATCGCCCAGCCGGAATCCTTGCCCGGTGGAATGCTCCACGAGAGCTCTCCTTTGAGCCTCTTTTCTGNCTTCTGATACTGCGGAAGATCGATCGAATGAAGCTGACCGCCCCCGTTCCGCTCGAGGCCCATTAGGATGTGCGCCGATGACAGGCCGGAGGAGACGCCGGATTCAACGGCGTGTCGCGGGTGCAACAGCCGGGTGATGACATAGAGCTCCAGGGGCGCGGGGAACTGAGCGTAATAGGTGCGGCCGGAGCGGTCGAGCGCCCGATGTATCGATCGTTCGATAGGAATCAGGTCTGCGGTTTCCCCTAACACCGCGAGGATCTCGACCGGCTCCCTATGGGTTACACGATCGAGCCATTCGATGTCGGGGAGAGCCCTCTTTCCAAGTAGTTGAACGATTTCTCTCTCCGTCGTCTCGTCTGCCCACCGGCCGCTTGACTTTCGCGCGGACCGCAAGTCATCGACCTCCGGAGGGTTTCTACTGAGGCCACTGCTTGCCATCGAACCATTGCAGCGGCGGAAGAAGCCATCGCAAGGAGCCCCTGGCGTGCCCCGGATTCCCTTTGCATTGGATGGCGGCGATCGCACCCGTATGTAGCCGGATGTTCGAATCGGCACCGAGGAGATCGGCGAGGAGATGGTCGATCAAGGGCAGGTGCGAGACCAGTGCGACGCTCGCAGGCGACTTCAACTTTCGAAGGGATNCGTAGACGTCCTTGAACGGCCTCTCGCCGAGCAGACAGTCTTCGATTTGAATTTCTGACTTGAGGTCGAGCGTTTGGCGAGCAATCTCGGCGGTCTCTTTGGCTCGGGCCANCGGGCTCGAGAGAATCACGGCCGGCCGGAAACCGATCTCCTTTTCCGCCACGGACACGACCCGCTTCGCCCACATTCTGCCGTCCGGTGTGAGATGCCGTTCCTCAGTCGCATGCCCTTTGCCTTTCGCNGGCGCTTCCGATTCTCCGTGTCGGAAGATGTAGACCAACATGTTGGAGTGGATGAACGCGGGAGCTACAAGCGGATTCTACCGCCCGAGGGCGGCTTAGTCGTCAGGGACGCTCGATGATCATCGAGACCGCGTTGCCCCCGCCAAGGCAGAGNGTGGCGAGGCCTCGCTTTGCGCCCCGGTCCTTCATNGCGTAGGCCAAGGTCGTGAGGACCCGAGCACCGCTGCAGCCAATCGGGTGGCCGAGAGCCACCGCACCGCCGTTCACGTTGAGCTTCTCGAGCGGAATCCCCAGCTCCCGCATCACCGCGAGGCTCGCCGCGGCATACGCTTCGTTGTGCTCGAAGAGGTCGATGTCGTCGACGGTCATGCCCGTCTTCTTCAAAAGCTTCCGGACCCCGGGAATCGGAGCCTCCATCACCCATTCCGGCTTGACGCCGGCCGTGTTGTACGCGACGACTCGGGCGAGCGGTGTGACGCCGTGGCGGTCCGCGGTCTCTCTGGACATCACGACCATCGCGGCGCCGCCATCGCTCAACTGAGACGCGTTCCCGGCGGTCACCTGTCCGTCCTCTCGGAAAACCGGCGGGAGCTTCGCGAGCTTGTCGAGGGACGTGTCCATGCGGATCCCTTCGTCAACCTCGACGCGGCTGGCGCCGGGGACCTCGACGGGGACGATCTGTTCCTTGAACCGACCCTCCTGGGTCGCGGCCGCGGCGCGTCGGTGGCTCTCGAGGGCGAATCGATCCATGTCCTCCCGCGAGATCTTGAACCGTTCCGCGACGATCTCGCCGGTAACGCCCATGTGGAACTGGTTGTATGCGTCCCAGAGGCCGTCGTGGACCATCGCGTCGATGAACGGGACGTTGTTAATCCCGATTCCCCATCGGGCCTCTTTGACCAGGTACGGAGCGCGACTCATCGACTCCATGCCTCCTGCAAGGACGACGTCCGCCGAACCCGCTCGGATCATGTCCGAAGCGAACATCACCGCCTGCAATCCGGAACCGCACACCTTGTTGACCGTCACCGCGCCGACGCGGTCCGGGAGACCCGCGAACAGCGCGGCCTGGCGCGCCGGATTCTGCCCGAGGCCGGCCGAGATCACGTTGCCCATGATGACCTCCTCGATGTCGGCCGGGACGAGGCCCGCGCGGTTCACCGCCTCCGCGATGACCGTGCTCCCGAGCTTGACCGCCTCGACGTTCCGGAAGGCGCGCCCGTATTTGCCCACGGGAGTGCGGCAGGCGCCCGCCAGAATTACATCCGCCACCGAAGGAACCTCCGCAACCGATCTCAAGAGGATGCCGCGGTATTAAGCTCTTGTCCGATGGGTGCGGAACCACTCCAATGTCCGCGGCACGCCTTCCTCGTATGGCGTCGCCGGATGTGGGCTTCCTGTGAGTGATCGATAGAGCGATCCATCCAGCAGGATCGGATCGTCGAAGAGGTAGGCCATCTCGAACGCGGCCCGCGCCATCGGGTTGAAGAGACCGACCAGACGGTACATCCCGCGGCCGAAGACTCGGACAGAGGGCTCGCCCGACCCCGCGGCCGAGTAGGCGAGCCGGATGAAGTCCCTCGACACGATCGGATGTGGCCCCGGGACATGGACCGCGCGGCCGTGNGCCGCAGGCGTCCGGACGAGTCTCAGCATCGCCTCGGCGGCGTCGTCGTTGAGGATGAATTCGTGGAGCGAGTCGGCATCGAGCGGCCAGCGGCACGGCCTCCCAGTGAGGGCGCCCTCGAAAACCGGGAGGAAGTCCGCGTGCATCCCACCGGGGCCGTAGACGTCCGGGTATCGCGGAAGGACGAGGTCCACGCGTCCGTCCTGGTGGGCCTGGAGCAATCTCCGCTCGACGTCCATGCGAATCCGTCCCTTCACCGTGTGCGGTTCTTGCGGATGGTCTTCCGTCACGGACCGGGATCGTGGACGGCCGTACACGTACACGTTGCCGGGAAAGACCA
>JGI25384J37096_10000689_pt1 | contig 10291 bp, 10 predicted proteins | sample GraSoi013_1_40cm_4_FD_37096 | JGI IMG/M metagenome (IMG submission 37096)
AATTACCCAGGAAGTTGCTCTCAACGGGAGCCAAAGAGGTCCAAAGTCGCTCACGCAACAAGCGCTAATTTACGACGTACTGTTTGGGGCTCGTTGGTCCTGGTGTTGATTCGGAAAGGGCTCACAACCCAATGGTCGCCGGTTGACCCGCCTCCAAAAATTGGCCGACTGGGCCTTCTGCGTGAGTGCTACGGATCGCGGCCGCCGAGCGCACGAACTAAGCTTCCGTGATCGGACGGGACGTGATGGGGGAGATCATCGAATGAATGACGGCATCCTCGGTACAGATCGCGGTCTCGAGTGGCACCGGGCCGTGGCACCCGTCTGGGAAGTTGGTGAAATTGCTACCTATGGGCTCGCCCTCTCAAGGCTGAAACACGGGTTTGAGTCGCGTCGCGAGGGGCCAAAGGAAGTTCGTTCGTCTCTACGCCGCCAGAGCTTCTCCAGCGATTCGAAACGCGAGGTGATTGCTCCAGCCCTCGGTAGAACCCGCCGTGGTTTCGCACCCGCGACGCATCGGGTTGAAGGGTGAGGCGGTCTGCCAGGATGCGAGGGCTGAATTGAGCCCGCCGCCCGGGATGAGCAGCAGGGGGAAGCCGGAACCGGCCTCTTCGTAGTGGATGCGGACGGGTCCTCGTTCGTAGAACGGCATGGCGCTTCTCTCCTCTCTCGNCGAGTCGCCACTACTCTAACTCATGGCCAGGTTAGAATGCCGGACCAGGAGTCATGTGTGGGATCGTCGGGTGTCCGGCGACCGCGATCGGCGCATAAGGAAGGCATCACGCTGGTGAACTGGCTGGTGAAGGAAGAACCGACCCACTACGGATTCGACGCGCTCGTGAAGGACAAGAAGGCAGTCTGGAGCGGCGTCAGGAACGCGCTCGCACAGAAACATCTTCGCGCCGTCANGAAGGGCGACCGCATCTTCTACTACCACACCGGTGACGAGAAGGCGATCGTCGGGATCGCGAAGGCCCTGTCCGACGCCTATCCGGATCCGGAAGACGCGAGCGGAAAGTACGTGGCGGTGGATGTCGCACCGGTCAAGCGGCTTCCGCGGCCGGTCACGCTCGCCCAGATCAAGGCGGACGCGGCCTTCAAGAACTTTCCGCTGGTCCGCATCGCGCGGCTGTCCGTGATGCCGGTGACCGATGCGGAATGGGCGCGGATCGAACGCATGGCCGGGAAGGCCGGCTAGCTGCCCCGCATCACCTTCCCGCTGCTCGCGCGGGAAATGCTTGAGCTCTTCCATGAGCTTGTCCGAGTCGAGCTCTCCGGCGGGCAGCGGTGGCTGCTCCCGCCGGCTTCGGCGTCGTACTGCTGCTCCAGCTGCCGCACGTGCTCTCGAGTGGCGCGATCCCCGGAAGCCCAGCCTTCGGTACAGGCTGTTCGCCGCCTCTCTTCCGGGCCGATGAGGTGCGGGTGCTCCAGTCCGACGATATGAACGGCCGGATCATCCCGTTGGGGGACGCCAAGCGAAATGCCCCGGCGTCCGCTATCATGGGCCGGTGCCGCGCGTCATCCTGATCAGCATCGACGGCCTCGCACACTTCTACTGGAACGATCCGGCCGCGCGCACGCCGGTCCTGCGTGGCCTTGCCGAGCGCGGGGCCGTCGCCGACGGCATGGCGACGGTCTTCGTCAGCACGACGTGGCCGTGCCACGTAAGCTTGGTGACCGGCGTCAGCCCGCGCACGCACGGCGTCGTGTCGAACCACNTCCTGAACCGCGCCACCACGCGCGTGGAGGATTTCACCGGCGACCCCATCTACGACGCCGCCGACCTAGTGCGGGCACCGACGTTCTACGACCGCGCGCACGCCGCCGGACTGCGCACTGCCGCCATCGACTGGCCTGCGACGCGCCACGCGGCGTCACTCGACTTCAGCCTGCCGTTCTTCAAGAANCAGCAGATCTTCGAGACGCACACCGCGCCGGCCGTGTGGAAGGAGCTGCGGGCGCTTGGCTACCCGGTGGAGCGACAGGGCGAATGGGCGGAGCTGCCGCGGCGCTTCCTGAAGGACGCGATGGTGGCCGATCTCGCCGTCGACGTGCTGCGGCGCCACGCGCCGGACGTGCTCCTCGTGCACTTCCTGTGCGCCGACAGTCACCAGCACCTCTACGGCCCGCGCTCGCCCGAGGCGTACTGGGCGATTGCCTATATCGACGGGCTCGTCGGTCGGGTACTCCTCGCGCTCGGCCCCGACGGCCTCGACCGCACTGCCGTGGTCGTCGTCTCCGACCACGGATTCCTTCCGGTGACGCGGGAGATCCGTCCCAATGTGCGGCTGCGCCGCCGCGGGCTCCTTCGTGTCGCAGACGACGGCGGTGTCGCCCGCGCCGAGGCGCGGTTCGTGATGAACCTCGGCGCCGGCTGGGTCTACGCTCTCGGTGGCGGCGACCGCGAGCGCCTGGCGCGCGATCTGCGGGGCGAGTTGGCCGCGCTCGAAGGCGTGGCGGCAGTGTGGACGCCTCAGGAGTACGCAAGCCTGGGGCTGCCGGGCCCGGCGGAAAACGACCGCGTCGGCGACCTGCTGCTGGAGGCGGCGCCCGGCTACATGCTCGTGGACGAGACACGCGGCGAGGACGAGCTCGGTCCGCCGCACTATCGTGGCACCCACGGCCAGCGGCCGACGTACGCGGACAACCGCGCGGTGTTCGTCGCCGCCGGTCGCGGCGTCAAGCGCGGGCTGACGCTCGGCCCGATCAGTAGTCGCGATGTAGCGCCGACGCTGACGACGCTGCTGGAACTGCCGGCGGCGCCGGCCGAGGGGCGCGTGCTGAGCGAGATCCTGGCCTAGCTACTTCAGAGTAAGTTAACTGCGAGCTCATCCGGCCTCAGAGAAGAGTTCCCCTATGGTTCAGCAGGATGAAAGGACACAGCAGGCCCTCTCCTACATCCGCCACCAAGCCTCCAAAAGCCTGGCCGAGTTGCGAGTGGTGTTCATCGAGTTGGCCGACCCGAGCACCACATCTTCACCGGACAGACGGCGACGTTCACAGTGCCTGCCCGGCGAAATGAGTCACGAGGGCGGGGCCGCAACTAGCCCGGCCTCGCCCTTGACGCGGCTGCTCCCATTTTGCTCCCATAAGAGTCCGAAACAGGGCCAAACAGGACGAAGATCGACGGACCAACAGACAACGTGAAACTGCGCGCTGTCGAACGCTTTTCCCGCACGATCAGCGGGTTACCGTAGCGCTTGCGCCGACTGCCATTCGACGCGCCGCACGGGCGCGCGTATCATCGCGGTGGACGGCTCCGTTGATGGCGCCGAGACGAGGGAGGTCGAACGATGGCGGCACGGACGACGATCGCCGAACCGGCAGAAAAGTGGACCGGAGCCCTTGAGGCTTCACGCGATAGGCTGCTGGCCGCCGCGCGAGGCGGAGGACACGGCGTGGCTGTTCTCGCCCACGCCTCCGCCGGCCGCATTGTGGCGGCGTGGACGCTCGATCCCGCCCCGATCGATCCCGCGACGCATCTCGAACAGACGCACACGAGGGGCCGGCGCCATCTGCGTCGCTTGCTCGATCAGCCGGCAGACGCCGAGGTCCGGTCACCGATGACGAACCAGCTCTTCGATCGCCTCACCCAACCGGCCGATCCGAGCAAGCGGAAGAAGATCGATTACATGTCGGTCACGTCGTACACGTATACGCCGCGCAAGCCGCTGCGCCGCGTGCTGGACCACGCGCTCGATCATCTCAATCAGATCGATCAATGGCAGCGCTGGCGCCGCGAGGGCGTCGTGCCCATTCCGACCGACGGCTGGGCGCCGTCGACGGTGACATTGCCCGAAGACCGTCTGCCACTTACGGCGGCGGACCTCGACGCCTGGCTCTGGCGCGTCGACAAGCCATGCGGTTGCTCACTCAGCGCGCGGCCGGCCTCAGCGACGATGACCTCGACTGGCAGCCGCCGGACGGGGGTTGGCCGCTGCGCCGCATCCTGCATCACGTCGCGCGCTCCGAGGTGCTGTACGCGGCGTCCTTCGACGAGGTGCTGCCCGATGATCCCGTCGCCCGCTACGCGGAGGCCGACGCTCGCTTCAGCAAGCGCCTCGTCGCAGCGCGCGCCATGACAGACGATCCGTCGATCGTCTTTCCCGATCCGTACGGGACGTTTTTCACGCCCGCTGGAGTCGTCGCGGAGGTCCTTGCACTCGAGTCCGAGCTCCTCACCAGCGTCACAGGCTAGCGGCCGTGGGCCCTGCGGTGCACGATCCCGGAGTGTTATAGTGCCCGGGCTCTCGATCAATAGAACTAGGGGTCATCGAGCGCTTCGCACAGAGGTGGAGAACGGAGGCCGACCATGCGTGTCAAACACTCCTGGCGCGTGACGGGAAGAGTTCTCCTGGTGATCGCCGCGATCGCGATCGCGGCGACGCAGCTGATTGGCACGACCGCCAAGGCTGCCGATCCGATCAAGGTGGGCTGGGTCGGTCCGCTGTCCCCGCCCGGCGGCTATGCCGAGGGCGCGCTGATGAAGCAGGCCGCCGAGATCGCCGCGGAAGAGCTCAACGCCCGGGGCGGCGTGCTCGGCCGGCCGATCCAAGTTGTCTTCGCCGACACGCGCGGAAAGCCCGAAGAGGGGACCGCGGCGGCGGAACGGCTGATTTCCCAGGAGAAGGTCGTCGCGATCACCGGCGAGTTCCACAGNTCGGTGTTCCTCGCCGAGATGGAAGTCGCGCACAAGGCCGGCATCCCGATCATCGCGGTGGACGTGTGGGCCCTGAAGATCACCGCCAAGGGCTATCCGGAGGTCTTCCGCGTCGCGCCTAACCAGGCCCTGATCGCTACCAAGTACGGCGACTGGATGGCGGCAGCGGGATTCAAGAACGTCGCCGTCATGTTCGAGAAGACCGACGGCGGACAGAGTGGGCGCGACGTCCTGCTGCCGGTGCTGGACAAGCACGGCATCAAGTACGAGGTCGTCGGCGCCGATCCGAACTCGACCGAGTTCACGGCGCAGATCGAGCGGTTCAAGAGCCACCAGCCGCTCTTCGACTTCTTCATGACGTTCTACAGCGAGGCCGGCGCCTATCCGCTGGTCAGTCAATCCCACACGCTGGGCTTCGCGCCGACGGCCAGGACCGGCATGGCGAACTCAGGCGGGCCGGCCGTGGATCCGACGTTCTGGAAGAACGTCGGCCAGGCGGGTCGCTATCTGGTCACGGAGCTCGTAGGTCTTCCGAAGAACGCGTGGAATGACAAGACCAAGGCCTTTGTCACCGCCTTCAAGAAGAAGTACAACCACGCGCCGTCGCCTCAGGCGATCGAGAACTATGACGCCATGCTGGTGCTCGCCGATGCGATCGCGCGCGCGAAGTCGACGGACGGCAAGGCCATCATCGCGGCGCTCGAGAAGACCGACATCGTGCTCGGCCGTGGCCGCTACACCTTCTCGACGAGCCGCGAGCCGGACTGGGCCTATCACCAGTTCATGAACGCGCCGGTCGCGCTGTTGCAATTCGATAAAGCGAATCAGGATGCCGAGGACGCGCCGATCATCTGGCCGCGCGACATCGCAGACGTCAAGTACACGTACCTGAAGCCAGGCCAGTGACTCCCCGGCCGGACGCCTAGGATCGCCCGCCAGGGGTCACCGCCCGCGGTGACCCCTGCGGCGACATCGCGGGAGCGCTCGTGAGGCGATGAGCTGGGACTACCTGCTGGTCCAGGCCACGAACGGCGCCGTCATCGGCGTCATCTACGCCCTGATCGCCGTCGGCGTGACGCTCATTTTCTCGATCCTGAAGATCGTCAACTTCGCCCATGGTGACCTCTACATGCTCGGCGGATACTGCGCGTACTTCGTGATCGAGGGCCTCGGCTTTCCCCCGCTGGCCGCGATGGGCGTCGCGATGGCGGCGCTGTTCGCGGGAGCCATCGTCCTCGAGCGCCTGATGCTGACGCCGCTCTATAGCGACGCCACCGAACGGAAGGACGAGTACGGGCTCATCGTCACCTTCGGCCTCGCGTACTTCCTGCGCAACACCGCGGTCATCGCGTTCGGCCCGTTTCCGTTGAAGCCGCCCTCGTTCATCCCGGGCATTCAGCGCATCGGGAACGTCATCGTGACCAACGATCGCCTGGTGGCCGGCGGGGTCGGCCTCGTTCTCATCGGTGCGCTGCTCTACTTCATGAAACGGACGATCTGGGGGCAGGCGCTCGATGCGGTCAGCCAGTCACGGGATGCCGCCGCGATCGTCGGCATCAACGCCCAGCGGTTCAACTCGATCGCCTTCGGCATCGGCGCCGCCCTGGCCGCCGCCGCCGGCGCGCTGGTCGCGCCGATCTTTTCGCTGGCGCCCGACATGGGCGTGCTCCCGAACATCCACGCGTACGTGATCGTGATCCTCGGCGGCATGGGCTCCGTGGGCGGCAGCATCATCGCGGGGCTCGTCCTCGGCGAGGCCGAGAACCTCTTCACGGCGTTCTTCCCGGATCCGACGCGCGCCTTCGCGTACACGAACGCGTTCGGCGTGCTCGTACTGATGGTCGTGCTGATCGTCCGGCCGCAGGGTCTGTTCGGCCGTCGCCATCTGAGAATGGAGTGATCCACGTGCGGTGGCTGCCGGCGTCGCTCATGCTCGCCGCGGCCGTGCTGGCGCTGGCCTGCGTCGGCCGTCTCAACGCCTACTGGATGCACGTCGCGATCATCGCNATGTATTACGCGATCCTCGCGTCGAGCTGGTCGCTGCTGGCTGGCTACGTCGGGTTGTTCTCGCTGAGCCACATGGCGTTCGCGTCCATCGGCGGCTACACCTCAGGATTGTTGACGCAGTGGCTCCGCGTTCCGATTCCGTTCGGCATGCTGGCCGGCGTTATCGTGTGCTGCGCCGTGGGGGGCGCCATCGGGTGGGTGTGCCTGCGCATGAGCGGCCCCTACCTGGCAATCTTCACGCTGGGGTTCTCCGAGATCGTCCGCATCACCATCGCGTCGGAGGACGATGTCACCGCGGGCATGGCGGGGCTGCACACCGAGCCGCTCTTCGCGAGCGCCACGCGCCTGCCGTATTTCTACGTCGCCTTCGCGCTGCTCGCCGCGTCGCTGCTCCTCATGGGCCTGCTCGTGCGCTCGCGCTGGGGACTGTTCCTGCGAGCGATCCGCGAGGACGAGCAGGCGGCGGCGGCCTCCGGCGTGGCGGTGGAGCGCTGTCGCATCGTCGCGTTCGCGATCGCCAGCGGCTTCGCCGGACTCGCCGGCGGCTTCTACGCGCACTACATCGGCATCATGACGCCGAGCGTGGGCGATCTCGACGAGATGGCCAAGCTGGTGGTCATGACGGTGATCGGCGGCATGGAGCGTCTGCCGACGGCAGTCGGCGGCGCGTTCGTCGTGCAGTTTCTGCTGGAGTGGCTCCGCGAATACGGCCAGTGGCGGCTGCCGGTCTTCGGCATCGTGTTGCTGCTCACCATGCGCTTGGCGCGCAACGGGCTGCTCACGCCGTTGTGGCTGCCGTTTCTACGGTTGGGGGAGGCGCGCGGCGAACCGCTCGTCGCGGCGCCGACGGTGCCGCACAAGGAGCCCGGCACGTGAGCGGGCGCACCGAGCTCGTGCGAGGCGTCGGTCTCGTCAAGTGGTTCGGCGGCATCGTGGCGAACGACGCCGTGGATTTCGTCGTCGCCGNGGGTGACCTCGTCGGGCTGATCGGCCCGAATGGCTCCGGCAAGACGACGCTCATCAACCTGCTGACCGGCCACCTCGCCGCGGACGGCGGGGAGGTCCGGGTTCGCGGGCAGCGGGTGAGCGGGCGCCCGCCGCACGTCTACGCCGCGATGGGCGTCGCGCGGACGTTTCAGCTGACGCAACTTTTCGGCCGCATGACCGTGCTCGAGAACATGCTCGTGCCCGGTCTGACGCGGCCGCACTCGACCTGGGAGGAGGTCGTCNGGCGCGCGCGGCGCCACCTCGACTTCCTGTCGCTCGCCCACGTCGAGCGGCTGCCGGCGAAGAACCTGTCGGGCGGCCAGCAGAAGCTGCTGGAGCTNGGGCGCTGCCTGATGCTGGAGCCCGCGGTGTTGTTCCTCGACGAGCCGTTCGCCGGCGTTCATCCGCGGCTTCGTGACGAGCTCCTCGAGCGGATTCGCGAGCTCCACCGCGGTGGGCGGACGTTCGTTGTCGTCGATCACGACATGGAGTCCATCTTGCGCATCTCGCGGCGTCTCGTCGTCATGGCGCGCGGGCGCAAGATCGCCGACGGCGCGCCGGACACGGTCCGGGCGGATCAGGCCGTGCTGGCCGCCTATGCCGGACTCTGAGATGACGAGCGGGCCCATGGCCACGACCGCCTGGCTTATCGCGCGAAACGTGGTGGCGGGCTACCTGCCGGGTATCGACATTCTCCGCGGCGTGTCGGTGGAGGCGACGCGCGGGGAGGTGCGCTGCGTGCTCGGCCCCAACGGCACCGGCAAATCGACCTTGCTGAAGGTGCTGTTCGGTTTCCTGCCGGCCCGGGACGGAGAGATTCGCGTGGACGGGCAACCATTGCGGTCCATCAGGGCGCACGAGATGCGCCGATACGGCGTCGTCTATCTGCCGCAGCGCCCGAGCATCTTTCCGTATCTCAGCGTCGAGGTGAACCTGCGGCTGGGCGCGTGGCGCTACCGCGGCGAGCGCGGACGCGTCGATGAGTTGGTCGGCCGAGCGTGCGAGCAATTTCCGATGTTGCGGGACCGGCGTCGCCAGTCGGCCGGCACGCTGAGCGGCGGGCAGCAGCGTCAGCTCGAAATCGCCCGCAGCCTGATGCACGATCCCGCCCTTCTCCTCATCGACGAGCCCACCGCGGGCGTCGAGCCACGGGTGGCGGCCGTCATCTACCAGACGATCAAAGACTTGGCGGCGCAGGGGAAGGCGGTCCTTCTCGTCGATCAGAACATCAAACGGGCGCTCGAGATCGCCGACTATATCTACGTCATGCGGACCGGCACGATGCTGTCGGAAGGGTCGCGAGAGGGCTTCGGCGGCGATGTCGAAGCGCTCGTCTCCCGCTGGCTATACGCCAGCGGTTGACGTCGGTCCGCTGTGCGCCGCCCTTCGTCAAATGCTTCGTGGATCGGCACGCTCGCTGGGACAATGGCGCGTGCGGATCTTCGAACGGAAGTTCGGCACCGACTTTCTCGCGACAGTTCCGCGCGAGCCGGGCATCTATCGCATGTACGACGCCGCGGGCGGCTGTTCTACGTCGGCAAGGCGCGCAATCTCAGGCGGCGGCTGGCCCAGTACCGTACGGCGCGCCGGACAAAGAAGGATCGCAAGCGTCGCACGCTGGTGAGATCGGCCGACCGCATCGAGTGGCAGGCCTGCGCGTCGTTATTTTCGGATCAGTCGGCGTGGGCTCGCGGCCGCTGTCGGGACACNTGTCCTTCGCCAAAACGTCATCCCACTCAGTTGACGGACGGCCGACGCTCTCGCGACAGGCCAAGGAACGGTAGGAGACTGTAGACAGGAGGCNGGCCAGCAGGTCCATCGGGCCACCACTGAACGATGCCGAGCGTTTGTGGGTGGGGTGGCGAGCAGCCTGACGGAGGGACGGGACTGATNGTCGCGAACCGGCTCGGCAGGATCAGGCGGCCCGTCGGACGTAGCGATGGTGGAGGCCACCGACTTCGCGAATCGGGATGACCCTGCCGAGTTCCGGCCGCTCAATTCGCCGGCCGTGGGGCGCGTCCTTGTCGAGCGAAAGGTGAGTACGCGCCCGGTGGTAGTACGCGAAGTAGCGAGCCAGGGTGCGGCGCAGGTGTCGTTCGCCGAGGACAAGGACGTGATTCAGACATTCGCGCCGGATGGAGCCGATAAGCCGCTCCGCGAAGGGGTTCTGCCATGGGCAGTGAGGCGCCGTCAGAACTTCGCCGATGCCCATGCCCTTCACGCGTTGCCGGAACACGAGCCCGTAGACCGAGTCGCGATCGCGGAGGAGGTAGGACGGCGCGGAGTCGTCCGGGAAGGCGTCCACGATCTGCTGGGCGGTCCAGTGGGCAGTAGGGTGTTCGGTCACGTTGAAGTGGACGACGCGCCGGCGATGGTGAACGAGCACGACGAGAACGAAGAGGACGCGCAAGCGCGCGGTGGGAACCGTGAAGAAGTCGAGGGCGACCAAGTCGCCGACATGGTTGGCGAGGAACGTCCGCCACGTCTGAGACGGCCGGGGACGCCGCTTCGGCATCAGCCGGGAGACGGTGCGCTCGGCGACGTCGATACCGAGCTTCCGAAGCTCGCCATGGATTCGTGGGGCGCCCCAGAGGGGGTTCGCGGTGGCCATGCGGGTGATCAGAGTCTTGATCTCGG
>JGI25384J37096_10000697_pt1 | contig 10252 bp, 9 predicted proteins | sample GraSoi013_1_40cm_4_FD_37096 | JGI IMG/M metagenome (IMG submission 37096)
AGGTTGTTTGCCGCCTACGGCCATCGGTACGGCTTCTTTCTTGTGGGAATCGGAACAAAACGATGATGCGAACGCCTGTGCATTCGCTCGATCCGCGCGCGNAAAGNGGNGTCATCCTCGCCCATCCGGGCACNCAGTATTCCTATGAAACCGCGTTCGCGCTGCAGGAGGCAGGACTGCTGCAGTGTTACATGACCGGNTTCTACTTTAAACCCGAAAATAGCCTGGGGCGCGCCCTCCGCTTGTTGCCGAACGGGCGGGGAACGGAGCTTGAACGGGAGTTTCGTCGGCGATTCAAGCCGGAGCTGGCTCCCCAGAACGTTAGGACCTATCCCGCAGCCGAGCTGATCTATGTCGTCTCGAGCCGACTGCGGCCCTTGCGGCCGTTCTCGGAGGCTATCCTGCGCTGGCGGAACAAGTGCTTCGACGGTTGGGTGGCGAAAAGGATTGCTCGGGAAAGACCAAAGGCGGTGGTGTGCTATGACTCGTGCGCCCAGCGGACGTTTGAGGGGGCAAAGTCGCTTGGGACCCTCTGCGTCTTGGATCAGAGCATCGGACACATCTGCACAGGTCTCCAGCTGTTGCGCGAAGAGGCGAAGCTCCATCCGGATTTTGCCGACAGCCTCCCCACGAAGGTCCCGGAGTGGCTGATCGAGCGGTGCAGCCAGGAAGCACTCCTAGCGGACTGCGTTCTCTCGCCTTCCGAGTATGTGCGGCACAGCCTGATCGCGAACGGCGTTGAACCGGCTCGCATCGCTGCGTTGCCATTCGGCGTAGATCCAGAACGGTTTCAACCTCGCCCGGAGCGTACGGAGAAAACATTTCGCGTATTGTTTGTCGGCCAGCTCAGCCAGCGCAAAGGAATCAAGTATCTCCTGGAAGCCTTCCGGAATTTGCGCCTACCCAGCGCGGAGCTAGTCCTGGTGGGCAATGTGGCGGCAGCGGCAAAGGCTTGCTGCGCTACCGGGACATGTTCCAACACATTCCCAACGTGCCGCGCGCGGAGGTGCACCACTGGTTCGAGCGGGCCGACGTCTTCGTCTATCCGTCGCTGCACGAGGGCTCCGCTCTGGCCATCTACGAGGCGTTGGCCTGCGGCTTGCCAATAATCACCACGCCCAACAGCGGGTCAATGGTCCAGGATGGCATCCAGGGTTATATCGTGCCGATCCGCGACGTGGAGCGGCTCAAGGAAAAAATTCTTCTGCTGTACGAGAACCGCGAACTCCGCCAGGAGATGAGCCGCAGGGCGCGGTTGCGGGCGGAGGAGTTTACCTGGGCAGCCTATCGGCAGCGACTCGGGAGCATCCTTCTGAATCTGCTGGCTGCGAAAGGATAAGCCGAAGGGGAGAACATGCTCGAAAGCAGAGCTGGGGATTTTCCGGTGCTGGGCTACCGGCCGCGGCTGGCGAGCCGTGGTCTGCTCGTTGCGGTGGCCCTGGTAACCGTGACTATCGGCTTTCTAATCCTGCGCGGGCATGGCTTGGTTGCGAGCGGCGGCTTCGTACTCCTTGTTTTCTATCTCGGAATTCTAGCCCGCTGGCAGCGCGGCGTTTATGGACTCCTCGGCTATCTCCCGTTCGCTGGAGTGGTGACACTAGCACTGTACCCGTGGGAGGGTCCGGCGGTATTCAATCCCGTTCTGTCTAAGGACTGGCTTTTCGTGGTTCCTGCCTACCTCGGGTTTCTCGCTGCGATGGTTTTGCGTCGCGAGCGTACCCTAAGCTTCGGGGGTCTCCCATCGGTCCTGCTTCTCGCCTTCAGCGTGCTGGTCCTTGCACAGATGGCCAACCCCGGGGTTCCCAACCTGCTTAGCGGCCTGATCGGGGCCAAGGTCTGGCTGCTCTATCTTCCTTTGTATGTGCTCACGACCGCGCTGGTTGCTTCGCGTCGAGATCTGGTTTTCCTCCTGCGATTCCTGGTGATGCTCACGGCCATCCCGTGCGCGGTCGGCATTGTGGAGTATGTTCTGGCCCAATTTTTGGGCTACCGGGAGTTGATGGAATCAGTTTACGGGGATGTGGCCATGCTAGCCACCCAGGGATTCGTCTATTTTGAGGTGGGCGGTGGGCTGCTGCTCAGAATTCCCTCCACGTTCTCCTTCGTGACGCAATTCTTCGCTTATACGCTCGCCATGCTGGTGCCCTGCTATGCGCTCTGGCGTATGGATCCCTCCCCCCACTGGCGCCGTCTGGGGAAGTGGATGTTGGGGGTCGCGGCGGTTGCTTCCTTCTTATCTGGCGCCCGGGCCGCGTTTCTTTTCGTTCCTATGGTGCTGGCGCTGACGTATGCACTGGACCGCGGATTTTCTGGCGTGGTGCGAGCAGGTCCCTATGTCGCGGGAGTGGTTCTCGGTGCCCTAGCAATCTCGCGAATTGCTGCCCTCGATCTGTTCCAACACGTTTCCGAGCTGTTCGGTGGCTATGCCCGCGACACCGCCTACGGCGGACTGGCGCAGGCCCTAGCCTCCGCGCCGCTGGGGATGGGCACGGGCACGAATACAGGTGCGGCGCGTTACGCATTTTCGGACCCGTCGAAGTTTGTCGTCCTCGAAAATTACTATGCAAAAGCAGCGTATGAGCTGGGCATCCCCGGGCTATTGATCATTTGGGGCCTGTTTGGGGTGCTGATTTGGCGCGGCTTCCAGGTGTGCCGGCGGCTTCGCGATCCCGGGCTGCACGCTTGCTCGGCTGCGCTTCTGGCCTTTTTGATCACGATGGCGCTGAACAGCTTCAAGGGATGGCTGGTGGACCTGGACCCGATCAACGTCTACTTTTGGGTGTTTTCGGGCGTGCTGGCGAAGCTCCCTTTCCTGGACTCGCGCCCCGGTGAGTTGAGCCGCACGCCGACGGAGGAGTCGCAGTGAGGTTACTGGTGGTGGGCCATCCATTGCTCGTCGCCTACAACCAGAAGAAGTATGTGGCTATGAAGCGGATCGATCCTTCCCTTCAGCTTCGGATTGTGGTCCCAAAACAGAACCGGCATCCCTTTGGCACTTACCAATGCGAAGTCCATCCGGAGCTGAACTCCGACGAAGTGATTGCACTGGCTTCGGTCTTCTCGCAGTCACATATGACCTACGTCCTGGATCCGGTGCGGATGGCCTGGATTCTCCGGCAGTTTCGTCCCGAAGTGATTCATGTGGAGGAGGAACCGCACGCGGCGATGACGGTGGCTACGACGTGCCTCCGAGACGCGCTCTTGCCGCAAGCGGCGATGACTCTTTTCACTTGGGACAACCTGCACCGGTCAAGACGGTTTCCTCTCGGTGCCTTGAAGAGAAAACTGCGCTCCTACACCCTGTGCCGCGCCGCGGCTGTGGTGTGTGGGAATCGCGACGCCGAACGCCTTCTGCGCATGCAGGAAGTCCACAAGGGGTACACCGTGGCCCTTCCCCAGTTTGGCCTGGATCCCAGCGACCATACGGCCGGAACCGAACCCGAACTAAGGATACAGCTTGAGCTAGCCGGAAGCATCGTTGTGGGCTATATGGGGCGCATGGTGCCCGAGAAGGGCATTTTGCTTTTGCTGGCAGCATTGGCAAAGCTGACTCAGTATCCTTGGAAGCTTGTGCTGGTGGGTTCGGGGCCACTCGAGCAGGAGATTCACGAGGAGTGGATCGCCCGATTCCCCGAAAGGATCGTGCACGTGCGCGCCGTTTTGCACCAGGAAGTCCCGCGCTACCTGCGGTGCCTCGATGTCTTCGTCTTAGCCTCGTATGCGGTGGCCCACTGGAGGGAGCAATTCGGACTGACTCTNGCGCAGGCGATGATGCTNGGGATTCCCTCCGTCGTCTCCTCTTGCGGGGCCATCCCAGAGGTGGTCGGGCCCGGNGGGTTGATCTTTGAGGAAGGCAAGGAGGAAAGCTTGCGCGAGGCACTGCAGATGTTGTTNAGTTNCGCCCGTTGCCGCCGAGAGCTGGGAGCGCGTGCGCGCGAGTTTGCCCTGAGGCACTACACAATCGCCGGCATTGCGGNCCGCTACCTGTCGGTTTTCGAGCAGGCGCAAAGCCTGCACGCCACGGCCAGATCCGGTCAGAGCCGCGAGACAGCCGTGGCGGAATCCAATCGGGCNTACCACNCATGAGGCGTACTTGGTCATGCCACTGAACCTGGAAACGANCTATNGGCGACACCTCTACGATCACTATNTGAGCACGCATTTCGGCGGCATCCACCATCCATCTGCAGCCTCGCTTGAGAGGGAACGGCGCGTCTGGCGGGACTATTTCGGCCCACTGTTGCCGGCTAACAAGGCCGCGCGCATCGCGGACCTGGGCTGCGGTTACGGCAGCTTTCTGTATTTCCTCCACGAAGAGGGTTACCGAAATATTGCCGGCGTGGACATCAGCGCTGAGCAGGTGGATTCGGCGCGGAAGCTAGGGATCCCCAACGTCGTGCAGGACGACTCCTGGAAGTTTCTGGAGAGCCGCCGGCAGGAGTTTGACTGCCTCACTGCACTCGATTTGCTCGAGCATCTTGCCAAAGAAGAAAGCCTCTCGCTTTTGCACGCGGCCCACTCCGCGCTCAGGCCGGGCGGCCTGCTCATCGTCAAGGCGCCCAATGCTGATGGCCCGTTCGGGGGAAAGATTTTGTATTCCGATTTCACTCACGAGCAGGCCTTCACGCCTTTGAGCATACGACAGGTTTTGGCGGCCTCGGGATTCGAGCGCGTCGAAGTCTACCCGGAAGGTCCCCGCGTGCATGGACTGATCAGTGCAGCACGGTGGCTCGCGTGGAAGGGCATCTGCTTGCTCCTGTTGCTTTATATGGCCGTGGAGACGGGCCGAATCCGGGGCCACGTCCTGACCCAAAACCTCATCGCCGTGGCGCGGAAGCCCCAGCGTGCCCCGTGGGAAGGGGCGCAACGATGAAACGCCCTGGACAGGTGCGCGTGGACCGTGTCACCGCGTTCGGGCGAAGCGACGCTCCGGGAAGAACACCGGATCGTGCCTTCGGCACGAGGATGACGGACCCCGGCCAGGGAACTCAGCCCNGCAAGTTGCCGTGCCATCGCTCTGGATCGGAACGGGGGGTGTATGCGGATCCTGATTACGGGGGCGACAGGTTTCGTGGGCTGTCATATGCTGGCGCCGTTGATTGAGAGGGAGCACGAGGTCTTCTCCCTGGAGCGTCATAGGAGTTGGCGAGAGCCGCTGGGTGCGTCGACGGCTGGTCGTCCGGTCTTCTGCGATCTCAGAGATCACTTCGCGGTTCGCCAAGTGGTGCGCGATGTCCAGCCTGAAGCAGTCATCCACCTCGCGGCGATTAGCCCCGTGTCCTACAGCTATGACCATCCGAACGAGATTCTGGAAGCAAATCTGATCGGCACCGTGAATCTNGCTGAAGCATGCCTGCGCGAGGTTCCGCAATTTCGCCAGTTCCTTTTTGCTTCCTCCTCGGAAACGTACGGGAAGGGGCCAGTGCCCAAGACCGAGGAGACGCCGCANAANCCGAACAGCCCCTATTCGGTCAGCAAGTTGGCCGCAGAAAAGTATGTCTTGTACCTACGGGACGCTTACCGATTGCCAGCGACGGTGCTCCGGCTGTTCAACACCTATGGGCGCAAAGACAACGCCGACTTTGTTGTCGAGCGGACGATTGTCCAGATGCTGCGCGGGCATACCGTTCGGCTCGGCGCACCCAGCCCGGTTCGGGACTTGCTCTATGTGGACGACCACGTGAACGCTTATCTGAGTTGTTTGGGAAATGAGAAGGCGATCGGCGGAATCTTTAATTTCTCAACGGGGCGCGGAGTGAGCGTGAGNGAGTTGGTCGGCTTACTGGCAAGCTTGACCGGTTTCGTTGGGGAGGTGGCCTGGGACACGATTCCCCGGCGGCCGTTGGACATTGACAGAATGATTGGTGACTCCAGCCAAGCGGAAAAGATCCTGGGCTGGCGGCCCCGGGTGANCTTAGAGGAGGGTCTGCGTCTCTGCATCGCTCACTGGAAGCAACGGCTGGACAGTGTCCGCCCGTCGCCGTGGGGAANTGAGCCGGCGATGGTGCGGGGCGNTTGAACCGGGGCGTGTGACGCGGAGCGGGGAAAATGGATTTTTCGTCTNGGCGGAGCAAAGGGCTTGAGGTGCGGTGGCTGTGACTAAGATCGATGTTTCGATTTTCCCAACGTTGCCGGTTCATGCCGGCATGAGCATGAGTCATTACACCGATGAGTTGGTCCAGGGGCTTCACGGGATCTCCGATGTCCTTGTCCGTGTCGAATGGCCCCCCTTTGGCGCAGAGCCATCGGCCGGATGGCTGAGGAGTCGCTGGGTCCGATACGTTGAATATGTCCGCTGGTGCGGTCGTCTTTCGGGAGACCTATTTCATATCGCTGACCACAGCAATGCGCAGCTCCTGTTGACCCTACCCGGGAGCCAGACCGTGGTGACCTGCCACGACCTCTACCCGGTGGCCGTTGCTCTGGGTCGCGTAAGGTTCACCGGAAGCCAGGGCCGGGTGGCGATGGCTGCCTCCGCCCTCCGGGTCTCTTTGCTGCGCAAAGCGGCCGCCATCGTCGCTATCTCCGAGCACACACTGGCGGAGTGCAGAGATTACCTAGGCATTAAGAGAGACCGTTTGTTCGTGGGGTATCACGGTGTGGCTGCCCGATTCCTGTCCAACAACGGNGCGGGCGCAGTGGAATCTTTCAAAGCTCNCCACAGGATTCAACCCGGGTGGCTCCACATTCTGCATGTGGGGAGCAATGATCCNCGAAAGAACCTGGGAANTGTTTTTCGGGTCGTGGCNNCGCTCAAGCAAANGCACAAGAAGGATGTCTGTCTGGTCAAGGTGGGATCGGCATTCGGACCCCGGGAGACACAGGCCATACAGACGATGGGTTTGCAGGAAGCCGTTCGGCACCTTGGCGAGTTGTCGGACGGAGAGATCGCTCATGTCTACCGGGCCTGTGATGTACTGCTCTACCCATCATTCCACGAGGGAATGGGACGCCCGGTGGCGGAGGCGATGGCCTCTGGTACTCCTGTGGTCGCTTCCAATCGAGGCGCAATTCCCGAGGTTGTGCAGCATCCCAATTCTCTTTTTGATCCGGAGGATGTGGACGGGATGACCAATCAGATCCTGCAAATCACGGCCTCGAAGGACCTACGCGAGGAACTGGTGCAGCACGGGAAGTTGGCGGCGCAGAAGTTTACGTGGGAGGCGCATGCACAGGCGGTGGCTGAGGCCTACCGTAGTGTGGTCCAGCGGTGGGTGTAGTCGATCCCGAGCCACAGGCACTGGAAAAAGAAGGTTGGTGGTGGATGCGTATCCTGCACGTCGTCGAAAGTCTTGCGCCGCGGTATGGAGGCCCGTCGGTGGCGTGTCCGGCGCTGTGCCGGGAACTGGTGCGACGGGGGCACGAAGTCGCCATCTACACCACCAACGTGGACGGAGACAGGCTGCTGGACGTTCCCCTCGGCCAACCTATCTTCGAAAAAGGCGTCGAGATCCGCTACTTCCCGGGCTGGATCCAGCCTCGCGAGTACAAGCTCTCCCTGCCCCTGTGGCGTGCGTTGCGCGAGAAGGTCAAAACCTTTGATGTGGTCCACATCTATTCCGTGTATGGCTTCCCGACTGCGGCGGCAAATCATTTTTGCAGGATCCATGCTCGTCCCTATCTTCTTCATCCACACGGGTCTCTGGACCCCTATCTCCGCCGGCGGCACCAATTTCGGAAATGGCTCTACACAAAGCTGTTGTTGCAGCGCAGTTTTCGCCATGCGAGCGCTATCCTGTTCAACTCCAGCGAAGAAATGCGCTTGGCCGCAGACTGGCCCGGCCTGAACTCGCCGGCCACTAACGGGCGGAGCGCACCCAAGAAATCTGTTGCTTATGTCGGAGTCGAAGACGAATGGTTTGAGGAAGCCAACCCCGCTGCGTGCGAGAGGTTGATGAGAAAGTTCCCGCAACTGAGTGAGCGTCGGTTGGTAGTCTTTTTTGGGCGGCTCAATTTCAAAAAGGGACTCGACATTCTGGCTCGTGCCTTTGCGCGAGTAGGAAGTGCGCGAGAAGATGTGCATTTGGTGCTGGCTGGACCGGATAGCGAGGGATACGGCCATAAGGTCAGGGGATGGTTGAAAGAAGGCGGAGTGCTGGAAAAGACGACGTACACGGGGCCGCTGGCCGGCGAGGACCGGTTCGCGCTGATGCATGCGGCAGAGGTGTTTGTCTTGCCGTCGTATACTGAGAATTTTGGCACCGCAGTTGCAGAAGCTATGGCCTGCGCCGTGCCGGTTGTGATTTCCGATCAGGTGAATATCTGGCCGGAGGTGGCCCAGGCCGGCGCCGGGCTGGTGGTTCGCTGTGACCCGAAAGAAACGGCGCAAGCTCTTCTGGCGCTTTTGGACGATCCCGCCCGGGGCAAAGAGATGGGCCAGCGCGGCGGTCGGCTGGTCGCAGAGAAAATGACCTGGAGAAAGGTCGGAGAGCAAATGGTCGAGGTATATCAGGAGATGCTGAAGAGTGCCGCTCGAGTGATGCAAGCTTCTTAGCAGAACCTTTTGCGGGGAATCGGCGTGTGGGCAACGCGCGCTGTGTCACGGGTATGGGCCAGCGCTGCGGAATAGGAAAAGTAATGAAAGGTCAGAGTTCGCAGGTGCCGCATCAGCAGGAAATGAATCGGCTTGGAGAGCGAGAGAAACAAATCCGATTCTATGGTGAGTCGGTCGACCCNGAAGAAGAGATCAGTCGNCCGCGATGTTATCCCCGGCCGGTGCAATANTTGCTGGACTTCAAGATNCGCACTGCCTGGCAGATGCTCAACGGCGACACCACTGCTGCTTGCAAGGGGGAGGAAAAGACCCTNGTTGTGTGCTGCGGGTCGGGGATGGAATTGGAGATGATGGCGCGCACCGGCCGGCNCNTAATCGCGCTCGATCTCTCGTACGATGCCGTGCTGCGAGCCCGCGAACGCGCGCGTCGGTANGGCCTGCGATGGGATCTGGTCGTAGGCGATGCGGAAAATCTGCCATTCCGCCCCGGCGCAGTGGACTTCGCCTTTGTACACGATGGCTTGCACCATCTGCGGGATGCTTATCGGGGGGTGCGCGAAATGGCGCGCGTGGCGCGCCGGGCGGTGGTGATAGCCGAGCCCGCGGACGCGGCGCTGACGCGCCTGGCGATCAAGCTGGGCATCTCCGGCAAGTACGAAGAGGCCGGCAACTATGTCTACCGGTTGCGGAAGGAAAAACTGATCGAGGTGTTCCGCGACTGCGGCCTGCGCCGGTGGAGATTCCGGCGAAACTTGATCTATTACCAGCCCTGGACCTTCCGCGCCTATCGGTGGTGTGATAGCCCACCGCTTTTTTGGCTTTTTCGAGCCGGCTTCCACTTGGCAAACCTCCTGCTGGGCCGCTGGGGAAACTCTCTGCGCGCTGTGGCCTGGAAATCCGAAACGCCTGACGAAGTTGGGTCTCCTCCGTCGGGCTCACTATGATCCGGGCGGAAACTCTTCGCGCGCACCATGGCTCGCCGGATGCCTGGCCGAAACGCCGCATGCACATCTTGGTGGTGACTGGCTGCTACGCGCCCGACCGAACCGGCATCGCTCCGCTCAACACGGAGCTGTGCGAGTACCTGGCGTCCTGCGGCCATCAGGTCTCCGTCGTGACGGGCCTGCCGCATTACCCGGAGTGGAGAGTGCCACCGGAATATCGCGGAAAATTGTGGCACCGAGAAACTTTTGGCGGCGTGACGGTCTATCGGAGCTACATCTATGTTCCTGCCAAGCGAACCCTTGTGCGCCGCATCCTTTACGATTCTTCGATCGGCCTTGCAGCAGCAGTTCGTGGTCTACCGATTCGCGATGTGGATTTGATTTTGGGTGTTTCACCCCCGTTGCAGGCCGGACTGGCCGGGCATCTGCTGGCGCGGCTCAAGGGCGCGCCGCTACTGTTCCAGGTTCAGGACTTGGTTCCGGACTTGGCCATCGCTCTGGGGATGTTGCGCAATCGGTGGGCGATCCGGCTGGCGCGCGCGCTGGAGGAATACGTTTATCGTCATGCCGACGCGATTCTGGTGATCGGCGAAGGATTTCGAGCCAACCTAATCTCCAAAGGCGTGCCGGAATCAAAAATCCTCATGATCCCCAACTGGGTGGACACCTGCGCGATCCGCCCCGACGCTTCGAAAAACGGTTTTCGCGAAGCTTACGAGCTGGACGAATCGTGCTTCCTGGGTCTCCATAGCGGCAACATGGGCACCAAGCAGAAGCTGGAGAACGTTCTCGAGGCCGCGGCCCTGCTTCGCGC
>JGI25384J37096_10000703_pt1 | contig 10210 bp, 7 predicted proteins | sample GraSoi013_1_40cm_4_FD_37096 | JGI IMG/M metagenome (IMG submission 37096)
AGCCACGATCGTGACGGCGTGGCCGCGAGCGCCGAGGCGATTGGCGTACTCGAAGATGATGCGGTTCCCGCCGCTGATGGCGAGCCCGGGCACCAGGAAGTTAATCCGCACGTGGCCTCGTCGCGGCCCCGATCGCCCCGGGCCTCATGCGGTCCCGCCGTGGTCGCGCACGTACGTGGACAGAACGTCGTTCCAGCGCCGCTGCGCGCGCAGGATGCGCTCGATGACCTCGCGGAAGACGCCGTGGCCGCCGGCGGCGCGCGTCACGAGCTGGGCGACGGCCTTGACCTCGTCGGCGGCGTCGGCGACGGCCACCGCCAGTCCCGCGCGCTGCAGCGCGGGAATGTCGAGGAGGTCGTCGCCGATGTAGGCGGCCGCCGTGCACGGCAGGTCGAACTGCGCGCACAGCGCCTCCAGCGCCTCGCCCTTGCGGCGGGCGCCGAGCACGACCACGTCCACCCCGAGCTTGTCACCGCGCGTCTTGGCGATCGGGCTGGTCTCGCCCGTGATCATGGCGGTCCGCAGCTTCGCCTGGCGGGCGAGCGCCACGGCCACGCCGTCTCGCGTGTGGAAGCTCTTCAGCTCGTCGCCGTGGTCGGACAGGATCATGCGGCCATCGGTGAGGACGCCGTCCACGTCAGTGACGACGAGACGAACGTGACGGGCTCGCGTCGTCCACGATGGCGATCGCGTCATACCGAGTACCTGAACGCGCGCACCGGGCCGGGCAGCGGAGCCTCGGCGTCCTTCGGCAGCGTGGGCAGGATGGCGACGATGCCGGCAAAGAACCAGAACGGCTCCATGATCCGGATGATGATGAAGGAGTTGGAGCCGATCGAATGGACGAGGAGGCCGATCGTGGCGGCCACGAATCCGATCGCCAGGCCTCGGTCCTCGGGATCCTCGAGCCGCCGCGCCGCGGTGAGGCCGACCCGGAACACCGCCCACAGCAGCGCCAGGAACACCACCAATCCGACCACCCCGGTCTCGACCAGCGTGCGGGCGTACTGGGCGTCGATGAATCGAAAGCCGGTGACGCCGTACCCGAACAGCGGGCGCTTGGTCCACGCCGCGAAGGCTTCCTGCATCGAGAGCAGGCGCTCGGACGTCGACGGGTCGAACGCGACCTGGCCCAGGCGCACCGTGGCCTGACCGCGCTCGGGCTGGAATGTATAAAGGATGCGCTTCTTGACGGGCTCCGGCACGGCCGTCGTNAGCACGATCGGCGAGACGAGCACCGCCAGGACCAGGGCCCCGACCATGAGCTTTCGACGGCTGGACAGCAGGGCGAGCATCCCGATCGACGGCAACAACGCCAGGTACGATGCCCGTGACAGTGTGAAGACGAAGGGAACCGCCATGAGCCCGATCACGCCGGCGGCCCACGCTCGCAGCTTCAGCCGGTTCGTCTCCAGACCGATGCCGCCGGCGATGGCCATCATCAGCAACAGATAGCCGCCGAACGTGTTCGGCTCCCCCGCTTCACCCTCGAAGGGCGCCGAGACCCGCTGCCCGCTCGGAATCTGGGCGGCGCCGATGATGCTCACCATCGCTGCCGTCGCGAAAGCCGCCATGATCAGGCGCCGGGCCTGCGCGCGGTCGCGGACGTTGTTGACGGTCATGTAGAACACGACGAAGTACTCGACGTACTTGAGCACGTACATGAAACCGACGGCGCTCTTGACCGTGTCCTGCAGGTAACCGAGCGCGGTCGACAGGAACGCGCTCAGGACATAGAAGAGGATCCACGGGTTGAGCGGCGTCTTGACGACGAGGCCGATCTCCTTGTTGACGGCGGTCTTCGCGAACCAGCTCAGCGCGATGGCGATGAGCAGGAGGTCTTCGAGGCGCACGACGATGGTGCGCCGCTCGGCCAGTCCACCGCCGCCGAGGGCGAACTCGGGAGAGAGCAACATCGAGAAGAGCACCAGGTAGAGTCCGGCCTCCGTCTTGAGGAAGACGAACATGAACACGGCGAGCACGCAGGCGGCGACGATGGCGTACTCGAACCGGGCGACCGTGATTCCCTGGGAGACCAGGAAGGTGGCCACCACCAGGAGCACGCCGAAGACGATGACGCGCAGGAGCGGATTGGCCATGATCGAGACGCGGTGGAGCGGCCTACCGGACCCGCACGACGCGGTTCGGTAGGCCCAGTCGGCTCAATTCCTCCGCCTTCTCCTCCGCCTCGGACCGCGAGGCGAAGTTGCCATGGCGGATGACAAATGTGACNGCCTCGCCAGCCTGCACGGCGACGCGGACCGGGTGCCCACGGCCGCGCACACGCTCGGCCAGCTGAACGGCGCCGTGCAGCGGCAGCGGATCACCGACGCGCACCGTCAACGGCTCACCACCCCCGAGGATCATCCCTTCAGGAAACCCTTGCTCTCGCAGTGCCGTGACGAGCTGCTGAGCATCTCGGGCCGTCGGCACGCGCTCGATCAGCACGCCGTAGAGCGCGCCGCCCGTCTGCTGGCGGAAGCGGACGGTCTGATGACCGGCCTGGATCAACTGGCGCTCGACGCCCTCCGCTTCGCCGGCCGTGGGGAACGGCCCGAACTCGACGGCGAAGCGCTCGCCGGGTGGCGTCGCGGTCGCTGGCCGCGGTGCGACGGGCGCTGCCGCGCTGGACCTGGGCGGGCTCCCCGGCGTGGCGACCGCCGGTGTGGTCGCCGCCGACGTGATGACCGTCGGCGTGGTGGCCACTGACTCGTCCGCTGTGGCTGACTGCGTGCTCACGGCGGGAGGCGCGGCGAGCGGCGGGCTCGGAGGCGCCACGAGCGCCGGCGGGAGTGACGACTCGGTCGGCGACGTCGGAGCCGCCGTCGCGTCGCGGCCAGGAGTCACCTCGGCCGGCGCGTCGAGCTTCTTGCGGAGAATCTCGCGCGGCTGCAGGGCCGAACCGAACCATCCCGCCTTCCAGGCCAGAGCTGAGATCAGGGCGACGAGGCCCACCAGCAGCAGGACGCCGCCGATGACGTTGCGGTACTTTCGGCGGGTCTTCGTGCCGGTCGCGACCGTCGCGTCCATCGCCGTGTCGATCGGGAAGTCGTTGCTCTGCTCCGTCGGCACGGTGGGCGCCGTGGACGCGCGATTGTCGCCGCGGAACCGGCCGCGCACGGTATTCCAGATGCGCTCGAGGCGGCTCGGCGTGTTGTCGCCCGGCGTCTCCTCGCCGTAGTAGTGCGTGTAGGCGTAACCGGCGATCTCGGTCTGCACGTCGTTGAGCACGACGCCCCACACCTTCGCGCGGGCCGACTCCAGGTGTGCCTTGGCCCGCTTGAGCACGAGGCGTCCGACCTTGCCCGCCTGGTAGACGAGGATCACGCCGTCGACCTGCGCCGCGACGATCGCGGAGTCGGTGACGGGGAGCACGGGCGGCGTATCGATCAGGACGACGTCGTAGTCTTCGCGGACCTCGGTGAGGAGCTGGGCCATCGCGGGCGTCGACAACAGCTCCGACGGGTTGGCCGGGATGGGACCGGACTCGAGGATGTGCAGATTGTCGAGGCCAGGCGAGGCCATGATGTCTTCCATCTCGAACCGGCCCATCAAGATGTCGGCGACCGTGCGGATGCAGTCCCGCCAGCGCGCGTTCCCGACCAGGACGTCGGACAATCCGGGCTCGCGCTCGATCCCGAAGAACCGGTGGATGCTCGGGCGCCTCAGGTTGGCGCCGATGAGCAGCGTGCGCTGACCGTTCTGGGCCATCGTGAGCGCCAGGTTCACGATGGTCGTCGTCTTGCCTTCCTGCAGGGTGGGGCTGGTGACGACGAGGATCTTGCCCTGCTTCTCCAGGCGCGTGAACTGGATGTTCGTGCGCAGGGTGCGGTAGGCCTCGGCCACCGGCGACTTGGGATCGAAGTGCGTGATGAGGAGCGCGTGGCTCTGGAGCGCCTCCGGCTCCATGTCGGCCAGCGCCGGCCGTCGCTCGACCAGGCGCTGCACCGTCTCACGCGCGTCGATGTGGGGCACGATACCGAGCACGGGCACCTGCAGATACGTCTCGACGTCCTCGATGGTCCCGATGGACGTGTCGAGCGTCTCCTGCACGAAGGCCAGGACGAGGCCGAGCATGAGGCCGACCAGCCCACCGACCACGACCGTATTGAACGTCTCGCCGCCGACCGGCGAGCCCGGCTCGGTGGCGGGCCGGACGATGCTGACCTCCTCCACGCCTTCCGATTCCTTGATCAATGCTTCTTGGTGCTTCGTCTTGAGCAGGGTGAGGAGGTCGTCGTTGACCTTCGCGTCGCGCTGCAACCGCTGCAAGCCGAGCTCGATGGACGGCACCTCACGGTTTTTCTGGAGGAGCTCGCCCATCTGACGGTTGAGGATCTCCTCGCGACTGCGCAGCAGGGCGACCTGGGCGTTGACCTCGCGCCGCATCTCGCTGCGCACCTCGCGTAGCCGGTCGTCGAGCGCCTGCAGGCGGGGATGGCGATCCGTGACTTCCAGCGCCAGGTTGTTGCGCTCGAGCAGCAGCTCGACCTGCGTCGCCTGCAACCGCTGCAGCGCTGGGTTGGCGCTGTCCACGAAGACCCGCTCGGCGACGCTGGCGGCATCGTTGCGGGCCAGGCGCCCCTGGGTCATCTCGAGCTCGGTGCGCTGCTGCCGCGTCTTCTCGATGTCGCTGCGCAGCTGCGTGAAGAGCGAGAGGAGGACCGACGACTCGGCGCCCGGGGAGATGATGCGGTTGGCCTCGCGGAAGGCCCACACCTCTTCCTCGGCGCGCCGGACCCGCCCTTCGACCTCCTTCAACTGGGCTTCGATGAACTTGCGCGCCTCGGTGATGCGTCCGTTGCGCACGGAGCGGTTGTAGTCCCGATAGGCCTCGACGACCGTGTTGGCGAGGTCCCGCGCCTCGCGGGAATTGGTGGACGTCGCGATCACTTCGAGGATGCTGGTGCTCGGCACCCGGCTCGTGCGGATCTTGCCGCCGATCGAGTCGAGGGCGGCCATGTACGACTTCGACTCCTGCACGGCCTCACCGCGCGCGGTCTCGGGCAGCCGGCCGAGGCGGCGGGCGACCTCTTCGAGGATCGGGTAGCTCTTGAGCAGCGTCGCCTGCGTCTCGATGGAGTCGGCGCTGGTGTAGGAGAGGACTTCGACGAGCAGGCCGGACAGGGCGGTCGACTGTTCGAACTTGACCGCCGCCGTCGCCTCGTACACGGGAACTTTCTGGCGGGCGATCCAGAAGCTGAAGAGCGCGACGAGCACGGTGGACGCGAGGATGATGAAGCGGCGGCGCCGGACGATGAGCCAGTAGTCACGGAGGTTCATCTCGTACTGCGCCATTACCGCACCACCTCCAGCCTCATCGCGTCGCCTCCGAGACGGGACCGGTGATGTAGAGGAACGGCGCCTCCGAGAGATCGATCATCTTGGGCGTGGCCAGGCGCTGTCCTTTGGCATCGTATACCTCGACCCGCGGACGTAGCGGATGATTTCGGTTCACCGCGATCACCCGCCCGACTTCACCGGTGTTCAGCCGCACGATCGTGCCGGGCGGGAAGACCGAGATCTCGCTGAGCAGCGCCTTGATGAGCGGCGGCGGAAACGATTCGTTCTTCGAGCGCACGATCTCGCGCACGGCCTCGTGCGGCCGCAGCCCTGGACGCAGTGACGGCGGCGCCGTGAGCCCGGTGTAGGTGTCGACGAGACCCAGGATCTTCGAGTACGGATGCACATTGCCGCCGGCGAGGCCCTGCGGGAACCCCTGCCCCTGCTCGCGTTCGTGGTGTTGCAGCACCGCGTCCACGAGTCCCTCGAACGGCGGCGTCCAGCGCCGAACGATCTCGGCGCTGAGCCGGGGGTGCGAGCGATATTGCATCAGCTCCTCAGCACTCAGCGTGTCGAGCCGGCGCAGCATGGCCGCCGGGAGTTGCCACAGCCCCACGTCGATCAAACAACCGGCCAGCCCGAGCTGAACGAGGTGCGCGCGGTCGTATCCCACGTTGGCGCCGAGGCGAACGGCCAGGATGGCAACGCACGCCTGGTGGAACGCGAGATAGTCGTGGCCGCCCGGCACGGTCGGCGCGTTGGCCGCCCAGAAGAGCTCACCCGAGGCCGCCAGTGAATCCACCACCCGGCCGACGAGGTGCATCAGCGCGTCCCACGACGGCGATTGCGCCGAGCGGACGCGATCGCGCACCGCCTCCAGCACGGTCTGCAGCTCGTCGAAGAGGGCGATCGCATCGGTCGGCGTCTCGGCCGAGGTCGGCGGCGCTTCCACGGGTGCCGCCGGGGCCTGACGCAGAGTGACGCGCGCGGCGGACCGGACCTGGGCAGGCGGCTCAGGCGGCTTCCCTTCGGCGGCGGGCAGCGACGGCGCACGGGAAGCGGGCGGAGGCGCGGGCGGCGCCGAGGCCGGCGCGCCCGGCTTGGCGCCGCGGACGAGGTCGCTCATGCGCACCATCAGCCGGCGCCCACCTTGTCCTTGATCACCTCGGCGATGATCCGCTCGTCGATCGTCGTGGCCTTCTTGGAGTAGCCGACCAGCAGGGCGATGTCGCAGATGTTGTTGATCTCCCGCGGCGTGCCCCGCGTGAAGTCGAAGATGAGCTTCACGGCCGCCTCGGTGAAGATCGGCCGCGATTGACCGGCCATCTGCAGGCGGTGGGCGATGTAGGCGGCGGAGTGCGCGTCGTCGAGCGTGTTGAGGTGATAGCGGATGGCGATCCGCTGGTCGAGGTGCTTGAGCCGCCGCACCTTCGCCGCCAGCTCGGGCGAGCCGATCAGCAGCAGCGTGACGAGGAAGCGGTCGTCGGTCTGGAAGTTGAGCAGCAGCCGCAGCTCCTCGAAGACGGCGTCGTCGTCGATGAGCTGCGCTTCGTCCACGATGATGACGGTGTCGCGCCCGGCCTGGAAGTTGCGAAAGAAGACGTCGTTGAGTTGATGGAGCAGGTCGGTCTTCGTCGTACCCTGCGACTCGATGCCGAGCTGGTAGAGCACTTCGCGCAGGAGATCGGTCGCTGTCCAGCTCGGGTTGGTCAGCAGCCCGATCTCGTAGCGCTCGGCTTCCACGCGCTGGATGAGCGCGCGCGAGAGCGTCGTCTTGCCGCAGCCGTACTCGCCGGTCAGCAGGGCGCAGCCCTTCCGCTGGCGCACCGCGTACATGAGACGGATCAGGGCCTCGTCGTGCTCCGGCGACAGATAGAAGAACTTCGGGTTCGGCGAGTTGTCGAAGGGTTGCTCTTTGAGGCCCCAGTACGTTTCGTACATGTCGCTATTTGCGGTTCGTGTTGAAGATGAAGTACAGGCCGGTGTACGCCGTGGCCAGTCCGGCGAGGGCCGACGCGATGGTGAGGTAGTCCTGATACCAGCGCACCGCCACCTCGGGCACGGTCACCACCGCGCCCGGCTCGAGCGGCGGCGCCTCGGCCAGCAGGTAGGAGCGGCCGCTGGGGAGCGTGACCGTCGCCCCTTGGAACCGCGCCCGAACGGTGGGCCCGCCGGCGATCGCCACGTACTCGCGCGCCGTCAGGTCGGTCCGGAAATCGACGGCGCCCGGCGTCCGCACTTCGCCGAGGACGTACACCTTGTCCTCGGCCACGGGCACCGTGAACACGTCGGCGTTCTCCAGGAGAATGTTCTGGGTCTCGTCCTTCTCGACGAGCAGGCGATGCAGGTCGATCGGGATGCGCTGGCGTGGGCCACCATCCCCGGTGCGATCGATGGCCGCCAGGCGGAGGTCGGCAAAGGCGGCGATGCCGCCGGCCCGAGCGACCAGATCCTTCACACGATCACCGTGCGCGAGCTCGAACCGCTGGACGATCGTCGGCTTCCCGGCGGTCGTCGTTCGACTGCTTTCGGCCGTTCCGTTCAGGGCTCCGCGCGCTTCGACCACGTCCTGCAGCAGCGTGAGCGACGGGACGAAGAGCTGGTCGCCCGCAGCCAGCGGAACGTCGGCCGGACGCGCCAGCGCCTTGGTCAGGTCGACCGTGATCGTCTCCTTGCGGCCGCCGGGCAGGAGCCGCGTGAGCCGCGCCTCCGTTGGCGCAGCGCTCTGGGAAAGGCCTCCGGTGACGTCGAGGAGGTCCCGGAGCGACGCGCGCGGGCCGATCTCGTAGTCACCAGGCCGGCGCACGGCCCCGGCCAGCGTGATGAAGGGGCCGCGAGGAGGCACGTGGACCGCCATGCCTTCCTCGACGAACGGATTCTGCGAGAGATCGCCGCGCATCTCGAAGCGAAGGAGATCGATCTCGACCGTCGACTTGCCGCGCGTGACCTCGACGCGGCGCAGGCTGCCACGCGGCGTAATGCCACCGACGGCGAGGATGATCTCGTGGACGCGGCGAACGGCCGAAGCCTGGATGGCTCCGGGCCGATCGACCTCACCCGACAGGACGATCTCGAAGCAACGGGCCGTGACGACGGCCAGCGAAATCTCGCCGAAGCGGAAGAGCTGGCGTGCATGATCCGCGACGCGTCGGTTTGCCTCTCTCAGGCTGAGGCCGCCGATCTTGACGGTCCCGATCGGGGGGATGCTGATCACGCCCTCGGGGTCGACCACGAGCTGCTGGCGGGTGACGTCGAGCCGACCGACGAACTGGACCTCGACCACGTCACCCGGGCCGACTCGATAGTCGGGTCCAGATACGATGCGGCCGACGCCTGTGCCGGTGCCTCCCTGAAAGCAGGGGTCCGGGCGGACGGTGGGGCCGCCGGGAGTTTTCACCAGGGTGTCCGAGGGGGTGGCGAGCGCGGGCATCGGCTGACTCTGCGGAATCCCGGGCGCCCTGGGCTCGGGTGCCGTCCCGGGTTGGGCAGCCGTCAGTGATGGGGCGAGGAGACAAACGATCAGGACGACGCAGAGCGCTTCCCGTAATGAACAGTGCCTTTTATGACGGCAGGCGGCGTCGAACAATATGTCATTCTCGCTTTTTCGTCGAAAGAGGGTCAAGAAAAATGCACAAGTTTTGCAATACTTTCCTTGACACTTGGCCCCGGCGACGCCTATGATCCGGCCGCACTAGGACGTTTGGGACCTGGTGGCGCTATGACGCTCAGATCAGCGCGTGGCCTCGTCGCCCTCGCGGTCGTTTTCGCGAGTATCGGCGCCGGGTTCTGGCTCCATGCGATTTGGACGACCAGGCGAGGTCCCGAGCCGTCGGTTGCCCATCCGTTGAACACCGCAGACGCCCTCCAGGCGGCGTTCGTAACCGTGGCCGAGAGGGTCCGGCCAGCCGTGGTCCACATCGGGACCGTGCAGGTTGCGCGGGCGCGGCGCCCCTCGGCGTCACCCGGGCCGTTCGCCGACGATCCCCTCCTCAAGGAGTTCTTCGATCAGTTCTTCGGCCCCCGAAGCCCGGGGAACCGAGGGGAGTTCCATCAGCCCGGGCTGGGGTCGGGGGTCATCGTGGACTCGCGGGGCTACGTCCTCACCAACTTCCACGTCATCAAGGGTGCCGACGGTGTCATCGTCCGGCTCAGCTCGAAGCGTGAGTATCGTGGGCGAATCGTCGGCACCGACGCCAAGACCGACCTCGCCGTGGTGCGGTTCGAACCGGAAGCCGAGGTCACCGTGGCCACCCTCGGCAATTCTGACGCCCTCCGTGTCGGAGAGTGGGCCGTGGCGATCGGCAACCCCTTCGGCCTCGATCAGACCGTCACCGTCGGCGTCGTCAGCGCGACAGGCCGCGCCGATGTCGGAATCGCGAGCTACGAGAACTTCATCCAGACCGACGCATCGATCAATCCCGGGAACTCAGGCGGGCCGCTCCTCAATCTTCGCGGGGAGGTCATCGGGATCAACACGGCGATCGTGGCCACCGGCCAGGGTATCGGCTTCGCCATTCCCGCCAACATGGCCAAGCGCATCGTCAATCAGCTCATCGATCGCGGCAAGGTCACGCGGGGCTGGCTCGGGGTGGCCGTGCAGCCGTTGACGCCGGAGCTCGCCCAGGCGCTCGGCATGAAGCTGGCCAAGGGGGCGGTGGTCTCGCGCGTGTATCCATCGAGCCCGGCGGCGGCCGCCGAGCTCCACCAGAACGACGTGATTCTCACGTTCGACGGTGTGACCGTCGAGGACTACAACCACCTGCACCGGCTGGCCGCCGAGACAGAGGTCGGGCGCACGGTGAAGCTCGGCATCGTCCGCGACAAGCAGTCGCGGACGGTCGACCTCAAGGTGAGCGAGGCGCCCGACACGCCGACGGCCGGGCGCTGATTTCAGGCCACGAACGGCGGGATCGGCGGAATCTCCAGC
>JGI25384J37096_10000708_pt1 | contig 10197 bp, 10 predicted proteins | sample GraSoi013_1_40cm_4_FD_37096 | JGI IMG/M metagenome (IMG submission 37096)
CGAGTCCCTCTTCTTCAACACTGAATACTATGGCCAATGCAAGAGCTGGGCGCTCGGAATGGCGGCCGCAATCCTCGAACAAACGAAAAACACACACTCGATACACGGCGCATGCGTCGATGTCGGGGGCAAGGGAGTCATCATAGTAGCCCCGACCGGCACAGGCAAAACAACTCAGGCATTCAAACTCATGGAACGGCCGGAAGGCAGGATCGTCGGAGACGACTGGGTCAACATCGACCACACTGAAGGCGAACGTCTCCGCTACTTAGTGGGCAAACAGCCCGAGAAGAGTCTCTACATGCGGACGGAGTCACAGCTCAACAAGCCCTGGCTGAGAAAAATCTTCGACGAGAGCAAATGCGAAAACGTCGTGATGAGTAAGAAGAACTGCGAATTCACACAGGGTCCGACAGGATGCAAACTCACCAATCAACGATGCGTCTTTGACGATGGATATCAGTGGTGCTACTATGCGTTCGGTAACAGCAGAGCTCTCGTCCCGAGAGAGCAATTGTTCGGCAAAGACAAAGTGGCCGACGAGGCCAAAATCCGACTCTTGGTCTTGCTACGACGTGATGAGAAGAGCCCGGAGGAGGTCAAGTTGAACTCGGATGAGGCGATCCAGGTTCTCCGTAAGGGCGAGTACATGATCCGTCCGGGAGCCGGACCCAAGGAATTATGGGGAAAAATAAGCAACGAACCTTGGTTCAACCCGTATCTGCTCCACCTTGACCACGCGCGTCAGGAGGAATTCTTCCGTAGAATGATCTCTTCGTTCAAGGTCAATTGCATACTCTTGAACACAGGCATCGAAACTGTGGAAGGAACCAACAGCCGGATTCTATCTGCACTCGANAACTGTTAGTCTCTCGTCCAATTTCTGCAATTGCTCAAGACAGATCCGGCAATCGGAAGCGTTAAGACCGCACAGATTGCAANCTNGAACCCCAAATGGCACCTAGGAAGATCTCAACCAAAGCCAAGAAGCGGAAGGCCTATTATTACTACGCTGGGAAGGAATCGAAGGCAAAGAAGGTCGCGAAAAAGTCCTCAAAGACCAAGAAGACTAAGCCTCAGGCGAAGAAGCGCAAGAAATAGCAGTCTAGCCTACAAGAATCTCGGTATTGTGCGTTCGTCGGTTATTGGATCGAAGACTCCAAGTTGATTCTTAGCCAATGGGATCACGGCTCTGCTTACCAGGCCGTTTAGCGAGTAGGGTAGGCGAATCAGCCGCATTCCGCCGGAAGGGACCCATTCATCCATCACGAACCCTCGCTTTGTGAGCGACCGAACGAGGGCTAAANGTTTCTTTCGGTTCCAGAAAGCGGTCTCTTGATCTCTGATGTGGATGTGAAATCCTCGACCCGAATAAACGAGACTGATCTCGGAGAAATTTCTAGACAGAATCTCTATGAGCTGAGCAGCCTCTTGTTGGGCCAATTGAAATTCCAGCCGACAGAACGACAATCCTTGATGTCTGCGCATCTTCTCTTCAAGAGTTCCGTGAATCGGGCAGGTGAAATTCTCAGGATCAATGTCGAATACTAGCTCTTGGCCAAATGAGCTGCCCAGTTGTGTGGGATCGTTCTCGAGGTGTCTTGCCTGATCCCAATCCTTGTAGACATTGCGATCATAATATGCTGATTCTGGCATGAAATCAATCAAATAATTTCTCATTTCGGATAGGCTCTCGTACTCGTCGATGACTATAGTCCGGCCACGTTCGCGACGATACTTCATAGGAGAAATACCAGTGTGCCTTCCAATCACGACCGCGAAAACAATAGGTGATCGCCATACGCGGAACCAGTCTCGTATCTTGGTGAGGCTAAACTCCTGTGAGTAGAATTCTCTCCTCTCACTAAGCGAAGAAATCCGCATTCCATCTGGAAACCGGTACTTCGCAATTCTCAGTGTCTAGGCCGCTTCCACGGGCTGTGTCTGGCTCAGTTGTTTGAGCTGGCTTCTGTACATTTCTACGATTTCCCTAGTTGTCGTCGCATCCTCTGGTGACTTTTCAGTCCTATAATTTCCCGTAAATCGCGGAAACCTGATAGCCAACCCGGCTCCAGGCCTAATCGAGTTTAGCCCGCATGTGTGTATCGGACTCAGAGTTATTTCGGCTCCGATAACCTCCAACACCAGGCCAGGCACGAACCAAGTGTCAGCCATGATTTTGGAATCTACCCGTGCGTGCCGATGGTCGATCTTGTACTTCTCCAACATTTCCGGAAGCTTTGCGAGATCTTCATCCTTGAAGCCGGACCCGCACTTGCACGTGGTTCTGAACACATCGTCTTTCCCATCGTATGCGGCCAAGAGAAGCGCGCCATAAGTTCCTCCCCGTCTTCCTCTTCCAGCGAAGGCTCCTACAACGACTAGATCTACAGTGTCTTGCATCTCAGACTTGTATTCCCGTTTGTACTTGATCCAACCCCATCCTCTTGCCCCTGCTTTGTAGATTGAATCGGGTCCGATTGACTTTATCATCAATCCCTCGCATCCGTCTGCCACCGCTTGTTGCATGAAGTCATCAAGCTGCTCTGGCTTGGTGACGATGATCTGCCGTGAGAGGTCGAGCTTTTCATTGTGCTGAATTATCTTTGCCAAGGCCTCTCGCCTGCGCGGAAACCCTAGCTGAGTGTAATCGACCCCATTATTGTACAGCAGGTCGAAGGCGAAGAGTGCTACAGGTATTTCCTGAATCGTCTTCTCCAACTCGTATTTGCGTCCGCGTCGCTGCGAGACGAGCTGGAATGGTAGTAACTCGCCTGTTGAAGGGTCCACGGGAACAGCCTCCCCTTCAAGGATGAGTTCGTCACCGGCGATTCCCTTTTTCAGAAGAGTGCGGAGGTCGGGGAACTGGTCAGTGATATTCTCGAGTCGTCTTGAGAAGAGAGTTACGTTTCGCTTTGAAATGTGTGCTTGGATTCTTAGCCCGTCATACTTGTACTCTGCCGCTGCTCTACCGTTCATCTTCTCCAGAATTTCTTGGGGATCGGAGAGTCTTTCAGCCAGCATGGGTCTGATGGGCCTGCCTACAGTCACTTTGAACGACCTTATCGCCTCGGTTCCGCCGCTTGCGAGCGCTCTTGCTACGAATCCTAGATCGGAGGAGCGGTTGTAGGCCTGTTCCAAAAGAGCCTTCGACTCCTTTCCGCCTGCTAAGGCATGAGCAAGAGCGTCGAGTAGTGTCATCTCAGCCACGCCTAATCTGAGTCGGCCTAGCGCTGTTCTGATGACGTATTTCGCCTCTATCGACGAGGCTTTGCTTACCAGCGATGTTAGTTGTCGAATCTTGGACTCGACAGATCCGGGTCCACTTGACTTTGCGATCCGGTCTAGGATTCCGTAGACCTCTTCCACTGTGAGTCGTTCATTTCTCAAGCCGACTTGGGTCTTGCCCGCGAGTAGGGCCTCGGCGGCATCCCCGAGATCGCCTCTTCGTTTGTACTCGTCGGCTATTCTCGCCTCTGTGGCCGCAGTAACGATTGCGAGGGTTTTGATGGCTAGTTTCTCTGCGATACCGATCTCAATTCCGAGGTAGTCAGGGTAGAGTTTGCCTTGGGTGAGGTAAACGACTTTGTCGATAATCTCGGAAGGTGTCTCTTTGAGAAGATCGACGAGTAGTTTGGTGATCTCAAGGCGCTTGGTCGTTCCCTCGATCTTCTGATAGGTCTCAACCAAGCGTGAGTAGAGCATCGTCATACCTCCACAAGGTCTGAGTCGGTCATCTCCAAGTCTTGTTGTTAAATAGATGCGATCATTGCATCATCGCCAGACGATGAATTACCCATATGCCGCTTGGAGGAGGATCCTGTTCGTCGCTGTGCTGGTCGTCATAATCGTAATTGCCTTCACGCCAGCTACAACCCAGGGAACGATATTCCTACGATTCTCCAGCCTGTCTTCTTCCACCGCTGTCAACCATATCTACGTAGGGTTTACCCAAATCGCACTCCACCAAGCCGGATTCGTCAATTCTACTGGCTGGATCGTAATCTCCCAGAGCTTTCCCAAAATCGATCTATTATCAGATCAGACGATTCCTCCAACCGTCGCTTCGGCGCCAATCCATTCCGGACGTTACGACGAGATTCGTCTCACTTTCTCAAACTGCACGGTGGTTATTGCGGGGAGCCCTTTTCCAATTTCGGCGCCTTCTATGATCAGCAGCAACGTGACCTTGCCAGTTCCTCCGAGCGGGATAGGAGACGTTTTGCTTGTCGTTGCTTTCGATTATTCGACACTTTTCTCAAGCACGCGATCGCTCTCTTTCGTTCTAATCCGCACGTCAACTGCATAGATTGGATCCGACCTCCTTGACCGAAACCATCAAATTTAGCCTATTAGCGGGTCGAGAGTATGTGCGTGATCGGTAAGAACGAGCTCACTGAGCTCATACGGAGCTACAAGTGCATTCACCCGTTTGACTACAGTCTCTTGGATGGGGATGGGTACATTCTGACCGTCAAGGAGGAGCGAACACTCCACTACTTGGAGCACCAGAACCTAGTGTCGAACGAGGTAGTCTTCACTCCCCCGCAATTTGTCGCGCATCTCACTGCCAAGAGCAAGTACGGAAGGATGGGGCTCTCGTTTCTGAACGCCGCGAAGGTACACAGCGGCTACGTTGGCAGACTCGCCTTAGAGCTCGTCAACCTGAGTAACGAACGGCAGCCGATTACAATCAAGCGTGGAGAGCCGTTGATGCACATCGAATTCCTGAAGAGGGAGGGGGAGCCTTCTCCCTACAACGGTGGGTACATGTTCCAGTTTATGAGCGAGGAGGAGATCGCTGACTACGTCACCATCCTCACTCGTGATTTCAAGAATGTGTTTCATAAGGATGAGCTGGCGAAATCTGCTAAAGAACGGGTCGCCTTGGCTCCTCTGGTCTAGTTCTTGACAATTGTTGCTAGTGCGCGCTTCAATATCGGATCGTTTGTCTCCTTAGTCGCGGACTCGTAAAAGTCTAGCATTTTTCTCTGCCCTGTTCTCTTTCCATATTTGTGGGCTTGAAACGCCATCTCGACTTTGTCTAGCTGGTGGACCAGGCGAGCTTCCTTACTCTGCTTTTCTTTTAGATCTGTCCATAGTTTGTGATATGATGCACGACTCTTGCTTGGTAGTTTCGACAACAATTCTCGGATCGCTGTTTCTCGATCCTTCTCCACCCTAGTCGGCCCGAGACGCGCCTTGTCTTGAGGCGTGAGATCCCCCATGATCGCCTCCTCAAGATCGTGAATTAGCGCAAGTTTCAGAATTCTCTCCAGATCATAGCCCCGACGCTCTCCCTCGTACAAGGCCAGCAAAGCCACAGCATAGGAATGATCTGCTACGGACTCCACTCGCTCATCAACTTTCTTCTGCCATCCCTTCCTTTGCTCGCTCTTGAGTTCTGATGCGTACTGCCAAAATCTGACGAGAGAATCCAACCTGCTCGATGGAGTTCGACGCAAGTAAATTCTAAAAGCTTTACTTAAGTAAACGCAGATATACTTCCTCGCAAAGATGCCTCAGCGAGCGGTCGGGATTGGTCAAGAAGATTCTAACTAGGTTCGCCGTAGCCAAGAAGGCGGCCAGCAACGGAGATACCGTGTACAGATCGCCCAGAATCTATCTCCCTACGAAGTTGACTGATGATTCCAGTTTCCCGTTCAAAGAGGGAGACATTCTCTCGGTGAGGGTTGATGGTCGCAAAGTCTTGATACAAAGGGTGCGGAGATCAATCGGCCAACCAGATGGCGCTGGCGAACCTGGCAAGAAGTAATGATATTAGAAGGGGAACAACCTTCTCCTCGGCTGATTGTATGGTGCTAAGAGTTGCGATTCAAGTCACAAATCTGACCGGGGAGCGCTACTGGGCCTATGATACACCCCTACCGTCCCAAGTGCAGATCGCCGTGAACATCAATATAGTTGGCCTCGACCAGAAAACTGAGTCTACGGTCGAAGCTCCCTTCGTTTTCACTGTAAGCTACACCCCCTCGATTGCGCAGCTCAGCGTCAAGGGCAAAGCTCAGGTAACTGGTGACCGATCCGAAGTTGTCCAGATGACTGAGGAACACAAGAAGAACAGACCACCACCACAGACAGTAATCCAGGCAGTCTCAAACATCGCCATGGCAGAGGTTATCATCATGTCCAAGAGCCTCGGAATCCCACCTCCACTGCCCCCAATCGGCCTCCCCTCAGAAACACCTCCAACCCAGCCCATCCAAAGGAAAGAACCAAGATATACGACCTGAGATCTCCAATAACAGACGGTCTCCAATAAATTGGAGAGACTGAATCCCTCCAATAAATTGGAGCGCTTGACTTCCCAGCCGTTCAAACTCATCTTGGGCCGAAAAACCAGCCTTTTCCCCACCATTCTGTTACCATCAACGGTTACCGAATACGTTACCAGCCCAAGAATGTCGAAAACAAATTGTTCTGCCGACACAAAAGTGATCTTTGGGAGAGGATCCAAGGCACCGATTATTCTAAAAGCCTGTTAGTATGGTTGGACTTCTGCACGGGCTCTAGACGTTCATCTGCAACGGCATTTCAGGTCCAGCATTAATACGCACGTGCATTTGCTAAAACTGCACTTTTAGCAAGAGCGACAAATGGACTAAATTTCGGGAACGTACTAAGTATCTTCGCCGATATTCCAATGTTGGTCAATCAACAGGCATACTGTTCAATTAGAAATCAACATCTGGTCCCGAGGCTATGCCAGTTCGGCATCTTCGTGCTAACACGCTCTGCCCCTCCATCGGGCGTGGACAACACTGCCAACGTAGCCATATTACACAAATTCCTTCCAAGCTTATGCAACAGTTACCAGTTATCTTGGGTTGACTTCACAATTGCGCATCAGAGATGGACGGGGAGAAACCCGGCTAAGCGACTTGCACAAGAATCGGATACTGGAGTTGGCAGAGCCTGTGCCACGAGATCACCTACTCTTAGGACTACAGCTTGAGCGAGGATGGCGAATTGGAAGCATAGTTGGCTGCCACAATAAAGTCTCGTACACGAGGAAGAGGACAGGAGAGAAAGCCATCTGCATAGTGAACCTGCCCGGAATAAGGAAAGAGGATGTCGGCCACGAAACGATCATGATTCATTTCAAGGGAGGAAAAACAGAGCCCGACTATCCTGGAGAGAAATGGCTTCGACTTGCACAGGATCTAGCATCGAAGGTTCGCAAAGGCGAGAGGGTCATTCCTCTCACAGAACAACATGGCACAAACATTCTACGAAAATACGCCAAACTCGCAGGCGTTCCTAACTGGGATCGTCTGCATAATCACCGGCAACGGGCCTATTTCGGGACTTATTGGGCTAGGAAAACCGGCCGGGACTATTGGAAGGTTCAGAGCCTCATGGGACACAAAGACCTAAGGGCCACGGCAGTCTACGTTGAGGAACTCTCTCTTGAAGAGAAGAAACAGCTCCTCGATGGCACCTAGACAGTCCCGAACGAGGTCCCATGCAATGGGCAGTACTGAAAAGCAGGTTCTTGTGCCCCGAGACGCCATAAGCGAATGTCGCCGTAGTCATCATCGCGATCTGATCGCCATTCAACTACGATTTTACTTACGTAATATCCTTGGCGGCGTCACCGTGAAAAACCCGTAGTTAGACAGCGCACTGACCCACCATAAGGATTAAAGGCAGAACCAAAGTTCTCGCGAATTCAAGTGAATCTTCGATGCCACGCAGAGCTGCTCGTGGGCCGCCGAAACAGAAGACAACCATTCTGTTCAAGGCGGGCAATCTTCCAGCTAACCCGGACGAGCTCTTTCGTCGAGTCTTCTGGAAGAGTGACTTTCTAGCTGGGGAGGCCCACAACTTCTGGCGAGAGGTCAAGAAGGCTGAACCAGCAGGCTTGCCAATCCAGGCGTGGAAAGACTGGATCAGCAAGCGTGGGATGAGCGTGGGTCANTTCTACAACATGATCCACGGACTAGTCGGGGCCGGGTTCATCGAGAAGAAGGATTCGAGGTGGCATCTAAGCGGAGGCTTCCTCCGAGAACTCGAACAGATGCTCACCGTATACTCGACGGAAAGCGGACTAAGATATCAATTAGCTTAACTTGCAACTTGACCAGCCAAAACGGATTACCGAATCCTCGTACGGACTCTCTTCTTTAGTCTGCCTCGCGGATTAACCTCGCCGCGTCGAATTCTGCTGTCAGAGACCACCTTACCATCATCAGCCCTAACCATCCGGACCACATAGAGACGAAGAGGCTTCAATCCCCGGTTTCGCCTTAACTGGTTTAGCCGTAACCCGTTCTCTCGAGTTTCTTCGCTGACCACAACAGCCTCGAGTCGTCTCCTTCGGATCGCGGGTCCGAACGAATCCTTCAGCTCTGTGATCCTAGCTCGCTCAAGCCAGCCGTACGCTTTCAATAACTGCCGGAGATTTCGTCTTCTAACAGCGAATGTCCTCACGGGATGATCCTTGCTAAGCTTGGAAACCAGCCGATCTCCCGTCACGCCGACGAAAACCAGTTCCCCAAGCTCGAAGGCCTTAGCCAGCAATTTCTCGTGACCAATATGCAGAATGTCGAACGTGCCTCCCACCGCGACTGCTCGATATCGAAACCTCGTTTTTGACAGAGCGACACCCGTCCAAGTGTCACTATCAAAGGAATTTTGGAATAAAACATAGCTGCCCATGGTTAATCCCTCCAGTTTTCCGAACTCCCGGTAGGAAGTCAACTAAAGATTCGCGTTAAACGTCGGGTGCCGGGTCCTCTACTTTGTCTTGGTCGGAAGGCAGATAGTGCTCCAATACCCATATGCAGCCTAGAGACTCGAGAATGCGAAGAGCGATGGGATCATCTAGTCGGCCTCCTGGCTCAAGATATCGTTTTGGATTCAAAGGCAAGTGACCAGCCGAAACCCAAAGGCCCCTCAACAACTTGAGGCAGCCCGAATGTTCAAAACCCGCTGAAAACGGGAAACCTGGGAAAGTACGCCTTCGGTGCGATGCCTATCGGAGGACTGACCTTTCATCGGATCTATTCCAGACCATCGGAGTCGCTCAATCTGCGGACTTCAACAACACTACAGCAAACCATATCGAGCGTGGAATCCACAGACTGGCAGATAATCACACCCATCGCGTTTTCGGCACTCATCATTGCACTTCTTGCCTCTCGCCCAGGACGAAGGGTACGCTCACGTTCATTCTCACATGTTTAAGTTGCGTGTATGCAAAATCCACTAGAGCCACAAAGATCAACCCTCTTTCGCATCGCAGGTAGCCCGGGGGAGATTCGAACTCCCGTCAGCAGGTGACTCCTAACCCATCCATGAGGGGATCCAGAGCCCACTAGGGACGCTTGCATGTCTGGCCCGTAACGTCCATGCTATGCTAGACCACTACACCACCGGGCTACGAAGGCTCGGCTCTAGCCCGGTATTCATAAGGGGTTTCCGCGTGAGAACCAGAGGTTCCCTATATACTTGTCGAAAGGCTTATATGACATGCGCCGTCCACGCTTTCACTTTCCTAACGTGAGCCTTCGGCGCGACAGACTTACGCGGTTCGACTCTCTGACCGAGGCTTGGGAAAGTTGGAGAGCGAACTTCACGACCACGCCAACTGTTCCTGGTAGAAACCCTTCGAGAATTCACGTCTGCCCGGAATGTGGTAGTGTAAATCTCATCGAGGATTTCGACCAAGGGGAGACGATCTGTCAAGACTGTGGGCTCGTGCTGTCTCAGAATCTGATGAGTCGCGGGCCAGAGTGGCGTGCATTCACAAAAGAGGAGAAGGACGAGAGAGGACGTGTAGGTATACCCACTTCATTTTCTATTCACGACAAAGGTCTCTCCACGGTCATAGACCGTGTCAATAGGGACGCGTTTGGCCGGCAACTTCCCATGGAGACCAGGATGGAGATGCTCAGGCTTCGCAAATGGCAGATCCGTACTCGAGTACATTCGTCGTCTGACAGAAATCTAGCGCAAGCGATGGCCGAGCTGGATCGCCTTACCGACAAGCTACACGTGCCCGCCAACGTGAAGGAGAGCTCAGCTGTTGTGTACCGGAAGGCCTTGGATAATGGACTAGTAAGAGGCAGATCTATTGCCGCCATTGCTGCAGCGTCTCTCTACGCCGCCTGTAGATCGTCCGAAACCCCTCGGACATTAAAGGAGGTAGCTGCCGCCAGCAGAATCAAGAAG
>JGI25384J37096_10000717_pt1 | contig 10142 bp, 10 predicted proteins | sample GraSoi013_1_40cm_4_FD_37096 | JGI IMG/M metagenome (IMG submission 37096)
CGCGCCTCCGACGTCAGTCGCAAACCTCGTCCCGCGGAGTGAAGAGCGACCTTGGCGGACGCAGCCGGGGCGCGCCGACTCTCAGGCCACCCACCGATCGCACCGGCCCCGCGGNCCCCGCTAAAATGAATCGCGACATGTGCAACGCAGCCGGGCCGCGCCTCGTCTCAGGCCACCCACCNATCGCACCGGCCNCGCGGACCTCGTTAAAATGATCACTGACGTCCCGGGACTCCGCGTCGGGCACGCGGCAGACCCGATCGGCCTCACCGGCCTCACGGTCGTCCTGTGCGACCGCCCCGCGACGGGCGGCGTCGCGCTGCGCGGCGGCGCCAACGACGTCGTCGGCCTCGACTACCTCCACCCCCGCCACCTCGTCACGACGGTCAACGGCGCCGTCCTGGGCGGCGGCAGCCGGTTCGGCGAGGAGGCGATCTACGGCGTGATGCGGTGGCTCGAGGAGCGCGGCGTCGGCTTCACCGCAGGCCCGGCCATCGTCCCGCACGTGCCGGGCGCCTTCCTGTTCGACCTCGGCGTCGGCGACCGTCGCGCCCGCCCCACGCGCGAGATGGGGTACGAGGCCGCCGCGCGCGCCGTCGCGGGCGCCGTGGCCGAGGGCAGCGTCGGCGCGGGCGCCGGGGCGAGCGTCGGCAAGATCCACGGAATCGCCCGCGCGATGCGCGGCGGCATCGGCAGCGCGAGCGTGCGGCTCGGCGAGATCGTCGTCGGCGCGCTCGTGGCGGTCAACGCCGTCGGCGACGTGCGCGACCCCGAGACGGGCGCTCTCGTCGCCGGTACGCGCGACGCCGCCGAGGGGCGGCGGCTCGTGGATTCGGCCCGCGAGCTCCTCGCGGGCGCCGCGCTCGGGCGCTTCGCCGCGCCGGAGCACACGACGATCGGCGTGGTCGCGACCAACGCGCGCCTCGACCGCGCGGACGCCGCCACGCTGGCCTCGCTCGGGATGCTCGGCTTCGCGCGCGCGCTCTCGCCGCCCCACACGGCCTTCGACGGCGACACGCTCTTCGCGCTCTCGCTCGGCGACCACCGCGCCGATCTCACCCGCCTCGGCCTCGCCGCGGCCGACGCGGTCGCCCACGCGATCTGCCGCGGCGCCCGCGCCGCAACGTCCCTCCCCGGCCTGCCCGCCGCCGCCGACCTCCGGCCTCCCCTCGGGCCGACGGCATGAGGCGCTCCGCCCTGCCCGTCCTCGCGCTCTTGCTTTCCGCCTGCACCCTCGTCCCGTGGTGGGCGAGCGTCAACCGCGACGGACGCGACAATGCGACGGTCGCCGCCGTGACCCTGTCCGCGGACGCGTTCCGGGACGGGATGTTCGTCGGGCTCGCGCTGTCCGGCGGCGGGAGCCGCGCGGCGAACTTCGGCGCGGCCGTGATGCTGGAGCTCGCCGAGCTGGGCGCGCTCGACCGGGTCGACGCGATCTCGTCGGTCTCGGGCGGCTCGCTCGCCGCGGCCTACTACATGCTCCAGGGCGAGCGCGGCATCGCGTTCACGCGGCGCGAGGTCGACGCGCGCTTCGCCCGCGACTTCCAGCTCCGGTGGCTCGTCCGTTGGTTCGATCCGCGCAACGCGCTCCGCTACTGGTTCACCGCGTTCGACCGCTCGGACATCATGGTCCAGGTCTTCGACGCCAATCTCTTCCACGGCGCCACGTTCGCGGATCTGGGCCGACGCCTCGTCCCGCGCCCGAGCCTTCTCATCAACGCCTCCAACGCGGTCAACGGCCGCAAGTTCGTGTTCGCGAACGAGGAGTTCAACCGCCTCAGGTCCGACCTCGCCAGCTACCCGGTCGCGCGGGCCGTGATGGCNTCCGGGGCGTTCCCCGCCGCCTTTGCGAGCGTCACCCTCCGGGACTATCGGACGGGCGACGACCGCCGGTACGTCCACCTCTTCGACGGCGGGCCGATCGACAACCTCGGCATCGGCACGCTGGTGAAGGTGCTGCAGAACCACCTCGCGAAGCGNTACCTCGACGACGCGCCGGCCGCCGAGCCCGCCGGAGCNCCGCCGGACCTGCTGCGCCGATACGGCCTCCCGCGAGGATGCCTGATGATCTCGGTCGACGCGTACACCGATACCTCGGTCAAGGCGAGGCGACGGGCGCGACTCGACGACCTCCGTCCGTGGTACGGCTTCCTCGTGGATCCCAACCTCAACGACGCCACGGGCGACCTCCTGGCGGTGAAGCGGAGCGAGGCGCTGCATCTGCTCGGCCTCGATTCCGCCAATCGGGACGCGCTCGGCTCGTTTCCGATCTTCGGCCCGAACCTCGACGACGACGAGTTGCCGAATCTCCGGGGCGAGCTCGCNCGGGCGCTGGCGCAGCGGACCGGACACGGCGNGGCCGACCGCTACGTCGTCGACGAGCTGTTGCGACGCGCCGGCTCGTGCCACCTCTGGCACGTGACACTCTCGCAGCTCCGCCCCAGCACCGCCTGCCCGCTGGGCGAGCTCGTCAACGGCGTCGGCACCGCCTACAAGGTCTCCAAGGGGGAACAGTGCGGCCTGTTCGCCGCGGCCCGGACGCTCGTGCGGGCGATGTGGCGGGAGTTCGGGCTCGACGGGCTGATGCGCGACGGGTTCCCCACGGCCGGCCCCATCCCGGGCGCTCCGCTCAGGATCAGGGAGCCCAGGCTCAGCCTCGACTGCGGCCTCCCCGAGACCGTGGCGGAAGACGGTCGAGAGGTCTGCCGGATCTCGCTCACGCCGCCGGGTTCGCGCTGACGCGCGGGCCCGACTATGCGCGAAGCCACCCCCAGACCGTGTAGGCGAGCACCGCGGCGATGAGCCAGAGCCGGCGGCGCACCGTCGCCGCCTGCGCGGCGGACAGCGGCGCCAGAACGACGGGATCGAGCCGCCGGGCGACGAGCGCCCCGCCGAGCGCACCGCCCAGGTGGGCGCCGTTATCGATCAGCGGTGTCAGGAGCCCGCCGACGATCGTGTAGATCGCCCAGACCAGGAGCACGAACCCGACGCGCCGGTCGCGGAGCAGCAACCGGTCACGGTGGGCACGGAAGAGGACGATCGCCGCGCCCTGTAGGCCGAAGATCGCCCCCGACGCGCCCACCGAGGGCCCCGGGCTCGTCANGAGGCTCACGAGCGAGCCGGCGAGCGCGCTCGTGACGTAGAGAATGACGAACTGGCCGTGGCCAAACGCGTGCTCGCAGACCATGCCCAGGATGTAGAGCGCGATCGCGTTGCCGACGAGGTGATCCACGCTGCCGTGCAGGAACGTGGCGCTCAGCAGACGCCAGTACTCGCCCGCGGCCACGCCTTCGCGGACGAGCGCGCCCGCCGCCACGATCCCGCGACGTGACGCGAGGGCGCCGGCGGCCACCTCCGCCATGAAGACCACGACGAGCACGGCGATGGTCGCGAGCGTGACCGGCGGCGCCCGGCGCATCCGCCGCTCGAAGTCGACACGGCGCGAGAGCAGCATGTCCGGCGTGATCGGGAGCGGCGGCTCGGGCGGCTCGGTCATCGCCGCTCGCCCGTGTCCAGCATGACCCCGAGCGCCAGCGCGACGCGCCGGTCGAAGGTCCGCGCGGGGTCGGCCGAGAGGTCGAGCACGTAGCGGTCGAGCAGCGTGAACTTCCGGTTGAACTCCCCGAAGACCTCCGCATGCTCGCCGCGCACCAGCACGAAGTTCGTCCTCAGAAAGCCGAAGAGCGGGCCCAGAACCCGGCGCAGGAGCGACAGGACGATCGAGTCCTCGATGGCCATGGCGAGCCTCCGGCCGTCGGGCGCCTCGACGTACCAGCGCTTGCGCACGATGTTGTGGATGTAGGTCTTTCGGAGCTTCGCGATGGGCTCGCCGCCGCTCGCGAGCACGGTGTACGTGCGGGTGAGGAACGCGACGCGCTGGTCCTGCAGCACCCGGAGCACGATCTCCGCGCGCGACTCGTCGCGATAGACCGTGACGTGCCGGCGCGGGCGCAGCGACATCGAGATCACCATGAACACGAACGCGGTGGCCGGGAGGGCGAGCAGCATCAGCAGCGGACCGACGAGCGGACCGGCGGTCTCGGCAAAGTACCCCAGCCGGGCGAGCACCACGAACCCCGCGACGAGGCCGGCGAGGTACGCGACGAGCGTCCGCAGCGGGTACGTCGGCCGCTCCACGTAGAGGATTGCCGTGCCGTCCTCGGCCCACACCTCGTACTTCGACCGGATCGTGAACACGCGCTCCCGGAGCAGGAAGACGTCGCGGTCGAACGCCTCGGGATCGCCCTGGGACGCCCCCGACCGGGTGCTCCCGGGCGGCGACCCGGCGCGCAGGTGGCGTCCGCACGCCGGGCATTCGAGGAGCCGGCCCGCGTACTCGGGCTTGAGCTCGTACACCTCCCCGCACGGGCAGGCGACGACGGGTCCGGCGGCGGGGGTCAGCGGTGCGGCTCGGGGAGGCGGGGGCGCGCGAGGCGCGTCATAGGGCGACGGGGAACGAGCTCAGCACCCGGAAGCGCGCGCGCCGGGCGCGCACCGGCCGTCCCGCCGCGCGCAGATTCGGGAACCGGGCGACGAGTCGGCCGATCGCGACGCGGCCCTCCATCCGCGCGAGCCACATCCCGGCGCACGCGTGGATGCCCGTGATGAACGCGAGGTGGCGATTGGGCGTGCGCCCGAGGTCGAGGCGGTCCGGCTCATGGAACCGGGCGGGGTCGCGGTTGGCCGCCCCGATTCCGAGCGTGACGAGCGTCCCCGCGGGCATCGCGACGGAGCCGAATCGCCGCGTCGGCCACGGCGCGCCGGTTGCCGAGCTGGTTCGGGCTCTGGAAGCGCAGGAACTCCTCCACGGCGCTCTCCAGGAGCCCCGGCTCCGCCCGCAGGCGCGCCAGCTCCACGGGGTGCTCGAGCAGGCTCACGACGGCGTTGGCGATCAGGTTCGTCGTGGTCTCGTGGCCGGCGTTCAGGAGAAAGATGCACTGGTGCAGGAGCTCGAGCTCGGTGAGCCGGTCGCCGGCGTCCTCGGCCGCGAGGAGCGCCGAGAGGATCTCACCGGGGTCGGTGGACGGTCGGCGCCGCCGGTCGGCGATCAGCCGGCGGAGGCAGTCCTTGAACTCCTCCACGGCGCGGCTGCCCGCCTCGAGGCGCTCCGGGCCGGGCTCCGGCTCGAGGGCGCCGAGGATCGCCAGCGACCAGGCGCGCAGCGGCGCGCGCTCCGCCTGCGGCACGCCGAGCATGTCGCCGATCAGCTGGACGGGAAGCGCGGCGGCGAAGTCGTCCACCACGTCCATCCCGCCCCGGGCCGCGGCGCGGTCGAGGAGCCCGTCCACGAACCGGACGACGCGCGGCTCGAGCGCCGCCAGCGCCTTCGGCGTGAACGCCGGGGCGAAGAGCCTTCGGATGCGCGTGTGATCGGGCGGATCGCGGAAGACGACGCTCGTGGTGTGGTGCTCGTAGAGGGGGCTCGCGCCGAACTTCGGCGCGAACTCCACGCGCTTGTCGGAGCTCCACGTCGCGTGGTCCGCNTAGACGGCGACGACGTCGTCGTAGCGCGTGAGGAAGTAGGTCCCGTCGGGGCAGCGGTGCACGGGGTCCCAGCGCCGCAGCCGGTGGTAGGCGGGAAACGGGTCCGCGTAGAAGTCGTCGGGCAGCGCGCGCAGGTCGAAGGCGAGCGCCGCGGCGCGCTCCGCTTCTTCGGAGCGGACGCCGNCCGCCGTCACTCGCGCTCCGGATACCTCGGCCGGAGCTCGTCGCGCGCGTCGGCGTGGCGCTCGGCCAGCGCGCGGATCTCCGCGAGCCTGTCGGGCCGGTGCACGAAGCGCGGATCGGTCGTGTAGGCGGACCAGGCCGCCATGTAGTCGGGCGTCGAGAGCGAGAGCGCGAACTCCGAGATCTCGGTCGGGTTCGCGAGATCGGCCATGATCCCCACCTCGTTGTGGACGCCCGGATTCTTCCCGTCCAGGAACGCCTTCAGCGAGGCCGGCTTCGGACCGTGCGGCAGGCCGACGGGGTGGAGCGTCACCATCCCCTCACGGACGACGCCGCCGCCGCTGAAGAAGTCGCCGAAGTGATAGCCGAGCGTCTCCAGGTAGTCGAGGTTCTTGTGGAAGAACGGCAGCCACATCCCTTCCTTCTCGACCGAGCGGACGGTGAAGATGCAGATGTAGCAACCCGGGAGCTTGAAGATCGTGTGGCCCGAGGGCGGCACGTGCGAGCGGTCGGCGACGAGCGGTCGCACGTCCTCGACGGCGAACCTGTACGGGAGGTAGTCGCCCCGCCACCCGACGACGTCGAAGGGGTGGGTCGGATGCACGCGGCGGGTATACACGTCGGCGACCTTCGAGACGATCTCGAACCGCCCCGACTCGTTCCGCGTGTCGAGCGTGCGCGGGTACTTGTAATCGCTCCGGCTGTGGGTGATGAACTGCCCGGTCGTGGGCGACTCGGCCTTCTCGGGGTCGCCCGCGAAGGACTCGTACACCCAGTAGTACTGCGGGCCAGCTGCTAATTCGAATCGGTGAGTGATCCCCTTCGGGACGATCAGGAAGTCGCCCTTCCGGAACTCGATCGGGCCGAAGGTCGTCTCGAGCGTGCCGCCGCCCTGGTGGACGAAGAAGACGAGCGTCGCCGAGTGGTGCTCGAAGAAGTAGTCCATGGAGGCGCGCGGGGCCGTGACGTGCATCGCCACGGTCGCGTTCGCGACGAGCCGCGCCATCCCGCGGTACACGTCGCGCGGCGTGTCGGGCGTCATGACGTTCAGGAGGTGGTGGGTGCCGCCGATGGGCCCGAGCGGCGAGTCCCAGTGGGGCGCCCATACGTGGCCGTCCAGCACGCGCGTCTCCGCGGGCAGCCAGTTGGTGGGTGGGTAGAGATGATAGCTGTGGGTGACCTTGCCCGCGAAGCCGCCCCGGCCGTGCTCCTGCTCGTAGACCTGGCGGACGAGGGGCCCGGCGTGGGGCGCGCGGGGGACGATCCCGACCTCTGGCGTGCCGCTGAAATACTCGAACTTCTCCATAGGCACCTCGCGTCCGGATGGTTCGGGGTCCAGGGCCAGATTGTACGTCACTTCCGCGTGAGGCTCGCGGAGATGGGCCCAGCCCGCGCCCGTCCCCGCGTTCTTCGCCGCCGAACTATACTCTGACCGATGACCCGCCGCGGGAAGGTGATCCGCTTTCCGACGCGTCCGCCCGAGCCGCGCGACTCGCGGAGCCTCGTGGCCGTGCACCGCTGCGATCGGGCGGAGGCGGTCGTCGTGAAGAGCCTGTTCGAGAGCGAGGGCATCCCGACGCTCCTGCGCTCGCACCTCGCCCACTCGGTGCACCCGTTCTCGGTCGGCGACCAGGGCGAGGTCGTCATCCTGGTCCCCGAGGCCGAAGCGCCGCGGAGCCGGCTCCTCCTGACCCGCATCAAGCCTGGGCCGGGCCTCCCCTAGTCGCGCGTCACCCGAGCGCGGCGATCACCGCGTCGAGCGCGCGGCCGACGAGAGCGAGCGCCCGTGGGTCCAGCGTGGCGACGGCGTCGCGCGGGGTGTGGTAGGTGTCGAAGGGCACCGGGCGGCGGACGAGGGACCGGAGCGCGCTCCGCACCGGGCTGAACACGAACCGCCGGAGCGCCTCGGCCTCGGTCGACGGGATCACCGTGAGGCCGTAGGCGGGGACGCCGCTCGCGGCGAACGCCCGGTGGTCGCTCCCGAAGAGCGGAATGCGCCCGACGACGTGGTAGCCGACGTCCCGCCTGAGGCCGAGGGTTTCGAGCGCGCCGCGCACACGACCGAGGAAGGGCGTCTCGTCGCCCGCGTCCCACACCGCGAGGCTGTCGCCGATGCCGCACAGCTCCAGGCTCAGCACGCCGGCGATCCCCGCCACCTCGGCCTCGCGCACCCAGGCCCGCGCGCCGAGATAGCCGAGCTCCTCGCACGCGGTGAAGAGGAAGCGCACGCGGAGGTCCGGCGGGACCCTCGCGCGCTCGAGCAGGTGGAGGAGAATGCCGACCGCCGCCGCGTTGTCGTTGGCGCCCGGGCTTCCCGGCACCGCGTCGTGGTGGGCGATCAGGAGCAGCACGCGCTGGCCGGCGCCCACGTCCACGGCGAAGTTCTCCCCGCGCCCCTCGAACGTCTCGAAGCGCTGACGCGCGAAGCCCACGCCGCGCGCGGCGAGGTAGCGGGCGACCGCGGCCTCGCGCTCGACGTTCGGCCGGCCCGCGAGGAGACGGACCAGCGCCAGGGGCGCGCGGTCGCCGGCGATGACCGCGTCGACGGGAGGCGGGGTCACGGTCGAGCCGCCGCCGCGGGCGTTGAGCACCCGGCTCAGCTGGCTGTTGATCCGCCCGCGGACGTAGAGCCGCAGGTCGCGCAGGCTCACAAACCGAAGAGCCGGCGGGCGTTCTCCGACATGCGGGCCGCGAGCCCGGCGAGCGGCTCGCCACGCAGCTCGGCCACGCGCGCGGCGGTGATCGTGAGGTAGGCGGGCTCGTTGCGCTGGCCCCGGTGGGGCTGGGGCGGCAGGTAGGGGCAGTCGGTCTCGACGACGAGGCGGTCGGCGGGGACGAGCGTCGCGACCTCGGGCAGCGCGCGCGCCTTCGGATAGGTCACCGGCCCCGCGAGCGAGATCAACAGGCCGAGGTCGAGACAGCGCTTGGCGACCGCCGTGTCGCCCGAGAAGCAGTGCATGATCCCGCCCGTCTCGCTCACAGGCATCTCCGCGAGGATCGCGAGCGTCTCCTCGTGAGCGTCGCGGCAGTGGACGAGCACCGGCTTCCTCGCCCGCCGCGCGAGGGCGAGCTGGGCCCGGAACGCGCGCGCCTGGGCGTCGTGGGGCGAGAGGTTGCGAAAGAAATCGAGCCCGGTCTCACCGATGGCGACCACGCGCGGCGCCGCGGCGAGCCGCTCGATCTCCACGAGCTGGGCCTCGTCGGCCAGGCTCGCCTCGTGGGGATGGATGCCGACCGCGGCCCAGACGTCGGGCTCGCGCGCGGCGAGCGCCACGGCCGCGCGCGAGCTCGGGACATCGGTGCCGATCGTGATCATGCGCCGCACCCCGGCGGCCCGCGCCCGTGCCAGCACGGCGCCGAGATCGTCCGCGAACTCCGGGAAGTGCAGGTGCGCGTGGGTGTCGAAGAGGTCCGGCGTCACATCGCTCCCAGGACGGCGGCCGCCTTCTTGACGGCGCCCGGCTTGACCCAGAGGATCGCGCCCCAGCGCCCGAAACCGGCCGCCACCGAGTCCATGGCGGTCACGTTGATCTTCGCCGCGGCCAGCTTCTGGAGAACGTCCGAGCANGCGCCGATCCGGTCGTCCCCCTCGATCACGAACGCGCGCTTCGGGCCCTTCACCTTCCACTTGTTCTGCTTGGCGACGGCCCGGAACGCGTCGGGATCGGTCGGGACGAAGTCGAGCTGGGCCCCGCGCCCGCTCGGGAAGCCCGAGTAGGCGACCAGGTTCACGCCCGCCCGCTTGAGCTCGCCCAGGATCCGTGCCCCCTCGCCAGGCTTGTCGGGCACCAGCACGTAGAAATAGTCGACGGNGCGCACTGTCTCGGGCATGACGGCCTCCTCTNGTCNCGAAATCGGAGTTCTCACGGGGTCACACGAAAGCGCAGCCGGCCGATGAGCTGACCCGAGCCCGTCTCGACGTCCACCGTCCAGCGGCCCGTCGGATCGGCCGGAAACGACGTCTTGCGCGAATAGGTCCTGAACCCTTCCAGCCGCCCGCCCCGGACGGGGGAGAGGTTCACCACGTTCACCACCTGCCCGTTGCGCCGCCACACATGGGTGACCGCCTGGGACAGCCCGGCGGGCGCGTAGATGGGAGTGTACGCTATCAGGCCCCGCGCTCTGAGCTCGTCCGCGCCGATGGGATCGGGGGCGAGCTCGAGCGCGTCGGTGCTCAACACGTCCCACGCGATCACGGCGCGCGCGAGGAAGAGCGGCGCCGGCGGGATCACGGCACGGCCGAGCGCGACGACCGTCGCCGCCACGACCCCCACGGCGACGGTGGTCCGGAACGCCGTGGGCCAGTCCAGGCGCTGACCGCGCCGGACGGCGGGCGTGAGCGCGACCGACGCCAGGAACGCGCTCGCGATGAGGGACGGGAACGGCGCCACGCCCACCAGCGGCAGCGCCACGTTGAGCGACGCGAAGATCGACACGACGAAGAAGACATAGCCGAGCCACGGCCGCGGCTGGAC
>JGI25384J37096_10000718_pt1 | contig 10136 bp, 10 predicted proteins | sample GraSoi013_1_40cm_4_FD_37096 | JGI IMG/M metagenome (IMG submission 37096)
GAGCCCCATCCAACCAGTGTTATTGACGCATTCTTGGGACCGTGGAGAGTCGCTTTCTTCTGGTCGGGTATGACTTCGCCAGCGAGCTCGATTTTTCGGAACCTTTTTCGCATCATCTTGATCCTAACCTCTGACGCTTCCGTGATGTGTCCTTGCTCGTCATGTTCGTCTCCGGTTGTCCAGAATATTCCGCCCTTTTGGCCCGGGATAGCTCGCGGGGATATTCCCAGCTCTGTGAATTGGTACCTTCTGTAGTCACCCATCTTTGCAATGTCCTCTTCCTGGAGCATGTCTCCTCTGTCTACCTTCATTCCATCTCCATTAAACAAGTCGATGCTCCTGTAGCTGCTTGCGAGGAACTTGTCAGCTAGGACTATCACTGGTACCTGGTACCGGTCCGCATAGTTGAACGCATCGAACGTATCGCGGAAACATTCCTCAACATCTCCAGGTGCGATCGCTATTCTTGGAAACTCGCCATGTGCCGCATGTAACACGAACCGCAAGTCAGCCTGTTCGGTTCTCGTTGGGAGTCCTGTTGCTGGACCGGCGCGTTGCCATAAGATTATGACTGGACCGGGTGCCTCCGTTATGCCTGCCCATCCAAGTCCTTCCGCCATCAGTGAGAAGCCTGGTCCGGACGTGGACGTTGAAGCTCGCAGTCCCGCATGAGCAGCACCCGTAGCCATGGTGATTGCAGCAATCTCATCCTCTGTCTGCACAACAATCAAATTGTAATCTGGCTGATGTGACTCAAGATATTCGCTCTCGTCCGTCGCCGGGGTGATGGGATAGTAAGTCTGGAAGCCGCATCCAGCCTTTAGTTTGGCGATTGCTATTGCCTGTACTCCGCGTATCATCATCTTCCTCCCGGTCAGGGGTTGGGTGTGGAGTTTCATTGGGAACGAGCCATCACCGAAAGTGTTCTTCGCGAACTCGTACCCGCGTTTTGCGGCGCTGACGTTCAGGTCCCCTAGGCTGGCCTTTCGTCCTGTGAATCCTTCCCTAATCGCGTTGGAGGCCAGAGTGAAGTCGTAGTCGACCAGTCCGAGACTTGCTCCTAGCGCGATCGTGTTGACCATCACTTGATATTTGCTGAGTTCTCTTTCCTTTCCGTATTCTTTGAGAGCTTGTATCAAGAGGTCCATGTATGGTATGGGGAATAATTTGATGTCGTCCCTTCCGAAGGATTCCGGGGTCAGCCTGAGGCTACTATCGTAGATTATTCCACCGCCAGGGCTCACTTCGTGTCTGTGTCCTCTGTGAGTAGGCTTGGGCTTGTGCAGGTCGCCGAAGAGTGTTTCTTTGTCCAGTGAGACTAGGAGGTCGACCCAGTCGACATGGGAATGGACTTCTTGGTTCTCAACCCTAAGCCGATAATAGCTGTGTTCTCCTTTGATGTTGGAGTGATACTCGATGTTGGCGAATATGTGGAGGCCGCCGCGTATGCATGCCTTCGCAAAGTTTTCTGCAACGGAGTTGATGCCGCTTCCTTGGGGCCCGCCAATCATCCAGTTAGACTGTTTCTAAGTGCCAAATCCCTCTGCTCTTCCAGACAGGAGAAGCTATCTCTTAGCTGAAAAATGCTTTGCTACCGATTGACACCTCCATGCCTCCAGTCAGAGCCAATTTTCGGCATGGAATGCCCAAAAAAGTCCTATATAGCCTGGATTTGCCGGAAAGCCTCGATTTGGGATCGATTAAGAGGGAAGCCTTGGCTGAAGCCTGGGGTACATTCCTCCTTACCCTGATCGGTCCGGGTACTATCACAGCCCTGAGCTACTTGGAGGGTTTTGGCTCGTCAATGACAAGGCTCGGGTTCATCGGGCTCGCGCATGGAGTTGCTTTGATTGCAGCGGCTTACTCCATCGGCCACATCTCTGGAGCACACATCAATCCCGCGGTAACGATTGCTCATTGGGCGGCTAAACGCATTGATAAGGCGAAGGTTGCTCCATATATTCTGGCTCAGTTCGCNGGGGCNTCGGTCGCAGGTTTTGTNCAGTTNGCTATCTGGTCTGGCAGTCCGCAAACGTACAGTGTCGCTAAGTCTACNTTCCTAGGAGATACAGTTGTCAATCCCGATTTTGGAATAGGTGTAGCTTTATTCGTCGAGATTATCGGTACCGCCATTCTCNCTTTCACAGTTTTCGGNGCTACCGATCACGAAGCCGGAACCAGCTCAAACGCACTTGCAGGATTGGCTATCGGCCTGGTTCTTGCAGGGATAATCTGGATGTTTGGTCCAATATCCGGAGCCTCATTAAACCCTGCAAGGACTTGGGGACCGACTCTAGGGTCGGCTGTGTTCGGTCTCACGATTTTCAGTAACTATTGGATCTACGTGATTGGCCCAATGCTGGGTGGATTGTTGGGAGCGTTCTTGTACGATGCAATCCGGGGAGAACGGACAGCATCGAAAACTGCAACCCCTTAGTGATCGGGTAGGTCAACATAGACTTCTCCTGCCTCGACGCTAACATTGTAGGTTCGAAGGGGATCCGCGGCTGGAGGACTGGTGGCCTCGCCTGTCTGAATATTGAATTCTCCGAAGTGTAACGGGCATGTCACACTGAGCCCTGCAAGCTTGCCTTCTGATAGTGGTCCGCCGCGGTGGGTGCAGCGCTCGCTAACTGCAAAATACCTATCGCTTACTTTGGCTAGAAGAATTTCCTGACCATTCAGAACAAGCGGCGCATTGTGTTATCTTCTAGATCAGCGACCGTGCAAATTTGCACGCGCGGCATTTACCTAGCCTGTCTTTGACGCGGTAGCTGTTTTGACGGGAGGAGGTGGGGGGGTGTATCCAGGGTTGACGCGTTGGTTGATGTCGTTTTGCATCACATGTCCGCTCAAGAGGACGGTTACCTTCTTCACGCCTTGAAGTTTCTCGGTCAGGATTCGTATATTGCGCCCTATGTCTTCGGCGAATATGGGGGGACAGAATGGGGCGGTGAGATGATATTTGATGAGAACGTCGCCTTCGTCGATGGCTATTTCATCCACGAGATGCATCTCGGTGATTGGCATGCCTATTTCAGGATCGACAACCTTGTCGAGTTCTTTGCTTATTTCTTCCATCGTAACCATTTCTGGTGTTCCTCTCCTATGAGAGGGTCATCGGATTGTTAAAAAGGACACGCTGGCACCGGTCTTTGTGTTCAGTCGCTGGAAGGTACTGGTCTTTGGTTCGAATTCAGGCTATCGTTGCGTCATTCGATTCTTCCGTTTCTCTACTGAGGGTCTCGCGTAGTCAAGCTTGCTTGGATTGGGACGCTTAGCCTTAATCTCAACTCCTGGAAGCCTACTCTGGGTTTCCAAGCCTCGTTTACCGTCCATTCAGGAACCCGATCGGATTGGTCTCTTGTACGTTTGGAATAGATTGTTCCTGGCTGTCAGTCCTTTGCGTGCCTCTGACGAAGAGATCGATCTTCTCGATCTATTCGTCGCCGCTTGGGTACTCCGTGTATCCTGATAGGCCAACTCCTTCGATACGCTCGCAACCAGTTCAGAAGTCTCCGTCTCTCCCTACGTGCCGCCTTTCTCCCCCTGCGATCCTCGAGAGTCCAATCGTGGCCTTGCTATTATTACTGTCCAATTTTCGCTTGTTGTCATTTTCATTATTGCTAGCCGCCGACAAGTCATCGTAGGATCAATTTCTCCTCTCCTATGTTGAGAGTGCCAGACAACAAGGCCTAAAGAGGAGACGAATTCTCCCTTGGTTTGTGCACGTTTCTTGGTAAGACTTGTCGAACCGCGTGTCATCAAGCTGGCCGAAACGAAAGTTGATTCTGACGGTGTAAAGGAACTGTTGAAGGAACTTGGGGGAAAAGCGTTGAATTGGCTCTCTGAACGAGCAAAGAGCTGGCCTAGCGAGTCGGAAATGCTAATCGAGGTTGCGGGGAGGACATGCTACGAAAGCTTCGGGACGGGAATCAATCCGAACATTACTAAGGTTAGAAATGATCCAAAGGAATACTTCCGGAATATTCTCANCAAAGGCGACGGAAGTATCCTAGAACATGCAACCGTTANTTTTGCGCTCTTGTGGGTAAGCCGTGTTCTAACCCACGAACTNGTCCGTCACAGGGTNGGAACGGCCTATTCGCAGGAGAGTTTGCGNTATGTCAGAATTGAGGAGATAAAGATGCCGGATTGGAAGACNAGTGTCGACCCACAGAAAATGTCGGTTGAGATAGAGGAAAAGATGACTCGTGCCGTCAAGGAACTAGAGTCGAAATATCGGGANATAATTGANAAGTTGGACTGGGACACATTATCGTTCGATGAGAAAAAGAGCATCACTTCTGCGATCAGAAGAATCCTTCCTCAAGGTTTGTCGACTGTTATCGTCTTCACTGCAAACCACCGAACTCTCAGATGGCTAATCGAGATGAGGACGAGTCCTGGCGCCGAGTACGAGATAAGAAGAATATTCGGCCAGATAGCCGAGATTTGCCTAAGGGACTACCCCTTGATCTACAACGACTTTGAGAGCACCAAGCTTCAGGATGGGACCCTGCAGTATAAGCCGACATTGCGTTCGAAGGTCTAGTAGCTCTTGGCCTGGAGCAGACCGTTTCAGAGCGGATACAACCGCTGGAGTTCGCCTGCCCCCGTATTTTAGCAATTATTTTTTCTAATGCACCTCAAAATGAATGAGAAAAGGTCGAATTCCCGTATTTTGCCCCTAGAATTCATTCTGCAGCAAGTGGTCCATTCAACTGAGGGCTGGAGGCTTTAGGCGGTCTGCCGGTTCATAGTAATTCTCGGACGAATCCTATTTCCCTGTAAGTTTAAATATCGTCCGGGCCGTTTTCTAGGTGCTTCTGTTTTGATCATCCCGTGTGAGGTGGCCTCAAAGTCGGTCATCCCAGCCTTGAGAGCGATGGTTGCCCGAGAGTTGATGGAGGGTTATGGAATGAAACAGGAACTCGTTGCATCTAGGCTTGGGGTCACTCAGGCTGCTGTTAGCAAGTACCGCCACCTAGTCAGGGGAGAAGCTGTCCGTCTTGGATCGTCTAGCGAAGTGCAGACTATCAGCCACGAGATTGCTGCATCGTTAGCAGGCGAGACTCCTAATCCTATTGAGGTTTCACAAAAGTTCTGCCAAGCATGCACGGACATCCGGGCACTTGGGTTGATGTGCGAGACCTGTAGGAAGGTGGACCCTACGTGGGACGTTGAGCATTGCACGATTTGTTTCGGTAGCCACAGCTGCGCCGGGACGATGCCGATTACTATCGAGACCGGCAGTATTGCTAGGTACCGCACGATTCCTATTCGTAAATGATTCTGACACTTGACTTCTGATGTCTTATCATAGACTATCTTTTCTTGGACGCTCTGCCGTGTTCGATCCGTATACAGGCGTCCTGAATCACTTGAAGTCCTTCCCTCCCAGCTTCCTGGGCCGCTTTTGAGTTTGAAATCCCTAGCTGCATCCAAACCGCTTTCAAGTGACCGTACTTCTTTTTCAGCTGGACAGCCTCAGCCATGATAGGAGGGACGTCTTGAGACGGTCTGAAGATGTCGACCAAGTCTATCATCCTTGCCTTCTCCTCTGGAATATCCAATAGGCTCTTGTAGGAGGTTTCTTCCAATATACGGTCCGTTGTCGGGTTCACGGGAATGATCTTGTAACCGTGCGATTTCAGATACGCGGCAACAGTGTGACTGTCTTTCGTGGGGTCTCGGGAGGCTCCTACAACAGCTATAGTCTTCGAATCCAGTGCAGAACGTATCTCTTCAGGTTTATTCATGATCTAGTTCCTGACTCTTCATACGCCAGTTGATCTCTTAGAGTCGTTGGTTAGGCTAGTACTTAATGAGCCTGCCAGCCGATGAGGACTTTCTGTACGGTCCTCTCTTTCGCTTCCGAGCCTTCGTCCGCGCCTCTCGGCGTTTGATGAACCTGTCTTCTTCACTCAGATCTCCAAACACTATCCAAACTGCAGGTTTCGACAGTCACACAACACCCTTAGGCTCAACTCTTAAATTATTGTCCACCCACGTCAGAGGCTAGCATCCCGAGCAATTGTCTGTGAAAACAACGGAGAATACAATATCTTGATGCGAGGCGGTATGCTTCGGAGGAAACAGCACAACTCTGCCCCGGGCTCAGCACTTGGGAATACCCCAGAGGCCGTGATGGCCAGCAGGCTCATGGATTTGACCGGTGGAAACACCGAACTTTACCAAGCCCTTGCAAGACTCTTGATTCTCGACCCGAAAAAGATCAACATTCCCCTCGAGACTTTTCTAACAGAAGCTCAAGACTTTGAGACACAAGGTAACAAGCTCCGTGCAGAAGTTGCTTACAGGGTCGCAGGAGCCTTATCCCTGTTCCAGGGAGACACCGAAGGCGTGCGGAAATACTTCTCGAAGGCCCTCACTATAGCTGGCAATTCACGCGGGGAGTATAAGATGCTCATGGACCATCTCGACGATGCCGTTGCTGTTGCAAAAAGATACTACGGTAGCATCTAGATCGNANCGCCTATNGTTTTCTAAGATAATTCTGTTCTCTCTTTTCTAGCTGATAGAAGGCCCCGTTTTCATTCGTCGAAGGATGCAATNCTAGTAGAGCCCCGGGCTTCAGATAATCCCGCGTGATTCTGGAATCGATCGGGGCGAAAACTCTCGGCCCTTCTTCCAATTCGGCTAGTCCGAGAAGGTAGGGGGTTTCCTTCTGAAACTCTGGTGGAGCGAAGAACACTTCTGTAAAAGTGATAAGCTTACAATTTTCGTTCAACGGCACCCAGTCAAACTTGGTGCTTCTGCATTTGGGACAGTCGGCCTTTGGCGGAAAATACAGCGAATCGCATTCCAAACATTTTGTGCCTGCCAGTTCTCCTTTCTTCAGGTAATCGACAATTGGGGCAACTTTTGCATGCGATACATACCCGTGTTTTCCGAACTTTTCGAATCCCATTTGAATTCTTAACCTCGGAGAATTGTGACTGCCGCATACATTCCGATGCCGCCAATGTTCTGTGCCAGTCCGACCTTTGCGTTATCAACCTGCAAGTCACCAGCTTCTCCCCTCAACTGTCTGACGAGCGCAGTAATCTGGCTGGCACCTGTCGCACCGACCGGATGACCTTTGGCTATTAATCCGCCATCGATGTTAACAGGTATTCTGCCCCCTAGGTCAGTCTCTTCCCTTTCTAGTAGTTTGGCACCAGTACCGGGGCGGGCGAATCCGAGATCTTCATAGTTGAGTATCTCGGTTATTGAGAACGAGTCGTGGACTTCGGCAATATCTACGTCTCTGGGAAGGACACGGGCCATTTTGTAAGCTTCCTTGGCCGCATTCTTTGTGACTTGGAAGCTTGTCATTGGTCCTGTCCGTCCTGCTAAGGACATGGGGCTGGAGGCAAGTCCAAGTCCAGCTATCCATACCGGCCGGTCGGATAGTTTCTGGACCTTATCTCTGCTGGCAACGAGAATGCAGGCGGCTCCGTCGGCATTAGCACAACAGTCATAGAGCTTCAGAGGGTATGACACCATTCGAGACTTGAGGACTTCCTCGATCTCAACGGGTTTCTGAAACATCGCCTTTGGATTCTTGGTCCCGTATTTCCGATTCTTGACTGGGACTAAGGCCATCTGTTCCTGAGTTGTGCCATATCGCGCCATGTGGGCGTTGGCATACATTGCGTAGTACGCGGGCATGGTCGTGCCGAAGGGCGACTCCCACATTACATCCCCTGCGCGTCCCATCAATTCCTGTATCTCCTCGGAAGAAAGTTCGGTCATCTTCTGGACGCCTACTATTGCTACAATATCGTGCAGGCGAGAGTTTACGAGAGCCCAGGCCGTTCGTAGTCCGACGGCACTTGATGCGCATGCAGCCTCAACATTGAAGGTTGGCGCAGGATTTAGTCCTAGATATTCCGCAACTACTCCTGCAGGAGATCGCTGTTTGTCATAGTGTGTCGCCGAACACACTAGAGAGGCGTCAATATCTGAAGTATCAATTTCAGCGTCATCAAGCGCCTCTCTGTATGCTTCGAAAGCTAGCTCTCGGAGCGAGGCGTCGCTCCGCTTTCCAAAGCGGGAATGCCCGACGCCGATGATGCCTACTCTGCCCATTGCAATGTATGATCCGGCGCGTCTCTAGAAGAATGTTTCTTCTTTTTAATGGAAGGACCAATAGGTACGTGGAAAATGGGAAGATTATCAGGGAACTAGGATTCCATTCGGATGGTGTCCCTGCAGCTCAAGCCTCTTTAGGTTCGGCATAAAGGAAGGTTATTCCGCCTGTACCATCTTCACCGCGTGTTTTCCCGACTCGCGTGAGGCAGGGCTTTCCAAGGCCCGTTTCAAGGCTTCCATGTTCTCGAACTCTACCTCCACAATCTGGTAGAATGCAGGTTCTCCCTTCGGCGCGCCGGTGATCTTGTTAACTGTATATTTTTTCACGCCAGGCATTCGCTTGGCCAACGGGACGTGCTCTTTCCAATACTCCTCGTCGAATGCTTTCGGATCGGTTGGTTTGCCGAATAAGATCATGATTTTGGCTGGTATTTTTGTCACCTAGAAGCTCGTCGCGATCGTCTCATCCTTCTTAACCTGCACTTCGACTCCTTCTACTCCGATTTCAGGGATTGCTGGGACCATTATTCCAATTTCCTCTATTTCCTTTCTCTTCTTTTCTATCGCTTCACGCCAGAATTTCATTTTTTCTTCTAGGGTGAGCGTGCCGAGGCCAGTATTGCGTGCAACTTCTTCGAGTTCCTGATCNACNTTCTCAAAGTCNNCGGGTAGTTTCCAGAAGTCTGTCTTGGGCCGGTATAGAAGTGGAGATAGGAAGATGAATCCTTGCTTCATTTGTCTGGTTATGGTGTGTTTTTGTTCTTCGGAGAAGTTTTCTGCCATACCCCGGAGCAGGGCCATGGTTGCGACGAGATGGCGGGTTTCGTCTCGGGTTATGTTTTGGAAGGCTTGACGGTAGACGTCAAGCTTGCTTGTCTGACGCATTATGTTGAAAATTGTCTCGGCCCCTATCTCGGCGAAGAAGAAGCCTGCGAATAGGATCTCTGGCGGAAGGAACTGCCAGGCCTTAAGGAATCCGTTCCAGTAGCGCTTGCCCTCTCCGTAAAGTGCCTCAATATTGCGCAGGGCTTTCTTTTCCACGTCGTCTTGGGGTTTATATGCGTAGGGGAAGTTTGGACAGAGCTTCGAGCAGGCCCTTCTGCAGACCTCATCATGTCTGCATTCGTCGTATGTGATAGAGGCTAGCATCTTCTTTGTGGGATCTTCGAGATTTAGCTCGGCCGCGCGTACCATTCCGAATCCGAAGGCGCCGATCCCCGACTTTTCGAAGAACGCGAGCTTGGCCATCCAGTACGCTTGTGCTATCCTTTCGCGTTGGTCGAAGTTTTTCGGGTCCAGTTGGTCCCAAGGAAAATTGGAAGGGTTCCAATTCTGTGAGAATGATAGGTCGAATGCTCGGAACATCTGATCGTTCCGGATGGTCCAGTTTCCGGGGAAGATGTTCAGGGCCTGATTTGAGTCGTCCTGAATCTCATCTGTCGGGGATTCATCAGGCATTCTTTTCTTTCCCTCTAATTTTCGGCCCTAGCGAAGGAGTCTACTTAAACTCTGATGTGAGAGCTTAGGATTAAGCTTGGACATCCGGCTCTAGCGGCCTGTAAATCGAGGTTGCCTCTTTTCGAGGAATGCCTTGACAGCTTCGAGATGGTCCTTGGTCTTGCCTGCTATGTCCTGATGCAACGCTTCATATTCGAGTGCCTCAGCAAGGTCAACGACAGCCGCTCGAGCCACAAGTCTCTTGTCCATGCCGAGTGTCTTCGTGGGTCCTGAAGCTAATTGTCGAGCCACCTCGTCCACTGTCTTACTCAAGTTTTCTCTCGGTACGACTCGATTTACTAGGCCCAGTTGTTCTGCTTCTTTGGCGGGGACGGTTCTTCCCGTCATTATCAATTCCAGAGCACGCCCTTGTCCCACCATTTGAGTGAGAAAGTAGCTACTACCGGAGTCGGGTACGAGTCCTACTCCGACGAATGCTTGCTTCAATCCTGCCTCCTCGGAGGCTATTCGCATGTCGCATGCTAGGGCGATGCTGGCTCCGCTTCCAGCGGCTATGCCGTTCAGTTGGGCGATTATTG
>JGI25384J37096_10000719_pt1 | contig 10127 bp, 10 predicted proteins | sample GraSoi013_1_40cm_4_FD_37096 | JGI IMG/M metagenome (IMG submission 37096)
CGCGCGGCTCGACGCCATCCTCGGCGGCCTCGACCCGAGTGACCGCGCCCCCGACGCGAGCGTCACGCTGCGGGGCGGTCGCTACGTGATCCCCGTGCGGACCACGGCCCGCGCCAAGATCGGCGGCATCATCCACGACGAGTCGGCGACCCGCTCCACGGTGTTCCTCGAGCCGCCGGAAGTGATCGAGCTCGGCAACGCGCTGCGCGCGGCCGAGGCGGAAGAGCAGCGCGAGGTGTTGCGGGTGCTGCGCGAGCTGACCGAGCTGCTGCGCCCGCACCGCGACGCGATCGCCGCGGCGTGGGACATGTGCCTCGCGTTCGACGACCTGTGCGCCCGGGCGCGCTACGCCGTCGAGGTGAATGGGTTCGCGCCGGCGATCGGGACCGGCCCGCTCGCGATCCGGAATGGACGGCATCCGTTGCTGACCTCAGGGGGTGAGGTCGACGTCGTGCCGTTCGACCTGGCGCTCGCGCCCGACGAGTTCACGGTGCTCGTCTCCGGCCCGAACACCGGCGGTAAGACCGTGCTGATCAAGGCGGTCGGCCTGCTGTGCCTCATGGCGCAGAGCGGCATCATCCCGCCGATCGGCCCCCAGTCGGCGCTCCCGGTGTTCGACGCCGTGTTCGCCGACATCGGCGACCGCCAGTCCATCGCCGCGAGCCTCTCGACCTTCTCGGCGCACGTCGCCGCGCTGCGCGACATCCTGGCGCGCGCCGGAGCGGAGGGGGGCTCGCTGGTGCTGCTCGACGAGATCGGGAGCGGCACCGACCCGGCGGAGGGCGGAGCGCTCGCGGCTGCGGTCCTGAAGACGCTCACCCGGCGCCGCGCCGTCACGCTCGCGACCACCCATCTCGGCGCCCTGAAGCAGCTCGCGGCCGAGACGGTCGGCATCGTGAACGCGTCGCTCCAGTTCGACGCCCAGACGCTGACGCCCACGTATCGGCTGCTCAAGGGCGTGCCGGGGCGCTCCTACGGCCTCGCGATCGCCCGCCGGCTGGGGATCGCGGGCGACGTGCTGGAGCTGGCCGAGCGCGCGGTGCCGGACGCGGAGCGGGCGCTCGATGCGCTGCTGGCGACCGTCGAGGCGCGGGCGCGCGAGCTCGAAGCCAAAGCGCGGGAGCTCGCGGACCGGGAGACGCGCAGCACGACGACGCCGCGCGGCTGGAGCGGCGGGGGGAGGAGGTCGCCGCGCGCGAGCGCGAGGTGAGCGGCCGCGCCCGCTCGCTCGAGCGCGAGGCGCGCGAGCAGGCCCGGGCCTACCTGCTCGAGGCGCGCAAGAAGGTCGAAGAAGCGCTGGGTCGCGCGCGGGCGGCGGTGGACGAGGCGACCGCGCGGGAGGCGCGCAAGCTCGTCGAGAAGGCCATCGAAGAAACGGAGCAGGGAGCGGGGAGCAGGGAGCAGGGAGCAGGGTGGATGTCGCTCGCGGAGCTGCGGCAGCAGCGGCACGAGCCGACGGGCGCTCCCCGACGCGTGCTGAGACCGGCAGGGCCGGCACGCGGAGGGGAGCGCCCGGCTGCGACGGCCGCGACCGAGATCTCGCTCCGCGGCCTCCGCGTCGACGAAGCCGAACCGGTGCTCGTGAAAGCCCTGGACGACGCCGTGCTCGCCGATCTGCCCTACCTCCGGGTCATCCACGGCAAGGGTACCGGGGCGGTGCGCCAGCGCGTGCACGAGATCCTCGCCGCGGACGGTCGGGTCAAGCGCTTCGGGTTCGCGCCGGCGAACCAGGGCGGCCACGGCGTCACCGTCGTCGAGTTCAAGGCGTGAGCCTGATCCCCGACGACGTGATCGAGCAGGTCCGCGAAGCGGCGGACCTGGTGGGGATCATCGGGGAGCACGTCGAGCTCAAGCGCACGGGATCGGATTTCCGCGGGCCCTGCCCGTTCCACGGGGGAACGCATCGCAACTTCGCCGTCATCCCCAAGAAGGGGATGTTCTACTGCTTCGTGTGCCACGAGGCGGGCGACGTCTTCACCTTCTTCATGAAGAAGCTCGGCATGGATTATCCCACTGCGGTGCGCGAGGTGGCGCGGCGCGTCGGGATCACCATCCCGGAGCGCGGGCCCTCAGGGCCCGATCCGCGCGAGCCGCTGTTCGGCGCCGTGGCGGCCGCGGCCGACTGGTTTGCGCGCCAGCTGCGGGAGTCGCCCGAGGCCGACGTCGCCCGGGAGTACCTCGCCTCCCGCCAGCTCGAGCTCGACACCGTGCTCCCGCTCGGCCTGGGCTACGCGCCCCGCGGGAAGGCGTTTCTCGATGCAATGAAAGGGTTGGGCCTGCGTGACGAGGTGTTGCTCGAGGCGGGTCTGGTGATTAAACGGGAGGAAGAAGAGGCGCCCCTGGTGCCTCGGTTCCGCGGCCGGCTGCTCTTCCCGATCCACGACCTGCGGGCCCGCGTGGTCGGCTTCGGCGGCCGCATCCTCGGCGAAGGAGAGCCCAAGTATCTCAACTCTCCCGACACCCCGATTTTCCACAAGGGGAAGCTGCTCTACAACCTGCACGTCGCGAAGCACGCGATCCGCAAAGCCGAGCGGGCCATCCTGGTCGAGGGGTATTTCGACGTGCTGCGCCTTTCGCTCGCGGGGATCGAGGAGGTCGTCGCGCCGCTCGGCACCGGGCTCACCCCGGAGCAGGCGCAGCTCGTGAAGCGCCATGCGACGCAGGTGATCCTGCTGTACGACCCCGACGACGCCGGCCTGCGGGCCACCTTCCGCGCGGGCGACGAGCTGCTGCGAGGGGTTGCGCGTGAGCGTCGCGACGCTCCCCCCGGGCGAGGACCCCGACACGCTGGTGCAACGGCAGGGGGCGGCGGGCCTCGCGGCGCTGCTCGAGGACGCGGTGGACGTGCTGGAGCGCAAGGTCCAGATCCTCGAGCGCAAGGGGTTCTTCGGCACCCTCCCGGGGCGGCGGCGCGCGCTCGACCGGCTGCTTCCCACGATCAGGGCGGCGAAAGATCCCATCACGCGGGAGCTGTACATATCCCGAGCCGCCGAAGCAGCCGGGGTTCGCAAGGATGTGCTCGAGCTGGAGATAGTCGGTCAGCCGGCTAGACGGTTAGATGCGGACGTTGCACCACTATCCGCCCAACCGCCTAACCAGCCTAACCGCGCTACCCGCCAGCGCTGAGAAGGCTTTGCTGCTGCTGCTCTTGGAAGGCGACCCGTGGAGGAGTCGGGTCACCGAAGCCGTCGATCCCGAGGAGTTCGAGTTCCTGCCTTACCGCGCCGTGTTCGAGGCGGTCGCCGACGACGCGGTGCTCGCGCTCGACGACACCTCGGCCCGCGCCTACGAGCAGCTCACGGCGGAAGGCCTGGGCGGGCGGGATCCCAACGTCATGTACGAGACGGCCCTCAACTGGATAGAGGCTCGGCGCCTCGAGCGGCAGCTCGAGCGGCTCGACGCGCAGCTGCCGTTCGAGAGTCCCGAGCGNCAGGTGTCACTCATCGCGGAGAAGCGCCGGGTGTTCGACGAGCTCCGCAAACGATATCCCCGTTACAAGATCGCCGCGAGGAGGAGAGGTGCACCCGGAACTTGAAGCGTTGCTGGCGTTGCAGGAGAAGGATCAGGCCGTGATGGCGACCGACGACGCCCTCGCGGCTCTCGAGCCCGCGGAGCGGGAGCTGGATGAGGCCCAGGTCGCCGCGGAGCGGGCGCTCGCGGCGGCGCAGGCGGGGATCCAGGCGGCGCTCGGCCGGCGCGACGAGCTCGAGGGCAAGATCGCCAACTACCGGACCATGCAGGAGCAGCGGCGCCAGCGGCTCGAGTGGGTGCGGGGCGCGAAGGAAGCCTCGACGCTGATGGCCGAGCTCGATCTCGCGCGCTCGGTGCTGGCCAAGGAAGAGGCCGAGTTCATGCGCTCGGGGGACGCGGTGACGGAGGCGGAGCGCAGGGCCGCGGAGGCGGAGAAGGCGCTGCAGGAGGTGCGGGCGCAGCAGGCGCCGCTGCGCGAGGGACTGGCGGGGAAGCGCGACGGCATCGCGGCCCAGCGCGAGGGCGCGCTGGCGGAGCGGGAAGAAGCGGCGGCGCGGGTCAGCCCCGCCTTCCTCACGCGCTACGAGCGCATCCGCCGGGGCAAGGCCCCGCTCGCGCTCTACGCGCTGCACGGCGACGCCTGCGGGCACTGTTTCACGGCCGTGCCGACGCAGCGCCGCGCGCTGATCCAGCGGGGCGCGACGATCGAAGCCTGCGAGGCGTGCGGCGTGCTCCTCTACGCCGGCGAATGATTCCCGCCCGCTGGGCCGTCGCGGCGCCGGCGGACCCGGACGTAACGGCCGCCCTGGCCGCCGACCTCCACATCCCCGAGCCCCTCGCCGCCATCCTGGTGCAGCGCGGCTTCACCGCGCCGGAGCGCGCCAAGGCGTTCCTGCGGCCCGAGCTCGAGCGCCTCAGCGATCCGCTCGCCTGGGCCGACATGTCGCGCGCGGTCGCGCTGGTCGCGGGCGCGGTGCGCGCGGGCGTCCCGGTGCTCGTGCACGGCGACTACGACGTGGACGGCCAGTGCGCCGCGGCGATGCTCACGCGGGTGCTCCAAAGCGTGGGGGGGAACGTCCACGCCTTCGTGCCGCATCGCATCCGGGACGGCTACGATTTCGGCGAGGCGGGCTTACGGGAAGCCCAACGCTTACGCGCCGGGCTCATCATCACGTGCGACTGCGGCATCACGGCCGTGGACGCGGTGCGCGCCGCGCGCGCCGCGGGCATCGAGGTCATCGTCACCGACCATCACGTTCCCGGCGATGTGCTACCGCCCGCCTCCGCGGTGCTCGACCCGCTGCGCCCCGACTGTCCCTCGGAGGACAAAGACCTGTGCGGCACGGGCGTCGCGTTCAAGCTGGCGCAGGCCCTCGTTCCGGCGCTCGGGATCTCGCCCAACCTGCCGTTTCATTTCCTCGACTTCGTGGCCCTCGCGACGGTGGCGGACGTGGTGCCCCTCACGGGGGAGAACCGCATCCTCGTGCGCCACGGGCTGAAGCTGCTCGCGGACTCGCACTGGACCGGCGTGCGGGCGCTGCTCGACGCGGCGGGCTTGGCCGGGAAGCCGCTCAAGTCCGGCCACGTGGGGTTCATCCTCGCTCCCCGGCTCAATGCCGCGGGCCGGATCGGCGATGCGAACGACGGGCTGCGGCTGCTGCTCACCGACGATCCGGACGACGCGGCGCGCATCGCGCGCGAGCTCGAGACCCTGAACGCGCGGCGCCAGGCGCTCGACCAGCGCGTCCTCGAGGACGCGGTGCAGCTCGCCGACCGGGCGCTCGACGCGGGAGCGGAGGACCGCGCGCTCGTGCTGGCGGCCGAGGGCTGGCACCCGGGCGTGATCGGCATCGTGGCGTCGCGCCTGGTGGAGCGCTACGGGCGCCCCACGTTCCTCGTCGGGTGGGACGGCGACACGGGGCGGGGGTCGGGCCGGAGCATCGCGGGCTTCGATCTCCANGCCGCGCTGCANCGNGTGGGNCACCACCTCGAGAAGTACGGCGGCCACACGATGGCCGCGGGGCTCACGATCCGCCGCGACCGCTACGAGGCGTTNCGTATTGCGTTTCTCGCCGTCGCGNGCGAGCTTCTCGGCCCCACAGACCTGGTGCCCGCTCAGCGAGTGGACCTGGAGCTGCCGCTGCGCCTCGTGAGCGANGACCTGGAGAAGCTGATCCGCTACCTGGAGCCGTGCGGCNCGGGCAACCCGGCACCGGTGTTCGGGGTGCGGGGCGCGCGCGCCGTCGGCGCGAAACGCGTGGGCTCGAACCACCTGCGCTTTCTGTTGGACGACGAGTCGGGCGTGCTGCCNGCGATCGCGTTTCAGTGGGCCGACGCCATTCCCGATCAGTGGCTGGCCGAGCGGCTCGACGTGGCGTTCCGGCTGGAGCGCGACGAGTGGCAGGGGCGGGCGACGCTTCAGGCGCGGGTGGCGTGCATGGCGCCGAGTGTGTAAACGGGGCGGGCATGATCAGGATAATCGCCGGCGAGTTCAAAGGGCGGCGCCTCAAGACGCCCGCGACCGACAAAGTCCGCCCCACCGGGGACCGCGTGCGGGAAGCGTGGTTCTCGATCCTGCAGCGCTCGCTCCGCCGCGCCCGGGTGCTCGACCTGTTCGCGGGCACGGGGGCGCTCGGCCTCGAGGCGTTGTCGCGCGGCGCGGCGACGGCCGACTTCGTCGAGCTGCACCGCCTCGCGCTCGCGAGCCTCAAGGCCAACATCAAGACGCTCGCGGTGGAGGACCGCGCGGCCATCCACAAGGTCGACGCGCTCCGGTTCGCGGAACGACTCCATCGCGGGCAGTACGACGTCGCCTTCGCCGACCCGCCCTACGCCGGTGAGCACGCCGCCCGGCTCGTCGCCATGTTCCGTGTGAACGCGTTCGCCGGCATCTTTTCGATCGAGCATCCCGCCGACAAACCCATCCCGGGCGACGACACGCGCCGCTACGGCGACACGGCAGTGACGTTCATCTACGCCCCATGACCAGAATCGCCGTCTATCCCGGCTCGTTCGACCCCATCACCCGGGGACACGAGGACCTGATCCGGCGCGCCTTCACCTTCGCCGACAAGGTCGTCGTGGCCGTGGCGGTAAACGTGGCAAAGCAGCCGCTCTTCACCCTGGAGGAGCGCGTGGCGCTCATCAGACAGGCGGCGGCCGACCCCAAAGTCGAGGTGCGCGCGTTCGACGGGCTGCTCGCGGATTTCGCGCGGCAGGTGGGCGCGGCGGTGATCGTGCGGGGGTTGCGCGCGGTGAGCGACTTCGAATACGAGTTCCAGATGGCGCTGATGAACCGCAACCTGGCGCCGGGGATCGAGACGGTGTTCCTCGTGCCCGCCTTCGATCTCACCTACCTGAGCTCGAGCCTGGTGCGCGAGGTGGCGCGCTTCGGCGGCGACGTGTCCCAGCTGGTCCACCCGGCGGTGCGGCAGGCGCTCCGGCAGAAGTTCCCGAAGTGACGCTCCGCGAGCGCCTGTACGAGCGGGCGCGCCGCGCGCGGAAACGCATCGTGCTGCCCGAGGGGAGCGATCCGCGCGTCCGGGCGGCGGGCGCCCGGCTCGAGCAGCTCGGGCTCGGGCACGTCCAGCTGCTCGAGGCTCCTGCTCCCAGCTCCCTGCTCCCTCAGTGCATCCGATTGCTCCGTGCGCGCCACCAGGAGCGGTTCCCAAGCGACGCCGCCGCCACCGCGGCCCTGGAGCATCCGCTGACGTTTGGCGCCTGCCTGGTCGGGCTGGGGCTCGCGGATGTGATGGTGGGCGGGGCGACCTTCCCGAGCGGCGACACGATCCGCGCGGCGCTCTGGGCCGTGGGCCCGGCGCCGGGCATCACCACCGTGAGCGGGGCCTTCTACCTGGTGAAGGACGACACCGTGCTCACGTTCACCGACTGCGCGGTCGTGCCCGAGCCGACGGCGGAGCAGCTCGCCGACGCGGCTGTCGCCGCGGCGCGCGATCGCCGCCGCATCGTGGGCGACGAGCCGGTCGTCGCCTTCCTGTCGTACAGCACCAAGGGCAGCGCCGCGGGGCCGCGGGTGGCGCGGGTGCGGCAGGCGCTCGACGTCCTCGCGGCGCGGCGGCCGCCCCCCGACTTCGTGTTCGACGGCGAGCTGCAGACCGACGCGGCGCTCGTCGCCGACGTCGCGGCGCGCAAGGCCCCGGGCTCGCGCGCGGCGGGGCGCGCCAACGTGCTCGTCTTCCCCGACCTGGACAGCGGCAACATCGGGTACAAGCTGGTGCAACGCCTGGGCGGCTGGGAGGCGATCGGCCCGATCCTCCAGGGATTAGCGCGGCCCGTGGCCGACCTGTCGCGCGGCGCCACGGCCGACGATATTGTGGACACGGCGGCGGTCGCCGCGTTGCAGACGAGCCAATCGTGAGGGAGCGGACATGACCTTCAGCCTGACGAAGGACAAGCGTGGCGTCGTGGTCGTCGGCGTGGACGGGCAGCTGATCGTCGGCAACCGCCAGGAGCTGAAACAGAAGGTGATCGAAGCCCTGGAGGGCGGGGCGAAGCAGTTCGTTATCGACTTCACCCGCACCGGCTACATCGATTCCTCGGGGCTCGGCGTGCTCGTGTCGCTCTCGAAGAAGATCCGCGAGCAGGGAGGCGACCTGCGCCTCGCGGGCCTGAACGAGGATCTGCAGACGCTGTTCGAGCTGACCAAGTTGGACACGCTGTTCTCCATCGCGAAGACCCCGGCGGAGGCGCTCGCCGCCTTCTAGCCGTGACAGCGCCGCTGCGCCTCGACGTCCGCCGCAGGGCGGGACGGGGAACGGTGACCGAGATGTCGCTCGACGTGCCGAGCGACCTGGGGTACGTCGGCCCGGCGGTCGAGTTGATCGCGGACCAGTTCCAGGCGAGCGGCGGCGCCCCTCCGCCGCTGCTCTCGCCGCGCCGCGTGCGCTTCAACCTCCGCACCGCGCTCGCCGAAGCGCTCGCCAACGCCATCGCCTACGGCAACCGCCACGATCCCCGCCGCGTCGTGCGGGTGCGCGTCGAAGTGCGCCGGGACGCGGTGCGCATCCACGTCACGGACGACGGCGCGGGCTTCGACCCGGCCGCCGTGCCCGACCCGACGCTCCCCGAACGGCTCGAGCGCGAGGACGGCCGCGGCCTGTTCGTGCTGCGCAGGCTGGTGGACCGCGTCGCCTTCAGCGAGAAGGGAAACTCGGTGTGCCTGACGCTCCGGGCCGGGTGACCGAAGACGCGATCGCGGGAGGCCGGCTCGAGCGGCTCGTGCCCGCGCTCGAGCGCCTCACCGGCGCGCGGCTCCGGGTGTGGCGGTTCGACGGCCAGGCCGTGCGGCCGCTGGCGCCTGACCGGGACATCTCCCCCACTTGGACGCCGCCGCTGAACGGCCAGGACGCGGGGCGCCGACTCGACACACCCCAGGGTCCCGCCTGGTTCGAGCCGGTGCGCGAGGCCGACGGCGTGTGGCTCGAGGTCGGGGAGCAGGGAGCCGGGAGCAGGGAGCAGGAGCCCGCGGCGCTCGCGCAGATCGTCGGCTCCGTGCTCGGCGCCGAGCGCGATGCCGCGCAGGTCGCGGCCGAGTTGTCCGAGCGCTACGAGGAGATCGACCTGATCTACACGATCAGCGAGATCCTGGGCCACACCATCCGGCTGGACGAGGCGGCGCAGCGCATCCTGAGCGAGGTGTCCACGGTGGTGCGGGCGCGTCGCGCCACGCTGCTGGTGCACGATCCCGAGCAGCGCGTGCTCCGGCTCGTCGCGGCGCGCGGCATGGAGCCGAAGACCGTGGACCCGATCGAAGTGGACGACCCCTGCTCGGTGGCGGCGCGCGTGTTCCGCGAGATGCGGATCGTGAGCTACGACCCGACCGACGCCAAGGCCGTGAACCCGGGGTGTCCCGAGGGCCGGAACTACCGCGGCCAGGCGTTCCTCTCCGTGCCCGTGCTGTACGCCGCCCCGGGCGCGCGCGGCCGGCCGATCGGCGTGATCAACCTGACCGACCGGCTGGGCGAGGATGCGTTCACCGCCGGAGACCGGAAGCTCGTGGCCGCGATCGCGAACCAGATCGGCGCGGCGGTCGAGAACGCCCGGCTCGTCGCCCGGGACCTGAGCCAACAGCGGGTGCGGCGCGAGCTGGAGCTGGCGCACGACCTGCAGCTCAAGCTGCTGCCGTCGCCCCTCGTCGTCGCCGCGCGCGCCGACGTCGGGGCGCGCTGCCGCCAGGCCGAGTCGGTGGGCGGCGACTTCTACAACCTGCTGAACCTGCGCGGCGACCGCATCGGCGTGATGATCGGCGACGTGACGAGCCACGGCTTCAGCGCCGCCCTGATCATGGCACTCGTGATGGCGGCCTCGGGCATCCACGCCGAGTCCGCCGAAACGCCGGCCGAGGTGCTGCGCCGCATCGAAGAGTCGCTCGGCGAGGAACTCGCGAGCACGGAGATGTTCCTCACGGTGTTCTACGCGGTGATCGATCCTGCGGCCCAGCGGATCGTGTATGCCAACGCGGGCCACCCGCACGCCTTCCTCGTGTCCACCCAGACGGGCGACGCCGTGCGGCTCGAGGCGACGCGGCCGCCGCTCGGCCTCGCCACCGCACCGGGAGAGGACGCGGTGCGGCCCTGGCGGCGGCGGGAGGCGCTGCTCTGCCTCTTCACCGACGGCCTGACGGAAGCGACGGGCTC
>JGI25384J37096_10000720_pt1 | contig 10126 bp, 10 predicted proteins | sample GraSoi013_1_40cm_4_FD_37096 | JGI IMG/M metagenome (IMG submission 37096)
TCCACCTGGTTCTTCGCGCGCTGGAGCTCCTCGTCGGTCACCGGCTCCTTCTTGAGCGTCTCCATCTCGGCCAGCAGCGCCTTCTCCATCGCCTCCGCCGTCTGGCCGGGCATCGGGGTCGCCCAGAACCAGAAGAGGTTCGGGTCCTGGGAGAAGTAGTTGTAGTCGCCGCCNGCCTCCAGCGCGAGCTGGCGCTCGTACACGAGCCGCTTGTACAGCCGCGAGGCGCGGCCNTCGGACAGGATCGTCGAGAGCATCTCGAGGGGGAACGCGTCGGCNGACGTCTGGTTCGGCACGTGGTAGCCGACGTAGACGATCGGCAGCTGCGCCTGCTTGGCCACCACGACGCGGCGCTCGCCGTTCTGCGGCGGCTCCACCGCGAGCACCGGCGGCGACGTGGCCCCCCTGGGGATCTTGCCGAACTTCGCGCGGATCTTCGCGAGCACCTCGGGCGCCTTGAAGTCACCGACGGCGACGAGGATCGCGTTGCTCGGCATGTAGTAGGTCTTGTAGAAGGCGCGAATCTCCTCGGGCGTGATCCGCTTGATGTCCTCCATGAAGCCGATGATCGGCGCCCCGTAGGGATGGCTCCTGAAGGCGATCGACGAGACCTCCTCGCCGAGGAACCCGCCGGGATCGTCCTCGGTGCGCGTACGCCGCTCCTCGATGACGACCTCGCGCTCGGAGGCGATGTCCTTGGCGTCGAGCTTCAGATTGTGCATCCGGTCGGACTCGAGCTCGATCACGAGGTCGATGCGGTCGGCGGCGATGTTCACGTAGTAGGAGGTGACGTCCTGCGAGGTGAAGGCGTTGTCCTGTCCGCCGTTCTGCTCGACGAGGCGCGCGAACTGACCCTGTCCGTGGGTCGGCGTGCCCTTGAACATCATGTGCTCGAGGAAGTGGGCGATGCCGGTGGCGCCGCGCGCCTCGTTGCGCGAGCCGACGCGGTACCACATCTGGAACGAGACGATGGGGCTGCGGTGGTCCTCCTGCAGCAGCACGCGCAGGCCGTTCTCGAGGGTGGCCGCGAGCACGCGCTCGCCCGACTGGGCGGCCGCGCCGCCGGCCGCGAGGACGAGGAGGACGAGGGCGACGAGAAACGCGCGCATCGTTTTGGCTAGTGTATCATCCGGGTTCTATGCGGCTTGGGCTCGCGCTGCTCGCCACGCTCCTCCTTCCGACCGTGGCCGCGGCGCAGTCGTGCGCGGAGCCGCTGGCCGTCGTCTTCGAGCGCGTCTCCCCCGCCGTCGTCTCGATCCAGGCGATGAAGATCAACAAGGCGAAGCCGCAGCGGCGCTTCGAGACGATCGTCGGCTCCGGCGTGATCATCGAGAAGGACGGCCAGATCCTCACCAACGCGCACGTGGTGGACGGCGCCGCCTCGCTGTCGGTGACCCTCGACTCCGGCAACAAGACGCCCGCGCGCATCCTCGGGCTCGATTCCGTGCTCGACGTCGCGCTGCTGCGCGTGGAAAGCGCGGCCGCGCTGCCGGCGGCGCGGCTCGGCGACTCGTCGGCGGTCAGGGTCGGCGACGAGGTGGTCGCCATCGGCAACCCGATCGGCCTCGAACAGACGATGACGCGCGGGATCGTGAGCGGGCTCAACCGGCTGCTGCCCGGCATTTCCGACGAGCCGATGATCCAGACCGACGCGCCGATCAATCCGGGCAACTCCGGCGGGCCGCTGGTGGACCGCTGCGGCGTCGTGGTCGGCATCAACACGCTGATCTCCGAGGACGCGCAGTCCATCGGCTTCGCGGTGCCGATCAACGCCGCCAAGTCGATCCTGCGTGACCTGCGCGAGGTGGGCCGCGTCGTGCGGCCGTGGCTGGGCATGCAGGGGCGTGCCGTCGACAACAAGCTCGGCGGCGTCGTCCGCATGCCGGTGACGCCCGGTTACCTGGTCGAGGTCGTCTACGACGGCTCGCCCGCCGACCGCGCGGGGGTGCGCGGGGGCAACCTCTCGGTGGTCGTCCAGGGCGAGGAGTACCTGCTGGGCGGTGACATCCTCACCGAGATCAACGGCACCCCGGTCCGCAGCCATTCGGATTACATCGCGCGCGTGAAGACGCTGCGCGTCGGGCAGCGCGTGAAGATCACCGTCGTGCGCGAGGGTCAGTCGCGCGAGATGATGCTGACCGTCTCCGAGCGTCCTCGGCTCCCGTCCGACCTCGCGGATTAGCCCGCTCGTCCGTCCGTTTCGACCGTTCGTGGCTTGATTTCGACCGCTCGTCAGATGGCCGTGGACGGCGCGCGCGGAGCACCGCATGGTGAGCGCGAGCCGGACACCTGCCGGCCGGGAAGGGTCGCCGATGGACTATCGGGTTGCCGTCGACCACGTGAGCAAGACCTACCGCCTGGGCAAAATCGGCGTCGCCGCGCTCGACGACGTGTCGTTCACCGTGGCCACCGGAGAGTTCGTGGCCATCGCCGGACCGTCGGGCAGCGGCAAGACGACGCTCCTCAACCTCATCGGCTGCCTCGACACGCCGACCGCCGGCGAGATCCTGATCGACGGCGAGTCGGTGAGCGCGCTCTCCGCGGGCGGACGCGCGGATCTCAGGGCGCGCAAGCTCGGGTTCGTCTTCCAGACCTTCAACCTCATCCCCGTGCTCACCGCCTGGGAGAACGTCGAGTACCCGCTGCTGATCCGGCCCCGCGGCGGCGACCGGCGCGCCCGCGTGAGCGCGGCGCTCGAGCAGGTCGGCCTCGGCGACCGCGCGCGCCACCGGCCGCCGGAGCTGTCGGGCGGTCAGCAGCAGCGCGTGGCCATCGCCCGCGCGCTGGTCGGCGAGCCGGCCCTCGTGCTCGCCGACGAGCCCACCGCCAACCTCGACAGCGCCACCGGCCGCGACATCGTCGAGCTGATGCGGCGTCTCAACCGCGAGCGCGACGTCACGTTCGTGTTCTCCACCCACGACCCGCGCATCATGTCGGCCGCCGACCGCGTGCTGGAAATCTCCGACGGGAGGCTTCGATGAGACATCTCCTGGCCATCGCCGTGCTCTGCATCCTCGCCGTCCTGCGCCCGGATCACGTCGAGCCCCAGACGGGCGACCTCGTCGCCCAGGGACGGCAGGCGCTCGACGCCGACCGCCCCGACGACGCCATCGCCCTGTTCGAGAAGGCCGTCGCCGTCGATCCGAAGAACCCGGCGGCGCTGGCCTGGCTCGGCAGCGCCCAGGTGCGCAAGGCCGCGCGCATCGGCGGCATGGAGGCCGCCGGCTGGGTGAAGCGCGGCTTCGACACAATGGACGAAGCGGTCGAGCGCTTCCCCGACGCGTTCGTCGTCTACGTCGTGCGCGGCATCACCGCCACGCGCGTGCCCGATCTCTTCCGCAAGGCGGACGTGGCGGTGAAGGATCTGAGGACCGTCGTCGCGATGAAGGACGCGCAGTCGCAGGCCGTCCCGGACGGCGTCATGCCGGCCGTCTACCTGAACCTCGGCCTCGCCTTCAAGAAGACCGGCCAGCCGGGCGCCGCGCGCGCCGCGTGGGAGAAGGCGAAGGCCCTCTATCCGGCCGCGCCCGAGGCGGCGGCCATCGACAAGGAACTGAGGGGCCTCTAGGCCATGGCGCTCTACGCGAAGCTGGCCCTCCGCAACGTCTTCCGCAACCGGCGCCGCACGCTGATCACGCTGGCCGCCATGGGCTTCGGCGCCGCCGCCATCATCGTGTTCGGCGGCTTCGTGCACTCCATCTATTACGGCGTGCGGGAGTCCACCATCCGGAGCCAGGTCGGCCACATCCAGATCTATCGCAAGGGCTACTCCGAGAAGGGCAACCTGGCGCCCTTCGACTACCTGATCGCCGACTACCCGGCGCTGCGCGACGAGCTGCGCCGGCTCCCGCACGTCAAGACGGTCACCGCGCGCCTCGGCTTCTCCGGCCTCGTCTCCACCGGCGACACCACGACCGCCTTCGTCGGTTCCGGCGTCGTGCCCGAGGGCGAGCTGGACCTCTCGGCGCTGGCGGTGATCGTCGACGGCAAGGAGCTGGCGACGCGCGAGCCGCGCGGCATCACCCTCGGCGTCGGGCTGGCGCGCGCCTTCGGCGTCAAGCCGGGCGACGACCTCATGCTGCTCACCACCACCAAGGCGGGGGCGATCAATGCGCTGGCCGTGAAGGTGCGCGGCGTGTGGGAGTCGGGGGAGAAGGCCTACGACGACCGCTTTCTCCGGATCGGCTTGCCCGAAACCCAGCGCGTCCTCGACCTCGAGGGCGGCGAGGTGCAGTCGGTCGTGCTGCTGCTGGACGCCACGGACAATACGGCGCGGGTCCGGGAGAGTCTCGAGCGACTCATCCGAGACCGTGGCCTCGATCTCGAGATCAAGACGTGGGAGGACCTGGCGCTCCGCTACCACCAGGTGCGCGAGCTGTTCGGCCGCATCTTCGCCGTGCTCACGCTGATCGTCTCGATCATGGTCGTGTTCGGCATCACCAATACCATGACCATGGCCATCTTCGAGCGCACGCGGGAGATCGGCACGGTGATGGCGCTGGGGACGCGGCGGCGCGGNGTCGTGTCGATGTTCGTGCTCGAGGGCTTCGTCCTCGGCGTGCTCGGCGCCGTCGCCGGCGTCGTGCTCGGCGTGGTCCTCGCCAAGGCCATCTCCGCCGTCGGGATCCAGCTNCCGCCNCCGCCGGGCTCCACGCGCGGCTTCATGGTCCAGATCTTCGTCGTCCCCGCGGTGCTGGCGCAGGCGTTCCAGCTCTCGATCGTCGCGGCCACGCTGGCCTCGCTCTATCCCGCCTGGCGCGCCGCGCGCCTGGACGTCGTGGAGGCCCTCCGGCATGTGTAGGCTGGCGCTCACGGTCGCCCTCACGCTCGTGCTCGTCTCGAGCGCGCGCGCGGACGAGGCCACCGACCTCGTGCGCGAGGCCGACCGCGCGCGGCGGCCCGCCGACAGCTTCGTGTGGAAGATCAGCATCACCAGCCAGGAGGCGAAGAAGGCGCCCTCGGTGGACGGCTTCGAGGTCTTCGTCAAGGGCGGCGGCCGCGTATTCGTCAAGTTCGTGGCGCCGCCGCGCAACGTCGGGCGCTCGCTGCTGGCGCTCGGCCGCGACCTCTGGATCTATCTCCCGGATGCCGGCAAGCCCGTGCGCATTCCGTTCTCGCAGCGCCTGGTCGGCCAGGTCGCCAACGGCGACATCGCGCGCGCCGACTACGCCGGCGACTACGACGCCACCCTGGCCGGCGAGGAGTCCGTCGACGGGGTCGCCTGCCACGTGCTCGACCTCAAGGCCAAGAGCAAGGAGGTCACCTACTCCGCCATCAAGTACTGGGTGTCGAAGGAGGGCCGGCGGCCCGTGAAGGCGGAGTTCTACGCGGCGACGGGCACGCTGCTCAAGACCGGCCTCTTCGACAACTTCAAGGACGTCGGCGGCCACCGGCTGGCGACGCGGCTCACACTCACCGACGCGATCCGCAAGGACAGGCGCTCGTGCTCGACTACGGCGAGCTGACCGTCCGCGACCTGCCCGACAAGTACTTCGACAAGAACTACATGAAGACGCTCGACTGACATGCGCCGGGTGCTGGCGGCGGCGCTGCTCCTCGCGCTCGCCGCGCCGGCGGGCGCCGACGAGGCGGAGCCGCCCGCGTGGGCGAAGGCGCTCCGGCTGCGCCGGCTGGCCGAAGAGTTTGCCTACCGTCTGCACGATCCGGGCGACGTCAGCAAGCTCAAGACGCTCGGCTGGCTCGACGGCAAGTACGCGTTCTCCGAGTCGGTGGCCGTGCGGGCCGGCGTCCGGGGCTGGTACGACGCCGTGTTCGAGGCCACCGACCGCTATCCCGCCAACGTCGAGCGCGACCAGAAGACCGACCTCTCGCTGCGCGAGGCGCTGCTGATCGTCGGACTCGGTGACCTCGACGTGAGGCTCGGCCGCCAGCAGATCGTCTGGGGCGAGGCGATCAGCACGTTCGTGACCGACGTCGTGAACCCCAAGGACTTCCGCGAGTTCGTGCTGCCCGACTTCAGCGAGCTGCGCATCCCGATCTGGGCGCTCGACGCCACCTACCGGCTGGCGGAGGGGGTGAGCGTCGAGGGTGTGTGGACGCCCGACACGCGGACCAACAAGCTCCCGAAGCAGGGCGCGGAGTTCCAGTTCGCGCGCTTCCCCTACCGCTTCCGCAACCCCGTCGTGCGGCTGCCCGACGACGCCGACGAGTTCAGCCTCGCGCGCAGCGAGGGCGGCGTTCGGCTGTCGGTGCTCCGGCAGGGCTGGGACGTCGCGCTCATCTACTACGACGAGGCCGACAAGTCGCCGGTCCTCTTCCAGCGCCGCGTCGCGCAGCCGCCCGGGCCCGAGGTGGTCGTGCTCGACCCCCAGCATCCGCGGCTGCACATCATCGGCGCGACGCTGGCCAAGAGCTTCGAGCCGGTGGTCATGCGCGCCGAGGCCGCGTTGACCCTCGGCAAGCGCTACGAGACGGCGAACCCGCTCGATCCCGACGGCGTCGTCGGGCGCGACACGCTCGACTGGCTCGTCGGCGTCGACTACACGTTCTTCGAGACGGTCGACACGGCGCTGCAGCTCAGCCAGAAGGTCCTCATGGGCTCCGCCACGAACCTGACGCGGGCCGGTGTCGCCGCGCAGGTGACGACGTCGGTGACGCTGCGCGTGACCACGGGCTTCTTCGACAACACGCTGAACCCGACCGTGCTCTTCGTGGCCGGCGTCAACCGCGGCGACTTCCGGCTGAGCCCGCGGATCGACTACCTGGTCAGCGGCGCCGTCACGCTGTCGGTCGGCGCCGACCTCTTCGAGGGCCCGCACCGCACGCTGTACGGCCAGTTCGACAGGAACGATCGCGTGACCTTCACCACCACCTGGAGGTTCTGAGATGGCATGCCGGCGCCCCGGATTCGGTCTGATGCTCGCGGGACTGATCGTGACGCTCGTGGGGGTCGCGGTGGCGCTGACGGCGGCCTTCGGGATCCCCCGCCACTGGACGACCGTCGGCGTCGGGGTCGCGCTGCTCGTGGCCGGCGCCGTCCGCGCCGCGTTCCGCGACCGGCGGTCGGATGCGGGCGCATCCTGATACGATCGGGCCGTGCCCTCCGCTGAGACGATGCGCCGCCTGACGTCGACGCACTGGTTCCGCGTCGGCCTCGCGAGCGTGAGCGCCGCCGGCATCCTGACGGCGCTGTTCGCCCTCGCGGGCCACAGCGAGATCTCGGTCACGCTGCAGAGCGCGCTCGTCCACGCCGCCGGCATGACGGTGCTGGTGTCGCTGACGATGCCGTGGCTGCGCCGCTGCGTCGAGGGGCAGCCGGCGCCGCTGGGCTGGGGACTGAAGATCGCCGCGCTCCTGCCCCTGGCCGTCGTCGGCACCGTGCTCGCGTGCGGCGTGATCACCCTGCTGGGATTCCGGCCGCGCGAGCCGTTCTGGACCTGCTTCGGCCACGACCTGAGCATCTGCGTGCTCATCACGCTGACGCTCGGCATCAGCATGGGCCTCTACGACGCCCAGCGCCGGCGCCTGGACGCCGTCACCGCCGCGCTGCGCGAGCGCGAGCTGGAGCACGAGCGCGCGCGCAAGATGGCGCTGGAGGCGCGGCTGGCCTCGCTGGAGGCGCGGCTGCAGCCCCACTTCATGTTCAACACGCTCAACGCGATCTCGGCGCTGATCCAGGACAACCCCGAGGAGGCCGAGCGCACCATCGAGCGCCTGGCCGCGCTGCTGCGCTTCGCGCTCGACGCCACGGAGCGCGGCCTCGTGCCGCTCGACCACGAGCTGAAGATCGTCACCGACTACGTCGAGATCGAGCGCACCCGATTCGGCGAGCGTCTCACGTACGCGATCGACGTGGATCCCGAGGCCGCCGGCTGCGCGGTGCCTCCGCTGGCGATCCAGACCCTCGTGGAGAACGCCATCAAGCACGCGATCACCCCGCGCCTGGACGGCGGGCGGCTCCGCGTCGAGGCGACGGTGCGCGGTGATCAGGTCCGGCTGTCGGTGTGGGACGACGGGCCGGGCTTCCGCCCCGACGCCATACGGGCCGGGCACGGCCTCGACAACCTGCGCGGCCGGCTCGCCGCGCGGTTCGGCGCCGACGCCAGCCTCGAGATCGGGCGCCGCGACGGCGGCACGCTGGTGACCGTTGCCCTGCCGCGCGCCGGGCTCTCGTGAGCGGGCGCGCCCTGCTCCGCGCCTTCCTCATCGACGACGAGCCGCTGGCGCTCCAGCGCCTCGCCCGCCTGCTGGAGGCCACCGGNCGCGTCGAGNTCGTCGGCCGCGCCACCAATCCGGTCGACGGCCTCGCCGCGGTCGCCGCGAAACCCGTCGACGTCCTGTTCCTCGACATCCACATGCCGGGCCTCAGCGGCTTCCAGGTCGTCGAGCGCGTCCCGCCGGGACCGATGGTCGTNTTCACGACCGCCCACGACGAGCACGCGGTCCGCGCGTTCGAGGTCAACGCCGTCGACTATCTGCTCAAGCCGGTGGAGCGCAAGCGGCTCGATGACGCGCTCGACCGCGTCGCGGCGCGGCGCGCCGGACCCGGCGACGACGGCGTGCGCGAGGCCCTGGGCCGGCTGGCGCAGCACCTGCGCGCGGCGCCCTTCCTCGACCACCTCGCCGCGCGCATGCGCGACCGCGTGCAGCTCATCCCGGTCCAGGAGGTCACGCACGTGCTGGCGAAGGACCGCGCGACCTATGCGGTGACGGCGAGCACGCAGCACATGCTCGACGCGACGCTGGCCGAGCTCGAGCGGCGGCTCGATCCTCAGCGCTTCCTGCGCATCAATCGCGGCATCCTCGTGAACCTCGCGTGGGTGGCCGAGCTGCGGGCCGATCCCGACGGCCACCTGGCGGTGCGGCTCAAGGACGCGGCGCGCAGCGAGCTGGCCGTCTCGCGCGACCGCGTGCGCCCGCTGAAGGAGCGCCTCGGCCTCGCGTGACCGAGCTACAGACCGAGGCCGCCCATGGCGACGGCCGTCTCGACGCTCTCGAGGAGGCGGTTCAAGTCGACGGGCTTGGTCGCGTAGTCGAACGCCCCGGCGGCGAGTGCCCGTCTGGCGACCTCCACGTCGGTCGTCCCGCTCACCATGATGACCGCGGTGCCAGGCGCGAGCGCCTTGAGCGTCGGGAGCGCATCCACGCCGCTGAGGCCCGGCATGTCGATGTCGAGCAGGACGACGTCCGGCGCCCGCCCCGTCAGCTCCCTCACCGCCGCCGGGCCATCGACCGCTGTGCGGACCTGGTATCCCTTCGCGACGAAGAACTCCTCGAACATCTCCCGGATCGCGGGATCGTCGTCCGCCACGAGCATCGTCCGCTGCTGCACGGGCCGTGTGTCGATCGTGGCCTCGGCGGCGGGCGGCCGCGAGGGCGCCGGGACGGGCGGTGCCTCTCCGCCGAGAGCGGCCAGGAGCCGAGCCAGATCGAGCGGCTTGTCGAGAATCGCCTTCGCCCCCAGGGNTTCGGCCTGTTGGCGCACGACGTCGTCGATGTAGGCGCTGAGCACGACGACGCCGATCGAGGGGTCGAACGCGTGGATGCGCTTCAGGGCGTCGATGCCGCCGAGGCGCGGCATGTTGAGGTCGAGGACGACTGCGGCGGGACGCTGCTGCTTGACGTGGAGCAGCGCCTCGAGGCCGTTGGCGGCCCGGAACGTGTCCCACCCATACGCCTGGAGGTACTCGGCGAGGAGGTCCCTGATCTCCTCCTCGTCGTCCGCGATCACGACCTTCCGCAAGCGGCGCGCGCTCATGCCGTCACCCCGATGGCGCGGGCAGACTTCCGAGCCATCCGCGCATCGTGACCTCTAAAGTACCGCCGNCGGCCCCGGCCGACGTCGTTTTCGTTCGGGAGCTCGCCGGGTGTTGCGGGCGCGCAACGCGCCTGCTCCCAGGCTAAACGGGTCAGGCTGACCACGCCAAATTAAAAACGACCGACACGCGTGGCGAGCGTTCGCCTCCGGAGATCTCCCTGGTGAGCCGGACAACTATAGATCGTCGGCGATGAGTCGCCGAGCGGCGGTGAACACGCCCCTCAACATCGGGCGCGTGAGCTTGCCGGTGAACGTGTTCTGCTGGCTCGGGTGATAGCAGGCGAGGAGCGTGACGCCGTCGCCGAGGTCACTGGCGGCGCCGTGGGCGAAGACCGGCCGCGCCGGCGG
>JGI25384J37096_10000724_pt1 | contig 10111 bp, 10 predicted proteins | sample GraSoi013_1_40cm_4_FD_37096 | JGI IMG/M metagenome (IMG submission 37096)
GCGCATGCTCTCGGGCGGCATCTCGATCCTGACCAAGTCGACGGACGGCCGTGCGAACCCCGCCTGCACACACAGGTCGGAGTACTCCTCGGGCGTGAGGAATTGTCGCGCAACCGCATGGTCCGAGTGCTTCACCTCAATGCCGCGCTCCCGCAGCACCTGCACCGCCCGGACCACCCAGCGGCGCCAGAAGGCCCCCGTACCCTCGACGTACGCGCCGTTGAAGAACGTCGTGTTGAACGCAAAGACGCCGTCCTTGTTCAACGTCTTGCGGATCTCGGCAATGACTTGTGCCTTGTCGGGCACGAGGTGGATGGCATTGAGGAACACGACCGCGTCTGCGGAGGAGACGATGCGGGACACCCACTCGGCGCTGCCCTCCATGAACCTGACCACCTGGGAGTGGATCGCCGCGCGCGCCTTCGAGAGTGCCGACGGAGAAGGATCGATGCCGATCACCTCCACGTTGCGCGCGTCGCCGCCGAGGCGCTCGAGAATGAGCTTGGTGACCGCGCCGGGCCCGCACCCCAGGTCGACGATCTTGCGCCGGCCGGGCCCGATGACCCGCTCCACGATCCACCGGTTGACTTCGGTGAAAAAGGGGTGACGGGTGAATGCTTCGAACGAGAACCGCTCGTCGTCAGCTTGGCAGTGACCCGACATCCCACCTCCGCGTTCGAGCCTTCAAGATACATGACCGGGGCTGGATTCGCCCTGGTTCGCTGCAAGTGCGTCAATCTAAGTGACCTCTCTGAAACGTCTTAGTCAAGAGCGCCAGCGCTCCCTCGAGCAGCGCCTGAAAGCGGGGGACGAGCGCGCCTTGGGGGAGCTGTTCGACGTCGCGGCGCCGTGGATCCTGGGTCTGGCGTTTCGCATTCTGCAGGACGCGGACGAGGCTGAGGAGGTGGTGGGCGACGTGTTCGTGCAGGTGTGGCGGCACATCGACCAGCACGACGGGGGGCGCGGGCCGCTCATGCCCTGGATACTGTCGATTGCGCGCAACAGGTCGCTCGACGCCCTGCGCCGGCGGCGGCGGTGGTGGCGCAAGTCGGCGCATGTGGAGCAAGCCCGAGCGGCGGAGGCGACTGACATTGCGCCGGCCGCGCCGCATGAGGCCGCGGTGCCCGGGTGGCCGCTGCACCGGGAGGTGCACGCCGCGCTCGCCGCCCTTTCCGAGGAGCAGCGGCGCGTCGTGGTGCTGTCCTATTTCGAGGGGCTCTCACACCGGGAGATCGCGCGGCGGCTGCACCAGCCGCTCGGGACCGTGAAGACACGGCTGCGCATGGCGCATCAGAAGTTGGCGGAGGGCTTGAGACACTTGAAGGATTGGGTGGAATGACGGACTGGCTGGGCATGCTGGCGGCGCCGCGGACCCCGCGCCCCGAGCTCAAGGGGCGGGTGCTCGCGCGCGCGCTGGCGCGCCGGCGGAGGTGGCCGCTTGCCGCCGCGGCGGTGATCACCCTGATCCTGGGTGGCGGAGCGTGGTGGGCGTACCGCACGATCGGCGCGCTCACCGTCGAGCGCGACGGTCTTGCGGGTCGGGTTCAGGCGCTCGAGGACACTGTCTCGACCTTCATTCACGGAACCGCGACGCGGCTCATCCAAATCCCGGTCTCGACGGGCGGCCGCGTCGGCTCGGTGACAATCTTCGCCGACAGCGTGCGGCACCGCTGGCTGGTGCGCTGCGACGGGCTCGCCCCGAACGCGAGGGACCAGGCGTACCAGCTGTGGTTCATCACCGACCGCGGCATGACGACCGCGGCCGTGATGCCGATGGATGCGGATCGGCCGATGGTGATGGCCCTGGAGATGCCGCCACCGGCGGACGGGCAGGTGATGGGGGCCGCGATGAGCATCGAGCCGCGGGCCGGCTCAGCGAGCCCGAGCGGCCCGATGGTGTTCCACCGGCTGCTCTAGTACGCGCGCAGCATGCTGCGCCCCTACTTCGAGCTCGCGAGGTCGTGGACCGTTTCGAGCTCTACGACCTTGAGCCGCCGCTTCCCCACCGGCAGCGCGATGGTGACNGCCTGGCCGACCTTGGCGCCGAGCAGCGACTTCCCCAAGGGCGACGCCATGGACACCGGGAGCTCATCCGGGTCGTCGTCGCCCTCGATGAACTCCCCGAGCGTGAGCGCGTACGTCTCTTTCTTCTTCGTGTCGAGGTCCTGGACCGTAACCCGGGACCCGAACCCGACACGGTCGCGCGGGATGTCGGATTCCCGCACGCCCGAGAGCTTGGAGAGCCGCAGCCGCAGGTGAGAGAGTCGCGACGTCACGAATTGCTGGCGTTCGAGCGCCGCCTTGTACTCCGAGTTCTCCCGCAGGTCGCCATGCGCGCGCGCCCGCTCGATCTCCTTCGGTAAGACGAAGTTGATCTCGTGGTTCAGGCGCTCGACCTCGGCCTGGAGCTTCTCTTTGAGCTCGTCGATCATGGGACCGAAAAAATAGCGTTGCCCGACGCTATGACGCTACGTTCTAAGAGGATCGTACAACGTAGCGTCGTAGCGTCGTATGACGCATCTTTTCGCCATGCCCCTCAACATCCGCACCTATCACGAGTTGACCGAAGCCGACCGCTCGGGGCTGGCCGACCAGATCGCGACCCAGCGCCGCCGCGTGGCCGACCGGCTCGCCGGCGTCCGGCGCGTGGTGGCGGTGCTGAGCGGCAAGGGCGGCGTGGGGAAGAGCTTCGTGACCGCCGGACTCGCCCGGGAACTGGCGCGGTCGGGACGGGCCACCGGCGTCCTCGATGCGGATTTCAACGGGCCCACCATCCCCGCACTTCTCAGCCTCCCCGTTGCACGTTGCACGTTGCATGAAGATGGCATCGAGCCCGCAGTGAGTGTGGAGGGGGTCCGATGCTTTTCCATGGCGCTGCTCCTCGAAGAGGGTCGACCGCTCGCGTTCCGAGGGCCGGAGACCGAGGGCCACGTGTGGCGGGAGACGCTCGAGGCCGCGACCTTGCGCGAGTTCCTGGCGGACGTGGCGTGGGGCGCTCTCGATGAGCTGCTCGTGGATCTGCCGCCCGGCGTGCAGCGTTTCCAAGAGCTTGTCGAGCTCTTGCCGGCGCCGCCCACCGTGCTTGCCGTGACCATCCCGACGCCTGAGTCGCGCGACGCGGTGCGCCGGGCGCTTCGCGCCGCGGCCGAGCGGAAGGCCACGCTGCTCGGCGTGGTCGAGAACATGGTCGGCGGCCCGTTCGCCGGAAGCGCCGCGGACGAGATCGCCGCCGAGTTCGCGATCCCCGTGCTCGCCAGGGTACCATTCCATCCTGGCGATGGCGCGTGGGACCACATCATCTCGAAGCTCGGGAGCTCGCTGTGAGCGATTCCGCATCCCACATTCCGCATGCCGCACTATGAAGTTTCTCTGCGTCGAATGCGACCGGCAGATGCAATTCGAGGAGCGCCGCCTTCCGGGGGACGGCACGCTCGCGGCGGCGTTTCGGTGCCCGACGTGCGGCCGGGTCGTGGCGCTGCTCACGAACCCCATGGAGACCCAGCTGGTCGCGTCTCTGGGCGTGAAGATCGGCGGGACGACGATCGCGCCGCAGCCGCTCGAAACGGTGAGGGGCATGGTCACGACGGGGCGGGACGACGCCTTCGAGGACGGGAAAGGGGAAACGGGAAAGGGGAAAGGCTCTCCCCCTGCCTGGTCCCCTGAAGCGCAGGAGCGCTTGGCCCGCGTGCCCGGATTCGTGCGCGGGATGGTCAGGAGGATTTACCTCGACTACGCCAAGGACCGGGGCATCGCCGAGATCACGCCGGCCGTGATGGACACGGCGCGGAGCGAGCTCGGGCTCGAGGGCATGTGAATCGCAGCGAGCGGATGGTGCAGGGGCTGCGGATCGTGATCGACCGCAACCAGTGCGTCGGGTTCGGGGACTGCGTGAAGGAAGCACCCGAGGGTTTCAAACTGGACGAGGACACGGTGGCGGTGTTCGTCGCGCCCGAGGCGGTGGAGCGCGAGCGATTGCTGCGCGCGTGCGACGCCTGCCCCGTGGATGCGATTACCGTCTGGGATTCAGAGGATAGGCAACTAGTGCCCCCGCTTACTTGACAGCCTGTTTCGTGGCTCACATACTCGCCCCGCTCTAAAGGGGAGGTGCCGGTGTATCGTGAGATCTTCGTCCCCGTCGACAACTCCACGCATTCAGATTGGGCCGTCGAGCGGTCCATCGAACTGTCCCGCAAGTCCGACGGCCGCATCACCGGCAATCATGTCTACGCCGCCCGCCTGCACGACGTTCGCTTTCGCCAGCTCGAGACCGGGCTTCCCGCGCGATTCCAGACTCCCGACGAGATCAAGAAACAACGCAAGATCCACGACAAGCTGATCGAGAAGGGGCTGCAGCTCATCGCCGACAGCTTCCTCGACCAGCTCGGCAAGCGCTGCGAGGCCGCGGGGGTGCGACTCACGCGTCAGCTGCTCGAGGGCATCAACTACGAAGAGATCGTCAACGAGGTGAACCGCGGCGCCGGCCGGCTCCCGGGGCTGATCGGGTTCGACCCCGACCGCGCGGCGGGCTACGACGGGGGCGAGAAGACCCGCTCGGACGTGAAGGTGGGTGAGAACGGGCGGCTCATCGCAGAAGACGAGGACAGCGCCGCGCGGCTCGCTGGCTCGTCGGGCCGCCAGTACGACCTGCTGGCGATCGGCGCGCACGGGCTTGGCCGCCAGCCGTACTCGCAGCTCGGCGGCGTCGTGTCGCGCGTGCTCCGCGGCATCGCGAAGGACGTGCTCCTGATCCGCGACGACCGGCCATTCGCAGGCGGGCGGTTCCTCGTGTGCGTGGACGGGTCGTCGTACAGCTATCGGGCGATGCGGCTGGCGCTCGAGCTCGCCCAGGCGTTCGGCGGGTCGCTGTACGTGTGCAGCGCGTTCGACGTGGAGTACCACCACGTCGTGTTTCACAACATCAAGGATGTACTCTCCTATCAAGCTTCCAAAGTCTTCAAGTTCGAGGAGCAGGAGGAGCTGCACAACAACATCATCGACAAGGGACTGCTCAAGCTGTGCCAGGCGAACCTCAAGCGCGCCGAGGTCATGGCCCAGGAGTTCCCCGACGTCCCCCTCAAGACGCAGATCCTCGTCGGCAAGCCGTTCCAGGTGGTCATGCAGTGGGCCGAGGAGATCAAGCCGTCGCTGCTGATGCTCGCCCGGCATGGCGCGCATCGCATCGAAGGAACGGAGCTCGGGAGCCAGGCCGAGAACCTCTTGCGGCTTGCGCCTTGCAACGTGCTTCTCGCGGGGACGACTGGGGTGCGGCCAGAGGACATCCCTTGGATCGAGGAAGACGGGGTGGCCGGGCTGCCCTGGGCGCCCGAGGCCGAGGTGCGGATTCTCCGCGTGCCCCCTTTCGCGCAGGGGATCGCGCGGCGGGCGGTCGAGGAGTACGTGCTGGAGCAGACTCACGGAGAGCCGGCGACGGTCACCAACAAGTGGCTCGACGAGGCGATCCGGAAGCTCCTGCCCACGCACATGCAGCTCATCATGGGCATCGGCACGGCGGAAGAGATCGCGCTCGCGGAAGTGAAGGCGCGGGAGCAAATGAAGGCGACGAAGGTGCAGGGCCATGATGCTGACCCCCAGCCCCTGGCCGCTGACGTTGAGGTGAAGTGCCCCATCACGGGCGCGGTGAGCCGCCGTCCGCGCACAGCGGCCGACCCGATCGTGTGGAGCGAGGAAGCGTGGCAACGGCTGCAGCTCGTACCCCTCATCGCCCGGCCGCTCGCGCGTAACACGGTGGAGCGATTCGCCAGGGGCCACGAGATTTGGCGCGTGACCACGCGCGTGATGGACGAGAACAAGCAGGCGATGATCGCGGCCGACGAGTTCGACGTCGACACCATGATGGTCATGTTCCAGGAGCTGCGCGCGAAGCAAATCCGTGCGGAGGCGGAGGGACGGGATGCCCTGTCGCCGGAGATGCGGGCGTTCATCGAGGACGCCAAGGCGCAGGGGATCACGCGCTGCCCCATCCGGGACATCGAAGCGCAGATGGGGAAGTGCCCCGTGGACTTGAAGACCATGAAGCCCGAGGAGGCGAAAGCGGCCATGGAGCGGCTGCTGGCGGAGCAAGCCGGGGACTGACGTGGATTACGTCCCCCACGTGGTCGCGTGGAATCTGACCCGGCGCTGCAACCTCGAGTGCGCGCACTGCTACATCGCGGCGGGCCCGCAGGAGAGCGCCGCCACGGAGCTCGACACGGCCGCGTGTCTCGAGATTATCGATCAGCTGCTCCGCGTGAACCCCGCGCCGCTGCTCATCCTGTCCGGCGGCGAGCCGTTATTGCGGGAGGATCTGACTGAGATCGCGCGCTACGCGTCCGGCAACGGGGCGACCGTGGTAGTGGGAACGAACGGGACGCTGCTCTCCGACGAACGGATCGCGGCGCTCAAGCAGGCGGGCGTCCAGGGGTTGGCGGTGAGCGTCGATTCGCTGCGCCCGTCCTACCACGACAACTTCCGCCACGGCCGGGGAGCCCTCGCGGACGTGCAGGCCGCCCTCGCGCGGCTCTCTGCCGCACGGCTCGACTTCATCGTCCAGACGACGGTCACCAAGGGAAACCGCGCCGAGCTCGAGCGCCTGGTCGCATGGTCGGCCGAGCAGGGCGCGGTGTCCTTCAATTGCTACTTCCTCGTGTCGACCGGGCGCGGGGCGTCGCTCACCGATCTGGCACCGGCGGACTACGAAGCGGTGCTCGCCGATCTGGCCCGGTGGGAGCGGGCGTACCGCGGGCGCATGCTGGTGCGCGCGAAGTGCGCCCCCCACTTCATGCGGCACGTGCACCACAGCGACCCCGAGTCTCCGGTTTTGAGCTATCAGACGCGCTGCCCCTGCGGCACGCAGTACTGTCGTATCACTCCCGATGGCCAACTGACCCCCTGCCCCTACCTGCCGGAGGTGGCGGGCGACCTGCGCACCCAGAGCTTCGCCGACATTTGGCGCTCGGCGCCCTTGTTCCGGCGGTTGCGCGAGGGGCCGCTCGGCGGCAAGTGCGGCGTCTGCGAATACCGCGCGCTGTGCGGTGGCTGCCGGGCGCGCGCTTTTGCGCTCGAGGGGGACGTGCTCGCCGCCGATCCGTCGTGCGTGTACGAGCCGACGGGCGACACGCCCCTGCTCGAGCCGGCGCGGGAGATCGCGTACGGCGACGACTTCCAGCCGGCGCTCGCGTGGAGTCCCGCCGCGCGGGAGCGCGTGGCGCGCATCCCGTCGTTCGTGCGCGGCGTCGTGATGCAGCGCGTCGAAGCGTGGGCCCGCCGCCAGGGACGGCGGGAGGTCACGCCCGAGCTGCTCGCGGAAGTGCGCAGCGCGATGCCGATCGACTTTTCGAAGAAGCGACCGTTCTTCGTGGCTGACCGCTGATGACCGACAGCACCCTGCTGCTGTTGCAAGCCGCCGCCGACACCACGCACGCGTACGGGGAGTTCCCCGTCATTGGCGCGCGGGCCTTCATATGGATCACGGCCGAGGTGCACCTGATGTTCGCGGCGTTCGTGCTGGGGGTGCCGATGTTCGCCGTGGTCACAGAGGCGATCGGCATTTTCGGCGGCGACGAGCGTTACGACCGGCTGAGCAAGGAGTTCACGCGGCTCCTGCTCGTGGCGTACAGCGCGACGGCGATCTGGGGCGCGATGCTGGTGTTCGGCCTCTCGACCCTGTATCCGCGCTTCTGGGCTTACCTCACCAGCATCTTCGCGCCNTCGATGTGGCTGTACGCGGCGCTGTTCTTCGTCGAGTCGTTCACGCTGTACCTCTATTACTACGGCTGGGACCGCTGGAAGGAGGGACGGGCGAAGCTCGGCCATTGGACGCTCGGGATCCTGCTCAACGTCTGGGGCACGATCGTGATGTTCATCGCGAATGCGTGGCTCACGTACATGATGTCGCCGCCGCGGGACATCACGCCCACCACCGATCCGACCACAATCAAGCTGTGGCACGCCATCGCCAACGCGACGTGGATGCCGATCAACGTGCACCGGGTGATCGCGAACGTCGTGTTCGGCGGCGCCATCGTGGGGGCGTACGCGAGCTACCGCTTTCTCGCGGCGCGCACCGAGGAGGAGCGGGCCCATTACGACTGGATGGGCTACGTCGGGAACTTCATCGCGATGTCGGCCCTCATCGTGCTCCCCTTCGCCGGTTACTGGCTGGGGCGCGAGATCTATCAGTACGACCAGTCGATGGGGATCACCATGATGGGCGGCTTCATGAGCTGGCTGTGGGTGATCCAGGCGTTTCTGATCGCCGTGCTGTTCCTGACGGGAAACTACTATCTGTGGATCGGCATGGGCCGCATCCCCGGCGCCGAGCGGTTCCGGCCGTACACGAAGTACCTGCTGATCGTGCTGGTGCTCGGCGCCATCGTGTGGGGCACGCCCCACACCATGATCGCGGACTCGAAGGAGCTCGCCGCGATGGGCGGCTCGCATCACCCGTTCTTGGGCGCGCTGGGCGTGATGAGCGCCAAGAACACCGCGGTAAACCTGATGATCCTCACCACGTTCCTGTCCTTCCTCCTGTACCGCCGAGCGAACACGCGCCCCGTGGTGCCGTGGGCGCGCGCGGGGACCATCATCCAGGGGGCGATGTTCGCCGTCGCCGCGGGGGTCGTCCTGTTCTACGGGATCCGCGGCTACTTCGTCGAAGCGATCGTGCGCATCGGGTTCAGCGTCTATCAGGTGCTGGCGGTACTCTCGTGCATCGTCTTCGTCACGGTGATCGACATCCTCATGGCGCGCGGCGCCCAATCGCTGGGCGCGATCCGCTGGGGGAGGATGCCGCCCCGGTCGCAGTACGCGCTGTTCATCCTGGCGGTTACGTTCACCTGGTTGATGGGCCTGATGGGATTCGCGCGCTCCGGGATCCGTCAGTACTGGCACGTGTGGCAGGTGATGCAGGACACGAGCAAGTACGCCGCCACTCCGGCGCTCGGCTACGCCTCGAAGATGATCAGCCTGTGCGTGCTGATCTTCCTTTCGCTCGTGGCGTTCGTGTTCTGGCTCGGCGGGCTCGCCGAGAAATCCACCTTCGTGGCGACGGGTGAAAGCGAGAAGGGAGCCCGGCATGTGGGCCACTAACGCGAAGATCGTCGGGATCGTCCTCGGGACCCTGGCGCTCTATACCCTCATCGCCAACAAGATCCCGCAGGTGCAGTCCGAGGTGCCGCAGGCGCTCAGCCTCGGCGCCAACGTCACGCCGGAGCAGCTCGTCGCCGCGGGCGAGAAGGTCTACACCGGCATCGGCGGCTGCACCACCTGCCACGGACTCGGCGAGCGTGCGCCGAACCTCCTCACCGACGAAAAGGGCCAGGGGACGATCGGGGCCCGCTGCGGCAAGCGGGAGCCCGGCAAGACCTGCAAGCAATACCTGTACGAGTCGCTCGACAACCCGACCGCGTACGTCGTTTCCGGCTATCAGCCGATCATGCCCGTGATGACGAAGCAGCTCTCGCCCGCGCAGGTCTGGTCCGTGATCGCGTTTCTCGAATCACAGGGCGGCACCGTGGACGTGAGCGCGTCGGACATTCCAGCTGCCTCTGCCGCCCCTGCCGCCTCTGCCGCCCCGGCGGGAGGAGGAGGGGGGCTGGCGGGCGGCAGCACCGATCCGAAAGCCATCATCCAGGCCGCCGGGTGCCTCGCCTGCCACAAGCTCGACGGGCAGGGCCAGGTGATCGCGCCCGATCTCACGCACGTCGGCTCGCGGCGCGACGCGGAATCGATTCGGAGGAAGATCCTCGACCCCGCGTCCTCGGTCACGAAAGGCTACGAGAAGCTCGCGGGGATCATGCCCAAGATGTTCGGCACCATGATGAACGCCGCGCAGCTCGAGGCGCTGGTGCANTACTTGGCGGCACACAAATGAACCTTCCGCCTGCAATCCGGCGGTACGCCGAGCACCCGTTCTGGCAGGCGGTGGGCATCCTGCTCCTTGCCTACGTCGTGGTCGTATGGGTTGTGCCGTTTCTGCCGGGCAGCGCCATCGTCCCGAAGAGCGTCGTGCTGCAGTACATGGTCACGGTGCTCGTTGGCGTGCTCATCTACGTGAGCGACAACGAAGAGCGCTGGCGTGACTTCAAGGAGCCGATCCAGGCCGTCCTGGTCG
>JGI25384J37096_10000729_pt1 | contig 10092 bp, 11 predicted proteins | sample GraSoi013_1_40cm_4_FD_37096 | JGI IMG/M metagenome (IMG submission 37096)
CGCCATCGAAAAGAAGGCGGAAGACCGGCCGGTCAACCGAGAGACGCTGTTCGGGCCAGGGAAAAAGGACTCAGCCGTCGGCCGCCAGCACTACTGACGGTAGGCCCTGGCCCTGGCGGTCACCTCGTTGACGTCGAAGCGGTTGATCTCGTCGAGCGGGACTGGCCGTCACTGGCCATCACCGAGGCCAGCCACACGATCGCGATCGCCCCGCACGCGCCTCGACGCATTCTCCACTCCCTGTGCCGCCTCTTTCGCAGCCATCTTTCGTTTCAGCTCGTCCGGCGTGAGACGGACGATGTCCTCGTTCTGGTGGGCATAGCGCGTGTGGCCTTCCGTCTCGGCCTCGAGCAGCTCCACGCGGCCGTCGAGCACGTCGGCCTTCCAGCGCTGCTGCTCGGCGTCGCGGGCGCGAAACTCCGGCATCACCTCGCGAGCGAAGAGCTCGAGACTCTGGCAGATGTCCTCGTGGGTCGTGCGGCCCGCCTGGTTGAGCAGGATGACCTGATCCACGTGGGCGGCCTCGAACTCGCGTAGGCGGCGGCGGATCGTCTCGGGCGAGCCGATCAGCCCGCTGCGCAGCGTCTCCTGAGCTTTCTCGGTGTGCCGCCACTCCTGGTACAGCTCCCACATGTTTCCCTGGCCGGGGTTGGGAATGCCGTGCCGGCCGTAATGGCTCAGGCAGAACACGAAGAACGTCCAGCCGGCCGCCTTCTCCTCGGCCTCGGCATCGGTCTCGGCGCACATGAAGCCGCTGACCATCGCGATGTTGGGATTGACCGGATAGTCGGCGAGCTTGGCCTGGTGCCGCGTCAGGTTCGTGTAGTACCGGGTCACCCACGCGCGGGCCGCCTCTGGGCGACACGAACTGGAATCCGAGCGCGCCCATCCCCCACTGACCGGCATTGCCGATGGTGGTGATGTTGGAACAGGCGACCCACAGCGGAGGATGCGGCTTCTGGTACGGCTTGGGGATGACNTTGCGCGCCGGNAAGTCGAAGTACGTGCCGTGCCATTCCCAGGTCTCGCGCGTGAACGCCGGCACCAGCGCTTTGACCGACTCCTCCCACACGTCGCGCTTCTCGCGCACGCGGGCGCCGAAGGGATGAAGCTCGACCGGCCCCTGACCCTCTCCGAGCCCCAGCTCGACCCGGCCGCCCGAGAGGAGATCGAGCGTGGCGACGCGCTCGGCCACCCGGATCGGGTGATTCGTGGGGAGCTGGATGATGCCGTGGCCGAGCCGGATGCGGCGCGTCCGCTGGCTGGCCGCGCCCAGGAAGACCTCGGGCGCCGACGAGTGCGAGTACTCCTCGAGGAAGTGGTGCTCGACCACCCAGGCGTAGTCATAGCCCAGGCGATCGGCCAGCTCGATCTGAGCCAGGGCGTTCTGAAAGACCTCGTACTCGCTGCGGGCCGACCACGGCCGCGGCAGCTGGTGCTCGTAGAAGATGCCGAATCTCACCGGAGAGCCTCCACGCGTTTGACAGCATCATCGGCCGTCGCTACGCTCCCCTGCATGATACGGAAACCGTCGATCGTCTGCGCGGGCCTCGCATGAAGGTCACGGCGGTCCACGCCTGCCTCGGCGCGCGTGTCGAGGGCGTCGATCTGACCCGGCCGCTCGACGAGACCACGTTTCGCGCGATCTTCGACGCCTTCCAGGAATATTCCGTGCTCGTCTTTTCCGGTCAGCACCTCACCGACGAGCAGCAGATGGCCTTCAGCCGGCGCTTCGGGCCGCTCGAGACCACGATCAACGCGACCGGGCGGGAAGATCGCCTGCATCCGAACATGGTCGATCTCTCCAACGTCGATCCCGACCACGACGACCGGCTGATGGACTGGACGGATCGAAAGATGATGTACCAGTCGGGCAATCAGCTCTGGCACACGGACAGCTCGTTCAAGCCGGTGCCGGCGCACTCCTCCGCGCTCTCGGGCCGCGAGGTGCCTCCGGCCGGCGGCGAGACCGAGTTCGTCAGCATGCGCCACGCCTATGCGACGCTTCCCGACGAGCTGCGGCGGTCGCTCCACGGCCGCGTCGTCGTCCACAGCATCCTCTACTCGCGGAGCACGATCGCGAAGGGATTGTTCGACGCCGATCAGGAGAAGGGACTGCCGCCGGTCCGTCAGGCGTTGATCCGCACCAATCCCGTCAACGGCCGGCCGTCGATCTACATCGGATCACACGCCTGGTACGTCGAAGGCATGGACGTCGCCGAATCACGGCGCTTGCTCGACGGCCTCCTTGCTCACACGACGGCGCCCGACCGCGCGTATCAGCACCGCTGGCGCCAGTGGGATCTCGTGATGTGGGACAACCGCTGCGTGTTGCACCGCGGTCGCCCCTGGGACGCGGCCCATCATCGGCGCGTCATGCGGCGCACGACGGTGGCCGGCGAGGGGCCGACGGTCGAGCCACCCTACGCGACGCGAACCCTGGCCTGGGACGGCATCATCCCGAGCGGCGTCGGCGTGTAAAACGTCCGATGGCCTCCGTCTGGCACGCTCGGCAATTCCACAACCAGCCGGAGGAGAGCCACCAGCATCCGTTCCTGGTGGATCTCTGGCAGGCGGTGCGTGACGAGACGGCCGGGCGCTTCGACTGCCGCGTGTACGCTCGGAACGCGGGAGTGCCGGGCTCCGATCCCGCCGTGCTCGAGATGCTGGTCGCGGGCGAGCTCGAGTTCTTCACGCAGATGGGCGGGATCCTCGGTCAGATCGCGCCCGTGATGGAAATCCAGGGCCTGCCCTTCGCCTTCACGAGCTCCGAGCAGGTCTACCGCGTGATGGACGGAGAGCTCGGTGCGCTTTTCCAGAAGGAGCTCGGGGCCAGAGGTCTGTACTGTTTGCCCCGCGGTCTGATGGAGAACGGCTTCCGCCAGATCTCCACGGTCGAGCGTCCCGTCAAGAGCGCCGACGATCTCATCGGCGTGACCATGCGCATCCCGGGCGGCCGGATGTTCTCCGACCTCTTCCAGTCGCTGGGCGCCGTCCCGGTCCACGTCACCATCGCCGAGCTCTACGACGCGCTGAAATCCCACCGCGTGCAGGGCCAGGAAAATCCCCTCGTCGTGACCGAGGTGAATCGTCTCTACGAGGTCACGCGCTACGTGGCCATCACCAACCACATGTGGTCGGGCTTCAACATGCTGGCCAATGGACGGTTCTGGAGCGGGTTGCCGGCCGACGTTCAAGCGATCATCGAGCGCAACGTGGCCATCCACGTGGCGCGGCAGCGCGAGTACACGCAACGCCTCAATCGCGAGCTCGAGTCCCGGCTCGCCCAGCGCGGGCTCGTCTTCAACCGGGCCGACGTGGCCAGCTTCCGCCGCCGGCTGGGCGACGCCTTCTACCGGCGCTGGAAGGCCGAACTGGGGACGACCGCGTGGCGGCTCCTCGAAGCCGAGGTCGGCCCGCTCATTTGATCGCGAGCGGGTTGACCGGCGAGCCGACGGCGCCGGTGAACGGCAGCGGCGGCGCCACGAAGAGGAACTCGAAGACGCGGTCCCGCGCGCAGTCTTCGGCCAGCTCGTCGAGCGCGAAGATCTCGCCGACCAGCATGCCCATGTTGGGGATGAGGACCTGGTGCACGGGCTGGTAGCTGTCGGGAATCTCGTTGGGCCGCACCTCCATGCCCCACGTGTCGGTGGCGATGGCGGCGAGCTGACGCTCGTGGAGCCAGCCGGCCGTCGAGAACGAGAGCCCCGGCGCGTCCCCGCCGGCGTAGTCGCCCCAGCCACCCTGCTGCTTGCACATCGCCATCTGTCCGGTCCGGACGAGCAAGGCATCGCCGGTACCGACCTTCACGTCGTGCGCGCGGACCGCGGCGTCGAGATCNTCGGGCGTGATCGCATACCCGGGTCGCAGCCAGTCCACGCCCTTGACGCGAGGAATGTCGAGCAGGACGCCACGGGCGACGACGCCGCGAGCCATCTTGTGGATGCCGTTCTTCTTGGCGCCCTCGCTGCTGACGAGGTTGGCGTCGTAGCCGTTGTAGAGCTGGCCGTCCTTGAAACAGTGGGAGAGCGCGTCCCACTGCGTCCCGCACTGGAGCGCCATGATGATCATGTCGTCGGCGAACCCGACGTTGCCCGGACGCTTGAACGCGCCCGTCGTGAAGTCCGGGCCGGTCAGGATCATCCGGTGGATGGGATTGAAGCGGCGCGGCTGGTTGATCTGCGGGCCTTCCTTGTCGAACGGGATCGCCAGCGAGAAGACCTGTCCGCGCTTCACCAGCCCGGCCGCTTTCACGATGGCGTCGGGCGTGATGTAGTTCAGCGTCCCCAGCTCGTCGTCCTTCCCCCACTTGCCCCAGTTGCGGTACTTCAGTCCCGTCTCACGGATGATGTCGGTCATCGATTGTCCCCTCACGACCCTGACAAAGGTCAGTCACCCTTCTTCTACAACGGTTCCCGCGCGTTGTCGCGGCCCCGCGGCCGAGCACACGCGTGAGCTACGCGCCGAGACGGACCGGCGCCCAGACGATGACGCTCAGCCGCTGTGCGAACTGAACCACGGGCCGCCGGATGCCGACGGTCTGGCCGAAGCCTGGAGCCAGCCCATCCAGCAGCGTGTTGTGCGAGACGTGTGCCTCGGCGTCCTGGAGCGGCCATGGGACGTGATGGATCTCGGCGCGGTAGAGATGCCCTCGACGACTCGCGTACAGGCAGTACCGCTCGGTGAGCCACCACGACAACGTTCCGGNNGTGGCGGGCGCCCGGGGACCGACGGGCCCATACTCGACGGCCAACCCGCCCGCGGGCGCGTGACGATCGCGACGCTGACAGGCGTAGCGGATGCGTTCCGGCGTGCGCTCGATCGTGAACTCGGCGTGGTGGTACGGNAGATGGTACAGGGCTCGAGCNGCCGTCACCGCCAGCCGGCTGCTCGCGTCGAGGCTGAAGAACCACACACCGGGCTTGCCGTCGCGCGTGACGTAGGTGCGGACGTTCGTCTCCGCAAAGGAGGAGAGGCCCGGCACCGCAGGGATCCCGCGCGGCCGCAGCCCGGTGACGACGAATGGCGTGATGGAGACCCACGCGTCGCCGCGGTACGTGTCCAGGGACAGCCCGCGAGGGAGACGAGCGCGAAGGTCGTCGGGATCCATCGGCCAGTGCAAGAACACGAGGTCTTCCCACGTCTGCGCCATGACCCACGGTGCGCGCGGAAGCGGCCAGGGGCGGTGGGAGGACGGGTCACCGCCGTCATGGGCGAGCTCTCGGGCGAGGGAGGACGTCAGGCGCTCGAGCATCGCGCTCGACTTCCCCCTTGACAGCGACATGAAACAGTAGTTTCATGTCGACCATGCCGATGCAACAACTTATCCTCCTCCTGGTCGGCGTGCCGCCGACGCCGTCGAGCCTCCGCGTGCGCGTGTGGCGTCGGTTGCGCTCGCTCGGTGCGGTGCCGCTCAAGCGCTCGGCCTATCTGCTGCCCGACACCCCGGAGCGGTACGAAGACTTCCAGTGGCTCGCTCAGGAGATCGAGCGCGAGGGCGGCGAGGCGACGCTCATTCGCATCCAGCAGATCGAGAACATCAGCCCCGAGAACGTGCAGCGGTTGCTCCACGAGCCGCGCGATCACGACTACCGCCAGCTCGCCGCGCGCTATCGCAAGGTGCTGCAGAGCCTCGAGAAGAAGCCCGCGGTCAAGGGCGCGCGTCTGCCGGAGGAGCTGGCGCACCTGGCCCGGGAGCACCAACGCATCCGGGACATCGATTACTTCGACGCCCCCAGCGGCGCCGAGGTCCGGCGTCTCGAGGAGGTCATCGCCATGCGCACTCGACGTCAGGAACCGGTCCATCGCGAAGAGCGCCGCCCCCTCGACCTGGCCGGGCTGCGCGGGCGACGGTGGGTGACACGTCCGCGCCCGCACATCGACCGCATCGCGTCGGCGTGGCTGATCAAGCGCTTCATCGATCCCGACGCGGAGTTCCTCTTCGCGCCTCCGGCCGAGTTCCCGAAGGACGCGATCCCCTTCGATGCGCCCGGCGTGGAGCTCAGCCATCAGGGCGAGGATTGTACGTTCGAGACGCTCGTCAAGCGGGCCCGCTTGCGCGACCGCCGCCTGGTCCGGCTCGCCGAGATCGTCCACGAAGCCGACCTGCGGGACGGGAAATATCCGCACGAGGAGGCGCGCGGCATCGACGTCGCCGTCCGTGCGCTGCTCGCCGCGTCGCCCGACGACCGGCAGGTCCTCGCGCAGGGCATGACGCTGTTCGAGGGCCTCTACGCCACGACGTCACGGAGGCCCTAGCATGCGCATCCTCACCCGCGGTGACGTCCTCGAGCTCCTGACCCTGCGTGACTGCATCGTTGCGGTGGAGGACGCGTTCCGGCTCCACGCCGAGGGCCGCACGCTCGGGCCCGGCGTCCTGGCCGTGCCCGCCGGAGGGCGGCGGCTTCCACGTCAAGGCGGCGGGACTCGTCGGCGAGCGCAGCTACTTCGCGGCGAAAACGAACGCGAACTTTCCGGACAATGCGCGCCGATACGGCCTGCCGACGATCCAGGGGACGGTCGTCCTCGCCGACGCGCGGACGGGTGAGCTCCTCGCGGTGATGGACTCCGGCAGCGTGACGGCGTTGCGGACGGGCGCGGCCACGGCGGTGGCCGCGAAGTTCCTGGCCCGCCCTGACGCGCGGTCCGCCACCATCGTGGGCTGCGGCGTCCAGGGTGAGATCCAGCTCGGAGCGATCGCCGCGGTGCTGCCGCTGCAACACGCCTGGGTGCTCGACACCGATCACGCTCGCGCCGAAGGCCTCGCCGCCCGCGCCCAGGCGAACCTCGGCATCCGCGTCGAGGCCGGGAAGGATCTGCGTTCGGCGCTCCGCGGGAGCGACGTGTGCGTCACCTGTACCCCATCGCGCCGTCCATTCGTGTCCCGTGACGACGTCGCCGCGGGCACCTTCATCGCCGCCGTCGGTGCCGACCATCGTGGGAAGCAGGAGCTCGAGCCCACGCTGGTGGCGTCGTCGACCCTCGTGGTCGACGTGCTCGAGCAGTGCGCGGAGATCGGTGAGCTCCAGCACGTCCTCGCCGCCGGGCTCATGACGCGCGAGCAGGTGCACGCCGAGCTCGCGGACGTCGTCACGGGCCGCCGGCCCGGCCGAACTCAGGACGACGAGATCACCATCTTCGACAGCTCGGGCACCGCGCTGCAGGACGTCGCCGCGGCGGTGGTGGTCTATGAACACGCGCGCGCCACCGGGCGCGGCACGGACGTGACGCTCGATGCGTGAGTCACCTGCCAACGTGAGGACGAACACCTGTTCGGCGAGAGGAGAAATGTCATGAGATGGATCACTCGTGAACGCGCGCGGGTCGACCGGATCGCGTGTCCGTGGCTCATCAGCCGCTTCGTCGATCCCAAGCCGGAGTTCCTGTTCGTTCCCGCCCGCGAGGTCCGCGCGGCCGCCGAGCGGGAGCGCGCCATCCCCTACGACATCCCGGACGTGGAGCTGGGCCACCACGGCGCGCAGTGCTCGTTCGACGCGTTCATCGAGCGCTACGAGCTGAGCGACCCCGGGCTGCTGGCGCTCGCCGCGATCGTCCGCGGCGCGGACACCGACGATCGTGGCCTCACGCCCGAGTCCGCCGGTCTCTACGCCGCCGCGACCGGGTTTCAGGCGACCAGCCGCGACGACTTCGACAACATGACGCGCCAGTTCCCGATGTACGACGCCCTCTACGCGTACTGCCGCACCCAGGCCTCGGCGGTGCCGTCGACATCACGGGTGCTCTTCGTGTGCCTGCATGGCGCCGCCAAGAGCGTGGTCGGCGCGGCGCACTTCCGGCGGCTCGCGGCGGAGCGCGGGCTCGCCATCGGCGCCGTAGCGGCCGGAACCGAGCCGGACGCGCAGCTGGCGCCGGGTGCGGTGAAAGGCCTCGCCGGTGACGGCCTCGAGCCGGCGCTCACCCGCCCCCGCCCGGTCACGCTCTACGACCTGGACAGCTCCACGCGCATCGTCAGCTTCGGCTGCGACGTCGTGGCCACTCGCGGCCAGCGTGTCGAGCAGTGGGACGTGCCGGCGGTGAGCGACGGTTACGCGGTCGCGCGCGACCGCATCGTGGCCAACGTCGAGCGGCTGGTCGCCGATCTCGCGGGCGGGCGCTGAGGTGGCGCTCCGGCTCCTCGGCTTCGTCGATCTGCCCGCACACGCCAAGGCCGGCGGCTTCGATCACGCCGCCGTGCACGAGCCGACGGGACGGATCTACGTGGCGCACACCGCCAACGACGCCGTCGACGTGATCGACGTCCGGACGCAGCGGTACGTCGGCTCCATTCCCGGGCTCACGAGCGTGGCGGGAGCGCTGGTCGCCGAGCCCGATCTCGTCTTCACGTCGAACCGGGGAGAAAACACGGTCGCGATGTTCACCACCGCCGAGATGCCACGCGTCGAGAAGGTCGGCGTGGGGGTCCGGCCGAACGGGCTCGCCTACGATCCGCGGCGCGGGCGGCTCCTCGCCGCGCACGTCGGAGATCCGGGTATTCCCGGCTCGTGCACCGTCTCGATCGTGGATGTCCGTGCCCGGAAGCGTCTCGCCGACGTGGCCGTCGCCGGGCGCACCCGCTGGACGGTCTATGACCCAGTTGCCGACGCCTTCCACGTCAACATCGCCGAACCGCCTCAGATCGTCGTCGTCGACGCCGGCGATCCGGTCCGTATCCGTCGGGTGGTCACGATCCCCCATGCGGGGCCCCACGGGCTCGACATCGACGTGGCGCGTCGCCGGCTGTTCTGCGCGTGTGACGCCGGCGTGCTCGTCGAGCTGGACGCGGACAACGGTAAGGTCGTCGCGACCAACGGGATCGCTGGCGTTCCAGACGTGGTCTTTTTCAACGTGGCGCTCGGTCGGCTCTACGTCGCGATCGGTGATCCCGGCGTCATCCAGGTGTTCGACACGGCGCCGCTCTGTCACCGTGAGACGGTGACGACGGAGCCGGGCGCCCACACGCTCGCGTTCGACGCCGCGCGCAACGTCGTGTGCGCGTTCCTGCCGGCGACGCATCGCGCCGCCGTGTACGCGGACGACGCACCATGATCACGGNCCTCGCAGACTCGACCATCCGCGACCCACACATCAAAAGAGAGGATGAAGATCATGCACCAGGAGATCATTCCGATCCCGGTCAGGCCCTGGACGCTGAACGGCATCTCTGAGCGGATGCTCGTCAGCCATTACGAGAACGACTACGGCGGCGCCGTGCGAGCCCTGAACGCTGTTCGGGCCGAGCTGGCCGCTCTCGATGCGAAAGCTCCCGGCTCCAGGCTCCGCGCCCTCAAGCGCGAAGAGCTGATCGCCATGGGCTCGGTGGCGCTGCACGAGCTGTACTTCGGGAACCTCGGCGGCGAGGGCAACAAGATCCCCGACAATATCCGCGCGATCCTCGAAGAGCACTTCGGGAGCGTCGCCGCCTGGCGGCGCGAGTTCGTGGGGACCGCGCAGTCGCTCGCGGGCGGCTCGGGCTGGGTGCTGCTCACCTGGTCGCGGCGGCAACGGCGGCTCCACAACCAGATCGCGCTCGATCACTCGCAGGCGGCCGTCGACTCCGCGCCCGTGCTCGCGCTGGATATGTACGAGCACGCGTATCACCTCGACTTCGGCGCGAATGCCACGGCCTACATCGATGCCTTCATGCGCAACGTCGACTGGACTGCCGTGGCGGAGCGGATGGCCGCCGTCCACGCCGATCGCGCGCTGCCGAGCGACGACCCCTCCGACCAGAGCCTGCCGTCGCTCTCCGTCGAGGAGCTGGCCGCACGGCTTGCCAAGGGCGAGCCCGTGCAGGTCCTCGACGCACGGCCGCGGCACCACATCTCGCGGACGGTGGACCTGATGGAGGGCGCGGTGTGGCGTGATCCAGATCGGGTGGAGGAGTGGATCGGCGAGCTCTCATCGGACACGCCGGTCGCCGTCTACTGCGCGTACGGCTTCCACGTCGGCTGCAACGTGACGCGCACGCTGCGTGAGCGGGGCTTCGACGCGCGTTACATCCGGGGCGGCGTCTCCGCGTGGTACGCCGCCGGTGGCGCCCGGGCCCTGCGGCCGGCGACCGGATAGCTCGTGGTGACCGCGGCCGGAGGAACC
>JGI25384J37096_10000732_pt1 | contig 10075 bp, 7 predicted proteins | sample GraSoi013_1_40cm_4_FD_37096 | JGI IMG/M metagenome (IMG submission 37096)
CTCGGCTTCCTGCTCCAGGCGGACCAGCAGAGCTGGAGCACGTGGTTCGGTCTGCAATCGTTGCGCCCGACGGCGCTGTACCAGATAGCCTATTGGAACTTCAACTGGTGGCAGTACTGGACGGCGGCCGGCACGCCCGTCGAGCGCGCCGCTAACACGAATGCGCACGTGCAGCTGAACAACCGGTGGTGGGTGCACGGCGGGGTTACTACGGGCCAGCTCGGCACCACGTTCTGCGATCGCAACTGCTCGCGGGGTGGGCCGGCGGTGCGGAACGATCCCTACCTGTCCGCGTGGGGGGAGGTGGACGGGGATGCGCGTCCGGCGCTCGTCCCGTACATGTGGTTCAATTACTTCCGGGGCGACGGGGGCCGGTCTGAGAGGTTCAACGGCAATACGCAGATCACCCTTCGCGTGGCGTCTCAGTTCAGCGTCACTCACCCTGAGCGCGACGCACAACGTCAACGACATCCAGCCGCACGGCACCATCAAGGACTCGACCGGAACGCACTACACCTTTGCGCATCTGAACCAGAAAACGGTGTCGCTCACGGGGCGGGTCGACTACACGCTCTCGACGGTCCTCACCCTGCAGCTCTATGCGCAGCCGTTCGTGAGCAAGGGCACCTACTCGAACGTGCGCGAGCTCGCGGACCCGAACGCCGCGGCCTTCGACAATCGCTACAAACCCTACGCCGCCACCCCCGGCGGGTTCAACGACAAGGAGTTCAACTCCACCGTCGTGCTGCGTTGGGAATACCGACCGGGCTCGACGCTGTTCGTGGTATGGACGCAGGGCCGCGCCGACTATACCCCGATCGAAGGACCGCGCTCGCTGGCGGGCAACTTCCGCGACATGTTCGACCTGCACCCCAACAACACCTTCCTCGTGAAGGCGTCCTACTGGATCAACTGGTAGGNNGGCCTAGTGGGCCGCCACNCCGTCCAGCACCANCCTGACGGCCGCNTCCTTCCANCGCTCGCGCAGCGCCGGCTCGTCGGCCCCGAGCGGCGCCGCGCTCGCCGCGATCAACGACTCCAGGCCCAGGTACGCCACCATGAGGACCAGCGCNTGGGCTGCGGCCAGGTGCGGGTCCACGTCGTCGCGCACCTCGCCCCGCCCCTGTCCCTCGGCAAGCAACACCACCAGTCGCNTGATCGCGGGCGCGAACGGGCGCGCCTCCGAGCGGCCTGCCTGCGTGAGCAGAACGACCAGGTCGGGATGGGCGGCGAGGTACTGAAACTGCGCTTCCAGGGTGATCCGGATGCGCTCGAGCGGCCGCTCCTGCGACGCGGGGATCGCGGCGAGCGCTTGCTCCAGCTCGGTGGCGCCGCGCGCGAGCACCGCGCCGAACAGACCGCGCTTCGAGTGGAAGTAGTAGAACAGGAGTTGCTTGTTGACCCCGGCGCGTCGCGCGATCTGGTCCACCCGCGCGCCCTCGAAGCCGCGGCGCGAGAACTCCTCGCGCGCCGCCGTAATGATGCGCAACGCTCTGGAATTAGTGAGCTTAGGCTTCAGAAATCTATTTCCTCAACCGGATGGTTGATGAAACATACCGTCTCAGAACCCCAGCGCCAGGTTCTCGGGCACCCGGGTCACCCCCTGCTTCAGGAACCTGATCAACAGGTGGTTCACGTCGGCCGGGGCCTCCTCCTGAACGGCGTGGCCGGCGTGCCTCGCCATCACGAAGGCTGAGCGGGGGATCTGGCCCGCCATCAGCCGGCCGACGCTCGTCGGGATCCAGCGATCCTCGTCGCCCCACACGACGAGCGTCGGTGCCGCGATCCGATTGAGTCGCCCTCCCCCGAGCCCGTCGAACNGGAATTCCCGCAGNGTCGCCCGCAGCGCACGCCCGTACGCGGGCAGGGCCACNGGGGCNTAGTACTGGTCCACGTCAGCCGCGANGACCTTGCCTGGGTCCGCGTAGGTCGATCGNAGCAGTCGCTCGGTGAGCCCGCGTCCCCGGAACGCGAGNAGGAGCGGGCCGACGACNGGCCAGCGGGCGACGCGGAACAGCAGCGGCTCGCGCCCGCCGAGACCCGACGAGCCGATCAGCACCAGGCCGCGCACCCGGTCGGGCCACGCGATCGCCGCCTCGGCGGCGATCGCGCCTCCCATGGAGTGGCCCACCAGGACCGCGTCCGCGACGTGCAGCGAGTCCATGAACGCCGCGAGTAACCGGGCGTACGCCGCGTTGTCGTAGCCGTGCGGTGGCTTGTCCGAGAACCCGAAACCCCGGTTGTCGAAGGCCACCACGGTACCCGGCTGCCCGCACGGCAGCGAGCGTGTTCCGCCAGGCATACATCGATGCGCCGAGCCCGTGGAGAAAAACCACGGACGGCCCCCGGCCCGCGTCGATGTAGCGGATCCGCGTGCCGTCGACGACGACGTAGCGGGCGGTGAAGTCCGTGCCGGCGGGGTACCGTTGGTCCTCCGGGATGGGGGCCGTCCGACAGGCTCCGACGCAGCCGAGGACCAACACCAGCCGGCGCGTCATGTGAGGCCCCGCAGGGTGGCGCGCGCGAGCGCGGCGACCGCGGGGTGCGAGCTCCAGATCCCGGCGGCGGTGTCGCCGGCGCCCGCGACCGAGATGACGTGCGCGTCGTCGATCAGGAGCACCGTGGGCGTGTCCGGGNNGGCCGAACCGGTCACGATGGGCCCGGCCTCGGCCGGCACGTCGCCCGAGACCCGCAGCNCGAGCTCGGCGTGCGCCGCCGCTCGGCGCCAGGCTGGCAGCGTGGGTCGCAACAGCTCCGCGGTGATGACACCCTCGACCCGGCGCGCCGCCCGCGCGACGAGCTGTAGAATGAGATTGGCCACGGCGCGGGTCCCTTCGATGCTCCGCGTGTCGGGCTCCGCCGGGCGGCTCACGTCCTTGAGCGCGCGGCCCAGCCGCTCGAGCGCGGCTCCCTGTTGCGCTGCCAGTTGGGCGAGCAGCGCCGGTGGGTCGGCCGCGCGGTAGCGCGCCGGCCGTCCCGGGAGCCGGGCGGCGGCGCCCCGCGCCACGAGTCCTTCCAAGGCGCCGTACGTGTTGGCGCGGGCCAGCCTCGCCGCGTGGGCGACGGCGTAGCCGGTGGAAGGCCCGAGGCGCAACAGCGTGGCGTAGGCCTGGGACTCGGTCGCCGTGAAGCCGAAGGGGGCGAGATCGAGGGACGCCGGTGCCATGACGTAGTAGTAATGACTACTACCCTTTCATGACCGCGGCAAGTCGGCTAGACGACCTCGATCGGGATGGCGAGCAACTTCGCGATCAAGGCCAGCCGGAAGGTCAGGTCGGTCTGCCGCTGGGCCGGGCTCCGGCCGGGTCCCTCGAGCGGGAAGTAATGCGCCGTGAGCGGGCTCGCGGCCTTGGGCATGGCGCGGAGGTTCTTGGGGCTCCAGATCCCCTGGTCGTCGCACTCGCTGTAGAGGCGGGCCAGGACGCGGTTGGCGCTCGGGAGCTGGCGCACCAGGCCCAGGCGNGCCAGCAGCTCCAGCCAGTAGGCGGTGAGCGGCAGGTCGGTCACGTGACCCTGGGCGTCCGCTCGCAACGGGTCGCCCAGCAGCTCGAACACCGGCTTGAGGACCTTCTTCCCGGCGACGACGAAGAACGCGCGCCGCGAGGCCGGCGTGGAGAAGTAGTGCCCGAGTCGCTCGACGAACCCGGCGCGCTCCCGCTGCACCCCCGGCAGGAAGGCGAGCATCTCCACCGCGAAGATCGTCGGCGGGGTCGCCGCGGGATCGAGCACCGTCTTTCCGTGAGCCTTCTTGAAGGGCTTCTCCGCCAGCTCGCTGCGGAGGAACTGCGAGATGTTGCTGGCGATGGTGTGCGCCGTTCCCCGCACCCGTGGGTCGTCGGCATGGCCTCCCCGGGCGAGCGCGCACGCCGCCGCCTCGCGGCCCAGCCGTCGCGCCCAGCGGCCGAGACCGGGGTCGGCCTTGGCGGGCTTGTGGAACTCGACCAGCAGCTCCTGAGCCCGCTGCCCAATGGTCTTGTCCGGGTCGTCCGGCTCGATCCGCGAGAGCAGCTGAAACAGGAATCGGTCGGCGTCCCTGAACGGCCGCTCGAACGGCGGCCAGCCCAGCTCCAATAACCTCCGGTACTGGTAAACCGTCCCGACCTCCGTCCAGCCGTGCGCCTTCGAGGGGCGCGGCGCGAGCAGGTTGCCGCCCCACAAGCCCGTCGGCTTCTGTTTGCGGGCGATCGCGAGCGCGGGCTTGTACTCCAGCACGGATTGGCGCAACGCCGCCAGCCGCTGCGGGTCCCGCTGTCCCTCCGCCACGATCTCGGCGTAGGCCCGGTAAACGAGCGGCGGACTCGCCGCCTCGAGCAGCCAGGACAGCGGCAACCGATGGGACGTTGGCAGTTCCAGGTGCGCGCTCCGCGGTGCCGGGAGGTGCGACTGTCAAAAAGCGGGCGCAAACTTATCCGGGTCCCTCTCGCTCGGCCAGGGGCACACCCTATCACCTTGAGGGACGGACGCTTATCATGAGTGCAGCAAGTTGCATCGCGGTCGGTTGCTTCCGGTCCCGGCAAGGGGTCATTTTTCGCTCATGCTCCGCTCACTGCGCGCCCGGCGCGTCGCGAAGCTTCCCGGCGCGGTTCACCTGCCGGGGCGCGTTCTCTTCCTCGCCGAGGATCCGCAGCTGGTGCGCGACCAGCTGGACGGGAAGGACCTCGACTGGCGTCCGGGCATCAAGCTGCGCGACGACATTTCGACCGACGAAATCACGCCCGCCTACATCTGTTACTACTACGACGACACCCTCGGTGACTTCCCCTACCTGGGGCTGAAGTGCGGCGAGGAGTTCCCCGTCACCCGCGGATCGGTGAAGCGGGGTGGGTTCACCGCGTCGGTCAGCGGCAAACGGCGCGGCAAGGGATCGTCGCGCGAGCAATCACCCTACGCCGAGATGTGCGCGGGCATCAAGCTGGTCGTGGCCGAAAACATCGAGCGCATCTATCGCGAGAACTGCCAGAACCTCGGCCTGCTCACGACGACCGACTTCTCAATCCTCGANCGGGTGCGGNGCGGCGAAGCGATCCCGCTCANCGCCTTCACCGNGGGCGAAGGGGAGATCACGCGGGGAATCATCGAGTACGGCGGGCTTTTCAACTTCAACGTGGCGCGGCTGCAGGGTCAGGTCGCCCTCTCGCCGCCCGGGACGNNGCCGCGACCGATGACGCTCGGCGAAAAGATCATCGCGCGGCACTGGGTCGTCGATCCGTCCCAGGGCAAGGTCGGCGTTCCGGCGGTGCGGCCCGGGGACGAGGGGTTTGTGGTCACCGATATCCGGTTCAGCCACGAGTACGTCACCCCGATGGCGGCGATCTTCTTCGAGCAGCTCGTGGGGCCGGACGAGAAGGTCAACGATCCGGGCTCGATCCTCATGTTCCGCGACCACCTCACGTTCCTGGGCGAGGCGATGACGCCGGAGCGCGTCAAGGAAGGGTTGCTGGACGTGGCGCTGGAGCTGGAGAAGAAGCAGCGCCAATTCGCCGAGAAGCAGGGCATCCGGCTGTACGGCGAGCTGCGACTCGCGGCTCACGGCTCGGAGGCGATCTGCCATTCGAAGATCCTCGAGGGGCATGCCGAGCCCGGCATGGTCATCATCGGGAGCGACTCGCACACCCCGCACGCCGGCGCGGTGGGGTGCGTGGCGTTCGGAGTCGGCACGACAGCCATCTTCAACTCGTGGATCACGCGGGACGTGCGGCTCACGGTGCCGGAGACCGTCAAGATCGTGGTGCGCGGCCGGAAGCCCGATAACGTGACGGCAAAAGACTTCATGCTGGAGATCCTGCGCCACCCCTACGTGAAGAGCGGTCGGGCGATCGGCAAGCTGGTCGAATACTGTGGCGATGCCGTCGCATCGTTGTCGGTGGACGAGCGCGCCACGATGACGAACATGACCGCCGAGGTAGGCGGGTTCACCGGGTATGTCGCCCCCGACGAGCGGACGGTCGCGTATCTGATGGCGTATCGCGGCATGTCGCGGCGCGACGCGGCGGCGCTGTGCCGGGACCTCGCGAGCGATCCCGACGCCGAATACAGCGAGGTGATCGAGATCGACGCGGGCGCGATCCGGCCGATGATCGCCCTCCCGGGGGATCCCGGGAACGGGCGGCACATCGGCGAGGCCGAGCGGGTGCGCGTCGACATCGCGTATGCGGGCTCGTGCACGGCGGGCAAGAAGGAAGACATGGACATGTACGCGCGCGTGCTGCAGGAGGCGACGGAGCGCGGCGAGCGCGTCGCGCCGTGGGTGCGCTTCTTCATCCAATGCGGCTCGCAGGACGTGAAGCGCTACTGCGAGGAGCAGGGCTATCTCGACCTGTTCGGGAAAGTGGGGGCGACGTTCCTCGAGCCGTCGTGCGGCGCCTGCATCAACGCGGGGCCGGGAGTCTCCCGGACGCGGGACGAGGTGACGATCAGCGCCATCAACCGGAACTTCCCCGGCCGCTCCGGCCCGGGGCGGCTCTACCTGGCGAACCCCTACACCGTGGCCGCGTCGGCCATCGCCGGCTACATCACCGAGTGGCAGCCGGGGATGGCGCTGGCACCCGCGGAATAAAGAACCCCGCCTTCACGGGCGGGGCAACAGTCACGAGCGGGCGCGGGCTTAGCGGCCGCCNCTCGCCGTCGACAGCTCCCGCGGCGCGGGAGGCGGGCTGGCGTGCTTGGGACGCAGCGCGGCCCGCTGGTACACGCTGCGGGGATTCCACAGCACCCACGATGTGATGCCGAGGTCTTCCACGGCACGAATCTGTTCGCGGATCTCGAACGGCGTGTAGCGAGGCAGGCGCCGGCCCAGCGTGAACGCCTGCAGGAACGGCCGGATCTCGGCGGAGCCGGGGAGCGGGCGCGAGCGCTGGAGCGCGTCGTTCAACGCGCTCCGCACCACGCGGTACGGCTGGCCGTTGGGCCACGCGAAGCCGAAGGCGCCACGGTAGTAGTGGCTGGGATAGACCATCGGGAGCACGACGTCGGCGACGCTGGCGAAGTCCTCCCACACCTGGCCGATCCCCAGATCGCCGGTGGCCGACGCCGTGAGGCCGAAGATGTCGAACGTGACGGGGACGGCGAGCGGCTTCAGCCGGTCCCGCAGCAGCCCGATGTGGCGCCGCACGGCCTCGCGCTGCGTCTCGCCCGAGCGATGGGCCGGGAAGATCGCGGTGGCCATTCGCTCGCGCGGCTCGTCGGGGAAGCGGACGTAGTCGAACTGCACTTCGGCGAAGCCCATCCGGGCCGCCTCTTGCGCGAGCTGCGCCGCGTAGATCCACACCGAGTCGTTGTAGGCGTCGACCCACGCGATGTTGATCCGGTCGCGCCACACCCCGCCCGTGTCACGGTCCTTCACGGACCATCGGGGCTTGCGCTCGGCGAGCAGCGGGTCCTTCGCCACGACGATGCGCGCGATGGGGTAGATGCCGTGCGCGTGGAGGCTGTCGAGCCGGGCGCGCGCGTCCTTGGCGCGCACGCACTGGTTGGCGCCGATCTGCTGAGCCGTGGGCACGGCCGACGGGTACAGCAGGCACCCGGTGTCGTCCTTCACGTCGACGACGAAGGCGTTGATCTCGGTTTCGTCGGCGAGCCGCACCAGCTGCCACAGCTTCGGGGAGCCGAACGCCCACGCGTTGACGTACAGGCCTTTGATCGATCCGGTGGCCGGGAGCAACACCGATTCCTGCTGGACGTAGCGGATCTCGACCGGGCGGAGCAGCACCTTCAGCTGGTCGGCCGGCGTGATGGCCGGGGCGCCGCGCAGGTCGACGACGGTAGAATCGGCGGCCGGGCTGTCGACGGCACCTTGCGCAAAAAGGCCGCGACTCGTGACGAGCGCGGCCAGCAAGAGGGCGCCTGCCTGCCGGACCACATTCATAGGGGGCTACACGATAGGAAACGACCCGAAATCGGACAAGCGCGCAGGTCACGCTACTTGCTGGTCAGCTGCAAGCTGTTGAATAGCAAGGGGTAAGTGACGATGCTCTGGCCGCGGTATTGGGGCCGGAACCCGAAGAGCACGACCTGCCCGGCGCCCAGTTTGACCCGCACCAGCGCCGCCCGGCCGGCCACCCGTTCAGGATGCAACACCCACCCCGAGAGCAGTACCCGCTCGGGGTCGGCCGGATAGCGACCGACGACGCGCACCGCACTCGAGTCGAGCACCTCGAAGGCCGGGCCGCCTTCGTACCAGGCCACGCTCTGCGCCGCCAGATCGCGCGCGATGGGATCGCTCGGATCGAGCTCGAGCCGGAAGATCGAGCCCGGAGCGTAGAATTCGTCGTCCGCCACGCCCTCCAGCACGTTGCGCACCGGCAGCAGCAGCTGCTCGACCGCGAAGCGGCTCGCGTCGTTCAGGGCCACGAGCGTGCCCCCGTCGCTCACGAACTGCCGCAGCGCCTTCACGCCGTCCTGGCCCAGGCCGCCCGCGTACGGCGCGGGGTACTGGCGCGGCAGTCCGTCCAGCAGGTCATGCGGGTCCTGGTCGGGCAGCACGATCACGTCGAACCGGTCCCGCAGCTTGCCGGCGCGCACGACGGAATCGACGACCGACGCGTACGGCACCTTCCACGTGTCGAACACCCAGCGGGTCCAACCTTCGTCGATCGCGCCCTTGTCGGTCGAGTTGACGTACGAGCGGTACAGACCCACGCGCGGTGCGTCGGGAGAGGGACCCGTGAAGCCGGGATAGCCCGGGACGGCGGCGGGGGGCTCGACCGGCGCAGACAGCCCGATGCGCAGCGAGTCGCGCGCGGACAGGGCGGTGACGCCCATGAGCAGCGGCAACGTGTTGGCGGTCACGTCGTACGGCGGAAGCGGCGGCCCGCCCGCGTAGAGTCGGAGATCGGGATAGTGCTGCGGCTCGAGCAGCGTCTTCGCGAACGCGGCGTAGGGCTGGCGCAGCGTGACCACGTAGCTCCCNGCGGGGAAGCGCTGGCTGCCGATCGTCACGGGGTGCAGCGCCGTGCGGATCTCCACCTGACCGCGATGCAGGATCCCGAGCAGCGTCGCGAGCCCGACCGTGTCCTGGNGCTGACGAGGAATGACGTACGCGTACGGCCAGCCCTTCCAGCCGCGCACCGCCCGCACTCCCACCGCGAGGAAGTTCGCGAGCCAGCGGTCGCGGTAGCGGGCCGCGTTCTGGAGCAGGGCGTACGCCGCATCGGTCTGGTAGGTCACGATGTCGCGCAGCGTCCAGCGGCCGCCCGGCCACGGGTTCGTGAAGTTCCAGGAGCGCTCGCGCGGGTTGAAGCCGCGCGCCCGGACGGCCAACTGGTCGAACGGGACGTCGATCGGGGAGGCGAGGTTGGCGTCGGCGGCCTCCGACAGGATGCGCACGCCGCCGTGGTAGTGCTGGTACGCGCGCGCCGGCGTCCACGCGTCGTAGATCGCGTTGATCGAGATCCCGGTCTTGCCCTGGCCCGCGAGCTCCCAGGCGATCGCGGTCCCGAGCGCGTTCGCGCCGTCCACGAGCAGCGGGTCCACGTTGGGCTCGATCGGATCGAGGTACGGCGGCAGGAAGAGCCGCGAGCCGTCGGTGTCCTGCTGGTGGATGTCGTTGGCGATCTGGGGATGCCACAGGTTGTAGATCGAGTCCACCACCAGCTGGGTCTCCACCTGGGTGAACGCGTACCAGTCGCGGTTGTCGTCGTGCCCCGTGTAGTGGTGATACAGCTCGGGCGGATCCGTGCCCTCCGCCGCCGTGCCCAGGGTGTGGTTGTACCACCGGGTCACGATGGTGACGCCGTCGGGGTTGAGCGACGGCACCAGCCACAACACGACGTTATCGAGGATCTCGCGCGTCGCGGCGCTCGTGTCGCTCGCGAGCCGGTAGGCGAGGGCGGCCGGCGTGAGATGCCCGCCGACCTCGTTCGAATGGATCCCCGACGTGACGAGGACGATGGTCTTGCCGTCGCGCACCGCCTCCTGAGCTTCCCGGCTGGTCTTGAGGGTGCGGGGGTCGGCGAGCTTGGCGTTGAGCTGCTGCAGCCGGTCGAGGCGCCTCAGGTTCTGGGGGCTCGAGATCACGAGCGCCACGAACGGCGCACCGAGCGTCGTCTTCCCCAGCTCCCGGTAGCGCATCCGATTG
>JGI25384J37096_10000739_pt1 | contig 10042 bp, 7 predicted proteins | sample GraSoi013_1_40cm_4_FD_37096 | JGI IMG/M metagenome (IMG submission 37096)
CCCGGGGCCCTCGGGGACGCTGCCGCCCAGCACGAGCTTCGCTCCGCGCCGCACCGACTCCTCGACCTGCCGCTGCAGGTTCGCGCGCAGATCGGCGCGCGCCTGCGGGCCCACGTCCGTGCCCGCTGCGAGCGGATCGCCCAGCCGGCGCGCCGCCACCGCGGCCACGAACCGCTCGAGAAACCGCTCGAAGACGGGCTCCACCACGATGAACCGCTTCGCGGCGATGCAGCTCTGGCCGCTGTTCAAGAGCCGCGCCTCGGCCGCCGCGGGCGCGGCCCGCTCGAGGTTCGCGTCCGCGAGCACGATGAAGGGATCGCTCCCACCGAGCTCGAGCACCGTCTTCTTGAGGTGCCGGCCTGCCTGCTGGGCGACCTGGCTGCCGGCGCGGTCCGAGCCGGTGAGCGTGACGGCGCGGATCCGGGGATCGGCGATGACCGGGGCGACCGCTTCGTTCGGGAGCAGCACGGCCCGGAACAACCCGTCCGGGAACCCCGCCTCGCGGAACAGCTGCTCGATCTCGAGTGCGCAGCGCGACACCGTGGGCGCGTGCTTCAGGATGCCCGCGTTGCCGGCTACGAGCGCCGGCGCGGCGAAGCGAACGACCTGCCAGAAGGGGAAGTTCCACGGCATGATCGCGAGCACCGGGCCCAGCGCGTCGAAGCGGACGTAGCTGCGCGCTGCGTCGGTTGGCCGGGACACGGGAGACAAGAATTGCTCCGCGTGCTCGGCGTAGTAGTCGCAGGCCCAGGCGCACTTCTCGGCTTCCGCTTCCCCCTGCGCCAGCGGCTTCCCCATCTCGAGCGCCATGGTGCGCGCGTAGCGCCGCTTCCGCTCCCGGAGCAGCCGGGCGGCTTCACCGAGCGCGCTGGTGCGCGCGGCCACGGGGCAGCGGCTCCAGTCGGAGAACGCGGCCACGGCGCGGGTCAGGATGCGGTCGAGCTCCGCGCCCGAGGTTTCGGGGAAGGTCTCGAGCAGCTCGCCCGTCGCCGGGTTGATCGATGCGATCGTCATGCCGTCACCGTACACGTTGGATGGCCCTTGCCGCAAGGCGGGGCCGCGGCGACTATTGACCCATCGCTCCCCATCCCGTCCTCATCGCCGCGGAGCTGCAGCGCTTCCTCGAGCCCGCCCAGCTCGAGGGTCTCGACGTCACCTGGTTCGCCGCCGACCAGCCCACCCCGAAAGGCGACTACGTCGCGATCGTGCCGCTGCTGACGCGCTGGGTGGGCGGCACGGAGTTCAAGGGTCTCCCCAAGCTCAAGATCGTCGCCAACTGCGCCGCGGGCCACGACAACGTGGACGTCGTGGCCGCCGAGCTACGCGGCATCAAGGTCACGAACACTCCGGACGCCCTCGTCGATGCCACGGCCGACCTCGCGTGGGCCCTCATCCTCGCCTGCGCCCGGCGCGTCGTGGAGGGCACGGAGCTCGTGCGGAGCGGCAAGTGGTCCGGCTGGCACCCGGAGCTGCTGCTCGGGACCGAGCTGCGAGGGCGGACGCTCGGTCTGCTCGGGGCGGGCAGGATCGGGCAGGCGGTGGGGCGCCGGGCCGTGCCGTTCGGGATGCGGATTGTCTATACGGCGCGCAACCCGCGCCCGGAATTCGAGCGGGAGACGGGTGCCGCACGGGTCGAGCTGCCGCGACTCCTCAAGGAGAGCGACGTGCTCTCGCTGCATGTCCCTGCGGTGCCCGAGACCGAGGGCATCATCAACAGCGACACCCTGGGGCAGATGAAGCCGACAGCCATTCTCGTCAACACGGCGCGGGGCGATCTGATCCGCGAGGAGGCGCTCGCTCTCGCCCTGGAGCAAGGGAGGCTCGGCGCGGCGGGCCTCGACGTGTACGCCGACGAGCCGCACGTCCACCCGCGCCTCATCGCCGCCCCGCGCATNGTGCTGGTGCCGCATATCGGGAGTGCGACGCCCGAGACCCGCCGGGAGATGGCCCGGATCGCGGTGGCGAACGTCCACGCGGTGCTCAGTCGCCGGCCGCCCTTGAACCCGGTGTTCGGGTGAAGCGGGGCCGCGGTACAGGTGACCGATAGTCGCACGCCGTCCGAGCACGTATTATGTCACCCACGTGATCTCCAGATGCTAGGCAAGGCACGCCAATGACGGGCGAGCAGGGCACTTTGTGCACGCGCTGCGGGGCGAGCGTCGCGGCGGGGGCGTACTTCTGCGCGCGGTGCGGCACGAGCATTCCGATCGGGTCGGGAGACGCGGGGGCGACCGTTGCGAGCGCGTCCCATGCCCTGCTCGATGCCCTGCGCCAGGCCACCTTGGGCGCATACGAGGTCCTCGCCGAGGTTGGTCACGGCGGGATGGCGACAGTGTACCTGGCTCACGACCTCGCCCTCGACCGCAAGGTGGCGATCAAGGTGCTGGAGCCCGCCCTGCTCCTCATGGGGGAGGGAATGGCCGAGCGGTTCAAGCGCGAGGCGCGCACCGCCGCCGCGCTGAGNCACCCGCACATCATTCCCATCTACGCCGTCAAGGAAGGCGAGCACGTCCTGTATTTCGTCATGAAGTACGTGCAGGGACGCCCGCTCGATTCGGTCATTCGAGACGTCGGTCCGCTTCCCATCCCCATGGTGCAGGCGATTGTCGCCCAGGTGGGCGACGCGCTCGGCTACGCCCATCGCCATGGCGTCATCCACCGTGACGTCAAGTCCGCCAACATCATGTTGGACGAGGAAGGCTGGGCCGTGGTCACGGATTTCGGGATCGCGAAGGTCCTCCAGGCCGAGGGTCTCACCATGACCGGCGTCACGGTGGGGACCCCCACGTACATGAGTCCCGAACAAATCGGGACCCACGAGGTCACGGGGGCTTCGGACCAATACTCGCTCGGCGTCGTGGCGTACGAGATGCTAACGGCCAAGCTGCCGTTCCACGGCGAGTCGATCATGTCCGTGATGTACGCGCATTTCAACGAGCCAGCGCGCCCGGTCACGGAGCTCCGCCCCGACTGCCCGCCCAACCTCGCCGCGGCCGTCATGCGGATGTTGGAGAAGGATCCGGCCCGGCGCTGGCCCAGCATGGACGACCTTGTGGCCGTGTGCGGCCGGCCGTCGTTGCGGCAAGACGATCCCATCCGGAGCGAAATGGTCACGCTCGCACGGGCCGGTGCAGGTGCGCGCGTGTTGGCCCAGATCAAGACGCCGACGAGCCCGATCGCGCTGGCGAGGTCTCAGCCGCACGCCACCGTGGCTGCGGCCCCGCGCGCCCGCAGGGGCCTGCGGCTGTGGTGGGGCCTCGGAGTGATAGGGATCGCGGCTGCGCTGTGGTGGGTGGCGCCCTGGCGGTCGTCGCGTGTGCCCGCCGTGCCGGGGCCCGCGACCAGGCCGGACACCCTCCGTGCCCCGGAGTCAACCGCGACCGTCGCACAAGCGAAGCGGCCGCCCACCCCCCGGGCGACCGCACCACGCGAGTCGCCGCGCGCGCTGCCGTCGGCCACCACCGCCGCCCGGCAAGAGGACAGCGTGATGCAGTCGCTCCGCGCGACGGCGCTCGCTGCCATGCGCCGCGCGCTCGACGCGGGTGCCACGCCGGCCGAGTTGGCGAAAGGTGATACGGCATTCAAGGGAGCGGAGTCGCTCGCTACCCAGGGGCGCGTCTCCGACGCGATGATGCAGCTCACCACCGCGGCGTCGTTCTGGGCGGATGCCGAACGCCTGTCGCGGTCGCGTGCGGTGCGCGATACGCCGCGGCAGCGCGCCGCGGAGCCGCCGGCGGCGCCGGCGCCCGCGCCGCTTCCGGTCGACCCACGGCCGCAGATCGAGCAGGCGATCGCCGACTACGCGCGGGCGCTGGAATCGCGCGACCTGAGCGAGGTGCGACGCGCCTATCCCGGTCTCACGCCGGCCCAGCAGCAGGGCTGGAAGGACCTGTTCCAGTCGGCGCGCAGGCTCAAGGCCAGCCTGACGGTGACGGCGGTGAAGGTCGTCGGCGGGACGGCCGAAGCGATCGTCACCGGCGTCTACGACTACGACAACGTCCGCACGGGTCGAACCGAGCGGCTGCCGGTGACGTTCCGCGCGATCCTCATCGCGGAGACTGCGGGGTGGCGTCTCGCGACCGTCCGGTGATCGGCTTCAGAAGTTGTACTCGAGCCCCGCGGTCCACACCACGTTGGGCCGCAGGCCCCCACGGTTGAGCGGCCACAGCGTGTTGGCGACGAGCATGATCCCCGAGCCGGTGGCGAACTTGAATCCGAACGACGCGTTGGTCTGATCGTCGCGCTCTCTCGGAATGTTGGTGGGATCTACGGTGCGCCGGAACGGTAGGTCGTAGGTCACGATGCCGGGCAGCCGGAGCTTGCTCGCACCGACCTGCAGCTCCGAGACCAGGTCGACCGCCATCGTCGCCCACGGCGCCATCACGTGATCGAACCCCACCGTGGCGAGCAAGGCGTCGTTCTGCAGGTCGCCGCTCCGGAGTAGGAATCCGACGTTGACGTGCGGCGAGAATGCCCCGAATCGGCTCGACAGGATGCCGAGGCCGCGGACGGCCAGGTGGCCCGAGCCGAGGAGATCGTCTTCACTTCCGGTGGGAAAGCGCACGTCGCCCAGCAGCGCGAACGTCGTCCGTTCCGACTGCGTGATGCTGACTTTCACGCGCGCGGCNACATCCCCGATGCCCGTCGCGGATCCTTCNACGAAGCGGGAGGTNGTGAGCACCGGGTTGTCGGGCGTGCCGCCGAAGAAGTGCTGNGCGGTCGTNCCCCCGAACGGAATGATCTGCGCGTCGCTCGTGCCGCGGAGCGAGCTGGACACGATCGGGAGCACCACGCCGATGTCCACGCGATCGAGCAGCCCNAAGCTCACGAAGAACGAGGTGACGGTCATGTCGATGTCGAGCGCCAGGCGCAGCGCGATCACGTCGTTCTCGTGGGTGGGGACGCCGTAGGGGTCGCAGCTCGCGCCGACGAGGGCGTCGCAGTCCGGGCCCGTGACGTTCTCGTGGGTGAAGGTCATCTGGATGTCGTTCAGGCTCACGCCCCGCAACGATTCGAAGTGCTGGCGGCTCACGTTCGCGCCGACGAAGACGCGGCCGCGGCCCAGTGTCTGGGCGCGCTCGGCGAACACCGGCCCGGGCGAGACCGAGGTCCTGACCGGCGCGCCGCCCTCGAAGTGGAACGTGGACCCGCCGCTCGTCGCGCTCACCGGTATGTTCGCGACGTTCTGGCTGATCGCCGTGCCGATGAACGAAATGAGCGTCCCGTTATCGGATACGGCGGAGGGGACGAAGTGGTCGGCGTGCAGCGCGGTGGCCGCGTCGGAGCCGGCCGTGCCGCTGAGGAAGAGCGGGTCCTGGCCCGCCCCAAAGATGAAGAGGTCGGAGATCTTGTCGCGGAGCCCCTGCGCCTCGAGCGCAGTGGCCACGAGCGTCAGTCCGACGAGACTGCACAGGCAGCGCCGCATAAGCCTCCGAGCCCGGATGATGGAGAACTGGGGCTCGAAAAGACGCTGTGCGGCCGCGCGCGTCAACTGCCGTTGATCGTGGTGTTCCGTGGCGCGGCTGGCTCAGAGCGTCCTACACGCCACTCAACCCGGACGGGACGCCGATCCTGCGGGACGCATGGCGCCACCTCTTGAAGGCTCGGGAAGGCGATGAGCACGTCGGTTCGGAGGGTGAGTCACCGACCCTTGAGTAGGAGCGCCTGGAACCGCGGCTCGCGCCGCAGCGGATCGAGGGGCGGGTCGAGCCTCAGGTGCAACTGGAAGTGCAGGTCGCGCGCCGGCCGATAGCGCTCGAGCCANGTCAGCGCCCGGGNGACTTCGCCGAGTACCGCGTACCCAGCCGCGATGTTGACCGCACTATGGTTGTCGNGCGCCGCAGGGTCCGTGCGAGCCTCGGCNTCNNCCAGCAGCCTGCGCGCCGCGACGGTGTCTCCGGCGGCGACTGCCAGGGAGACGAATCCCGAAAGCCCGTTGCTCCCAGGGCCCGTCGGCAAGCGACGGGCGGCGGCCAACTGCGATTCCGCCTCGTCGCGGCGTCCGCGTGAGAGCGCAACCTGCCCGGCGACGACCCGCCCGAGCCCGTACAATGGGTCCGTCGTCACCGCGCTGTCCGCCCACACGGCCGCGCTGTCGTAGACGCGCCACCACCAGTAGTGGATGGCAAGGAACGCCCTGGCCCGGACGTATCCCGGATCCAAGGCGACCGCCCGGTGCCACGCCGCTCCCGCACCGTCCCGACTGCCGGCTTCCTCGAGCGCCATTGCCAACTGGTCCCAGGCCTCAGCGTTGACCGAATCGAGGGCGAGCGCCCGACGGATGGTGCGCAACGGAGCCGCACGGCTGGTGGGATCCACGTCCTCCGAGACCGCCGCTCGGGTCAGCCATGCTTCGACGTTGGTGCTATCGAGCTGGAGCGCGCGGTCGCTCGCGATGATCTCAAACGTGAGCAGACTCTGCGGCGGGACGCCGCGGACCGGGAACCCCCACCGGTTCGCGTTGTGCAACACCGCCGCGAGTCCGGCCCACCCGGGCGCGAACGTCGAGTCCTTGCGTATCGACTCGGAGAAGAGGGCCACCGCTCGGCCCAGGCTGGCTGCGGTTCGCCGCGAGGCTTCGTAGCGGCCCCGCAGGAACAGGTCGTAGGCGACGGGATCGGGGGCCAGTGTGGGGCGCTCGGTGGGAGCTCCGGCTCGGGCCCCCAGCGCGCGGAGAACCTCGCTCGTCAGCGTCCGAGGGACCGTAATCGCCCCGCGGCTGCGGAGAGCAAGGCGGGTCGCCCACACGATCTCACCAGAGCCGTTGCGCTCGAGTTGGGCCGTGACGTCGAGCGTGTCCTTTGCGTGCCTCACGCTCCCGGTGAGGATGTAATCCAGGCCTGGGCGGGCCTGGCGAACGCGAAACACACGCAGGACATGGGCGGCGCTGAGCGAGCGGCTGAGGTCTTCGGTCAGTGCCGACCCGAGGTACGCGTCGAGCGTGTCCTCCGAACGGTCTTCGAACGGGACGATCCCCACGGAGACCTGGCTCAAGCGTGCGCTGGCTTGCTGGTGTCGGATCGCCATGACGGCGGCCAGGAGCGCCAGGCCGATGGTCCCGACGACCCAACGCTTGCCCGGCAGCGTGAATCGACGGGCCGCCGGCTCGATGGACGCGGCCGAGGGCCGCTGTGCGGCTGCCGGAGGCGCCGTGAAGGACGGCGGAGCCGGCCTCAACACAGGCGGTGACGCTGCCTCACGCGAGCGCACGAGAGTGATCAACGCTTTGGTCTCGGCCGCTGGCTCGACCTGGTACTCGACGGCGACGCGCCTCGCGAACTCTTCGTACACCTTCACGGCGCCCACTCGGTCGCCTAGATCGTCCAGGAGCGCGACCAAGCGGCGGAGCGTCTCTTCATCGTCGGGGACGAGCGCCGCCGCGCGACGCGCCCACTGTGCGGTGCCCGCGAAATCGCCTTCCGCCTTGCTCTGCTGCGCGAGGTCCACGCGGCTTGGCACGCTCGGTTCCGCAACCGCGCTCGCTCAACCTCCAACCAGCGCTCGAATTCGGGCGAATCCGAGAGGAAGAAGCCTTCGAGCAGACCGCCCCGGTAGAGTTCGAGCGCGCGGCTCCAGTCGCTCGCCTCGAGGGCCTGGTGGAAGGCGCGAACATCACACCACAGGCGTTGCTCGTGGACGCCGACTTCCTCATCGCCTCGGCTCGTGAGCACATCGGCGCCGAGGCCCTGTCGCAAACCGTGGAGCGCTTGGCGCAGCGCGGCGCGCGCGTGTTCCTGGTCGAGCTCCGGCCAGAAGAGTCCTAGCAGGGTATCCCGGCGGTGCAGACGGTACGGAGTGGCCGTGGCGAGGAAGGCCAGGAGGGCGACCCGCTTCGGCTGAGTGAGGATCGAGTCGAGCTCCCGCCCGTCGCTCCTCCGCAGGTCGAGTCCACCAAACAGCCGAAGCTCGATCACATGGCACCTTGATGACGCTGCCATCACGGACCCATCACGGTCCGCTGACGGGTGGGTCGCATCGTGCGGTCGGCCCTAACGTACCCGCGACGTCTTCGCGCGGCAATCAGGCCGGCTCGGGACGAGTTCGCGGATCAGGGCCCTGTGAAAGGGAGGAGCGTCATGAAACCGCTTCGCAGCATCCTGCAGTTGTCGCTCGCTATCGCGCTGGTTCAGGCGTGCAACCGAGATGGCGGGCCCGTCAGTCCGAGCGCCTCGCGCGCGCGGGCTGACGCAATTGTCGATGCAGCGCCGTCGGCCGGGACGTGGACGGCGGTGGCGTCGATGCCGACGGCGCGTTTCGGCCTCGCGGCGGCGACCGGAAAGCATGGCATCATCTACGCCCTCGGCGGCTCCATGGGTCTCGCGGGACCCATCGTCCCCACGGTGGAAGCATACGACCAGAAGAGCGGCAGCTGGTCTGCGGCGGCCCCGATGCCGACGCCGCGCCGTTACCTGATGGCGGCGACCGACCGACGGGGACGTGTCTACGCAATTGGCGGGGCGCTCGCAGGTGTGTTCCGGAGCATCGTCGAGCGCTACGATCCGGCAACCGGCACGTGGAGCGCCGTGTCACCGCTGCCCGTGGCCCTCTGTTGCGGAGCGGCGACGACGGGCCTCGACGGCAGGATCTACGTCATCGGAGGATTCGCCAACGGCAACGTGCAGCTCAGCAATGTGGAGGCATATGATCCGGAGACCGATACCTGGAGCACGCTGGCCCCGTTGCCTGCGCCTCGAGCGGGAAAGCTGGCAGCCATCACGGCGCCCGACGGCCGGATCTACGCGATGGGCGGTATCAACGGCGTCACCACCGTCGCCACGATGGACGCGTACGATCCGTGCGCCGATACATGGACGCCGGTTGCGAGCATGCCGGCACCTCGCCGCTTTCTTGACGCGGTTCTCGGTCGAGGCGGCATTATCTATGCTCTGGGCGGCACGGTCGGGTCAGTTGGGTTTCCCGGTACCCAGGAGCTGGCGACGGTGGAGGCGTACGATCCCTCCGCGGACACCTGGGCAGCAGTAGCGCCGCTGTCCACGCCGCGCGGGGCGGTCGCCGCGGCGGTTGGGCGCGCCGGAACCATCTTCGCGATCGGCGGCTTCGATGGCACCAGCGTACTCGGCTCGGTCGAGGCATTCACGCCCGGCCCGCAAGACATAGCGGGAAACGAACCGGGACAAGACCAAGGTGACGACGGCGATGCGGTCGCCCCACGGTGCGAAGGCGGCGCGCTGATCAGCGCTGGGCGATAGTCGTCAGAACCGCCGCGAGTAGCCCACGAAAATCAGCATCCGCGCGAGATCACCAGCGGCGCGTGTGGGGCTGGGAAGCCCGTTGGGCCGCACGGTAGCACTGTCGGCCAAGCTCCCGCTCACTCTGATGGGAGTACTGAAGGTGAACGTGCTCTTGCCACGGGTGAGTGCCACGCCCGGATCCAGGAAGACGACATGCCCGGGCCGTCGGAAGCCCTCGTCGCCGCCGCCGATGAGATCGTGGTACGGGATTCCGTCGATGCGTCCGCCGAGGCTGACCGACAAGCCTTGTTGCGGCAACAGCCCGTACATCAACCCCACGCGGCCGGAGTACACGTCTGGCACCGACCAGTACACCGTGGACGGGGGCGGTCGCAAGACGTCGCTCAGCGCGCGGGCTGATGAGGTAGGCCCCTGCAACGTACGCGAAGGCTCTGGCGAACATCCTCCGGAACGCCTGCACCTGCAGGATGACACCCCAACCACCGTCGCCGGGCTGGATCGATTGGTCCACGGGGTACTGTATAGAGCTGTGGTCGGCCCGGAAGAAGGTGTCGGTGTACTTGTTGCTTCCCGTGGGGGCCTTCACGCCCACGCCGAGCGCGACATTGCCTGTAGCGTGCGTCTGGGGATTCAATAACCACGCGCTGCCCACCAGACTGATGTCACCGAGCCCAAAGGCGTGGGCGGCGTGGCGAACAGTGTCCGGCCCGCACGGCGGACTGCGTTCCGTCCAAGACGGGCACCGTCAAGCTCAGGCTGAATCGATCGGTCGCGGCGTACGTCACGGTGACGTCCGCCGAATGGATGTGGTAGATGATCGGCTGGCCGAA
>JGI25384J37096_10000746_pt1 | contig 9995 bp, 7 predicted proteins | sample GraSoi013_1_40cm_4_FD_37096 | JGI IMG/M metagenome (IMG submission 37096)
GGGATGCAGGATCTGCTCGGTGGACACGGGCATCGCCGCCCCGTACGGCTGCCGGCCGGGATGGGTCGTGTCGAACCAGCGAACGAAGTCGGCGCCCGCCAGGTACGGGAAGATCAGCGTCTCGCGCAGCCAGCGGGGCGCGTGCGCAAAGGCGGGCATGCGCCGCTGCTGGGCCATCGTGGCCAGACGCGCCTCCCAGAAGCTGGGGAGCTGCTCGAGGCGCTGCTCGGGCATCATCACGAGCGTCTGTACCAGCGTGGCCTGGCCTTCGAGTACGGCCTGCGCGGCGCCCCGGCGGTCATTCGCGTGCTTCAGCTCGAGCAGCGAATCGAGGTTGACGTATTGGCCCTGCAGAGCGTGCACGAGCTCGTGCGTGACGCTGGTTCGCACNATGAACGAGTCGATGTCCGTCGGCACATAGAGGGTGTTCGAGTCGGGATCGAAGTAGCCGCCGATCTGCTCGGTGAGGACGTCCGCAAACGATTCACGCAGGTCGAGCGAATCGGGCACGAAGCCGAAGAGGCGCAGCGTCGCCTGCAGCCCGGCGAGCTCCGCGGGCGGGAGATCCTCGTTGAACTTGTGGACGATGTAGTCGCGCACNTGATTCCGGCTGCGGGGCGCGACCGCGGGATCGCGTTTGAACTTGAGCCCGGTCACCTGCTCGAGCGCGGGCATCCGTTGGTGCACCAGCTCGCGCAACGCGCTCTGGCGCTGCACCGCCTCCGCCCGATCGCGACACCCCAGGACGACGCCGGCGGCGGCGAGCGCTGCCCCGGCGCCGCGCAGCCGCTTCATTCTTGCCACTCGATGCTCTTCCCGACCGACGCCCCGACCGCGCGGGCGATATCCTGGCCGCGTACGACGATCCCCTGGTGCTCCAGCTCTTCGCGGAGCAGCTGGTCGAGTTCGGCGCGCCGGTCGGCCAGGGTCGGGGAAGGACGGGGCATGACGGGGGAAGACGGGGCAGGTTGCACACGGACGCCCCCTTCCCCGTCTTTCCCCGTCTTTCCCCGTCCTTCTCCGCCGAGCATCTTCTCGATCTCCACCCCGATCCGCTCCAGCATCGGAAATATCTCCGCCACCAGGTCTTCGGCCGGCTCCGTTGCCGGGGTTTCGTGGGTCAGCCCCCGTCGGATCATCGCGTCCACCTTGCGCCGCTCGCGGATGAGGTGGTCGAGCGCGGGCGACACCTGCGCCGCGGCCTGGGCGTGGGCGCACGCTTCGTCCAGCACGTCGATCGCCTTGTCCGGGCGGGCGCGCTCGGGGACGAAGCGGTCGGTGAGCACGATCGCAGCCTTGAGGGCGTCGTCGGTGATCGCAACGGCGTGGTGCCGTTCGAGGCGCGGCCGCCGCGCCACCAGCACCTCCCACGTCTGGATGGCGTCCAGCTCCTCGACGACGACCGGCTGGAACCGCCGTTCGAGCGCCGGGTCGCCCCGGATCCATTTGTCGTACTCACCGCCGGTCGTCGCGCCGATAATGCGGATGTCGCCNCGCACCAGCGCGGGCTTCAGCATGTTGGCCGCGTCCATCGCGGCCCCGAGGGCCGTGCCTTGGCCGATGAGGTTGTGCAACTCGTCCACGAACAGGATCAGGTCGGGGTCGGCCGAGAGCTCGCGCACCAGCTTGCGGATCCGCTCTTCGTACTGGCCGCGGAACGACGTCCCCGCGAGCAGCGCCACGTGATCCAGGGCGACGAGCCGCGCGTCCTTCAACGCGGGCGGGACGTCGCCGCCCGCGATGCGCTGCGCCAACCCCTCGACGATAGCGGTCTTTCCGACGCCTGCCTTGCCGATCAACGCCGGGTTGTTCTTGCTGTGCCGCAGCAGGATGTCCACCACGCGGGCAATCTCCGCGTCCCGGCAGCGGACCGGCTCCAAGTCGCCACGTCGCGCCTGCACGGTGAGGTCGACGCCGACGCGGTCGAGCACCGCCCCCGAGTCGAACAGCCCTTCGAACGGATCGCCCATCCGGTCACCCCGCCCGCAGGAACCGCAGGTACCAGTCGATGATGGCGTCGCGGAACACGAACACGACGGCCGCCCCCATGGCGAGGAATACCCCGAACGGGACGTGGCGCTTCTTGCCCCGGAGCAGGAGCGGGACGTACACCAGGCTGCCGAACACCGACGCCGCGAACACGGTCAGCAGCACGCCCTTCCAGCCGACGAACGCGCCCACCATCGCCATCATCTTGATATCACCGCCCCCCATCGCCTCTTCCCCGAAGACCCACCGCCCGGCGACGCCGACCGCGTACAGTAGCGCGAAGCCCGTCGCCGCCCCGAGCACTGCTTCCTTGAACCCCGGCACGCCCGCCGTGAGGGAGGCGCCCAGTCCGATGATCAGACCGGCCCAGTTGTATTCGTCGGGGATCAGGTAGTGGCGGGCGTCGGTCACGGCGATGCCGAGCAGGATCGTCCCCAGGAGCGCGGCGGCGAGGAAGTGAACGGTCGGTCCGTAGGCCACCATCGCCGCGATCCACACGACCCCGACGACCGCCTCGATGATCGGGTATTGCAGCGAGATGGGGTGTCCGCACCGGCGGCATCGGCCGCGCAGCAGCAGCCACGAGACCACGGGGATGTTGTCCCGCCACGCGATCGGCTGCCGGCAGCTCGGACAAGTGGAGGGGGGGTGGAAGAGGGAGCGCTGCTTCTTGTCTTCCTTCGCCAGGCGCAGGATGCAGACGTTCAGGAAGCTCCCGAAGCAGAGCCCGAGGAGAGCGGCTCCGACGAGCAGGATCGGATCAACGACCACGCGTCACCTCGAAGAGGAGAATGCCCGCCGCGACCGCGACGTTCAGCGACTCGGCGCCCTGGGCGAGGGGGATCGCCACACGCTTCGCGGACACCGCGTTGAGCTGCGGCCGGATGCCTGCGCCCTCGTTGCCGACGATCACCGCGATCGGCCCTTCTGACTTCCCCTGTCCGCCTTCCCCCCACGCCCGCGGCAGCGGCACGCCGTCGGCGGCGGCGGCCCACAAGGTCACGCCGTGTCGGCGCGCCCACGCGATGAAGCCGGTATCGTCGAGCGGCACGACCGGATGGCGGAAGGTCGCGCCCATCGCGGCGCGCAGCGCCTTGGGGTTGAGCGTGTCGGCGGTGCCGCGCAGGACGACGGTGCCCGCCGCGCCCAGGGCGTGCGCGGTGCGGATGAGCGTGCCCACGTTCCCCGGGTCCTGCACGCCGTCGATGACCAGCGCCGTGCTGCGCACTCCACCGAGCGCGATGTCGTCGGCCGCCCAGGTGCGAGGTTCGACCACCGCGACGATGCCCTGCGGCGCATCCGTGTCAGCGACCTCGGCGAGGGCGCGCGCCGAGCCCTCTTCCACGGGCACGGCGTGCCGCTCCAGCTCCACCACCAGCTCGCGGCCGCGCGTCGTGCGGGCCAGGTCCGGGGCGACCAGGGCGCCACGGAAGGTCAGGCCCGCCGCGAGCGCTTCCTCCACGAGGCGCACCCCCTCGATCAGGGCGAGCCCGCGACGGCCGCGCGCCTTGCGCCGTTGAAGATCGCGGATCGTCGACTGCAGATTACTGGCAATGGGTCTCCTCACGCGTTCGGGCCCGCCTCCGAGTCATCAATATGCGAAGAAGCGACGCCGGAGTCTGCCCCTCCGTCGCCGCGGACACGGGCGCCTGACGGGGCCCGTGTGAAGATCGCCCTCACCATCGCCGGTTCCGATTCGGGCGGCGGGGCCGGCGTCCANGCCGATCTGAAAACGTTCCACCAGTTCGGCGTGTTCGGCACGAGCGTGATCACCGCCGTCACCGCCCAGAACACCCTGGGCGTCCGGGCATGGCAGGCGCTTCCGGCCGCGCTCGTCACCCAACAGATCGACGCGCTGGCCGACGACCTTCCCCCGGCGGCCGTGAAAAGCGGCATGCTCGGCTCGGCAGAGCTGGTCGAAACCGTGGCGGCGGGGATCGCCGGCCGGCGGCTGCCGAATTACGTGCTCGATCCGGTCATGATTGCGACGTCGGGCGACCGGTTGCTGAATGCGGACGCCGAGCAGCTGATCGCGCGGCGTCTCGTGCCGCTCGCGCGGCTCGTCACGCCCAACCTGGCCGAAGCCGCGATTCTCGTGGGCACCGACGTGCGGAACCNAGCCGACATGGAGCGTGCCGGACGCGCGCTCGTGCAGCTCGGCGCCACAGCCGCCCTGATGAAGGGCGGCCATCTCGCGGGAGACGAGATCGTCGACGTGCTCGTGAGCGACGGCACGGTACGACGCTTCACCCGCGCGCGGCTCGACACGACCTCGACCCACGGCACCGGCTGCACCCTCTCGGCGGCGATCACCGCTGGGCTGGCCCACGGCCGGCCGCTCGAGCGCGCCGTCGAGGATGCGCTCGACTTCGTGCACCGCGCGATGGCCGCCGCCCCCGGGCTGGGCAAGGGACACGGACCGCTGAACCATTTCGTGCCCGCGCCGCCGCGGCCCCCGACGGATGGGTGGTAGGGGGATGGGGCACGCGATTGATGAAGCGCGCGCCAGANTGATGTCGTGAACGCCTGTCGTCGCTCCTAGGTTCGGTTCGTGGACCTTGAGCGAGCTTCCCGAGCTCCCCTTCGAGTCTCTCACGCACGACGGTCGATCAGACTGCAGGGATATGATTACTCGCGCCCGGGAACCTATTTCGTCACGCTCTGCACGCGAGATGACAAGCCCATGTTCGGACGATTGATCGCGAAGCGCGTCCGCCTCAGTGCTGCCCGGCAGGGCTGCCAGAAAGTGCTGGCTCGAGATCCCGAAACACTTCACCAATGTCACCTTGGACGCCTTCGTCATNATGCCTGATCACCTGCACGGGATCGTCACCATCACCGATAGCCTGGATCGGAACGGTGTATGGGCGCAGCATGCTGCGCCCCTACAACGCATAGGACGGTCAGCGCTGCTGGCGGGACCGCAGGGTCCTGCGCGGGGCTCGCTCGGAGCGATTGTGCGAGGTTCAAATCCGCCGCCACGCAGCGAATCAACGAAGTGCGACACACGCCAGGACGGTAGGTGTGGCAACGCAATTACTATGACCGCATCATCCGAGACGACCGGGAACTGCAGCGAGCGCGACGTTATGTGTTGCTAAATCCGAGTCGCTGGAAGGGCGCGGGCGAGCGTTGACGCCCCGCCCCTTCCTCACCGCCCGCTGGTCGAACCTCGTCCTCCTCACCTTCGCAGCTCCCGAGGACCTGGTGCGGGCGCAGCTCGCCCCCGGTATCGAACCCGACCGCTGGAACGGGAAGGCGCACGCCAGTCTGGTGGCGCTCGAGATGCACGACGTGCGGGTGCGCGGCTGGCGCATCCCCGGCTTCGCCGCCCACCCACAGGTGAACTTCCGGGTCTACGCNAGGCACGGAGCGCAACCCGCCGTGGTGTTCGTGCGCGAGCTCGTCCCCAGCCGCATCATCGCGGCGGTCGGGCGCCTCCGCTACGGGGAGCCGTTCCAGGCCGCCCGGATCTCAGCACGCGTCGTCGAGGGCACGGACAGCGTCTGCGCGGAATACCGCTTCGGGCTCGATGCACCGCGCCATCGCATCGTCGTCACGGGGTCGCGCGACCACGCCGTTCCGGCCGCGGCAACGTTCGAGTACTACCTCACACAGCGCACCTACGGCGTTCGCACCGCCCGGCACGGGCGGCCGCGAGCGTTCCGCGTGGAGCACGTACCCTGGGCCGTCCGGAGAGTCGAGAGCGTGGATTATGCCGTGGACTTCGCGGCGCTGTACGGGCCTGAGTGGGAAGTCTTGAACCACAGCAGACCCGTTTCCACTATCTTCGCGGTTGGATCAGACGTCTCGGTGTATCCGCCCAAGATGGACAGACGCTGAGGTAGACGCCCAGATGCCGAGACGCTGAGTGGATATTCGGATCCACTCAGCGTCTCGGCATCTCAGCGTCTACCTCGGCGTCCACACGTCTAGAGCGCCGTTATGGATTCCACCAGTACGTGACTTTCACCAGGAAGATGTTACTCGCCTTGGCGTGCAGCAGCCGATCCATCGACTGGCGGAACTGGAAGTCCCCGATGTTCTCGTCGTCCGAGCGGCTCTGCGTCCACACGAAGAAGATCGTCGAGCCCGGCAGGTACTCCCAGCGCAGCACGGCGTTCCCGCGCAGCGAGACGAAGTTGAAGTTTGGATCGCCGAACGTGAGCGAGTCGGTCGCGTTGCTCGTGATCGGGTGCACCACGTAGCTCCCGTCGGGTGCGCGCGTGATCGTGCCCGCATCCCGCCCGTACACGTTGAAGTCGAACGTGCGGGGACGTGCCACGTCCTTGAAGTCGCCGTACCGGCCTGCGGAGATCAGCGGCTGCGCGTACACCTGCAGCGACAGCGCCGGGCTGTAGGTCCAGTTCAAACGGATTCCGGCCGAGAGCTCGGTCTGGTGCAGCGTCCCGAAGACGTAGCGGTTCCCGAACGTCGCAGTCGCCGCCGGGTCCGCGAACGTCCCGACATACTGTACCGGCGTCACTTCGCGGAACAGATTCGGGCCGACGCTCAAGAGCACGTTGGACGCTGGCCGAAAATCGACACTGGGCGAGAGGTACCAGTTCCGGTCGCTCTCCGCCTGGTAGGTCCCGGACTGGAAGTTGATCACCCACGCCTTCCGACTGTCCGATTGCCAACCGAGGTCCACCTGGTAACCGGGGGGATTCAAGGTCAGCGGGCCGCCGCGGGTGCGCCGGTTGTTCACGGTCCAGGGGTTGTACGCCAGGTCCCAGTTGAACTGATGGTAGTTGAGCAGTTGCAGGGTGCCGAATTGGAAGACACCTGACCAGTTGATGTTGCCGTCCCAATCGTAGTTGCGGAAGACGGCTCCGCCCAGCTCCGCGTAGCGGAACACTTTGCCGGGCTTGGTCCAGTCGTGGCCGGCGCCCACGTGCATGTTGACCACTCCGGTGCGCCACAGGAAGCCGAGGTCGTGCACGTCGAACTGCGGGGCGATCACCCCGATCGCCGAGTTCGAGAACCAGTTGCCCTTCTGCTTGTTCAGGTAGACCCGGGCCGCCCAGCCGGTGAGCGACGTGGCGGTCGAGTCCACACGCACATGCCCGGCGTCCGGCTGCTGGAAGTAGTGCCGCGGGTTCTCCTGCACCGCGGTGATACGAGCGGCGCTCCCGTCGATGCGTGACGCGCCGACCCACCCGGTGACCACCCACCGCTTGTCGTGATCGAGGAACGTCCACCCGTCNGCGCCCCAGACCAACGAGCGCGAGTTGACGTCCGCGCGCAGCGTGGGATCCTGGAACCCGCGCGCCGCCACCGTGCTCATGACACCTAGCCCCTGGCGGCCGTCGGGGAATTCCTTCTGCACGCGGAACACTCCGTAATAGCTGAGCGGTTCGACTTCCTTCTTGAACAGCGTCCCGGCCGTGTCGAGCCGGGCCGTCTCCCGGCCCGTCACCGCCGAGAGCGCGCCGACATTCCAGCTCCCCGCCGCTTTCCCGGTCATCTTCAAGGCACCGAGGATGTGCGCCCCCACCGGCATGTCGCTGAAGTCGGCACTCGGCACGCTTCCCTGCGGGGCGCGGCCGATGCGGCGACTGTAGAAGAACCGGGGCTCGGCCCAGTTGAACCCCCAGTAGTTGCGCGCCCCGCCCCGGCCGAAGTTGAAGATCGACGCGCCCTCGATGAAGAACGGCCGCTTCTCCTGGAAAAACGTCTCGGCGTCGCTCAGGTTCACCACCGCCGGATCCACCTCGACCTGGCCGAAGTCGGGGTTCACCGTGGCGTTGAGGGTGAGGTTGGGCCCTAGCCCGATGCGGGCGTCGGCGCCGATGCCGGGCGTCAGCTTCGAGCCGTCGTTGAACGGATTGCCCGGGGTCCGGGACGAGAGCTCCGCTTTGCCGGTCGTGTAGGGCAACACCTCGAGCCGCGGCGGCGGGGTGACCTGCTCGATCCCCACCAGGTCCACGAATCGCGACACGAAGCCGCTGCCGTTCTTGGGCGTGTAGACGAGGTAATCCCGCTCGTTTTTGCGCGCGATGTCGCGCCGGAAGTTGATCCCCCACACGTACTGCGGCTTCTGGATGAAACGGAGCTGGGAGTACGGGATGCGCAGCTCCGCCGTCCAGCCGAGCGAATCGCGGGTGACCTTCCCCTCCCACACCCCGTCCCACGAGTTGTCGTCCCATTCATCGTTGTACAGCGTACCGTCGGAGAGCGTCCCCGCCGCGTTGATGGCAAAGTAGTAGCCGCTGCGGCGGTCGTGGTAGGGATCGATGTACACGGTGAAGGCGTCCGAGTTGGTCTGCGCGTCGCGCCGCCCCAGCCGGGCGACGATCGAGTCGGGATGCGCGTCGTACATACGGGCGCCGATGTAGAGCGCCGCATCGTCGTAGGCGACGTACACCACGGAGCTTTCCGTCGGGGCCGCTCCCTCATTGGGGTCTCGCTGCAGGAAGTCCGCTACGCGCTCGGCCCCCTCCCACATGGCGTCGCGCAGCACCCCGTCGATCACGATCGGCCGGACCAGTCGGATGGCGCGTACCTGCTGCGGGGCTACTGCGGGAGAATCGGTGGCGACCGCGGGTGTTGGCGCAAGGGCGGCGGCGAAGCCGGCCAGCCAAAGGACAGCCAGAAACATAGGCACCTCGAGACGGAGGTCGGTGCGAGATCCCCGGCGACGGCGTCCGAGGCAGGCTGATCGACGCCAACTATGACAGCTCGTGGTACGAAAGGGTTGCAACGAACGTGTCAGGAAACGGTAAACGGCCGGGGAAGGGGAAAGGGCTAAAGCTTCACGAGCACGCCTCTTATCAGGGTCGCGAGCTGGCCGGCGATCTGCTTCCCGGCGGCGAGCACCTCCTCGTGGGACAAGGTCGCGGCGGACAGCCCGGCCGCCACGTTCGTGATGCTCGAAAAACCGAGACAGCGGATCCCCCGCGCCCGGGCCACGATCACCTCCGGCACGGTCGACATCCCTACGGCGTCCGCGCCGAGACGCTGCAGCATCCGGATTTCCGCGGGGGTTTCGAACGACGGGCCGAGCAGCGCGGCGTACACCCCCTCCTCCAGCCCGATCCTCTCCCGGAGCGCCACGTCCCGGGCGACAGCGCGCAGCTCACGGGCATACGGCTCGCTCATGTCGGGGAAGCGCTCCTCCCCCTCGAGCACGGCGCCCACGAGCGGGGTTCGGAACATGAAGTTGATGTGGTCCGCGATCAGCATCAGCGTGGGCGGCCGGAAGGTGAGGCGGATCCCGCCCGCGGCGTTGGTGACGATCAGCGTGCGGACGCCGAGCCGCGCGAACACCCGCACCGGCAATGCCGCCACCTGCGGCGCATGGCCTTCATAGAGATGAAAACGGCCACTCTGAACGAGCACCCCCACGCCCTCGAGCGTCCCGGCGACGAGCTCTCCCTTGTGTCCCGGGGCGCCGGGCTGGGGGAAGCCAGGGATCTCGCCATAGGGAACCCGGACCGCGCTCTGGATCTGCTCTGCCACGTCCCCCAGCCCTGAGCCGAGCACGATCGCGACCCGGGGCTGGCGCGACCCGATCCGAGCCGCGACGGCTTCCGCGGCCGCCGCGACCATCCCTTTCCCCTGTGCCGTTTCCCCTCCCCCTCTCCCGCTCACAGCAGGATTCCCGCCAGGGTCGCCGACAGGAAGTTGGCGAGCGTCCCCGCGATCATGGCCCGGAAGCCGAGCCGCGCAAGATCGTGCTTGCGGTCGGGGACGAGCGCCCCGATCCCTCCGATCTGAATGCCGACGGAGCTGATGTTGGCAAAGCCGCACAGCGCAAACGTCGCGATCGTAAACGAGACGGGATCGAGCGCCGCCTTCATGGGCCCGAGCTGGGCGTAGGCGATGAACTCGTTGAGCACCATGCGGGTGCCCAGCAGGCTCCCGATGGTTCCGCTGTCGTGCCACGGCACCCCCATCACCCATGCGATGGGGCTGAAGACCCACCCGAGCACCGTCTGGATGTTCTCGGGGAACCACGCGACGTAGCGGTGCACCCAACCGAACGCGCCGTTAGCGAGGGCCAC
>JGI25384J37096_10000752_pt1 | contig 9965 bp, 10 predicted proteins | sample GraSoi013_1_40cm_4_FD_37096 | JGI IMG/M metagenome (IMG submission 37096)
CGAAATTATTGCAATTCCAATCTATTTCCACAGTCTGGGGCTGTTTTGAACCTGGAAGCGTGTCGTAAGAGGTGCCGGGAACGAGCAGGAGCCCCCAGGGAAAACGAACACGATCTGTCGGCTTAAAGACATGATTCGCTGATCTTCAAGGAGCGGTTTCAGGGTTACAAGAATGCCCAAAGAGGTCCGAGTTTTTCTAAACCTGTTCGTCGAATCCAAGGAACTCGAAAACGTGACTCAGAGCCTCGTCAAGCTTCCTGAGGTGACTGACGTCTACGAAGTGACAGGTGAATACGATGTTGTCTGCATGCTAAAGGTGGAAAGCATTCTGGCCTTCCGAAACGTTCTCAAGGATAAGGTTCTCAAGATCAACGGAGTCAGAAGCACAGTCTCGTCAGTAGTTCTCTACGAACATAAGCGAGAAGGAAAATCAGTCGCCGAATGATCCAATCTTCAAATCTAAATCCCAAGAACTCTCCGGAAAACAAAACATAAATAATCTGTCAGGACCGATGACCCTCAGGGACAGATCAGAATGGGTGAACTTCTTCCAGATTCACCTCAACCGATCTAAGCTTTTTTCGGATCCGCAACCCGGAGGGATATTCCTATGAGCACCAAGGATCTGGGAATTACTGTAAAGAAGGCTGACGATCTTTCCGAATGGTACACTCAGGTCGTTACCAAGGCTCAGCTGGCTGACTACTCCAGCGCTAAGGGATTCATGGTCCTGATGCCCTACGGGTTCTCTATCTGGGAGAGCATCAAAGAACACTTCGACCGGAAGATCAAAGAGATCGGACATCGGAACGCCTACTTTCCCCTACTCATACCCGAACGGTTACTGAAGAGAGAGGCTGAGCATTTCGAAGGCTTCACGCCTGAGGTCTTCTGGGTCACACACTCCGGCAACAATGAGCTTGGCGAGCGACTCGCGATCAGGCCCACTTCCGAGACCATAATCAATGAGTCGTACAGCAGGTGGGTGAAGAGCTGGCGGGACCTACCCGTCCTCATCAACGTCTGGAACTCGGTATTACGTGCGGAGATCACTTCGACCAAGCCCTTCATCCGTACAACAGAGTTCCTTTGGCAAGAAGGCCACACCGTGCATGGAACTGAGGAGGAAGCCGAAAGCGAGGTCATGACAATCCTCGAGATTTACAGAAGACTCGTCGAAGACCAAGTCGCCATACCTGTTCTAGTTGGTAAGAAGACGGAGCGCGAGAAGTTCAAGGGCGCAGTCTACACCACAACGGTCGAAGCAATGATGCCGGACGGCAAGGCAATCCAGATGGGAACCTCCCACCACCTAGGACAGAACTTCTCCAAACCCTTCGAGATCAAATTCCTTGGCAAGGACGAGAAAGAACACTTCGCATGGACCACCTCATGGGGAATCAGCTGGAGACTCATCGGAGCAATGATCATGGCCCACGGAGACGACAAAGGACTAGTCCTCCCCCCTCTAGTAGCACCCACGCAGGTCGTGTTCGTCCCGATACACTACAAGGAATCCGACAGAGAGATCATTTTACAAACTGCTCATCACATCGCCGACAGCCTCGGGAAGCATTCTATTCGAACTTACATTGATGATCGGGAACAGTATACTCCCGGCTGGAAATATCACGAGTGGGAGATGAAAGGAGTACCCTTGAGGGTTGAGATAGGGCCCCGCGACATGCAATCGAAACAGATCACACTAGTGAGACGCGATACGGGAAAGAAGACTGCAGTACCTCAAGCAGACTCTGCAACTCAGATCGCCAATATACTGGACGAGATTCAACAATCGCTCTTCCACAGGGCCAAAGAAACCCTGGCCAAGCTGACAGCTTCTGCCACGGACATGAAGCAATTCGCGCATATCNTAGAAACCTCAGGAGGATTCGTCAGAGCCTGCCTTTCTGAAGACAATGACTGCGAAGACAGGATCAAACAAGAGACGGGAGCGACCGTCCGAATCGTCCCGCTGACAGGATCCGCGAAAGGAAAATGCGTGTACTGTGGCGCTCCGAACTCGAGAGAAGTCGTCTTCGCAAGATCCTACTAGCCTCNCAATGAGCCTACGTGGTTGTAGACCCAGCTCGTGCGGCGGAATAGTTCTCTCCTAGAGATTCTGAACTTGGATAATCCAGTTCTTTCTGACGCCAGGGAACCGAAGGCTGAACCCACCGATGCCGCCCACACCGGATCCTTGGTCCAAAGGTAGGAACTCAACCAAGCGCCCGCGTACACGTCACCAGCACCAGTTGGGTCTTTGATCCTTCCATCAGGAAAGGCTGGAATGAAGAGTTTCCGGTTATCTCGAATACCGAGTAATGATCCTTTGGCGCCCAGTGTCATAATCGCGTATTTTGGGCCCATTGCAAGAAATCTGTCCGCGACATGTCGAAGATCCCGAGAAGAAGTTTGAAACTTGGCCTCTTCAATCGACGCTTTCACCAAGTCGCATAATCTCAAAACCGTACCAAGGTTGCGTCGCAAGACTTGGACCTCTCCGAGTCGGTCGACCTTGCGGACGAGTCCCTGAATATCCAAAGACATGAAGCGGCATTTCTTCCTTAATGAACGAGCGAGAGATTCAGAGACTTCGTTGAACACTGGTCCCAGATGCANCCCATCGACTCGGCCCGCCCTCCATGTCGACTCCACCGGCTGCCCTGACTGAAGTAGCCATAGTCTTCGCGATCCGTGGAAATAGCCGATTCGAAATCGAGTTGAAGGACCCTTGGTCGTCTTCAACAGCCTCAAATTCAATCCATGATGCTTGAGCCAACTCAGGACACTCGACGGATAGTCCTCGCCGACATTCCCAATAATTCCCACCCTAGCGCCTAAGTAGGTGGCTGCGCCAGAAACGAACAGTGCGCTACCTCCAGGGGATATCCGAACCCTCCCCTTCTGGANNAATTCATCCAGAGTCGGGTTGCCGCATACAGCGATGTCCATTGTGCCAGACCTGCGCCCTAGGTCTGAGGTCGCGGCAAGAGGTTAATAGTAAAGACCCACTCCTACTCTTGGAAACCGAGATGCCGAAGAAAAGAAGATCCCGCGGACGCAGCAAGGGCGGAAAAGGGAGAAGCGAGCTGGTTCAATGCTCAAATTGCGGGATGTTGTCCCCCCGTGACAAGATGAAACGGGTTACTTCTTGGGTTTCCCTTGTCGAACCTACATTGGCGAAGGAGCTACGGGCGAAAGGGGCATACATAGCTCGTCAGAGAGTCATGAAGAACCTGTGCGTTTCGTGTGCAGTCCACTTTGGGGTTTCCAAGGTCCGATCTGCTGACGAGAGACGGGGATTCTAACAGATTAGTCATTAATGGGAAAGAGACCTAGAGGCTCTGTAGACTCGATCGAGCACGGTAATCGAGGAAAGTACTGCGACCAGCAGAACCCCATAGAAAATGAAGCTGTGAGAAAGTGGCCAGAGCAGCGTCGCGAACGCCAATATCAGGAGTCTCTCCGGTCGCTCGGCGATTCCTATTCCTTTCAACGTCACTCCTTCGGCTGCGACTCTTGCCCTGACATAGCTGACCATCAAAGCTGCTGACATGGCCCAGAGGGCAAGCCAGAATGATATCAGAGCCCCTGCCGCCAGGCCNGCGTACACGGCAATTTCCCCCAGCCTGTCAAGAACGCTGTCAAGGACTCCCCCAAACTTCGAAACCTTCGCATATTTACGGGCCATTGCTCCATCAACCGCATCAAAGAATCCNGCGACCAGTAGAACGACGACAGTAGCCCCCCATTCCCAACCGGACAAACCTCCCCAGTACAAGATAGAAGCGGCGATCCACAGAAGGAAGCCGAGCATGGTCAGAGAATTTGGTGAAAGCCCAGCTCTATGGAAGAATCTGGAGGAGGATTGGAAGATTCCTTCGACCAAGTATTGNACTCGCGACAGCATGATTCCTCGACCTTCACCCGCATGTGACACTTTAGAGCATTGTCCTCCTTTTACGAAACTTTCTATTAGGGCTGAATGGGATGNTCACTGGGTTTCAGCATGGGGAAGGTCGGCAAAGGAATCAAGTGCTCAGTAGTCGGCTGCGGAGGAGATGCAATCAGATCAGTCTCTCCCGACGATATTTCGAGAGCCGGCCTTAGCGTATCGACCTCAGGTAGAGGCTACCTTTGCAAGAACCACTACAAGGAGATGAAGAAGAAGACGAAGAAGGATAAACAGGTTGAGAGATGGAGGATGAGGCCCTGAGACTCCTCCTAATTCATGCTGACAAGTTCGAGTACGAGGCGAAGGAGAAAGCTGTCAAAGAACCGGAGTCGCTCCCAAACCACGCCAAGAAAGGCGCCCTACAAGACGGGCTTGTAGTATTCGCCACTGTAGAAAAGGGAGACGAAGCATCTCCCGAGAACACTGCAACTAACGCGGCCGCATCTATCGAAGAAGTTCTCAGCTGGCTCAAGACAAACCGCGTCATGATCTACCCTTACGCCCACCTCTCCACCGACTTGGCCAGTAAAGAACCTGCAATCGCTACGCTGAAAATTCTCGAAGTCAAATTGTCCGAGAGAGGCCACGAGGTAAGCAGGGCCCCGTTCGGATGGTACAAGAGCTTCACGATATCGGCCAAGGGCCACCCGCTCTCTGAGCTGTCACGAACTGTCACTTCACAGCAGCAAACCAGCAAGGTCTCGGCACAGATCAAGAGTGAGTACATGGTCATGGATGAGAAGGGAGACCTTCACTCCCCCGAGACATTCCAGTANGGACCCGGAATGAAGGAATTCGAGTCGCTAGTAGAGAAAGAGGCACTCAAGAAGGGACTNACCGGAGGAGAGCCACGTTTTCTCGAATACGCCCGACGGTTCGGACTAGAGTGGGAGTCCTACGCTGACCTCGGCCAGATGCGCTTTGGGCCAGAATCCGACATGATAATCCAGCTACTCTCCGACTACGCGAACCAAGTCATCAGAAGAATCGGGATTCCAATCCTCAATGTTAGAGGCACCAACATGTTCGATGTCGATGTCAAGCCAATCAAGGAACATCTTCAGCTATTCGGGTCACGAGCCTATGAGCTTGACGTGGACGAACGCACCTTCGTGCTGAGATACGCGGCTTGCTTTCAACAATTCTCCATGGTGAAGGACTGGATCCTCAGCTACCGGACCCTCCCCTTCGGCACCTTCGAAGTCGCCGACAGCTACCGGATGGAACAGAGTGGAGAGCTGCTCCTGTCCTTCCGTCTCCGAAAATTCCTGATGCCGGACCTTCACATCTACCTCAAGAACTTGAGCGAGGCAATCGAGGTGGGCAGGAGGGTCCACGAAAGAATCTACGAGGAGATCCGTAAGATTCATCGAGAGTATGTTTCAATATACAACACTACACGATCGTTCTTCCAGCAGAACAAGGACCTCTTCATCGAAATGGCGCGAGTAGAGAAGAAGCCGCTCCTCCTGAACTTCGTCCCTGAAGGTCACTATTACTGGGTCCTGAACGTGGAGTACAACATAATTGACGATCTCGATAGACCAAGGGAGATCGGCACCTTCCAGATTGACGTAGGCAACGCGCAACGATTCGACATCCACTACGTAAACGAAAAAGGAGAAAGAGAGTACCCCGTGATCATACATACCGCTGTCATAGGTGGACTTGAAAGATACTTATTCGCACTTCTAGATTCTGCTGTTCGGATGGAAAGACAGGGGAAGAAACCAATGCTGCCTGTCTGGGTATCCCCAGTACATGCAAGAGTGATCCCTCTCTCGAAGCAATTGGTGAAAGATGGAACGGGGATCTTAGAGAAGCTTGAGGAGGCAGGTATCAGAGCGGACCTAGACGATCGAGACGACACGCTTCAAAGCAGAATCAGAGACGCAGAACTGAGCTGGGTCCCTTACATCATTGTGTTTGGCGAGAGAGAACTCAAATCCGAAAAACTGTCAGTCCGAACCAGGGAGGACGGAAAGGAAATCAAGACATCTTTGCCGGAACTCATATCAAGAATAAAATCGGAGACCCAAGGATATCCATCCAGAGACCTTACCTATCCTAAACTGCTATCTCAACGACCAGGCTACAAGAAGAACTAGAAACCAGACTCCAACGGGTTCTGTTAACTCTTCGTTGGTTGAGTTAGCTTCGGGGCATCGACTCCAGGGATTACCGTAGGCGTCGAGTTCCCTTTCACAGCTTCAGCTGCTCCGCCTTGCGCCTCTACTATGGGAGGCCGGGAACGTGCGAACCTCACCCGTCCCCGCCGGGACAGGTTGACCGCTGTACCCTGTCCCGGTCCATTACTATTCTACATTTTCCGCACCAGAGCTTACGTGCCAGTCTCTTGTCCGATTGGAGTTTTGAAGCCGTAGCATGATACGAGCTGCTGTCTCACAGCGTACGGCGTCCTAGTAGGCAAGCCTCTCTTGAGAGACTTTTTCCTAGCCGCGAGTATTCCTGCTGCTCTGGATATGGCGGAGAGCTTGTAGTAGCTGGGTGAATCGTACTGGGCGAGCTGGTTGTAGGAGAGTAGTGAGAGCNTTCTCANCGAGGANGCNTCGTTGGCTATGCCTATCCGTATGGATTCGTTGACCATCCTCCTGAACACTTCCAACAATACCAGAACCTCTTGTGATGGAACATAGTATTGCCAGACCGACTTGACAGCCAACAACGAACGACAAGAACCAGAACCCACCGTATACGTCAGAGAGGCATCCAACGATAAGTTAACAGAACCCTCAAACGTAATTGATTTATATACAGACATCATAGCGCACAAACGCAAAGGTAGATCTGAAAGTGAACAAGGATCAGTCCTACGGCGGACTCATCTTCGCAGTATCCGCTATCGTTTTCGTACTTTACATCATAGCCTTGACGAGTGCCTATTGGAGGCCGTGGGTTTTAGGTGCCCCAGTCGTTTTGGCAGTTCTCGGAGTCCTAGGCATAACTGGTTGGATAGGTTATACAATGCTTACGACCCCGCCACCGGCGCCTCTCGAAGCCGAGATGGGTTCACAGCCAACCGGACAGACTGGCTCTGGTTCTTCCGCCGGGTCTTCCGCGTCCAAGACAGACGAGAAGCACTAGCCGTTTTCTGTTAGAGCTCGGTAACTGTCTCCAAAACCGTAGAGTTACATCACCCATAATGGGGCCTCCGGACCCCTAAGGCTCAACTTTAGGGGCAGATGAGATGAGCGAGGTCAGCATAGACAAAGTGATGACGGACATCAACAGCTTCCGTCAGAGACTCGCAATGCTCAGAGAGGAACTGGGCAGAGCAAATAGAGCGATGGCCGACAAAATGTCGCAGCTCGGAGAGACTCTTACTCAAAGAGTCAGAGACTTGAGGGATCAAGTCACTAACGCGCCTCAGAACCTTCTAGCTCTCGAGAGTCGGTTCATGTCAGGAGACATGCCTGAGCAGGAGTACAAGGCCACNCGGGAAGANTATCGAAACCAGCTCACCAAGAATCTGCGGAGNATTGACGAAATCAGGAGCTTGCTCTTGATAATGAGCCAGCTGGACGCCAGACCTACCACTCAGGGGCCTCAGGGTCCCAGCATGATGGGTAGGCCCTCTTCGCCGGATTAGCCTTCTTGGCATAATCTACCTTTTTCCGTAGAAAAACGGGAAAGCTTATATCCATTTACCTAAAAAAGGTAGCTTCCTACGAGACGACTCGCATGGCTACACGAAGAGAAACTCACCCGCAAAAAGAGAAAGAGCTGACCAACGAGAACGAGTCAGGCTGGCACGATAGCCAACTCGAAAGGCACAGGCTAGTCATCGCCTGCGTACGCGGAAACGTTAGCGTTAGAGAGACACTCCGCACAATCCTCGACGACGCACTGCCCGCCGACAGCCCACCTCCTCTACTTGTATTGGGACCAACCACCCCAGAAGAAATCTCGAACGGGCACTCCAACAGAATAGGTTGGGTTACGTTTGTGGATGGAAGCTCGTTAGCTCATCCTTCTGCCCAAGTCGAGATCATCTCTCCCGACAACCTTTTGGAAGTGAATCTTTTCATCGAAAAATGCGTTCAGGAGAACGAGAGCAAGGTTATTGTCGGCGATTTCCTGGACAATGTAATTCGGAGTATCAACTCTCCTGAGAGCTTCTATTCCTTCTTCTGTCAGTTAGCCTCAAGAGTCAAGCTAAAGAAGAGAACAGCGATACTTGTCATAAAAGAAGACATTCACGACCGATCAGTCGTCGAAACAGTCAAGAGGTTTGCAGACTTGGTCCTGGAATTCCGCGACCAAGACAACAATGGTGCCCTCAAGGTTGAAATGCGGACTCTGAATTTTGCTGACAACGTATACACAGCTTGGAGGCCGTTCTCCGACTGGCTGCAGCCGCTATCAATGACCGGCTAACGCTTAAACTGCAATTCCTAGTAAGAGAATCACGGCTTCTACCCTGAAGATACTTCGTTACAAAAGGCTTCAATCGACCAATACGACAGCCTACCGATTAGCAGAACAATCGGCCCTTGAATGGACAGTAGTCGTAGCCGATGTTCAGACCAAAGGGAAAGGCAGGGGAGGAAACAAGTGGGCTTCCCCAAAGGGAGGGCTATGGTTCTCCATACTCCTCAGACCGAATCTTCCCGGCGAGAGACTCCGTTTCCTTCAGTTTCTAGCCGCGACTGCGACGAGAAAAGCCGTCGAAAACGAGACGGGCCTGAGTGTTATGCTGAAATGGCCAAACGACCTCGTTCTTGGGAACGCCAAGCTTGGCGGAATCCTCGTAGAATCCAAAACCCAGGGTGAGAGGGTCTCATTCGCGATTCTAGGAATCGGCCTGAACGTCAATCAGGGTAAAGCTCAGCTTCCCCCTGGAGCAATCTCCATGCGACTCGTATCCGGAAAACGGCATGACCTCCGAGCCCTACTGAGGGCAATTCTCGACCAAATCAGATCGTCATTCGACGACCTGGACCACCCTTCCAACATAATAGAAGATTGGTGGCGCAACTGCATTCACCGACCTCTCAGGGTCCAAGTCACCCTACCAGAGGACATCGTGACAGGTATCAGTAGAGCAGTTGACGAGGATGGTAATCTGTTAATCGAGACTGGCGATCACCGGATTCGGAAAGTGAATGAAGGATCGCTAAGGATTCTCGACGATTAGATCTTGCCCTGCTTTTATACAAGGAACCGACCTCGCACTCGTTGAACCAATGAGCATGACTCAGCGGCTCGATGAGCTGAAAAAGAAGGGAGAACAGGCTAAGCTCGGCGGCGGACCCGAGAAGATTGAGTCACAACACTCTCGGGGAAAGATGACCGCGCGAGAACGAATCTATGCTCTTGTCGACCCCGGCACATTTATCGAAATCGACCGCTTTGTGGTCCATCAGACCACAGACTTTGGAATGGCTGAAAAGAAGATTCTGGGCGACGGGGTAGTTACCGGACACGGCAGAATAGATGGACGACTCGTCTACCTCTTCTCCCACGACTTCACGACGTTCGGTGGCTCATTGGGAGAGATGTTCGCGCGAAAAGTCACCAAGATAATGGACATGGCACTCAAGACCGGGGTTCCAGTAATCGGACTGAACGACTCGGGAGGCGCCAGAATACAGGAGGGAGTTGTTAGCCTCGGAGGCTATGCGGAAATATTCTTTCGAAACGTTCTCGCCTCCGGCGTGATTCCCCAGATCTCGGCGATAATGGGTCCCTGCGCCGGCGGAGCGGTGTACTCGCCCGCGATGACCGACTTCACTTTCATGGTCGACAAGACCAGCTACATGTTCATCACCGGTCCGGATGTGATCAAAGCAGTCCTCAACCAGACTGTAAGCTTCGAAGAGCTCGGAGGAGCCAAGGTGCACAACTCGACCAGTGGCGTCGCCCATTTCTTCGCCCGAGACGANAAAGAGTGCCTTCAGCAGATGCGAAAACTTCTGAGCTACATTCCATCAAACAACAAGGAAGACCCGCCAGAAGTTCCAACTCGACCGCCAACTGGAAAGAA
>JGI25384J37096_10000754_pt1 | contig 9941 bp, 8 predicted proteins | sample GraSoi013_1_40cm_4_FD_37096 | JGI IMG/M metagenome (IMG submission 37096)
GGTCAGGTGCGCAACGACGCCAGAGATGCGATCAAGCTCCGACACGTACGAAGCAATATCCATCCCCGAGGTCATCTGACTCGCGGGAGCGGCCGGTTGCTGGCCTGCTGTGGAATGCGCCGCCGCCCGAGCCGTTTCCGTGGCAGTCATCCCCGGCAGGAGCGCCAGCCACACCCAGACACGCAGCACTCTCATGCTTTTGTTGAGGGCGACGGCCCGGAAGTTCCGGCCTCCGGTGGAGGGGTGGCGCCCGCAGGCGGCGCGGCCGGGCCCAGTGCGGCCATCATCACCTGCAGGTCGAACGCCTCCTTGCGCACCCGGGCGTCATAGTAGAGCAAGGAGAGGCCGATCATCAGCAGAGGGCCGCTCAGCACGCCTCCGGCGCCGCCGGAGATCACCGAAAGGCTCTGGAGCCACAGAGAGATTTGGCCGCCTTTGGTCATGAACATTGCCGCTAGAAACGGCCCCTGGAATACGGCGATGATGGCATAGGTGATCACTCCCATCAGAAGAAAAGTCAGGAAGATCCGCCCAAGATTCCCTTTCGTCAGCTTCATGCTTCGCGTCAAGGCCTGAAAGATAGTCAGCTTTTCCAGCAGCAACGCCGGTATAGCAACGCCGAAACTCATCCCAAGCATCACAGCGCAAACCATGCCCGCAAGAAATCCGAGAAAGACGCCAACGACCGCAAGGGGCCCGAGAACAATTCCAAGCAGAATCCCCACGATCATCCCGCCCGCCACAAACACGAGATAAGCAAAAAACAGAACCAACAGAATCAAAAAAATAAGACCCAAAAGACTCCAGAAGCGGCCCCGCACATTGCGGTAGGCCGACTGAACCGTGGCTGGGCGGCCCAAATAGACATCGGACACTGCAAATGTCGTGGCTCCTAAGGCCATCGCGTAAACGATGTAGTAGACGACACCTCCCACCAGAGCACCGAAAAAGAAACCACCCAGAATCCGCGCCATCTCTGCCGGGGCCGGCGGGGAGCCACTAGACGCTGGCACAGCAAGAAACGGAGACATAAAGCGCTGTAGGAGCAGACTCAGAATGACTATGACGAACTGCGGGAGGGCCATGATTCCAACGAACAGCCAAAAGTGGTTGCGATAAAGCGTGAACGTTCGGTCGAGTAGCTCGCCCAAGCTTAACGGCCGCAACTCTGTTGCACCCGGCATGACTACCCCGCAGAAGAGGAATACTCTCCCTTTAACTGATTTGGATATGACCACAGGAACACCAGAGTTGCAACAGCAGAAAGCAAGTCAGGCGCTGGTATTCCGTAGCGCGCCAGCCAGCGGCCTGCCGGCCGTCTTCCTGACGCGGGAGGCATGAACCAAAGCGCAGCCGGAAACTCTCAATCTGCAGGTGCAGCGGAGAGGACAGCCTTAAGGCTCTCCCGGCAGGCGGCCAAAGTGCGATCGATATCTTCTTCAGTGTGTGCGGCGGAGACAAACAGCGCCTCAAACTGCGAAGGAGCCAGGAACACACCTCGGTCCAGCATCTCCGTGAAGAATGCGGCGAAGCGACGCGTATCGGACTTCTTGGCTCCCTCATAGTCCCGGACCGGTTGAGGTGAGAAGAAGAGGGTTGCCAGCGAGCCAGCCGAATTCAGCTGTCCCACGACACCACTTGAATCGAGCGCCTCTCGAAGGCCAGCGACCAGTCGCTCCGCCTTTTGGTTCAAGTCCTCGTAGAAGCCCCGAGCAGCCAGCAAGCGCAGTGTCTCGATTCCCGCACGCATTGCGAGCGGGTTCCCGGAGAGCGTGCCCGCCTGGTAGACCGGCCCTAAGGGCGCCACCAGGCGCATGATGTCGCGGCGGCCGCCATAGGCGGCAGCCGGAAGCCCGCCGCCGATGATCTTGCCCAGTGTGGTAATATCCGGCTCAATTCCAAATACCGTTTGGGCGCCCCCGTAGGCAAGCCGGAAGCCAGAAATCACCTCATCAAAGATCAGCAGCGCTCCATTGCGGCGCGTCAGCTCGCGAAGCTCGGGCAGGAACTTCGACGTGGGCGGAACGACGCCCATGTTGGCGGCTACCGGCTCGACGATCGCTGCGGCAATTTGCTTGGGATGGCTTGCAAACAGCTTTTCGACCGCGGGGATGTCGTTGTAGGACGCGTTCAAGGTCAGTTCGGCGAAGCTCGGGGGAACGCCGGGGCTGGAGGCAATGCCGAGGGTGGCCAGGCCCGAACCGGCCTGAGACAAGAAGCTATCGGCATGGCCGTGATAGCAACCCTCAAACTTCAGAATGAGGTTGCGACCAGTGAAAGCTCGCGCCACGCGGATGGCGCTCATAGTTGCTTCGGTGCCGGAGCTGACGAAGCGAATCATCTCCAGCGCGGGCAGTGCGCGCACGATCGAGCGCGCCAGCTCGACTTCCAGTTCGCTCGTCATACCGTAGCTTGTGCCGCGTCGAGCCTGTTCGGCGAGGGCCGCGGTGACCTCAGGATGTGCGTGGCCCAAGATCAGCGCTCCCCACGAGCAAACGTAGTCGATGTATTCGTTACCATCAGCATCTAACAGATGCGCGCCGGCGGCGCTGTCGATCACCAGGGGCTCCCCGCCGACGGCCTTGAAGGCGCGGACAGGGCTGTTGACGCCGCCCACGAGCAACTGCTCGGCTTGGCGAAAAATCTCTTGTGAACGGTTTCGCGTGCGATGTGTCACTGGATTCCCTCGGCGAATGATCTTAAAGGGGCCGGCGAGACGCCGGCGTTACAACGCTGGTTTCCAAATCACCGCCGGGGCGGCGGCGATACCAATAAGTTTCTTCGCCCCACCCTGGCCAAGCCGGCTAACACGCCTTGAGCCACCGGGCGGCATCTTTGGCGTGGTAAGTGAGCACGATATCCGCTCCGGCGCGCCGGATAGCGGTCAGGATTTCCAGCACGACGCGCTGCTCGTCGAGCCACCCGTTGCGCGCGGCCGCCTTGACCATCGCGTATTCCCCGCTGACGTTATAGGCCGCGACAGGAATTTGCACGTCGTCCCGCACCAGCCGCACAATGTCGAGATACGGCAACGCCGGCTTGACCATCACCATGTCCGCGCCTTCCTCGATATCCAGCGCGACTTCACGCAGCGCTTCGCGCGCATTGGCAGGGTCCATCTGATAGCTGCGGCGATCACCAACCTGCGGCGCCGATTGCGCGGCTTCGCGAAATGGCCCGTAAAAGCCGGAACAATATTTCGCCGCATAGGAAAGAATAGCCACGTCGGCAAAGCCGTGGGCGTCGAGCTTGGAGCGAATCGCACCGACGCGCCCGTCCATCATGTCCGAAGGCGCGACAATGTCGGCGCCCGCTCGCGCATGGGACAGTGCCTCCTCGGCAAGGATTTCCAGCGTCGGGTCGTTGAGCACCACGCCATCCTGCAGGACGCCNCAGTGGCCATGGTCGGTGTACTCGCACAGNCAGACGTCGGTGATCACCAGCAGCTTAAGTTTCGCCTTGCGAATGCCTTCGATCGCGCGCTGCACCACGCCCGAGGCGGAGACCGCTTCCGACCCGCGCGCGTCTTTTTGTTTCGGCAGGCCAAATAGGATCACAGCGGGGACCCCNAGCGACTCGACCTCGCGGCACTCCTCGACCAATTGATCCACCGACTGTTGATAAACGCCCGGCATCGAGCTGACCTCGGTGCNCACCTTGCTGCCAGGGCACACAAACATCGGATAGACCAGACCCTGCGTNGTCAGCNANGTCTCCCGCACAAGATTCCGCAGCGCTTCGGAACGCCGCAGGCGGCGAGGACGCTCGGCGGGAAAGCTCATGGCAACTTAACTCCTGACGGGAGGCGTTTGGCAAAATAACCGGCAATCGCGGCGACCAGCGCTGGCGACGTGGCTTCGCGTGGCTCGATTTCCACCGGCAGCCCAGCCTCGCGGATAGCCGCAGCGGTCACCGGGCCGATCGCCGCCAACACCACCTGCCCGCTGTGCCGCCGCAAAGTCTCGGGGCCCACTTCTTCCGCCAGGCGGTGAAAAGCCGAGGGGCTCAGAAAGGAGATAACATCCACCTCGCCCCGGCGGATGGAGTCGGCAACGCTGTGGTCGTATGACTCCGGCACACCCGTATGATACGCCACTACGTCCACCACTTCAGCGCCATGCGCCCGCAGTGCGGCGGGCAGGTCGGCACCAGCAAGGTTGCTGCGAGGAAGCAAGACCCGCTTCCCGGCAAGGCGCGGGCCGAGCTCTTCGGCCAGGAGGACGCCGCGAAACTGCTGGGCCACATATTCCACGCGAAAACCTTCTTTCGCTGCGACCTCCGCCGTTGCAGGCCCCACCGCAGCTACCAACGGCTGGCTAGACGCCGCTGCGGCGTCTCGCGGCAAAGCGCCCAGTATCCGGCGACGCTTCGCGAAGAACTTCACGGCATTCTGGCTGGTGAAGAGCAGCCAATGAAAAGTATCGAGCGATCGGATGGCGCCATCGAGCAGCTCCGCATCCTGGGGATCGGCGAAAGTGACCGCTGGCAGCAGCAGGACCACGGCGCCGAACTCCTCGAGCTGCCGGATCAACTCGCCCGCTTGCTCAGGCGCGCGCGTGACAACCACCCGGCGGCCGGCAAGTGGTTTTGCCTCAGTGCCTGTCAATGTTTCTTCCCACCAGTCTCAAGATACGGTCTGCGCCAGCGGCCAGCAGGGTCTCGGCCAACTCGCGGCCCAAATCCTCCGCATGTTGCGGAAAGCCGGCAGCGCGCAGGCGAATGTAATCGGCACCGTCAATCGAAAGCACGCAGGCGTCGAGGACTAGTTCCTGCCGCTCAATGCGGGCCCAGGCCCCCAGCGGCACTTGGCAGCCGCCTTCCAGTTTGGCCAAGAGCGCTCGCTCCGCGGTTACAGCGGCGCGCGTCTCGGCGTGGTCGAGTTGCGCCAGCAAATCGAGCACTTCCTGGTCATCCGCCCGCGCTTCAATCCCCAGGGCTCCCTGGCCAACGGCTGGCAGACTGATGTCGGTCGAGATCACTTCGCTGATTCGGTCGCTCCAACCAAGCCGGTCGAGTCCCGCCTTGGCGAGCACGACGGCATCGTACTCGCCCTGCTCGGCTTTGCGTAGCCGGGTATCCACGTTGCCGCGGAGCTCATGCATGTCCAGGTCTGGCCGGTGGTGGCGCAATTGGGATTGGCGGCGCAGGCTACTGGTGCCCACCCGCGCACCAGGCGGCAAGTCGCTCAGTTTTGCTCCCGTTTGTGCGCGACCAAGCAGTCGCGCACGTCTTCCCGCTGGCAGATAGCAGGAAACGCCAGCCCGGCCGGCGTCTCGGTGGGAACATCCTTCATGCTGTGCACGGCCAGGTCTACGCGGCCCTCGAACAGGGCGTCTTCCAATTCCTTGATGAAAACTCCTTTGAGGCCGATCTGGTTAACGTTTGCTTGTTGGAACCGGTCGCCCGAGGTCTTGATGAGGATAATCTCGGCTTTGAGGCCAGCCGTCCGCGCAAGCAAGTTGCGGATGCTGTTGGCCTGCCACTGTGCCAGTAGACTGCCTCGCGAGCCGATGCGCAACGCTCTCAAGGCTTCTCCCGGTCGAGGCCGAATAGCTCGCGCAGCGCTTCAACGGCAGCGAGCTTGCGGCGGAACTCGCGCCGGCTGCGCAGGCGCTCGGCGGGCTCGATCACGACGCGGTCCAGGAGCTCTTCCATGAGCCGGGCCATCTGCTCGCGGTCCGCAGAGGAAAGGTGCTGCATCGGCTCAAGGCGATCGCGCAAGAAGGCCTCCCGCTCTCGCTTCAGCTTGGTCTGGAGCTCATTGAGCAGTGAAGTCGCCTCCATGCTGCCCTGCCAGGCTTCGAACTTCGNGACGTGCTCCTCGATGAGGGCTTCGGCACGAGGGATCTCGTTTTCCCGGGCCTTTTTGTTCTGCTCGACGATTTCCGTCAGGTCGTCGATGTTGTAGAGATAGACGCTGTACAGGTCTCCGATCTCCGCCGGAACGTTTCGCGGCACGCCCAAATCGATGATAAATAGGGCGCGGTTCGAGCGCTCGGCCATAGCCCGCTCGACGGTCGGCCGCGTAAAAACCGGATCNGCGCCTCCGATCGAACTCACAATGATGTCCGGAAGCCGCAGGGCAGCAGCGACGCCCTCCCACGGCACCAGCTCGCCGCCCACGCGCTTCGCGAGTTCCTCACCGCGCTCTCGNGAGCGGTTCGCCACCAAGATTCGCTCGATGCCACGGTCGCGCATNTGCTCGACGGCCTGCTCGCCCATTGCCCCGGCGCCTAGAATCAACGCCTTGTGACCGCGNAGCTTCCCGAAAATGCTCTCCGCCAGCTTCACGCCCGCNAACGCGACTGACATNGCGCGCGTGCCGATTTCAGTTTCGGCGCGAACGCGCTTACCGACCTCGAGCGCGGCCTGAAACATCCGGTTCAGCACTGGGCCAGTGGCGCCCTGCTCCAGNGCGACCCGGTAGGCTTCGCGCACCTGGCCCAGAATCTCCGCTTCACCCAGCATCATGGAGTCGAGACCGGCGGTGACTCGAAACAGATGCCGCACCGCGTCGCGGTCCCCGTGCCGATATAAACTTCCATTCAGCTCCGCAGGGGCAAACTGGTGAAAGGAGGCGAGAAAGCTTTCCACNGCCGCGGCACTGTCCGAAGCCGATTCCGGCGGCACGCCGTACAGTTCACTGCGGTTGCAAGTGGAAAGAACCAGGATCTCTTCCAAAATCCCGCGCGAACGCAATTCACCGGCAGCACGGCGAGCCTGCTCTGGGCTGAAGACCACCCGCTCGCGGATCTCGACCGTCGCGGTTCGGTGATTCAGTCCGACGAGAACAATCTCCATCGCTCTTTCCTAGCTCCTCCGTGCCGACGGCAGCACGACCCACTTCGCCGTCAGAAGTACCTGTGATAGCGCGAAAGAAACAAATTGACGACGGTGTAGCTGAAAATAACAAAAATAAAATTCAGAACGCATAGCCGGGAAGCGCGCGCGCCGCGCCAAGCGCTTGTGCGGCCCAGCCAGACGTAGCTCGCATACGCGGCAAAAATCACCAGCGTGACAATTTCTTTGGCGTCCGCGTTCCAAAACTGCCCGCGAATCCGGCTGGCCCAAACGAAGCCCAGCACCATCCCAACGCCCAGCGATACCATGCCCACGATGACGCTGCTGCGGCTCATCCGCTCCAGGACCTCGAGCGCCGGCAATTGCCAGAACATCGTCCCCAGTCGATGGTGCCGCANCAGCCGGTTCTGAAGCAGATAAATCACACTGAGGACGAAGGAAAGCGCGAAGGCAGCGTAGGCCAGGATATTCAGAGTCACATGCAGGGCGAACAAAGGTCCGTGGGCCGGGGGAAAAGCCGGGGCTGCCGCCGGCGCGAAGCTCGCCAGCAGAGAGAGCAGCAAGACGAAGGGTAGGACGAAGGGGCCGACCGAGCGGTGCCGGTGAAAGATTTCAAGGCCGAGATAAGTGACCGCCAGCAGCCAGCCGAACAACGACATTGAGCCGTAGAGGTCCTCATAAGGGACCGATTGCAGCCATCGCGAGCGTTCGAGGAGCGCGAAGTACTGCAGCACGATTCCGCCGGCCAGGAACAGCGTTGCGGCTCGTCCGATCAGGCGCTTCTTGAAGTACAGATACCAAATGTAAAGACTTAGGCTGATCGCATACAGCCCAAGAGCCCCTGTACCGAAGTGAGTCGTCATCAGGGTCCGCCGTCAGGGCACCATCGGCCGGAAGCCGCATCTCAAGGTCATANACTAAGGTGGTGTTCCGACGCTACGGAATTATAGCGAAATTTGCAGCGGCAAAGCACGCTGCGAGGTAGTAACNCGGGGCGAAAAGGCCAACCGTGCGACCCTACAGAAGTTTTGTTATCATGAGCAGNTGGTCCCCTGGCGATGCCGGAGACATACATTTCCACGAATCGCAAAGAACTCTTCCTTCGCGCCTGCCGTTCGGAACCCGTCGAGCGTGTTCCCGTCTGGATGATGCGCCAGCTGGGCGCTACCTGCCTGATTATCGGGCCGTGCGTCAAAAACACGCTTTTCTCGAAGTCTGCAAGACGCCTGAACTGGCCGTGGAGGTTTCCCTGCAGCCGTTTCGCACGGTGGGCGTGGATGCCGTCATCGTTTTTTCGGACATCCTGATTCCCGCCGAAGCCATGGGCGTCGAAGTGGAGCTGACCGACTCCGGTCCGGTGATTACTCATCCCATCCGTGAAGTAAGCCAGGTGGAGGCGCTGCGGGTTTTCGATCCCGAGCAAGATACTGGATTCGTGGCCGAGGCCATCCGGCGGCTCTGCCGCGAGCTCGGGCCGGAGGTCCCGGTGCTGGGATTTGCCGGCGCGCCGTGGACGTTGGCATGCTACATGGTGGAGGGCCGGGCCAAAGACGGCTTTGCCACACCGAAACAGATGATGTACCACGAGCCGCGTGTCCTGCGGGCGCTGCTGGAGAAGATTGCCCGGGCGACCGCCGGCTACCTCAAGGCGCAGATCGCCGCCGGCGCCGCTGCGGTTCAAGTGTTCGACACCTGGGCGGGAGAGCTCAGCCGCCGGGACTACCAGGAGTTTGCTCTGCCGGCCACGCAACTCTTGATCGCTGAACTTTCGCCCGGTGCTGTGCCCGTGATTCTCTATACGAAAGCTTCCGATCANCTGCTGCGCGATGTAGGGCAGGCCGGTGCCAGCGTTCTGAGCGTGGACTGGCGCGTGGACCTGGCCGAATTGAGGCAGCGCCTTGGCGGCCGCATCGCTCTGCAGGGCAATGTGGACCCTTGCGTCCTGCTCGGCCCGGCCGAGGGTATTCGCCGGGCCGTTCGCGAAGCAATTGAAAAAACCGGCGGTGTTGGGCACATCCTGAATCTGGGTCATGGCATTCTCCCTAGCACCCCGGTGGAAAACGCGAGGGCCTTCGTACAGACGGGGCAAACCACCGCTTTGCCTGCGCGGGTGCCGCTCGGCCGCGCTGACTAGAACCTCCAGCCGTAGCCGACACCAGTGTTTGTGTTCAGCTCGTACAGAAAGCAGCGCCTCCGAGGACTTGCTGAGTCAATGCAGCTGGCCGGGGCGTCGGTGCGCCTTCGTGGCAATGGTCTTCGGCCCTTTTGTTGAAAGACTGAAGCTGGAGACCCGCGCGCTGCTCAGTCCCAATACCTTTTAGCAGGCCGGCGGCAAAGGCTCTAACCCCGTGCATACTCCCTCGCAAGCCGTTGTGATCGGCGGCGGCATCTCCGGGCTGTCTTGCGCGTACGGGCTGCGACAACTGGGCATCCCCGTTCTGCTGCTCGAGCAAGCCTCCCGCGTCGGCGGCGTCATCGAGTCGGTCGAGCAGGACGGTTTCCTGTTTGAACTAGGCCCGCAGAGCTTTTCTCCCACAGACACCCTATTGGAAATCATCGCCGCGCTGGGGTTGAGCGACGCGCTGTTGCGCGCCGATCCCCGCGCGACGCGCTACATCTTGAAGAGTAAGCGGCTCCAACCAGTGCCTATGAGCCCACCAGCGCTTCTGACCACATCCCTCCTCAGCGCCAGCGCCAAATGGCGGTTGCTCACCGAAGCCTTTCGCCGGACGCGGCCTCCCGCTGAAGATGAGTCAGTGGCCGATTTCGTCCGTCGGAAGTTCGGCGTCGAACTCTTGGAAACACTGGTGGCACCGTTTGTGTCCGGGGTCTATGCGGGCGATCCGGAAAAGCTAAGCCTTCGGAGCGCGTTCCCCACCGCGCATCAATGGGAGTTGAAGTTCGGCAGCGTAATCCGCGGAGCGATGAAGTCGCGAGCGCCGAAGCAAAAGCCACGTCCTTCGCTCTGCTCGTTCCGTGACGGCATGGCGGCGCTGTGCCGGGCACTGGGCCAGCACATGGGAGACGCGTTGCGCTGCAGCGTCAGCGCCACCTCCATCAGCCGCAGCAAAGCCGATGGGAAATCTTCGTTCGAGCTCCGAGTCTCCCACCACGGGCGCGCGGAGGTGCTGACTGCCCAG
>JGI25384J37096_10000758_pt1 | contig 9926 bp, 9 predicted proteins | sample GraSoi013_1_40cm_4_FD_37096 | JGI IMG/M metagenome (IMG submission 37096)
GGTGGTCGAGCTCGTGCTGGAACGCACGAGCCGTGAAGCCGTTCGACTTGATGCGGATCTCCTTGCCGTGGCGGTTGCGGCCCTTGACGACCACCGTCTCGGCGCGCTCCACCTCGCCCACCCAGCCTGGGTAGCTCAGGCAGCCCTCGTAACCGACCTGGACTCCTTCCTTCTTGACAACCTCGGGATTGACCAGGCCCCAGATCTGCTTGTCGTCACCCTTGACGACGCACACGCGCAGAGGCACGCCGATCTGGTTGGCCGCGAGCCCGGCCCCGGGGGCATCGAGCATGGTCTCGGTCAAATCGTCGAGGAGGCGCTGGATGGACGCGTCGATACGCGTGACTTTCTTCGCCTTTTCGCGCAGGACTGGCTGTTCGAAGCTGAGGATCGGCCGGACCACGAACTCGATTCTACCCGCGGGGTGTGAAAACCCAACCCGCCTAGACGGGCACTAAGCCAGCCAGCGCGACCTGATCATCACGTCGCGTCCTTCGATCTCTTCATAGCCGCGGAACGCCTGGATTCGCGTCGGCCGAAGTCGAAAGAACATCCATCCGTCCATCTCGCGAGGATCCCATCCCATCGCGTTGGAAAATCCGGTGGCGAGCTCGGGCGAGTCCTCGGCCGGGCTGCTGTCGAGCATCTGGGCCTGGATCACGATCGCGTCCGCCGGATCGCCACCGGCGAGCGTGACCAGCGGATTCATGGCTATGTTCCGAGCCGTCTTGCTCGAACCGGAGGTCGTGACCACGAGATCCGNGCCGTCCCACCAGGCGGAGACCGCGATCACNTGCGGCNGGCCGCCGACTTCGGCGGTGGCCAGCCAGACCTGGCCTTGCTTCTCCAAAGCGGCCAGAACGTCGGCTTTGCGGGTTGGGGTGTCCCTCACTTAGGTGACCGGGTCGACATCAAAGCTCCAATCCTTGCCGCGAGGCGCGAGGTGGCGGGCGCGCTCGAGCCCATCGCCTTTGAGCGTGACCTGCCAACGGTACTCGCCGCGCAGCTTGTGAATGAAGGCCGGCGAAGGACCCATCACCCGAATGCCGTCGATCCCTTCCCGGAGCAGCCCTGTGGCAATCGCTTCCGCCGCCTCCCGTGCTGAGGAAGCCGCCTTCGTGTCGTCGCGGTCTGTTCGCGTCAGCACCGCGAGGTCCGCGAATGGGGGAAACACGAAGGCTTTCCGCGCAGGCCGCTCCGCTTCGTAGAAGCCCTGGTAGTCACCTTCGGCCGCGCATTGGAGCGCGTAATGCTCGGGGTTGCTCGTCTGAACGACCACGCGCGATGACCGCCCGTCCCGGCCCGCCCGTCCCGCGACCTGGGCGACCAGGGAGAAAGTCGNTTCGGCCGANCGGTAGTCGGGAAAGTGCAGCGGCAGGTCGGCATCGACGACACCGACGCAGGTGACAGCCGGCAGGTCGAGCCCGCGGGTCACCAGCTGAGTGCCCACCAGGATGTCAGCTCGCTGCTCGCTGAACGTCTCCCAGACGTTGAAGTACGAGTCGGGCCCACGCGCCACGTCGCTGTCGAGGCGCAGCACGCGCGCCGATGGCCATAGCTTCTTGACCATCCCTTCGAGTCGCTGCGTACCCATCCCCAGCCCGCGTATGTTGCGGCTGCCGCAGAAGTCGCAGACCGACGGCATGGCGCGTGAATAGCCGCAGTAGTGACACACCAGTCCCTCGATTTCGGCGTGTTGCACGAGCGCCACCGAGCACCCGAGGCACTGGACCGACCGTCCGCAGTCGCGGCACATGACAAAGGTTGCCATGCCCCGCCGGTTCAGATAGATGATGGTCTGCTCCTCGCGCTCGAGCGTGCGGGAGACGACCTCGACCAGGCGCCGCGAAAGCGGCTGGCGGTTGCCTTCGGCAGCCTCGTCACGCATGTCGACGAGCTCAACGTGGGCGTCACGGCCGCGCACTCGCTCGGTCAGTCGAGCCAGGGCAATCCCGCCGTTCACCGCCTCGAAGTAGGTGGCGACGCTTGGAGTCGCCGACCCGGCTACCAGGCGCGCCCCGGTGATCGACGCGAGGCGCCGGGCGACCCAGCCGGTTTCGTAGCGCGGAGTCCGATCCTGCTTGTACGCGGCGGAGCCTTCCTCGTCCAGGCAGATGAGACCCAGGCGCGGGATCGGTGCGAACACGGCCGACCGGCTGCCGAGCACCACCTGTGCCTCGCCTCGGCGCGTTCGCCACCACTGCTGCGCGCGCTCGAGCTCGGTCAGCTGCGTTTGCAAGACGGCGATCGGGGCGTTCAGGCGAGCCCGCACGCGCTGCACGAGCTGGGGCGTGAGCGAGATCTCGGGCACGAGCAGCAGGACGCGCAGCCCATCGGCCAGGGCGCGCTCAGCGGCCGCCAGGTAGATCTCCGTCTTGCCGCTGGCGATCACGCCGTGAAGGAGGGTCACAGGGTTGGACGCGATGACCTCGAGCGCGCCTTGCTGCTCCGCTGTGAGCTCGACGTGGTGCGCCGCGGGGGCTGGGCCCGTCGCCAGCTCGAGCAGCCGCGTATGACGGCGCTGCCGGGTTGAAGCCTCCGATCCGGTGGAGCCGGTACCGCGGACCCGCGGCGGAAGCATGGCGCGGATGCACTCGATCAGCGGTACCCAGTAGTGGTCCGCGACCAGGCGCGCCAGGGCCACCTGGTGAGGCAGGAGCAGCGGATCGGCCCCGGCGGCTTCGATCGGTTTGGTGTCGACGTCGGGCTCCTCGGTGCTCAGCGAAACGACGAAGCCGTACGTGCTGCGACGCCCAAATGGCACCGTCACCCGATGGCCGGGAACGAGGTCGATTCCCTCCGGTACCCCGTATGTATAGGTCTCGCGGGATATCCCGCGGGCGGCTTCCACCGCCACCTCCGCGTAGAGGGCCAACCTACCTCTTCAGCTTCGGTAGGATCAGGTCCAGGATGCGATCCGACATCTCGCGCTTGGTCGACTTCTGCAGGTCGTGGCGCGTGCCGTCCGAGAAGAGGAGGACGCCCGCGTTGTATTCGCTGCCGAAACCTATGTCCCGACGCGAGATGTCGTTCGCGATGATCGCTTGCAAACCCTTTCGTTTCATCTTTTCGACGCCTTTCGCGTCGAGGTCCGAGTCTTCCGCGGCGAAGCCAACCCGAAACACGCCCGCGAGCGCTTCGTCGCCGGCAAGAGACGCGACCAGGTCCGGGATGGGCTCGAGCTCCAGGTTCAGGCTTGGCGTCTCCTCTCGCCGGATCTTGCGCTTCGCGGCCCTCGAGGGTCGGAAATCGCCCACCGCCGCGGCCATCAAGAGAAGATCCGCGCCACGCAGCTGCGAGCGCAGCTCGGCGAGCATCTCCTCGGCGGTGTCGACATGCTGGATCTCGACGCCGTGATGCGCCACATGCGCCGCCGCGCTGACGAGCGTGACTTTCGCACCACGGTCAGCGGCGGCCGCCGCGAGCGCGAAACCCATCTTGCCGCTCGAGTAGTTGCTGATGAATCGCACCGGATCGATCGGCTCGCGGGTGCCTCCTGCGGTCACCACGACACGTCGCCCCGCGAAGTCGTACCGGGAGCGCACGGCGTGCGCCATCGCGTCGAAGATCGTCTGCGAGCTCGCCAGTCGCCCGGTACCGACGTGCCCGCTGGCCAGGTGTCCAGATTCCGGCTCGATGATGGTGACCCCGCGACGGCGCAGCGTCGTCATGTTTTCCTGCACGGCCTCCTTCGCCCACATCGCGTCGTTCATCGCGGGNGCGATCACGACCGGGCATCGCGCGGCCAGCAAGGTCGCCGTGACGATGTCGTCGGAGCGGCCANCNGCTATCCGTCCGACGACATTGGCAGTCGCCGGCGCGACGAGGATCAGCTGCGCCCAGTCGCCGAGAAACACATGCGGTTCNGGCGAAGTCCCTCCACNCCACAGTCCCGTCTGGACCCGGCTGCCTGTGACCCCCTCAAATGTCGGAGGTCCGACAAAGCGTGTCGCCGAGGACGTCATCGCCACGCGCACCTCGCTGCCCGCCTGGACGAGGGCTGACGCGATGTCGACCACCTTGTACGCCGCGATCCCGCCCGAGATTAGCAGTGCGATGCGAAGACCGCGCAGCTCATCGGGGACGGGGGTCGGATCTAGAGGCACGGGCTAAGTTTGCCGCTCTCGCGCGCGCTGGATGATTTCGAGGATCTCCTTGACCGCGGTCTCGACGTCGTCGTTCGTCACCACGTGCTGGTACTCGGCGGCGTATGTCATCTCGCGATGCGCGATCTGGCGGCGCGACGCAAGCTCCTGGTCCGACTCGCTTCCACGTTCGACCTGGCGGCGTTCCAGCTCTTGCTCGGACGGCGCGACCACGAAGATGAAGATCGCGTCGGGCAGCAGCCCGCGGACCTGTTCAGCGCCTTGCACGTCGATCTTGAGCACGAGGTCGCGGCCGCCTGTCAGCGCACGCTCGACACGATCGCGGAAGGTGCCGTAAAGATTGCCGTTGTAGGTGGCGTGCTCGAGGAATGCGCCCTTCGCGACGAGGTCTTCGAACTGCCCACGGGTGAGGAAGGTGTAGTTCTGGTCTGGCTTCTCGCCCGGTCTGGGCTGCCGCGTCGTCCCCGACACGGAATAGACAAGACTGCGATCCAGCTCGAGCAGCCGCCGGATCAAGGTGTCCTTGCCCACGCCCGAAGGTCCGGAGATCACGATCAGCTGGCCGCGCTTCACGGAATGGAGGACCAGAAGGCGGCGAAGTCGGCCGGCGGAGGAGCTTCGAATGTCATCTCGCGGCCTGTGCGCGGGTGGCGGAGATGCAGACGCCAGGCGTGAAGCATCGGACGCCCGGCGCCCCGCTCGCTGCCACCGTACTCGGCGTCGCCCGCGACGGGATAGCCGAGCGTGGCGAGATGGACGCGGATCTGGTGCGTGCGACCGGTGTCGAGGTCACAGCGCAACAGCGTATGGCTTCGCTTCCTGTCGACGACCTGGTAGCGGGTGCGAGCAAACCTACCGCCCGCGACCACGGCCATGCGCTTGCGCTCGCGAGGATGACGGCCGATCGGCCCCTCGAGCTCTCCGGCCTCGTCTCGCACGCGGCCGCGCACGATCGCGAGATAGGCCCGGCTTAGAGTGCGATCGCTCAGCTGCGCCGACAGCGCCCGGTGACTGCTGTCATTTCGGGCGACAACGATTAGCCCGGAGGTTCCCTTGTCGAGACGATGCACGACGCCGGGCCGTGCGGCGCCGCCGACCGCCGACCACGCGCCGCCCCTGCCCAGAAGTGCATGGACCAGGGTCCCGCTGTAGTGCCCAGGCGCCGGGTGGACGACCATCCCCGCGGGCTTGTCGATGACGGCCATGTCTTCGTCCTCATAGATGATGACGAGCGGGATCTCCTCCGCCCCTGGCTCCGCCGCGTACGCCTCAGGTATCTCGAAATCGACGACGTCTCCCACAGCCACGCGGTCCGCCGGGTCGGCGGGATGGCCGTTCAACAAGGCGAGGTGACCCTTGATCAACCGCGCCGCCGCCGAACGGCTCAGCTCGGGAGCGTGCTCGGCAAGGAATCGATCGAGCCTTGGCGCCGCGCTGGCAGCGATCAGCTGGTGGGTCTTCGTATCAGATAGCTGGCGATCAGCAGCACGACGCCGACCGTGATCGCCGAGTCCGCGAGATTGAAGACAGGCCAGAAGTGGAAGTTGATGAAGTCGGTCACCGTGCCGTGCACGATGCGGTCGAATCCGTTGCCGACGGTGCCGCCCATGATGAGCCCGAGCGCGCCGAAGCTCCACTGGTCGCCCGGATTGCGTAGGACGTAGACCGCAAGGCCGATGGCGACGAGAACCGATGCGATGAGAAACAGGCCCGCGCCTGCCGGCGCGAAACCGAACGCCGCGCCTGAGTTGCGAAGGTTGGTGATGCCGACGAGATGGTCGACTATCGCGACCTCGCTGCCGTATTCGATCTGCGACGCGACCAGGTTCTTGGTCACCCGATCCACGATGAAGACAGCGGCCGCCACGAGCACGAAGACGATCCGCGCGGTGTTCAGCTTCGTTTGAGTCCGATCCAGATCTGTTCTCCCTCGATCATCATCTGCTGGCCGTCGAATCCGTCGTCGCGCCCTTGCGAGAGTGTGACGGACAGCGTCTCTGTCTTGACGTAGTCGGCGTGGCGCTGCAGCGCGCGAGCGAGCATTCCATCGGCGTCGTAGCGCGTTTCGATGCGATCCTCGACGTTGAGACCGAGCTTCTTCCGCCGATCCTGGATGACCCGCACCACTTCACGAGCAAGGCCCTCTAGCTTGAGTTCCTCAGTGATCACGGTGTCCAACTCGACCTGCGGCGCGCCAAACGTCACGCGCTTCACGTTCAGCTCGTCGCGGACGATGCCAGCGATGTCCTCCGGCAGATCGTCGCCCGGCAGGGCGATCCCTGCCAGCGGTTGCCGAACCTTTANTCGCGTGGCGTCCCGCGCCGCAAGGCCGGCCTCGACTGCCTGCCTNGCCCGCAACATATCCGCCTCGACCTGGGCGTCGGGCGCCGTGGCCAGCTGAGGAAAATCCACCAGGTGCACCGACCTGTCCGACGACAGGTTGCGGTAGATCGCGTCCGCCACGAACGGCGCGAACGGCGCCATCAACGCGGACACCGTGCGCAGCGCTTCGTAGAGCGTCTGGTACGCGGAGAGCTTGTCGCGGTCGGATTGCGACTTCCAGAACCGCCGCCGCGACCGTCGGATGTACCAGTTCGAGAGGTCGTCGACGAAGCGCTGGATGCGGCGCGCGGGCTCGACGGCGTCGTATGCATCGAGGCCCACGTTGACGTCCGCCACGAGACCGCTGAGCTTCGACAGCAGCCAGCGGTCGAGCACGTGGCGCTCCCCGATCGGAACCGGTTGCTTTCCCGGGTCGAAGTCATCCAGCCGCGCGTAGGTGACGAAGAACGAGTAGCAGTTCCACAGCGGGATGAAGAACTGCTGCACCGTTTCGCGCAGCGCTGCGTCGCCGGTGCGGTAGTTCTCGCCCACCTGCGTCGACGTGTAGAAGTACCAGCGCACCGCGTCCGAGCCAAAGGTGTCGAAGAGGTAGTTCGGGTCGAGCACGTTGCCGCGCGATTTCGAAGCCTTCTTGCCCTTCGGGTCGACGACGTGGCCAAGACAGATCACGTTGCGGTAGGAGTTCTGCTTGAACAGCAGCGTAGAGATCGCCAGCAACGTGTAGAACCACCCGCGCGTCTGGTCGACTGCCTCGGAGATGAAGTCGGCCGGGAACGTTTCCTCGAAGAGCTCCTTGCCATCGCGTGGGTAGCCGCGCTGGGCGAACGGCATCGAGCCCGAGTCGAACCAGGTGTCCACGACTTCTGGCACTCGGCGCATCACGCCGCCGCATTTGTCGCAAGGAAGGGTGACCGCGTCGATGTACGGCCGGTGGAGGTCGGCGTCTTCCTTCAGGCCAAGCTCCGCGGCGGAGCTGACGATGCGCTGGGCATCGCAGCCTTCGCAAATCCAGATCGGCACCGGCGTGCCCCAGAAGCGGCTGCGGGAGAACTGCCAGTCGATGTTGTTCTTGAGCCAGTCACCCATGCGACCCGTCTTGATGTGCTCGGGCACCCAGTTGGTCGCGTTGTTGTTGGCGATCAGCTCTTCGCGCCGCGCGGTAGTCCGGATGTACCAAGCATCCAGCGCGTAGTAGATCAGTGGAGTGCCACAGCGCCAGCAGAACGGATAGGTGTGCAGGATGGTCTCCGCCTTGTAGAGGAGCCCTCGCTCCTTGAGGTCGTCGGTGATGAGCGGGTCGGCTTCCTTGACGTGAAGACCGGCGAACTTCTCGACGTAAGGCAGGAACTTCCCATCGAGGCCGACGGTGTGCTTGAACGGGATGCCCTTTTCCTGGCAGAGGCGCAAGTCGTCGACGCCATAGAGGGCCGATGTGTGCACGACCCCGGTTCCTTCGTCCGTCGAGACGAAGTCCGCGTCGACCACGTAGTGGGCGCGTCCTTCTTCGGGTACTGAGTATGGGTAGAGAGGCTCGTACTCGAGGCCGACCAGGTCCCGACCCTTCATCCGCTCGACGACCTCGGGCGACTCCTTGAGCAAGGTCAACAGAGCCTCGGCCACGATCAGGTACTCGTCGCCTTCTTTGACCTTGATGTAGTCGATGTCGTTGTCGACCGCGAGCGCGACGTTGCCGGGGAGCGTCCACGGGGTCGTCGTCCAGGCAAGGATCGAGGTGCTGGGATCCTTTTTCAAGCGGAACCGGATGTAGACGCTCGGATCGGGCACGTTGTCGCGGTAGCCCTGCGCAAGCTCGTGGCTCGAAAGCGGCGTGGCGCAGCGCGTGCAGTAAGGCGCCACCCGAAAGCCCTTGTAGATCAGCTCCTGCTTCCACATCTCGCTGAGCGCCCACCAGACCGACTGGATGTAGTCGGACGTGAGCGTCCAGTAGGCGTTGTCGTAGTCCTGCCAGAACGCCATCCGCTCGCTGAAGACCCTCCAGTCCTCGACGTACTCGTAGACGCTCTGCCGGCAGAGCTCGTTGAACTTCTCGACTCCGATTTCGTTCTCGATCTCGAACTTGCCCGAGATATTCAGCTTCTTCTCGACCTCGATCTCGACGGGTAGGCCGTGTGTGTCCCATCCCGCCTTGCGTTCCACGTAGAAGCCCTTCATCGTCTTGTAGCGGCCGAAGAGGTCTTTGAACGCGCGCGCGAGGATGTGGTGGGTGGCCGGTTTTCCGTTGGCCGTCGGCGGGCCCTCGTAGAAGACGAACCGCTTTTGGCCCTGCCTCATGTCGAGCGATCTCTGGAAGGTCTCTTCCTCCTTCCAGCGCGCCATTAGCTGTTTTTCCAGGTCAGGGAAGCTGACCCTTTGCTCGACCTTTTCGAACATCAGGTCAGGCGATGTTTCTCAGGATCGAGATCAGAAGGTAGGCGCCGAGCATGACGACCATGGGCGAGAAGTCGAAGCCCGACATCGGCGGCAGCCACCGCCGGATGGGAGCCAGGACCGGCTCGGTAAGCCGATACGCAAGGCGTGTGACGGCGTTGGTCGGGTAAGGGCTGATCCACGAAAAGATGATCCGCACGAACATCACGATGATGAACGCGTAGAGCAGGTTGATCAGGAGCGCCGCGACAATGCCCATCAGGCCGGCCGCGGACCGAAAAGGGCTTCACCAAGCCGCAACATCGTGCTGCCCGCCTTCACCGCTGCCTCGAAGTCTCCGCTCATACCCATAGAAAGGATAGGGAGCGCCTTTCCCAGGCGCTGCTCAGCGTCGTCACGCAAGGTGCGCAGCTCCGTAAACGCCGTCGTTGGATCTCCGCTGGTCGGGCCCATCGCCATGAGCCCCCTCAGGTCGAGCATCTCCGCCACCTTGTCGATCATGGAAGCCGCCCTGGTGGGATCGACCCCTGTCTTCTGGGTCTCCCGCGCGACGTTGACCTCGACCAGCACGGGCTGCGCCGCGTCGATTGCCGCGATCGCCTCGGCGATGCGGCTCGAGTCGACCGACTGGATCAATGTGAACCGGCCCGCGGCGTGGCGCACCTTGTTGGTCTGGAGGTGGCCGAGAAGGTGCCACTCCGCGCCGTCAACGGCATCCATCTTCTGAAGCGCCTCTTGAACGCGGTTCTCACCAAGGGTCTTCAGGCCGGTTGCGATGGCCTGACGGCAAATCTCGGGACCAAAGCCCTTGGTCACGGCGACGATCTTGATCTCGCTGGGGTTACCGCCCGCGCGCTCGATACGCTGGCGGACCGTCCGGAGATTCTCTTCGATCGTCACCGCAAAGCGACGATCGCACCGAATCGCTTGCCGTCGGGGTGGCGGCGGTGCGAGGGAAACAGGTAGCTCTCTTTCGTGCAGATACCGATGTGGTAAACCGCCCCGACGCCGGCGTCTTCGAGCTGAGCACGGTTCGCCGCCACGAGGTCCAGGAGCAGCCTGTCGCCTGCGCCCTGCCGCAAGAATCGC
>JGI25384J37096_10000759_pt1 | contig 9924 bp, 9 predicted proteins | sample GraSoi013_1_40cm_4_FD_37096 | JGI IMG/M metagenome (IMG submission 37096)
ACCCAGATCGGTCTATGGACTGATGCCTGGCAGCGCTTCCGGCGCAACCGCCTTGCAGTCGCTGGAGCGGCGCTTGTTCTCATTCTGGTGCTGATCGCCTTTCTCTGCCCGCTGCTGGTCCAGCTCGGGATCCTCCAGAACCCAGTGAAGCAGAACGTGCAATATATCGAGGCCGCCCCTGGTCAGGCGGGGTTCCTTCTTGGCTCGGACGAGCTGGGCCGAGACACCCTCAGCCGGTTGCTGTTCGGAAGCCGGATCTCGCTCTCGGTCGGGATCCTGGTACAGGGCATCATCCTGCCCATCGGGCTGGCGATTGGGCTTGCCGCCGGCTATTTTGGTGGCCGCATCGACAATCTGCTGATGCGGTTCACCGACATCTGGTACGCATTCCCAGACCTGCTCTTCGTGCTGGTAGTGGTCTCGGTTTTCAAACCTAACCTGCTGACTATCTTCGGCGCGATTGCGCTGGTGAACTGGGTAGGACTTGCGCGCCTGGTCCGCGGACAGGTGCTGTCGATAAAGGAAAAGGAATTCATCGAGGCTGCGAGGTCGTCTGGGTCACCGCCACTCAAGCTCATCATCAAGCACCTCCTACCCAACTCCCTGGGCCCGATCATCGTGACCCTCACGTTCGGCATTCCACAGGCGATTTTTCTCGAGGCGGTCCTCAGCTTCCTCGGGGTCGGCATCCAACCGCCAACACCGACCTGGGGCCAGATGGTGTTCGACGGCTACGAGGCGGTCTACGCCAACCCGACCTCGGTAGTTTTCCCGGCCCTGGCGATTGGGTTCACGCTGCTCGCCTTCTCATTCATCGGTGACGGCCTGCGCGACGCCCTCGACCCCCGCATGCGGCGATAGCGTTTCTATTGGCACAGCCGCTGCTTCAAGTCGAGGATCTCCGCACACAGTTCTTCACGACGCGGGGTGTCGTCCACGCAGTCGACGGTGTGACCTTCCACGTCGACGCCGGCGAGACGCTCGGCGTCGTCGGGGAGTCCGGTTGCGGCAAGACGATGACGGCACTCTCCATCCTCCGACTCTTGCCCGACCCGGGCAAGATCATGTCCGGCAGGATCCTGTTCCGCGGTAAAGACGTCACCAAGATGACGGATGAGGAGATCCGCGACTTCCGCGGCAACGACGTCGCGATGATCTTCCAGGACCCCATGACCTCGCTGAACCCGGTCACCAGGATCGGGAGCCAGATCGAGGAGGCCATGACGGCGCACGAGCGCTTCACGGAAACCCTCGCCCGAGGACGTGTCATCGAGCTCCTGAAGCGGGTGCGAGTGCCGGCCGCCGAATCGCGCGTCAAGGACTACCCGCATCAGTTCTCCGGCGGCATGCGTCAGCGGGCGATGATCGCGATGGGTCTTTCCAACGAACCCGACCTGCTGATCGCCGACGAGCCGACCACGGCCCTTGACGTCACGGTCCAGGCCCAGATCATCCAGCTGATGAAGCAGCTCAACCGCGAGCTGAACACCGCGATGATGCTGATCACGCACAACATGGCGCTGGTTGCGAGCCTGTGCCAGCGGATCATCGTGATGTACGCCGGCCGGATCGTCGAAGAGGGTCCGGTCGAGCAGATCTTCAAGAGTCCGCAGCACCCGTACACCTGGTCGCTCCTCCGTTCGGTTCCCCGCGTCGACGAGGCGCGCAAGGACAGGCTCGTGTCGATCAAGGGACTGCCGCCCGACCTCTCGCATTCGCCCCCAGGTTGCAAGTTCCACCCCCGCTGCCCCTTCGTGATCGACAAGTGCAAGGACGAGCCTGAGCCTCCGCTGGGCGAAGTGGCGACGAACCAGGTGGCACGGTGCTGGGTTTTGATGCGGAACGTCAAGCAGGACGACATCGACGCTGCCAAGCAGAGCGCGCTCTCGAAGGAGGCCGCCGAGAAGCTGAAGGCCCCGACCGCCGAGCTGGGGGGGACCATTGGCGGCTGAGCCCGCGTCGATTACCGCGGTCCGGCAGGATCCCGTGCTGCTCCGGATCAAGGCCGCCTACAAGCACTTCCCGGTCGGTGGTTTCTCGGGTCTGTCCGTACGCGCCGTGGACGGCGTCGACCTCGAGATCAGGCGCGGAGAGACGTTGGGCCTGGTCGGCGAGTCAGGCTGCGGTAAGTCGACCCTGGCGAGACTCGTTACGGGACTGCTGCCGGCAACCGCGGGTTCGATCATGCTCGACGGGCAGGACATCACGCGGCTGCGCGGTGGCGCTCTGCGACGGGTGCGCCGGAAGATGCAGATGATCTTCCAGGACCCGTATGCGTCGCTCGACCCGCGCATGACGGTCGGCGACATCCTGCAGGAGCCACTCGACAACTACGCGGTAGGAACCTTCAAGGAGCGGCGGCGCCGTGTACAGGAACTGCTGCGGCTGGTGGGCCTTAATCCCAACTTCACCAACCGTTACCCGCACGAGTTCTCCGGCGGCCAACGACAGCGGATCGGAATCGCGCGGGCGCTGGCGGTGAACCCCTCCTTCATCGTGTGCGACGAGCCGGTCTCGGCGCTGGACGTGTCGATCCAGGCCCAGATCATCAACCTGCTGCAGGACCTGCAGCACGAGTTCCGGCTGACCTACCTTTTCATCGCCCACGACCTCGCCGTGGTGCGGCACCTGTCGGACCGCATCGCAGTCATGTATCTGGGCAAGGTCGTTGAGACGGCCGACCGGAAGGACATCTACGACCGGCCGCAGCATCCATACACGAAGGCGCTCCTATCCTCGATCCCTGTCCCGGACCCGGTGGCGGAGATGAGCCGAGCGCCGATCACGTTGAAAGGTGAGATCCCGTCGCCGGTGAACCCGCCGTCGGGATGCCGGTTCCACCCGCGTTGCCCGATAGCGAGGGTGCCCGGCGTCTGCAGCGAGCAGGAGCCGCCGCTCGAGGCGCATGGGGCGCGGGACCAGATGGCGGCGTGCCATTTCGCGGGTCAGTTCTAGCCCTGCTCGGACTTGGGGCCCTCCCTTCTTCTTGCCGGGCCCTCCCCCGCCGGCCGAACCTGGGTTGAGCTTGGCGGTTTCGAAAAACCGCTCCCACCCAGCCTGTTAAGAGGCGGCTTTGACCTCGAGCACGCGGTAGCCCTTCTTCGATCGGAGCCGCGTCACGTCGAAACCTTGCTCGCCCAGCCACTTCGCCAGCGAGTCGGAACCCAGATTGCGCTGCACGACCANGTAGGCGGCNCCGCCCGGCTTCAGCCGNGGCAACCACGTCAGCAGGAGGTCGTGGAGCGGCGCCTTGCCGACCCGCACGGGCGGGTTCGAGTAGATGGCGTCGAAGCGAAGCCCGTCGGGCACCTGCTCGGGCGGCATGGCGGAGACATTCGGGGTCTGAGCCGTGGCGGCGTTCGCCCGCGTCAGCTCGATCGCCCGTTCATTGACATCCACCGCCCAGACATGGGATTCGGGAGCTCGCCGGGCCAGGACCAGGGCGATCGGCCCGTAGCCGCTACCCAGGTCGAGTAGATCGCCGGACAGGGGCGGCGGCGGCGCCTCGCGGAGCAGGATCATCGTCCCGGCGTCGATCCCCTTGGAGCCGAAAACCCCCCTGTCGGCCTGCAGCGCGAGTTCGAGCGCACCCAGCCGCAGACGCACCGTCCTCGGCCGCGAGGCGGTCGCCGGGCGAGCTTCGAAGTAATGGGATTTGGGTATACTCATCGCTTGTCGCCCAATCGGCTATTGCCGCGTGGGAATCAAACCGCCATTCGGAGAACCGTTTGCCAACCATCCAGCAGTTGGTCCGCCTTGGGCGCAGGGCGGCCAGAGCGAAGTCTAAGGCGCCCGCGCTGCGGGGCTCACCGCAGAGGCGGGGCGTCTGCGTGCGCGTCTATACCCAGACCCCCAAGAAGCCGAACTCGGCCCTCCGGAAGGTCGCCCGCGTCCGCCTGACCACGGGGATCGAGGTCACGGCCTACATCCCGGGCATCGGCCACAACCTGCAGGAGCACTCGGTCGTGCTCATCCGCGGCGGCCGCGTCAAGGACCTCCCCGGTGTCCGCTACCACATCATCCGGGGCACCCTCGACACCGCCGGGACCAAGAACCGCAAGAAGGCTCGGTCGAAGTACGGAGCAAAGCGGGAAAAGGGCAAGGCGGCAGCCTGATGCCTCGTCGCAACCGTCCCGTCAAGCGTGTCGTCGCGCCCGACCCGGTGTACCAATCGGAGGCGATCGCCAAGTTCGTGAACGTGGTCATGAGCCGCGGCAAGCGCTCGACCGCCGAGAAGGTCGTCTATGACGCGCTGACCCGAGCTTCCAAGCAAGCCAAGAAGGAGCCGCTCGAGGTCTTCGACCAGGCCCTGCGGAACGCCACCCCGCTGCTCGAGGTCAAGCCTCGGCGCGTCGGCGGTGCCACGTACCAGGTACCGATCGAGATNCGGCCGGAGCGCCGGCTCGCCCTCGCCCGGCGCTGGATCGTCCGTTTTGCGCGCCAGCGCGGCGGGAAGAGTATGTCCGAGAAGCTCGCTTACGAGATTCTCGATGCTGCGCAGAACACCGGCGGCGCGGTGAAGCGCAAAGAGGAGACCCACCGGATGGCCGAAAGCAACAAAGCTTTCTCGCACTTCCGGTACTAAGAGAGATGAACGTGGCACTGAAGATGCAGGAGCGTCCCGTCGCCATCGACAAGGTCCGAAACATCGGAATCATGGCGCACATCGACGCGGGCAAGACGACGACGACTGAGCGGATCCTCTTCTACGCGGGCCGCATCCACAAGATGGGCGAGGTCCACGAAGGGGCGGCGACCATGGACTGGATGGTCCAGGAGAAGGAGCGCGGGATCACGATCACGTCGGCGGCGACGACCGCCAACTGGCGCGACCACGCGGTCAACATCATAGACACACCCGGGCACGTGGACTTCACCGTCGAGGTCGAGCGGAGCCTGCGCGTTCTCGACGGTGCGGTCGCGGTTTTCGACGCGGTCGCGGGCGTCGAGCCCCAGTCGGAGACGGTCTGGCGCCAGGCCGACCGCTACGGCGTGCCCCGAATCGCCTTCATCAACAAGATGGACCGCATCGGCGCGGACTTCTACGGGTCGCTGGCGTCGATCCGCACCCGCCTGGGCGCTCGCGCGGTGCCGATCCAGCTGCCGATCGGCTCCGAGGGCGACTTCGTGGGTTATGTCGACCTGCTCAGCAAGGAGGCCGTCGTCTACACGGATGACCTCGGCACGACGTCGACCGAGTCGCTGGAGATCCCGGCCGGAATGCAGGACCTGGTCAGCCAGTACCGCCACGACCTGATCGAAGCGGTCGCGGACTTCGACGACAACGTCATGCACAAGTACCTCGAGGAGCAGGACATCTCCGAGGAGGAGATCAAGGGCGGGCTGCGCCGGGGCACGGTCGCGGGCGTCCTCGTCCCGGTGCTCTGCGGGGCGGCACTCCGCAACCGCGGGGTGCAGCCGATCCTCGACGCGGTAGTCGAGTACCTGCCGTCGCCGGCCGACGTGCCGGCGGTCGAGGGCAAGGACCCCAAGACTGGCGCCCTCCAAGTGCGGGAGCACGACGACAGCGAGCCATTCTCGGCACTCGCCTTCAAGATCCAGATGGACCCGCAGGGCGTCGGCAAGCTGACGTTCTTCCGCGTCTACTCAGGCCGCTTGAAGGCCGGCTCGTCCGTCATGAATGCGTCGACCGGGAAGCGGGAGCGCATCGGGCGCATCTTGCGCATGCACGCGATCCGTCGCGAGGACGTCGACGAGGTGTTCACGGGCGACATCGCCGCGGCCGTCGGCCTGAAGGTGACGACCACCGGCGACACCCTATGCGATGAGGCGCACCCGATCCTGCTCGAATCGATCACGTTCCCCGAGCCCGTGATCTCGGTCGCCATCGAGCCCAAGACGAAGGTCGACCAGGAAAAGCTCGGCATGGCTTTGCAGAGGCTTTCCGAAGAGGACCCCACGTTCAAGGTCCACACCGACGAAGAGACGGGCCAGACGATCATCGAGGGCATGGGCGAGCTCCATCTCGAGATCATCATCGACCGGCTTCTGCGCGAGTTCCGCGTCGATGCCAACCAGGGCAAGCCGCAGGTCGCCTACAAAGAGGCGATCAAGAAGGCGGCTAAGGGCGTGGGGCGGTTTGTCCGGCAGACCGGCGGCAAGGGCCAGTATGGCCACGCCGAGGTCGAGGTGCGGCCGGGCGAGCAGGGATCCGGATTCATCTTCGAAGACAAGGTCACGCAGGGACGCATCCCTCGCGAGTACATCCCCGCGGTCGAGAAGGGAATCAGGGAAGCGCTCCAGTCGGGCGTCGTCGCCGGATACCCGGTGGTCGATATCACGGTCACGCTGGTCGACGGCTCATATCACCCGGTTGACTCGAGCGAGATGGCGTTCCACGTCGCGGGCTCGATGGCCGTCAAGGACGGCATGCACAAGGCCAGGCCCTACCTGCTCGAGCCGATCATGAAGGTCGATGTCGTGATGCCCGAGGAATACCTCGGCGACGTGATGGGCGACCTCGCGTCGCGGCGCGGTCATATCCTCGGCATGGAAGGCCGCGGCACGTCGCAGAACGTCAAGGCCAGCGTCCCCCTCGCGGAGATGTTCGGCTACGCTACCGAGCTTCGGTCGATGACTTCGGGGCGGGCGACTTATTCGATGGAATTCAGTCATTACGCAGAGATGCCAGGCAACTTGGCGGAGGCTGTGGGCCGCCGCGATAGGCCGAGAAGTTAGTTAGGAGGAGACAGTGGCGAAGAAGAAGTTCGAGCGGACCAAGCCCCACCTGAACGTCGGGACCATCGGTCACATCGACCATGGCAAAACGACGTTGACGGCCGCCATCACGAAGGTTCTGGCCGAGAAGGGACTTGCGGAGTTCACACCATTCGACCGGATCGACAAGGCTCCAGAGGAGAAGGCGCGGGGCATCACGATCTCGATCACCCACGTGGAGTACGAGACCGAGAAGCGTCACTACGCTCATGTCGACTGCCCTGGTCACCAGGACTACATCAAAAACATGATCACGGGCGCCGCCCAGATGGACGGCGCGATCCTCGTCGTGGCCGCGAACGACGGCGCGATGCCGCAGACTCGCGAGCACATCATCCTGGCCCGCCAGGTCAACGTGCCGTTCCTCGTTGTCGCGTTGAACAAGTGCGACATGGTCGACGACAAGGAGTTCATCGAGCTGGTCGAGCTCGACCTGCGCGAGCTGCTGAACAAGTACGAGTACCCGGGCGACGATATCCCGATCGTCCGCCTCTCGGCGCTCAAGGCCCTCGAGGGCGACCCCGAATGGTCGCCGAAGATCCTCGAGCTGATGAACGCGGTCGACACCTACATCCCGGAGCCGGAGCGACCCGTCGACAAGCCGTTCCTGATGCCGATCGAGGACGTGTTCACGATCGAAGGTCGCGGCACCGTGACCACCGGCCGTGTCGAGCGCGGCAAGCTCAAGAGGAACGAGGAGATCGAGATCGTCGGCATCCACCCCAACAGCACTAAGACCGTCGTCACCGGAATCGAGATGTTCCACAAGGACATGGACGAGTGCCAGGCCGGCGACAACGTCGGCACGCTGCTGCGTGGCGTCAAGCGCGAGGATGTCGTGCGCGGCCAGGTGTTGGCCAAGCCCGGTACCATCACGCCCCACACTCAGTTCAACGCCCAGGTTTACGTCCTGACCAAGGAAGAGGGTGGGCGGCACACGCCGTTCCTCACCGGCTACCGGCCGCAGTTTTACATGCGGACCACCGACGTCACGGGTGAGGTGAAGCTGCCCGAGGGCGTCGAGATGACGATGCCCGGCGACAACGTCGTGATGGAAATCACGCTCGGGGAACCGATCGGTATCGAGCAGGGCCTCCGGTTTGCCATCCGCGAAGGCGGCAAGACCGTCGGCGCCGGCGTGGTGACCGAGGTCATCAAGTAAGGCACATATAAGAAGGAATAGGGAAAAGGCAGCCAGTGGCGCAGAAGATTCGGATCCGGCTCAAGGCCTATGACCATCGGGTCCTCGATCAGGCGGCGGACAAGATCGTGGACACCGCCCGCCGTACGAACGCGCGCACAGCCGGCCCCATCCCGCTCCCAACCGAGATCTCAAAGCTGACCGTGATCCGCTCGCCGTTCATTGACAAAGACTCCCGCGAGCAGTTCGAGATGCGGACCCACAAGCGGATCGTCGACATCCTGGACCCCAACCCACGCGTCGTGGACGCACTCATGCGCCTCAGCCTCCCGGCCGGCGTGAGCATCGAGATCAAGTCGTGAAGGGGCTTCTCGCCAGGAAGCTGGGCATGACCCAGCTCTTCAACCCCGACGGCACGGTGACCGCTGTCACCGTGCTCGAGGCAGGGCCGTGCAAGGTGCTTGGCCTGCGCACCGCGGAGAAGGACGGCTACAGCGCTGTTCGGATCGCGTTCGCGCCGGCCAAGGAAGGCAAGCTGAACAGCCCGCGACTGGGCGAATTCAAGAAGGCCAACCTCGAGGGGCACAGGCATGTCGTCGAGATCCGCAACTACGACGGCCTCGAGGCAGGTCAGGAGCTCAAGGCCGAGATCTTCGCCGCCGGCGAGCTCGTCGACGTGACGGCGACCAGCAAGGGCAAGGGCTTTCAGGGCCTGATCAAGCGTCACAAGTTCAGCCGAGGGCCCGAATCGCACGGCTCCATGAACGTCCGCCAGCCGGGCGCGATCGGCGCGACCGACGCCGCGAGGGTGTTCAAGGGGGTGCGCATGTCCGGCCAGATGGGCAACGTGCGCACTACGTCGCGCGCGTACAGGATCGTGCGTGTCGACGCCGACCGGAATCTGCTCATGGTCAGGGGCGGCGTGCCGGGCGCGAAGAACGCGCTGGTGCTCGTCCGCCAGTCAACCAAGAAGGTCAAGCCCAAGGGCCCGGCCGGCAAGCCCAACCCGAGGAAGGTCTGATGGCGTTGCAGGCTCCGTACTTCGACGCCCTCGGCGAGCGCAACGGCGAGGGCAAGCCCAACCCGAGGAAGGTATGAACACCCCAAAAAATCTTCGATTTTTCGGGGGCCCCGACTGATGGCGTTGCAGGCTCCGTACTTCGACGCCCTCGGCGAGCGCAACGGCGAGGTCGACTTGCCGACGGCGATCTTCGAGGAGAAGCCCAACATGCCCGTCATGCACCAGGCTTATCTCCGCCAGCTGGCGAACGCGCGGCAGGGAACCGCCAGCACCAAGACCCGAGGCGAGGTCTCCGGCGGTGGCGCCAAGCCCTACCGTCAGAAAGGAACCGGCCGCGCGCGCCACGGGTCGATCCGGGAACCGAGCATGAAAGGCGGCGGCAATGTCTTCGGACCGAGGCCGCGCGACTTCTCGCATCGCATGCCCAGGCAGATGCGACGGCTCGCGCTGCGCTCCGCGCTCAGCCAGAAGGCGATCGACGGGCAGGTTCGCGTGATCGAGAACTTCGTGTTCGACGAGCCGAAGACGAGCCAGGCCGCCGAGCTTATGGAAGCGATCGGCTTCGACAGCACCGCGCTCGTGGTCCTCCCGGCACCGAACTACACGGTCAGCCGGTCATTCGAGAACCTGGCGGGCGCGAAGATCGTGCTGGCCCGCAACCTGAACATCCGCGATCTCTTCACGCACACGTATCTGCTGCTTGCGAAAGAAGCCATCGAGCTGCTCGAAGAGAACTTCAGCCCGCGCCAGAAGGAGACCGCCTGATGGCGACGAAAGCGGCGTCTGAGATCGTGATCGGCCCGGTGATCACTGAGCGCACGTACCAGCTCTACTCGCAGGGCCGCTACACGTTCAAGGTCCTCGCCACCGCGTCGAAGACCGAGATCAAGAAAGCNCTCGAGGAGCAGTACGAGTCACAGAACATCGAGGTCAAGCGGATCAACACCGTGACGATGCGCGGCAAGAAGCGGCGCGCGTTTCGGCGCACGGGCACGGGCGCGGTCGGACGGACCACGGACTGGAA
>JGI25384J37096_10000761_pt1 | contig 9900 bp, 10 predicted proteins | sample GraSoi013_1_40cm_4_FD_37096 | JGI IMG/M metagenome (IMG submission 37096)
CACGTTCGCGAAGATTCAGGACTGGTTGTTGTAGTCTTTGCTGGGCTCGTCCAAGAGGTTATATGGAGTTCCTCAAGCCGCGGGTTCAACGGTCTCCAAAAATGGTTGAAGCTCACTATCATCCGAAGGGCGAGATGAAACGTCATGTCCGTGCTTTCATCTACGTAGCTGCGGTTCTGGGAAAAGAGTCGAAGGTTGCGGACGCTTTGTTCAAGCTCGCCGAGGTCAAAGAGGTTCATGTGATTCCTGGCCGACACGATATCATGGCCGTTGTCGAGGTTCAGAGAAAACTTCTCGAGCCTGACGCCCAGAGCATCTACTGGTTCATTCTTGAACGTATCAAGACGATCGGGGATGTCACGGACACCGAGACTTTGATTCCGATCGTGTCAGCGTCGAAATGGTCTGACTAGCCGCTCGACCGCTCACGCAGCGCAAAGGTCGGTCGCTAAGACCCCCTATTTCTGGAACATTTTTTGTCCTGTAGTGATAATGGGCGAGACGGAACGATCAAAGCACAATCCGGCCTCTTGTCGATCGGGAATTATCCGCGTTTACAGGACGAAATATCGCATGTTCTAGACGTGCCTGTTCAAATCGCGGATCAGGGCTGATAATAGCCGATATTACTGGCTCAGAACTTCCGGGAAGACTGTTCATGCGACACAAAACCGCTGTTCAATACCCCCCTTTTTCCAGAATCGTTTCCTGTCTGGCAGTGATTCCGGGCGGGTCTGGCTGATTCAGGCATAGTTTGCGCTTCGATGGGACAAGCAATATCGCGTTTTTCAGCGTGCCTCGTCCCTTGAGTGTTCGACCGGCCTTTCAGATTCGAGATCTGGGCTTGTTTCGGGCGAGTCTGACAAGATTTTCGCTTGATGGGTTTGCGGCGCTCTTCAGAAAGCGCTCGAAGGGTCTAGCTTTGGGGTCGCTCGTTTCTTCGCAGCTTTTTTTGTTCCACTAGGGCTCGGTTTCTTTTCTTGAGAGCTGTTAGTCTCGGTTTCTAGTTCGGAGGCTACCGGATCAGGATGAGCAGGATCCGGCTAGCGAGGACGGCTTCAACAAAGGCGTCCCTTGGCTCAGTCGCGTTTGATACTTGAGGTTGGGAGATAGTTGTCTGCCTCTCCATAAGGTATCAATGCGAATGTTGCTCTATACTCATGATAAAAGGCGCGCCGACGGTTTCCACCTAATTACCTCAGTTTTCTCCTGCGGATTCTGTTAGGAACCAGAAGGGGATCATGGATTCCACAAGCCTCGATGATGCCACATTGTGCGTTCCTCGGGCTGNCTTCGATTTCAGTGGAGATGCATTTCTTCATCTGGGCGAGGTGCCCTCTGTGCAGGTCAGTCCACATCATTGGCGTGTTTCCGATTCTCATCGGCAAGACTCAATCTTTGGAACGCCGATCAGCATGTCTCCCCAGCGGTATATTGGGTTTAGCGGCGACATTCAATACTTGGCTGACAAAGCCTTAATGGATCAAGGATNAGAAACCGGCAAATCTACACNGGGTTTTGATCCATTGCAGAATCCGAAATACGTCGCACCCAGCTGGGACGACGTCTATGGAATGCTGGTGGACCTTGCAAGTGAGATTCGGCTCTCAGGATACAATCCCCAGGTCATCGTGGGAGTATCACGAGGCGGTTGGCCTCCCGCTAGGGTCATGAGCGACCTACTTGAGAATCCAAATCTTGCGAACATGAAAGTAGAATTCTACAAAAACATCGGAGTGACAGCGAAAAGACCCAAGATCACCCAGCCTGTCACCTCTGAAGTTTCTGGGAAGCGCGTACTCGTAGTGGACGATGTCGCCGATTCAGGACACAGTCTGCGCGTTGCGTCCAAACATCTAGCGAGAAAGGGCGCACAGGAGATCAGGGTCTGTACTCTGTATTTGAAGCCGAAGAGCGTCTTCAAACCAAACCATTTTGCAAGAACAACCTCGAAGTGGGTGATCTTTCCGTGGGAAAGATTGGAGGCCGTCAATCTGATCAAACGGAACCTCCGGTCAGACGGGAGAACATACGAGGTAATTCGGGAGCTGAAAGGCAGTGGATTGAGTGGCCCGCTCATTCGAAAACTCCTAGCGTTGGACCGATGATAACTGAGAAAATCGGGTCATATTCCCTGTTTGTCCAAGGGATTCAGAGATGCCAAAGTAACAGACTCGGAGAAAGCCTTGAGGGAACTGAGAGGATCGTTTCAGGGAATTGATCTTCAACTCTTGCGCGCCGATAGAGTGGCTGGGAAGGAACAAATTATTTTCGCGGCAAGGAATGCAATTGACTCCTTCCAAAGCAAGGATCAAAGAGCGAAACACCTCTCGATGGAGTTCCTCCTGTTCGCCTCGGGTGAGCACCAGATCATCGAAGCGATCAAGCTTCTCGGCGTAACCGCGTCTAGCAGGGAACTCGCTTTTGTGGGGCTTTCCGAAACCAGTCTCGATGCGGGCCTGTTGAGCAACAGAGCAATGGAATACGTCAAGGGAATGCCTGATGATACAGTCTTGCAGATTAAGACCCAGAAAAAAGTGGAAGATCTGAAGAGAGCCTACAATATTCCCGATAAAGAACTGAATGCATCGAAGATGCTGACTGAGGAAAACAACAGCGTATTGAAGAGACTGATCATCGAGCGCTCTGCGCTTTTGGCCCTGGAGAACTAGGATACTCTCTTCTCGCGTTCTATCCCCAGAACACCATTAGGTTGGATGACCGCAATTCCAGCCACCCTGCCAATGATTTCGACCAGGACGATCTTTCCGGGGTCTCGCAGGTCAACCTTCCTGGGAATCTTCGCTGCAATCGCGTCAATGATCTCCTTTGAAGAAACATCACTCCGGCGCTTCTCGATGGACACACGAAACGTTTCGCCGTCTCGAATCGACCTGGATCTCTCAGAAACCGCGTTCCCGATAGCCTCAATCTCACAGGGTACAACTTTCTGAACCGGTTTGACCTTGAGAACGTACCGAAACTCCCAAGGCTTCTCCTTCAGGATCAACCGAAGATTCTGTATCACTTTGAGTGGGTCAAGGGACGTCTTAGCAACAGTAAGGCCGCTCACCGGGGTATAGCTGGTCTCAGCCGAACGGTCCCCAAGTTCGCCAATCAGATACACCAGCTCCGAGTTTGCCTCGCGCTCATTGCCCCTAGCACTGGAGACGAGCAGGTTGAAGTCGTCAAGCAATTTGAATCAATCTCGATGTTCGACTTTTTGCCTTGAGAGTCCTTACGATCTCTTGTCGGCTAACGGCTCCTTCTCGCAGAATATCGACATGTTTGCCCGTTATTCTGACGACCGTTGACTCTGGCCTTTTGGAGAGGGTCCCTCCATCCAGAACTAGATCGACTTTGCCTTCAAAGGTCTTCAATGCTTCGTTTGCACGCCTTATCGAGGGAGTGCCTGAAATGTTTGCGCTTGTACCTACTAGAGATCCTCCGCACATCGCAATGAAGTCCAACGTATCCTTTCGTCTCGGGACCCTAAGTCCAATCATGCGGTCAGTACCAACTATCGGGGGAGGGAATTCTGCTCTCGACGAGACTACGATAGTCAGGGGTCCGGGCCAAAATCGCAAAGCAAGCGTTTCGGCGTCGCCGTCGACTTCGCCTAATTCCTTTGCCTTCTCAATTGAGCTGGTGAGCACTGGGAAGTTCCCTTTGCTTCTTCTCTTTACATCTGCCACCTTGTTGACCGCTTCCTTATCGAATGGATGGCATCCAAGTCCGTACACGGTGTCCGTTGGGTAGACCACGAGTCCACCCTTGAGGATCGCTGATGCAGCTTCGCGAAGCGATTCATTGGCAATCCTAAGAAGCCTCGTCAACGTTGATGCAAGCATCGAGGGCAAGTCGACTCTTATATCTGGTTAAGATGGGACGCCATCGGACTCAAAATTGGCCAATCCAACGATCATCGTTCATGGCGGAGCCGGCAACTGGCCCAAGAACAAGCACGCAATTGGCCTCGCCGGAGTTAGGAAGGCTGCTACAAGAGGATTTCAGATCCGCCAACAAGGCGGGTCCGCAATCCAAGCGGTCGAAGCTGCAGTCATAGAAATGGAAGATAATCCGATTTTCAATGCTGGCAAAGGGTCCACGCTGAATCTTGCGGGCAACGTAGAAGCCGACGCGGGAATCATGGACGGAAAGACACTGCGCGGGGCGGGTGTCGCGCTCTTACATCACATGAAAAACCCGATTAGCCTCGCAAAACTCGTTATGGAGAAAACCGACCATGCTCTTCTAGCAGGCAAGACTGCCGAGAGGCTCGGAGAAGCCTACAGTCTACCAGTGGCGAACCTAAGGATTCTAGAGCGAGTCCGTCAATGGAAGAAGGCAAAACACGAGTTGGAAAAGAGGAGAATCAGCGACTTTCCCAGAAACTTGAAACTCCTTCAAGACAAGAGGGGATTCTTCCTTCGGGATACGGTAGGAGCGCTCGCTCTGGACCAGAAGGGAAACTTGGCCGCGGCAGATTCTACAGGAGGTGTCTCCTTGAAATTGCCAGGCAGAATTGGTGACAGCCCAATCCTTGGCGCTGGATTGTACGCGGATAACAGACTGGGAGCCGCCACAGCAACGGGCGTTGGTGAGATTGCGATGAGGCTGGTTGTATCCAAGTCAGCCTGTGATGCAATGCTGTCATTAACCGCACAAAGCGCGGCCGCTAAAACGGTTAGAGACGTGACAAGGTTAGCTGGCAGAGGACTAGGGATTGTATCTCTTGACCGAAAGGGTCGATATGGAATCGCTCACAATACCCCACACTTGTGCTGGGCCGCATTGACCAAGGACAGGGGGCTTGTCTCGCAGATGGTTGGTAGGCGCTAGAAGCTATTCTCAATCCTAGAGGCTTGCTCCGATGTTTTTTCGCGCGTTTTTCGGAAGCCTTTTAAGAAGGTACAATTCGCGGTAACCCCTAGTTTTCGGAGACGATCAAGTGTTACCCTATACCAAGGGGGAGGAATGGGGCGAAGACGAGGACTGGGGCGGCGAAGATGAATGGGGCGAAGACGACGATTGGGGCGGCGGAGATAACGGGGCCGAGGACAACTAAGAACCCGATCTAAGCAAGACCACCAAGCGCTCGCAACTGTTTCTAGAAAGGCAGTGAACCGGTAACAGGAGTTCTATCTTCCTCTGAATGGGAAGCAAGTGTCCAACGAAGGAAACCAGAGACTATGCTCACTTCCATAAAGATCAAAGCGTTACCCTTAATCGCCCTAAGCCTGTTATTCCTCGTTCCCTTCGGGCTCCATCCTACTAGTGCCGACACCGTAAGCGACAACGATTTCAACAGCCAATCCTACTCCAAGATCGTCGACTGGTACAGCTACGTCCGGGCCTACGCCGCTGCCCACAACCTACCCGCACCACCCACAACAGAACATGCGTACATCTACGCGAACTACATCAACATCGGCGGCTTCCAACTCTTCTACGCCGGCCTCGTCAACGCCACGCACAACGGAATGAACGTTACAGTCCCACTGCAGACATTCTTCGAACACTACCACACCATCGGCGGAAAAGACGCGATCACCNCCTCAAGCTTCCTCGGCCTCGTTAGCTTCCGCGAAAACACGACCTCAATCTTTCCCAACTCCCCAGACAAGAACGACACGGTCTACGCTAGCTTCAGCCTTGGATACCCTCTACAAGCAATGGGCAGCCGCCCATACACGTATCTGGCAACAAGCTCCCCGATTCCGCTAGCCCACCCCGACGCAACCCACTGGACCTGGGGCCTAAAATACACCAACCTTAACGCAGTTTGGTGGAGAATCAACCCGGACCCATATGCAATCATACCCTGGGACTCAAACACCCCTCGCGGATTCGCACAATACAACGAACTAACCTTCAACTATGCACTCAACATCGACCCAACAACTAGGACAGCAAACCTCACAACCACCTACACCATCGGACGGATGACCGATCTATACATCCTCGCCCCGACACCCGTCCTCCACCTNACACCCGCCGGAACATACTACCTCAACGGCACCCAAGCCAGCACACAAACATTATACCAATTCCTACAAGCAAGACAGTTCAAACTCTCGCTGGTCCTCTCCTACAAGGCGATACTCGCCAGCCCTATCAGTGACAAAGACGACAGCGGTGCCAGCGTCGACAGCGACAACTCCACGGACGTCTCCAAAACAGCAGTCACAACCGCTACCGCCGACAACGACAAAGTCTTCCGCGCAGATTTCGGTGTCAAATCACAATACAAGCTCTACAACTACACCTTCGACAACACGGAGAACACCGCATCAACATACAACGTCAACGTCCGAACAGTCAGCGTCAAAGGCTGGGGGGCAAACCCAGTCTTCGCCTTACAGAACGCGTTCATGGGATTCCTACCGCTCTTCGTCGCCAACGTCGACCCCGGACTAATACAACGATCAAAGGCAGGGGATGTCCAGTTCAGCACCGCCAACTACCTCTATATCATCAGCTACCCAACATGGGGAGGATACAAGATAGTGCACGACCCTGATTACACCGCGTTCTACACTCCAGCAAGCAACGTTGGATTACTGACAGCGATCTTCCTGGCAGTAGCTGTCGCTGCGGGAGTTGGTGGTCTATTCGCTTTCCTATTCAGGAGACGAAGAGCTGCCGGTTTGGCCGTTAGTGGAGCGGGGACAACTGGTCCAAGCCCGACTCAGGATCCGACACCCTCGGGTCCCCTGATTCCCGGCCGATAGCCTGTACGATTCCTCTCCCTTCTTTCTCTTTCTCATTCGCTTAGGGAACAGTGAGCTAAACTTCATCTCCAAAGCTGATACCACAACGACCCGGCCTTGACAACCACCGGTTCTGCGATTGATGTTTCGCATCTGACAAAGACTTATGGGGCTACTGTTGCCCTCAACGATGTCACACTATCAGTTGGTACTGGTGAAGTACGGGGCCTCCTTGGACCGAACGGGTCCGGAAAATCAAGCTTGATGAAGACGATTATGGGCTTGACAAAGCCATCCTATGGTTCAATCCAGGTCCTCGGCTACGACGTTCGAATGAGTCCTATGGAAATCAAGAAGATTGTCGGCTACGTCCCCGAATCGCCGCGCTTGTACGAATTCCTCACTGCGACCGAATATCTTGATTTCATAGCCGACGTTCGAGGACTACAGTTCGAACAGAAAAAAGAGCGCATCGCCAGATTCGTTGACGCCCTTGACCTCGAGGGGAAACAGGGAGATATGATCAGCAGTTATTCGCAAGGCATGAAGCAAAAAGTCGCGATCATAGGAGCACTGCTCCACAGGCCTCGAGTCTTACTCATGGACGAACCGCTCAACGGTCTGGATCCAAAATCAGCCAGATTGGTGAAGGAGCTTATCCACGGACTAGCTAGGGAAGGCGTGTCTGTGGTTTTCAGCACACATATTCTCGAAATAGCCGAGGCCATTTGTGACAAGCTAACCATACTTCAAGGCGGGAAGATTCTTGCCGAGGGAACCTCGAAGGACTTGAGGGAAAACGCTGGGCTTCCTGGAAGCGGTCTGGAAGACGTGTTTCTCAAACTCACTGGAACGAAAGGAGTCGAAGATATCGTTGAGGCACTGATCAGATGAGACTTTCCGTTCTGCTCAAGTTTGCGAAAGTCCTTATGATTTCACGCCTTCGGAGTACAAGGCGCTCGATTNTTTCCAAGAGCATAACAAGCCGGCCAATNCTCATTGCGTTGATAGGGAGCGTTCTTTTTGTCGCCGGGCTGTTCTTTGGTTATGAGACAACAGTCTTTCTTGGCTCCGGCACGTCGCTAACCGGGCCAGTCGCGCATCAACTGGTTGTTACGATTTTTGGAGGAGTTCCTCTCTTCCTCGTCGGCTTCTACTTTACTATGGGTCTTTTGTGGGAGGTGAACGCCTCAACTGAAGCCGAGAGCACTGACGCGATTAACTGGCTGCCTATCACACCGGGGGAATACGTTGCAGCCTCGGCTCTTTCAACTAGCTATACGTACTCTCCACTTCTAATGGTCGCCTTCGGCTATTCTCTCCCCATAGGTGTTCTCACAGGGAATCTCGCTGGATTCCTACTGCTTGTTCCCATCGCTCTCTTGTCCACATCTGTTGGGTCGGTTAGCGTAGAGATTCTAAGGTCAGCATTAGCTAGCGCGTCAACAGCGTTCAACCGGCTAGGTGGCCGAATTACCGTTATCATGCGAATCATCGGAATAATCTTGATACTCCTTGTCACTCAGCTTCTCTTCAGCGGAGTTTTCCTAATCCAGATCATAAGCTCTCTCGTGGGAACTGCCGCGGCCGCCAGCTTCGTCCCCGTCTTTTGGCCAACGCTCACTATAACCAAGGTGCTTCAGTCCGACTTTCTGGGAGCCGCAGGATTTCTAGGCCTGAGCATCGCGCTGTTTCTGTTGCTCTCATATGTGGCTCTAACCCTCCGGGCGAAATACTGGGCGGTGACGCCAGCAGCCATCCATTTCGCCGGAGCTGGATCCGTATCAGGCCCAAGCCGACTGGGCTACTTTGGCCTCAGTTCCCCCTCGATTGCAATGCTCAAGAGAGAGATAAGGTCGGCAACACGAAGAAAGGAAGTGGTCAGATTGATGGCAATACCGATTATCATGCCCATCATGATATCGTTTCCAGCGATCTTCTCCCCAGCGCCATCATCAACGTCTGGACCCGCTCAAATTGATCCAATTTTTCTAGTTATTCCGTTTCTGTTTGGGATCGGATTAGGCTCGTTGTTTCTTGGCATGACCTCGATTGGTCAAGAGGGGAGAAGGTTGTGGAACATCAGCACGCTACCGGTCTCTGCTAGGATGCTCGTGAAGAGCAAGTTACTATTCACATCACTTGTCTCAAGCATTGGACTCGGTCTGGGAGCCGTGGTTTCGGCCCTTCTCCTACATGCCTCGATGTTCGTCGTTCTCGGGTTCTTAGGCCTCGGAATAATGGTGATTCTGGCCGAGTCAAGCCTTGGGATCGCTATAGGGTCTAGATTCCCGGATTTCTCAGATGGCCCGAGGCCAAGATTCGTTACAGTTGTTGGCTCTATAATCGGAGCTGTTTTGGGTATTGCAGAGATGGCTATAATGGCCCTACCACTCATCCTCTCATTCATCCTGAGGACTTTCTTCGCGTTATTGATACCCCTACAATTTGTACTGGCTCTTTCAGGCGCAGTGGGAGGTCTTCTCGCCTGGATAGCCTACGTCCTTTCGGTCAAGCCTGTCGATTCTATTCTTGCAGAGCTGCCCAACTAATTTAAAGCTAGAATCTAACCAGTCTCATTTTGTCGATTGATTGACCTGGAATAATTGTTACCGTCATTTGCACCGCGCGTTTGACGCTGACCGGTTGCCGCGGCCGTCTCGATCGCGTCCAGCATGCGATGGCGCGTGACCGCNTCGTCGAACGTAGGGCACAGATGCGTTCCCTCTCGATAATCGCGGGCGAAAAGCGCGTACGCTTGGGCGACGTTGGTGGAAAGGCCTTGCCGCGGCGACCACCAATACTTCTCTGGCAAGGGCAGCAACTCGAGCGAGGACTGCGCCTCCTTGCCGCCCTGTACGGTCATCTCGAAGATCTGGGCCTGGCCGCCAGCGGCGGTGAGCTGCAGATCGCCCTCGGTGCCGTTGATCTCCCATAGCATGTTCGTGCCGCGCGAAACGCCACCGCGATAGTGGATCGAGAACGCGGCCCCACCCTCGAGCAGTCCGTTGACCAACACCTGATCATCCGCGTTCATGGGCTTCCTTTCGCCCGTCCCCGTGATCGTGAAGGACTTTCGGCGCACGGTCATGGTGGCCGAGAGCTCTCGGACCTCGCCGAGGCAATAACACAGAGCATCAGCCGCGTGGCCGAGCGCGATCGAAAGCATCGTCGCGCCGTTTTTCTT
>JGI25384J37096_10000766_pt1 | contig 9890 bp, 8 predicted proteins | sample GraSoi013_1_40cm_4_FD_37096 | JGI IMG/M metagenome (IMG submission 37096)
AGCTCTTCAAAGGCTCGTCGCAGGTCGTGGGCCGGAAGGGTCCGCATCAGCTCTATCAGCTCTCGCTCGCCACGTACGGCAAGGGTGATCAGTTCGACCAGTCGGCGGCGGCGGGCTTCATCAAGCTCTGGGGTATGGGCGTGCGCACCTCGGCGCGGGTCCAGGGCCGGCTCCAGGAAAGGGACCTCGGCAACTTATTGGGTGACGTGAAGAGGCTCGCACCATAGCCCGCAAAGCGATGGGTAAGAAGCTCTGGAGCGGGCGCTTCAGCGGGCCGATGCTGCCCGAGCTCGAACGGTTTGCCTCCTCACTCGAGATGGACTACGAGCTCTATCCGTACGACGTCGCGGGCAGCCTCGCGCATGCTCGAGGTCTTGCGGCGGCACGTCTGCTGTCGAAGACCCAGGCGACGGCGATCGAGCGCGGACTTCGCCGGGTCAAGCGGGAGCTCGACGAAGGCGCGTTCAAGTTCCGACCGACAGATGAGGACATCCACACGGCGATCGAGCGCAGGCTCACCGAGATCACGCCCGCCGGCGCTTCTTTGCACGCGGGTCGTTCGCGCAACGACCAGATCGCACTGGATCTGAGGCTCTTCTGCCGTGACGCCGCGGCCGAGGCGACGGTCGGCCTCGCCGCCCTTATCGAGGCCCTCGCGAGCAAAGCCCTGACCCATGCGGGATGGCTCATGCCGGGCTACACGCATCTCCAGCGCGCGCAGCCTGTCACGCTGGGGCACCACCTCCTGGCACACGCCGAACCGCTGCTTCGGGACGCCGCCCGATTCCGGCAGGCATACGCATCATCGGGAGAAATGCCGTTGGGCTCGGGCGCGCTGGCCGCGACAACCCTGCCCCTGCGCCGTGACGTGGTCGCCCGCGAGCTCGGCTTCACCAGGCTCACGGAGAACAGCATCGACGCCGTATCAGATCGCGACTTCGCGCTTGACCTCGCGTACGCGTGCGCCGTGCTTGGTATCCACCTCAGCCGGCTCGGTGAAGACATCGTGTTGTGGGCGAGCGCGGAGTTCGGGTTTGTGACTCTGGCCGACGAAATCTCGACCGGCTCGAGCCTGATGCCGCAGAAGAAGAACCCGGACGTCGCGGAGCTGCTCCGAGGCCGTGCGGCGAGATCGCTCGGTTCGCTCGTCGCCCTCGCCACCACGCTCAAGGGCTTGCCGCTAGCCTACGACCGCGACCTTCAGGAGGACAAAACAGCCCTCTTTGCAACAGTTGACAACACGTTCGACTGCCTGGAGGCGGCGGCCATCCTGGTCGAGCACCTGGAGTTCGACCGCCAGCGCCTGGCTGCGGCTGCAGGCGACCCGAGCATGCTCGCCACCGATGCCGCGGAGGAGCTGGTCCGCGGAGGGACCGCCTTTCGCAAGGCGCACCAGGAGGTCGCAGGGCAGGTGCGGGAGGGCACCTTCGCGACATCATTCAATGCCAAGTCTTCGGTCGCAGGCCGTGACCTCGTCGGCGGTCCCAATCAGCGCCGTGTGGCTGCCCGGGCCCGGGTGGTGCGGCGCGAGGCCGTCGCGTTGCGCCGCTGGGGCCAGACGCGTCCGACCCCCCTTCACGAACGGTAGAGTTCGGGCGGCTCATGCTGCTCGCGATCGACGTCGGCAATACAAACGTGACGGTGGCGCTATTCGACGGCGATCGACTGGCCGCCGACTGGCGTGTGACGTCCCACCGCGAGCGAACCGCCGACGAGGTGGCGCTCGAGCTAAAGCAGCTTTTCGAGCTGCGCGGATTCGATCTTGGGGTCGTGAGCGGCGTGGTCATCTCGAGCGTGGTGCCGACTCTGAATCCAGCGCTGGTCGAGGCGTCCCGGCGCTACCTGAAATGCGAGCCGGTGATGGTCGGACCGGGCGTCAAGACAAGCGTCCGCATCCGTTACGACAATCCCAAAGACGTAGGCGCCGACCGGATCGCCAACGCGCTGGCTGCGTATTCGAAGTATGGGGGTCCGATCGTCGTGATCGACTTCGGCACCGCGGTGACGTACGACGCGATCAACGCCGAAGGCGACTACCTCGGCGGGGCAATTGCCCCCGGCGTGGAGATCTCGCTCGACGCCTTGGTGTCCCAGACGGCAATGCTGCGCCGGGTCGAGCCTGTGGCCCCCGACTCGGTGATCGGGCGCAACACGGTGGCCTCGATCCAGTCCGGCCTTGTCTGGGGCTTTGTCGCCCAGGTCGAGGGCATGGTGAAACGGATGGTCGACGAGCTCGGCGGAAAGGCGCGGGTGATCGCCACAGGCGGCCAGGCCTCGCTGGTGGCGGGACTCACCAACGTCATCGAAACCACCGACCCGCTGCTGACCCTCGAGGGTTTACGCCTTATCTACGCGCAAAATTCGGACGGGGGTGCTAGAACGTAGCCCGCTCATGAAAACGGCCCCGCGATTTCATCTCTACGTGCTCGACGGAGGCCGGATTGCGGGCCTGGAAGGCGCGGGTCTGGAACCTGAGATGCTCGGTGATCCCTCCAAGGTCCAGCAGCCGGCGCTGGTCGTGCTCGGGCCCGGGCAGAAGCCGCCCGAACAGCTCGCCGAGATCGCCATCGAGGTTCCTCCCGACGCCCCGCCCTCGGCCGTGCGCGAGCTGGTCCGCGTCGGCATGGAGAACATCGCGCTCAAGCGGCAGGTCACGCAGCTCGAGGACGAGGCACACCGGCGGCATCGTCAGTTTCGCGAGCTCAACCGAATCGGCATCGCGCTGTCAGCGGAGAAGGACATCGACCGTCTGCAGTCCTTCATCCTCACCACGATGCGCCAGCTGACAAACGCGGATGGCGCGAGCCTATGGCTGAAGATGGAGGAAGAGGGCACGCCGAAGCTGTTCCTGGCCTCGAGCCAGAACGACTCGATCGACAAGGACACCTACTCGGCGTTCACCGTGCCGGTCGACGAAAGGAGCGTGGTCGGCTACACGGTGTCCACCGGCAAGAGCCAGATCTATGAGGACGCATACAAGCCCCCGCCCGGCAAACCTGTCGGCGGCAAGAGCTTTGACGCGCAGTTCGGCTACCGAACGAAGTCGATGCTCACCGTGCCGATGCGCGACTACAACAACGACGTGGTCGGCGCCGTGCAGCTGATCAACGCCAAGCGCCAATTCGAAACGAGGCTCACGCTTGACAACGTCGACGCTGAGGTGGCCAGCTTCCAGCCCGACGATGTGGAGATGATCGAGTCGATCGCGAGCCAGGCAGCCGTGGCCATCGACAACAAGTCGCTCCTCGATTCAATTCAGGCGCTGTTCGACGGATTCGTTCAGGCCAGCGTCACCGCGATCGAGCAACGAGACCCGACCACGGCCGGCCACTCGGGCCGCGTCGAGGGCCTCACCGCGCGACTGGCCCACGCGGTCACCGAGATCGACACGGGCAAGTACCGCGAGGTCCGGCTCACCGAAGACCAGTTCAAGGAGCTGCGCTACGCGTGTCTCCTGCACGACTTCGGCAAGGTCGGTGTGCGCGAGCACATCCTCATCAAGGCGAAAAAGCTGGTGCCAGGCCAGCTTGAGGTGATCCAGGCCCGATTCGAGTTCATCGAGCGGTCGGTGCAGGTCAAGTACGCATCGGAGAAGCTCGAGGCGCTGCGTGCCGGAAGGAATGGCTCGGCGCTGGACCAGATCGACGAGCGGTTGCAAGAAGAGCTCGTGCAGCTGAGAAAGTGGGTGCAGAGTGTGGTGGCTGCGAATGAGCCGACGGTGATGCCGGAGGACAAGGCCTCGATGATCGAGTTTCTCGCGCAGCAGACGTACTACGACATCTCAGGCAACCCGCATCCGATGCTGGAGCCGCAGGAGTTCCGATTCCTCAGCATCCGCAAGGGGACGCTCGATCCCCAGGAACGGCTCGAGATGGAGGCGCACGTCACTCACAGCTTCCACTTCCTGACCAAGATCCCGTGGACACCGGTGATGAAAGGCATCCCCGAGATCGCTTACGGTCATCACGAAAAGCTCGACGGATCTGGCTACCCGCGTGGCTTGACCGGCGAGCAGATTCCGCTGCAGGCCAGGATGATGACGATCGCCGACATCTTTGACGCGTTGACTGCGCAGGACCGTCCGTACAAGAGAGCGGTGCCGGCGACTACGGCCCTCGACATCCTTCATGACGAAGCGCGGCAGGGCAAGCTCGACCGCGACCTGCTCGACGTGTTCGTGACCCAGAAGATTTACGTCCCCGCCCGATGAGGGTCAAGTTTTGGGGCACGCGGGGAACGCGACCCACCCCGGGACGTCGAACCCTGCGCTACGGCGGCAACACGACGTGCATCGAGGTCCGCGACAAGGAGAGCAATCTCCTGATCATCGATTCCGGCTCAGGAATCGCCGAGCTCGGCAATGCNTTCAGCCCGACCGAGCCATTGCAGGCTCACCTCCTGATCACACACACGCACCTCGATCACATCCAGGGTTTTCCGTTCTTCCTGCCCGCATTCGTGCCAGGCACGCACCTCACGATCGTCGGGCCTGCCGGTTCCGCAAAGTCGTTGCAAGCGGCGTTCGCTGACCAGACCGATCCCGCGTACTTCCCGGTGCGCTTGAGCCACATGCCCGCCGAGATGGAATTCATCGAGCGCAACCCCGGCGAGATGTTCGAGGTAGGTGCTCTGAGGATCACCCCGCACCTTCTGATGCACCCGATACCGACGTTTGGTTATCGCATCGACGAGGGGGACTCGCGCTTCACGTTTGCCACCGACAACGAGATCGCGCTGTTCGCCAACGGCAGCAACGGCTCGTTGAAAGACCTCGCCAACTGGTGTCGTGATTCGGACCTACTGGTCCACGACGCGCAATACAGCTCCGAGGAGTACAAGACCCACGCGGGGTTCGGACATTCGACGTACGAAGAAGCCTTGTCGCTGGCCGAACAGGCCGGCGTCAAAGAGCTCGCGTTCTTCCATCACGACCCGGTGCATTCCGACACCGACGTCGACGCCCTGATCGAACAAGCACTCGGCAACCATCGGGCGGCCGGCGGCGCGGATGTGAACTCTTTCCCGGCGGCTGAGGAACAAGAGCTCAGCCTCTAGTTAACCTTTTCCGATCGTGACGGAAGAGACCGAGCTCGATCTGCCGGCTGTCATGCGTGATCGTCGGGAAAAGCTCGAGCGCTTGCGTGCGTCGGGGGTCGATCCCTACTCGCGTGGATTCATGCCCACGAACACCACCGAAGGCGCCAAGGCCCTCCTTGGCGACGCCGAACGCAGCCGGCCGGTTGCGCTCGCGGGCCGGCTGATGGTGAAAAGGCTGCAGGGTGGGCTGGTGTTCGCCGACCTGCAAGACGGTCACGGACGGATCCAGCTGATGGCGAACCGCAACGTCCTCGGCGAGGAGGAGTTCTCGCGCTTCGCAGACCTGGACGCCGGCGACATCATCGGTGCGTCCGGCCCGATCTTTCGCACCAAGCGTGGTGAGATCACGCTCGAGGTCCATTCGATTCAGCTCCTGACGAAATCGCTCCGGCCGTTGCCCGAGAAGTGGCACGGCCTCAAGGACGTGGAGATCCGCTACCGGCAGCGTTACGTCGACCTGATCGCAAACCCGCAGGTCCGCGCCGTCTTTCGCGCGCGGACGAGGATCATCGCCGCGATCCGCGGTCTGCTCGACGAACGCGGCTTCATCGACGTCGAGACCCCCGTCCTGCAGGAGATCCCCGGCGGCGGCCACGCGCGTCCCTTCCAGACGCATCACAACTCGCTCGACCGCGATCTCTATCTGCGCATCGCGCTCGAGCTGCACCTGAAGCGTCTGCTGGTCGGCGGCTTCGAGCGCGTCTACGAGATCGGGCGAGTCTTTCGGAACGAGGGACTCTCCCCGCGCCACAACCCGGAGTTCACGCTGCTCGAGTCGTACCAGGCGTATGCCGACTATGAGGACGTCATGCAACTGGTCGAAGACCTGATGGTGGTCTCGGCGATGGCCGCCGACCGGCCCCTCGAAACTTCTTACCAGGGTGAATCGGTCAACCTGACACCGCCCTACCGTCGCGAGCGGATGGCGGACCTGGTGCTCGAGCACACAGGCCGCCATGCGGCGGGCGAAGAGCTCAACGACCTTTTCGAGGAGCACGTCGAGCCGCGGCTGCGCCAGCCGACGTTTGTGCTCGACTATCCGGTGGAGATCTCGCCACTGGCCCGGCCTCGCGAGGACGACCCGAGGTTCGTCGAGCGCTTCGAGCTGATCATCCTCGGCCGCGAATACGCCAATGCCTTNACNGAGCTGACCGATCCGATCGACCAGCGCGCACGTTTCGAGGCACAGGCCGCGATGCGCGCGGCGGGCAACGTCGAGGCGCATCCGATGGACGAAGACTTTCTGCGCGCGGTGGAGTACGGGCTGCCTCCGTGCGGTGGGCTGGGGATCGGCGTCGACCGCCTGGTCATGCTCCTGACAGACCAGCCGTCGATCCGCGACGTGATCCTTTTCCCAGTCATGAAGTCCGAGGCGTAGCGGTGCTGTCTCTCGAATTCCTCCGCAAAAACCCCGACGCCGTCAAGCGTGCGGCGCAGCTGAAGGGCGAGCCGGCACCCGTCGACGACATNCTGCGACTCGACGAGGCGTGGCGTGGGCACCTGCACAAGGCCGANACGGTCAAGGCGGAGCAGAACGAGCTTTCGAAAGAGTTCGCGAGGACGCGCGACGAAGCATTGAAGGACCGGCTGCGCCAGATGGCGGATACCGCGAAGAGTGAGCTCTCGGTCGCGGACGCGGTGAAACGTGAGCTCGATGACCTTCTGATGCGGGTGCCGAACGTCTTCCACGAGTCGGTGCCGATCGGGGAGACCGAGGCGGACAACGTTGTGACGAGGGACTGGGGGAGCAAGCCCGAGCTCGGCTTCGCGCCTCGCACCCACTATGACCTCGGCGAGGCGCTGGGGATCATGGACTTCGAGCACGCGGCGCGCATCGCCGGCTCGCGATTCGCCTTTCTGATCGGGGATGGTGCCCGGCTCGAGCGCGCGCTAGTGCAGTTCATGCTCGACGTGCACACCCGCGAACACGGTTATGTCGAGCTCTGGACGCCGATGCTTGTGAACAGCGCATCGATGACCGGGACCGCGAACCTGCCCAAGTTCGCAGACCAGCTGTTCAAGATCGAGGACCGCGACCTCTGGCTCATCCCCACGGCCGAGGTCCCGGTGACGAACTTTCACCGCGAGGAGATCCTCGACGGCGAGCGCCTGCCGCTCAAGTACGTCTCCTACGCGCCGTCGTGGCGGACCGAGGCGGGCGCCGCGGGCAAGGACACGCGAGGCTTCATCCGCATGCATCAGTTCTCCAAGGTCGAGCTGGTCAAGGTCACCAGCGCTGAGACCTCGCTGGAGGAGTTCGAGAAGCTGACGCGCGACGCAGAGGACATCTTGCAGCGCCTTGGCCTGCACTACCAGGTGATGGCCATGTGCAGCGGCGACATGGGCTTCGCGCAGTACAAGAAGTACGACCTGAACGCCTGGGCGCCCGGCCTGGACCGTTATCTCGAGGTGTCGTCGTGCTCGACCTTCAACGACTTCCAGGCGATGCGCGCCAACATCCGCTACCGCGCGGGCCGTGGGACGCCGCCGAGGTTTGCGCACACGATCAACGGCTCCGGACTGGCGNTGCCAAGGACCATCGACGCCATCATGGAGACGTATCAGCGGGCGGATGGGATGATCACCGTGCCGGACGTCTTGAAGCCCTACATGGGCGGGGTGGAGCTGATCGGAGCGCGATAATCGCTCGTGCCCTCGTGGAGGGGTGGCCGAGTCCGGTTGATGGCGACAGTCTTGAAAACTGTTATAGGTGCAAGCCTATCCAGGGTTCAAATCCCTGCCCCTCCGCCAATGTCGTAACCATTTGGCGCGCCGAAGCGCTTCAAGTGCTTGGTGGCCGACGTCACGCCTACTCACGTGNGTCAACTCTCTCCCGACGGCCGGTGGCGTTGGGACGGCGCGGCGTGGCGCCCAGTCGCGACGGATCTCCCGGCCTGGGCGAGNACCAAGCTCAGATCCACCGCGACTTGGGCGGCCCTCGCATTCGTCGTCGCGACCGGGCTTCTGGCCGACCAGGCTCTCCGCACCGGGAAGTTCGGCCTCGCCGCCTCGGTCACTTTTCTGATCGGGGCCTTCGCGCTGGTCTGGGTCGGGCGCCCGATGCGCGTGGAGTCGAGAATCCTGGTCGCTATCGGGGCCGTGTTTGCCGCGTGGTTCAGCTTGCGCGCCAGCCCGTGGCTGCTCTGGCCGGATCTCATCGCCGCCCTCGTGATGCTCGGTGCGGCCGCCTCGCTCGGCGTCCGAGGTTCGGTCTACGACCTGGGTGCGATCGACGCGTTGGCGCGCTCAGTCCACGGCATGATTCAACTCTTCGCCGGCATTGCCTTCGTCGCCAGGCCCATCCTCCGGTCGCGCAATCGCGTCTCTTCGGCGATTCCGTTCGCGCGCGGCGTGCTGATCGCCCTGCCGATCGCCGCCCTTCTGGCAGGGCTCCTGGCCGCGGCGGACCCTGTGTTTGCCTCCTTCTTCAACCTCAACATCGACCTCGGGCAGCTGCTGCTCGACGTGTCCTTCGTCGCCGTTGGATCGTTCGTCGCGGCGGGCCTGCTGCGTCTGGCGCTGGCGGAGCCGCCGGACCGAGTGGACGGACCCGCTTGGCGACTGGGGGCAACAGAAGCGCTGGTCGTCCTCGCGGTCCTCGATGCGGTCTTCCTGGCTTTTGCGCTGGCGCAGGTCATGGCGGCGAGCGGCGCGGCGGCAGAGACCTTGAAATCGGCGGGCCTCACGTACTCCGACTACGCCCGGTCAGGTTTTTTCCAGCTGTTGTGGGTCAGCGGCATCACGCTCGCGCTGCTGATCATCTTCAGCCGGATCAGCGCCTTCAAAGAGCCCAAGACCCGTCTCGCGTTTCTCGTCCTGGCCGAATGCGCGATCGCGTTGACCCTGATGATCGTCGTCGTCGCCTTTCGCCGCCTGAACCTTTATGAGGAGGCATACGGGTTCACCATGCTGCGCCTGTACAGCCACGTCTTCGCGGTGTGGATCGGGCTCGTGTTCCTGTTGCTGGCCGCGGACTTCATCGGCCTCTGGCGACACCGCCGATGGTTCATCGGGGCCGCGGCGACCACCGCGGCGGCGGTCCTTCTTGCTTTGAATGTCGCGAGTCCCGAGGCAATCGTGGTCGCCCTCAACACGAACCACGCGCAGATCACGCACAAGATCGACGGCGCCTACCTCGCGGAGCTTTCGAGTGACGCCACACCAGCGCTGCTCGCCTCACGCGAGGAGCTGGACTCCGGTCTGCGTAAGCAGGTCACGGATGCCGCGTGCGCCGGCCCGCGAAGTTATTCGCCGCCAGTCGCGGCATTCAACTGGGCGGACGCCCAGGCCACAGCCGCCCGCCAGGCCGGGTGCTAGGCCATGGAAACGGCGCCTCGCCCAGACGACATCTCAGCCCATTAAGTTCGCACTACGATGATGCCGCGTGGTTCGACCGTGGCTATCTCATGTTTGCCGGTAGAGAATCGATGTCACGGACCCCTGGCCACGACGACGAGCGCGTCTTGGAGAACTTCGTGGACCTCGCGGGACGGTTGATCAGCATCCCGGTCCAGCACAAAAAGCGCCTCGCCGTGTTGAAGTGGCTCGTCGAAGACTTTCAGCCGGGCCGGCTCTACCCGGAGTCAGAGGTGAATCGCGTCATCTCGCGCCGGCATCCGGATTTCGCTGCGCTCCGGCGCTACCTGGTCGACGAGGAGCTCATGCAGCGCCGGCGTGGCGTGTACTGGCGGACAGGCACCATGCCCAACGTGGGGTTCGACCCGCCATCGTTCCCGGATTTGGGGCCGGAGAACTGATTGAGCCGGATCTAAGGCGGCCTGTTACCTGGGGCT
>JGI25384J37096_10000771_pt1 | contig 9877 bp, 6 predicted proteins | sample GraSoi013_1_40cm_4_FD_37096 | JGI IMG/M metagenome (IMG submission 37096)
GAGCGTCTACACCTTCGAGCTCGACCCGGCGGGCGCCCCTGCGGGAGCGGAAGGTCCGTACACGTTCAACGTCCGCGCGACCGACGGGCTCGGGCACCAGTCCGTCGTCGCGGCGACGCGCACGATCGACGGCGCTCCGCCCACCCTCGCCCTCATCAAGATCTACAAGGGTGACGCGGAACCAGCGGACGCCGGCGTGACCTATCCGGCGCTCGCGGCGAACACCGGCTGGACCGGGAGCACGTTCATCTACAACGACGTCGTGCACGTGAAGGGCCGCTTTAGCGACATCAGCGGCATCTCATCAGCGACCCTGCGGGTGGACGGGATCGAGTTCGACGGCGGGACCAGCACCGGCACCGCGCAGAGTCTCGGATGCAGCTCGNGCAGCTCGACATGCGCGTTCGACGTCACCGTAGAGCTCAACGACGTGCACAACGGCGCGTTCCATACCGGCGTCGCGACGGCCTCCCTGCCGGACGGCGGCGCGCAGATCCCGAGCGGGATGCTGCATTTCATTCTCGAGGCCCACGACAAAGCGGTCGCGTACGGCGGTACCGCCGCGAGCAGGGCGATCACGCCGTCCGACACGCAGGTCCGCGCCACGCGCCTGCTCTGGAGCCGGGTGCTGAACACGAGCGCGGCCGCCGTCACCGGGCTAGCCGTTCATCCCGACCTCGACTTGNTCGCCACGACGGACGGAGGCGTGACGACTCTGTACAGCGTTGCCGCAGATCAGGGAACGATCCGCTGGAGCACCGACGCAGGCACGGTCCTCGGTCCGCCCGCGATCGGCAACGGCGGTGCGGATGCACCCATCTACACGAGCAATCTGGCCGGTGTAATCAGCGCGTTCGCTCCGGATGGCGGCGTCCTCTGGACCGCGGCGACCGGACCCCACGTCATCTCTGTAGGGCCGGCGGTCGCCGCTGCCACGGTCGGCGGAGTGCCGGTCGACCAGGTTGTGGTCGCCGACAACGTGAGCCTCAGCGGGTCCAGTCTGTGGAGCGTCACGGCGCCGGCAAACATTCCAGCCCTGCAATCGCAAGCAGCGGACGATCGAGACCGGCATGCATCACCGATGGTGTTCGACGGCGGCGTGTGGTTCGGCACCTCTTCCAGCGTCGATTGGCACCCCTTGACGGAGGACGGCGGCATCGGCCCGTCCGTGGCCATATCGGGATCGATCGGAAACCCGTACTACGGGACCATCACTGACGGCACAAACGTGTTCGCCGCGTCGCGAAGCTCACTGACTGTTTCTACTTTATCCGCGTTCACGCCACTACTGGATACCGCCTGGTCGAAGAGCCTCACCGACGGCGGCCTCTCCGCAGAACCCACGCTGGGCATCGACGGAAAATTGTACGCGTCGGACGACGCTGGCGTCACGGTCTACGAGCCCGGTGATGGCGGAACCCCAGGGATGCTCGTCTCGGGGCTTGCCGCACCGCCCGGGTTCATCGCGCTGCACGGCTCCGACGACCACTGGTACCTGCCATCAGGAAGCTCAACCAACTTTCGACTGACAGCCCTCCAGGCAGGCCAGACCTCGTGGACCTTCGCCGTGTCGAACAGGATCCTTCGCGGCGCGATGATCGACTGCAACGGCCGGATGTTCGTCGGCGGCGGCGCTTCCCTGCCCACCATCTGGGCGTTCGTCACCGACGATCAGGGTCTCGCCGATACGCCCTGGCCCTCATGGCGCCGCGATGCCCGCAACACCGGCAACGCCGGGGCGCCGAAGTACGGAATCCGCACCCCTCCGAACACCTGCAATCAGTAAAGTTGCCCGCGACCCGCGGCGTGGCATTGCTGCATCGTGCGCGCCATCGCCGCGTCGCTGCTGCAGGGAAGCGATCTGTACCGCGAAGTGATCCGCGAAAAGCTCGCGCATGCGCGCGAATCCGTGCTGATCGCCACTTCGAACCTGAAGGACGTGCAGGTCGAGCGCGAAGGCAGATTCGCTTCCGTGCTCGCCCTCTTCTCGGAGTTGGCCGGGCGGGGCGTGGAGCTGCGCATCCTCCACGCGGAGCTGCCCTCGCGGCCGTTCCGCGCTTCGTTCGAGAAGCGGCGGCGCCTGACGGCGGGAGGGCTGTCGCTGAAGATGTGCCCGCGCGTCCATTTCAAGGCCGTGCTGATCGACGGCGCCTGGGTCTACGTCGGGAGCGCCAACTTCACCGGCGCCGGGCTGGGCGCGAAGGGCGAAGGAAAGCGCAACTTCGAGCTCGGTCTCTGCACCGAGGATTTCGAGATCGTCGACCGGGTGAAGGCCCTTTTCGAAGCGATCTGGACCGGCGCGGAGTGCGCNGCCTGCAGGCTGCGCAGCGTCTGCCCGGACCCCATCGGCGAGCCCGAGGCGCGTCCATTGGTGCGGCTCGGGCGCGCGCGCNGGCTCCGCCGCTAGCCGCTGCCGCACGAAGTGCGTCTTTGCGGCTACGTTTTTTTGGGCTGAATGTCAGGCTATACTGAACGTCCGTATGGGTCGTACCGGCAGCGCACTCCTTCCCCTGCACGGCGGCCGCGTGCCGGATTGGCTCGCGTCGCGGATGGCGCGGCTCGGCGCCGTGATGATCGAGGCACTCGTCCTGGAGGAGGGCCCGCACGGCGTCCTTCGCCGCCTGGCGCATCCGTTCTGGTTCCAGGCTCTCGGATGCGTGATGGGGATGGACTGGCATTCGAGCGGAATCACCACGAGCGTGCTCGGCGCGCTCAAGCGCGGGCTCGCCGGGCGCGAGCGCGATCTGGGGATCACGGTCTGCGGCGGCCGCGGGCGCCACTCGCGCGGTACGCCTGCCGAGCTGATGCAGTTCGGCGATCGCACGGGCGTGGACGGCGCCGCGCTGGCGCGGACCAGCCGCCTCGTCGCCAAGGTGGACAGCGCGCTGGTGCAGGATGGCTTCGAGTTGTATCTGCACGGCTTCGTGGTCGCGAACGACGGCGCCTGGACGGTGGTCCAGCAGGGCATGAATACCGATCGCCGCCAGGCCCGCCGCTACCATTGGCTCTCGGAGGGCGTGCGCAGCTTCGTGGAGGAGCCGCACGCGGCCATCGAAGGCCGGCCTGGCGGCGCGATCCTGAACCTCACGGATCGGCGCGCCCGAGCTTGCCGAGAAGCCAGCCTGGAGCTCTCGCGCGAGCCTGAGCGGGTCCTGCGCGAGCTGCCCCGTCTTCAGCTGCCCGCGCACCACGAGGTGCGCAGGACCGACGTCTTCATCCGGCGCCTGCATGGCACGCTCGCGGCGGCCCGCGAGGCAGGGCCGCGCGATTTCCCCGAGCTTCTCCTGCAGCCCGGCGTCGGCGCCCGCACGGTCGAGGCAATCGCCGCCGTCGCCGAGGTGCTCCACGGCGCCCCCTGCCGATTCACCGATCCCGCGCGCTTCTCGCTCGCCCACGGCGGCAAGGACGGACACCCGTTTCCCGTGCCGCTCGAGGTCTACGACCGGACCATCTCCGTCCTGAAGCAGGCCGTCGGCGCAGCGCGCCTGGGCNAGAGCGAGAAGCTCGGCGCCATCCGCCGCCTCGACGAGCAGGCGCAACGGCTGGAGAACGCCGCATCGGGCCCGGATCTNGAGGAGTACCTGCATGAGGAGCGGGCGCGCTCGCNCGGGTATGGCGGGCGCGACGTCTCCGGTCCGGCGCAGCCCTCGCGCAACGGCCAGCTTCCGCTGTTCGCGCAGGATCCGCGCCGGGTGGGAATGCGCTAACTTCCCGCCCGATGACGGAACGCCTCTACCTGAAGGACCCGTATCTCAAGTCGTTTCAGGCGCGCGTGCTGGAGGTCCGCGAGCTCGAGGGAAAGCCGGCAGCGATCCTCGATCGCTCCGCCTTCTATCCCGAGGGAGGTGGACAGCCGGGCGATCGCGGCACCCTGGGCGCAGCCAGGGTGGTCGATACGCAGGAGCGCGGCGGCGCCGTTCTGCACCTGCTGGACCGGACGATCGAGCCCGGTGAGGTCGCCGCCCGGATCGATTGGCCGCGCCGATTCGACCACATGCAGCAGCACCACGGACAGCATCTGCTCTCCGCGGCGTTCGACAAGCTGGGCGCGCCGACCGTCTCATTCCACCTGGGAGAGCGCACTTGCACCATCGATCTCGATGCTCCCTTGGGAAAGGTGGATGCGGCGCGCGCCGAAGCGCTCGCGAACGAGAGCGTCTGGGGCGATCTGCCGGTGATCGCGCGCGATTTCACCGGCGACGAGCGCGCCAGGCTACCGCTGCGGAAGGAGCCGGTGAAAGGCGATCGCGTGGTCGTCGTCGAGGGCGTAGACGCTTCGCCTTGCGGAGGCACGCATCCGGCGCGCACCGGAGAGGTCGGGTGCATCGCGGTGCTCAAGGCGCAGAAGTGGGGCGAGGGAAAGTCGCGCGTCGAGTTCGCTTGCGGCGCCCGCGTGGTGCGGCTGCTGCACGAGATGAGCGAGGTATTGGCCGAGGCGGCGGAAGCGCTGAAGACAGCTCCGGCCGAGGTGGCGCAGGCCGCCGCACGGGTCGCGGCGGAGGCGCAGGCGCGACGCAAGGCCTCGGACGCGCTGCTCGATGAGCTCGCCCAGCTCGAGGCGGTGCGGCTGAAGGCACAGGGGTCGCCCGTGGTTGCAAAGCTCGAGCGCGGCGCCGCGTTCGCCCGCGCCGTGGCGCAGCGAATCGCCCAGGACGGAGGCACCGCCCTGCTCGCCGCCGTCGAGGACGGGCGCGCCCACCTGGTCTTCGCGCGCCCGAAAAATGCGTCCGGCGCTGCAATGGGGGCCCTGCTGAAGGAGGCGCTCGCGGTGCTGGGAGGAAAGGGGGGCGGCGGACCGGACTTCGCGCAGGGCAGCGGCACGCCGGAGAAGCTAGACGACGCACTTGCGCTCGCCTCCCACAGACTCGTACNCCCCTGAATTCCCGCAGGAAAGCTGGCGTGCTACCATTCTCTCCGTCCCGGCCCCGGGGGGCCGCCAACCGCTTTCCAGGGGCCCGATGCGACTTCCGGTCAAGCTGTCGCTTCTGCTCGCGGCGGCTACTTGCTTTCCGCTCCTGCTCGCCACCGCGTTTACGCTGCCGCGCGGCCGCGAGGCGCTCCGCAGCCAGCTCGACGAGATCTACGCGCAGGACGCGCGCGCGCTGGCGGCGGAGGTCCACCGCTCGTTGGTCGACAAGCTCGATTCACTCACGCTCGCNGCCTCGACGCTGCGTCTCCACGAGCTCGACCCAGAGGCCCGCGAGCAGGCGCTGCTGCTCATCTACAAGGAAACGCGGGGGGCGGACATCGTCGGCCTCTTCGACGCGCGCGCGGATGCAGTGGGAAACATCATCCGTTTTCCCCGCCTGCAGGGAGTGCTGGCGTCGGAGCACGAGGCCATCGACGATGCGGCGCTTTCCGCCTACGCCGGCAAGGTTCCTCTGCAGGGAGCACTCCAGGCGGGTCTCGCCATCGGCCCTGTCTACGTGGTTCCCGACGTCCGCGGCCGCCCCATCCCGCGCTTGGTCCTCGCCGTCGCCGTCCCGGGCACGCGCAATACCCGCTGGGTCGTTGCGGTGGAGGTCTCGCTGCGCAGGCTGGCGGAGAGCTTCGAACGATTTCGCCCCGGCGAAAGCGGAGCCGCCTTCCTCCTCGACGGAGAGAACAAGATCATCGTGCACCCGGACCGGCAGCTGATGTTGAAGCAAGCGACGATGCGCGACCACCCGCTGGTGAAGGGCGGACAGAGCAGCGAGTGGCTCGGCGCCAACGAGCCGGTGCCGTTGCTCGGATGGAGGGTGATCGTCCAGGAAACGGCCGACGAGGCGCTCGGGCCGCTGCGCCATCTGGCGCGCGACGCGTATCTCTGGCTCGCCCTCGGGCTGCTGGTCGCCGTGGTGCTCGGCTTCAGCTCCGTGCGCACGGTCACGGCGCCGATCCAGAAGCTGCGCGAGGCAGCGCTGGCGGTGACGGGAGGGGCCCTGGAGACCCACGTGGACGTCCAGCGCCGCGACGAGCTCGGAGAGCTCGCCGATGCCTTCAATACCATGACCCGCGGCCTGCGCGAGCGCGAGGCGCTCAAGGTCACGCTGGCCCTCTCGGAGACGCTGGAATTGAAGGAGGTCCTCGAGCGGCTCCTCGACAGTCTCGCGCGCGCCGTCCCCTTCCAGGAAGCGTCCATCCTGGTCGAAACGCGCGACGCCATGAACGTGGTGGTGAGCCGTGGGGCGCGGGGGAAGGAGGAGTCGCACCGGCTGGTGCCGAACTCGGCGCACGTGGAGCGGGCCGTCACGACTCTGCAACCGGCGGTCAACGACGGCCGGCAGATGATGGCGCTGCCCCTCATCCAGCGCGGCGTGGGGATCGGCGTCGTCTGCCTGGAGAGCAACCGCCCGTATACCGACGCCGAGGTGCTCCTCGCGCACTCGCTCACGCAGCCCGCCGCCATGGCGGTCGAGAACGCGCGGCTCTTCGACGAAGTGCAGCGGCTCGCCACGCTCGACGGCCTCACCAGCACGTACAACCGGCGCCACTTCATGGACCTGGCGCAGCTCCAGTACGACAACGCCCGCCGATTCGGACATCCGCTCACGGCGATGATGCTCGACGTCGACCATTTCAAGCGGATCAACGACCGCCACGGCCACCACGTCGGGGACCAGGTGCTTCGGGTGCTGGCGGAGCGGTGCCGCGGGGCGCTGCGGTCGGTCGACGTCCTCGGCCGATACGGCGGCGAGGAGTTCGCCCTCCTCCTGCCGGGCACGACGCAGCACAACGCGGCGACCGTGCTCGCGGAACGGATTCGCCGGCGGGTCGCGGACGAGCCGATCAACACGGACGACGGCGCGGTGAGAGTCACCGTCAGCGTGGGAGTGGCCGAAATCGACTCCGAGATGCAAGGGCCCGAAGACCTCTTCAAGCGCGCGGATGCGGCGCTCTACGAGGCCAAGCAGGCCGGCCGCAACCGCGTGGTCGAAGATGCGGTCGCGTGATACTCAGGGCGCATGATCCGACATGACTGGACGCTTGCCGAGGTGCGAGCGATCCACGATCTGCCTCTGCTCGAGCTGCTCCACCGCGCCCAGAGCNTGCACCGCGAGCACTTCGGCGACAACAAGGTGCAGCTCTGCTCGTTGCTCTCGGTGAAGACCGGTGGATGCCCCGAGGATTGCGCGTACTGCCCGCAGGCGGCGCGCTATCACACGGGCGTCCAGGCCGAGCCGCTGATGGAGCTGGAGGACGTGCTCGCCGCCGCGCGCAAGGCNCGGGCGGCCGGCGCCACCCGCTTCTGCATGGGGGCGGCCTGGCGCGAGGTCAAGGACGGCCCGCAGTTCGACCGCGTGCTGGAGATGGTCCGGGGCGTGAAGCGATTGGGGATGGAGGCGTGCTGCACCCTGGGCATGCTCAGCGAAGAGCAGGCGAGGCGGCTCAAGGAGGCCGGCCTCGACGCTTACAACCACAATCTCGACACCAGCCGCGANAAGTACGCGGACATCATCACCACGCGCGTGTACGACGACCGGCTGCGCACGCTCGAGCGCGTGCGCCGGGCGGGGATCGGAGTGTGCTGCGGCGGCATCCTGGGGATGGGCGAGTCCGTGGACGATCGCTGCGAGATGCTGCGCACGCTCGCCGCGCAGGATCCGCACCCAGAATCGGTGCCCATCAACATGCTCGTCACCATCCCCGGCACTCCGCTCGCCGGGGCCGCGCCGGTGAGGNCGCTGGAGATGGTCCGCGCAATCGCCACCGCCCGCATCCTGATGCCGCGAGCGATGGTGCGCCTTTCCGCCGGCCGGCAGCAGATGAGNGAGGAAGCCCAGCTCCTCTGCATGATGGCGGGTGCGAACAGCGTCTTCTTCGGCGAGAAGCTGCTCACCACCGGCAACCCCGANNACGCGCAGGACATGGCGCTTTTCCAGGCCGCCGGGATCGAGCCGCTGGAGCCGCATCCGTGAATCCGAGATGCTCTCGCAGCAGACCTCTTTGACAGCCGGGCCGCGCTTGGTTAGGTTGCTCGGTGCCCGGCGGCCCCGGGCGGCGCGGACTTTCGCCCACCTTGAGTGACGCGCCTTACAAATCTCACTCTAAGCGGCTGGGCTTTTTTTTCAGCCATCGTGGTGGGCGGGAAGGTTGCCCGCCGTGTCCAAAATCAGCTCCAGAGAACCGAAGCCCGGAACGCTCGCCGTCCACGGGGGTGAGCCGCGCAGCAAGGCCCACGATTCCGTCACCACCCCCATCGTCTGGTCCGCCACGTACGCGTTCGCCGATACCGCGGAGATCGAGCGGTACTTCAAGGGCGACATCGAGCGAGAGGAGTATGGCCGGTACGGAAACCCGACCGTCCGCGCCGCGGAGAGGAAGCTCGCCGCGCTCGAGGGGGCCGAGGACGCCGCCCTGTTTTCCAGCGGGATGGCGGCCGCCACCACATCCCTCTTCGAGCTGCTGAAGGGAGGCGATCACGTCGTCCTCACCAAGGACTGCTACCGGCGCACGCGGCAGTTCGTCACGCGCTTTCTCTCCCGGCTCGGCATCGAGTCCACGCTGGTCGAGCCCGGGGACGAGGCGGCGCTGCGGAGCGCCCTGCGTCCTGGGCGGACGAAGGTGATCCTGGCCGAGTCGCCCACCAACCCGTATCTGCGCGTCGCCGATCTCTCGCTGTTCGCTCGCGCGCGGGAGGCGTGTCCCGGCGCGAATCTGATCATCGATGGCACCTTCGCCACTCCGGTGAACCAACGGCCCCTCGACGANGGGGTGGATCTGGTGATCCATTCGTGCACGAAGTACCTGGGCGGCCACAACGATCTCCTGGCCGGGGTGGTGTGCGGGCGGAGCGGACTGGTCCAGGCCATCCGGGACCTGCGCGGGGTCCTCGGCGGCGTGCTCGACCCCCAGAGCGCGTTCCTGCTCATCCGGGGCCTGAAGACGCTGCCGCTCCGGGTCAACCGGCAGAACGAGACGGCCCTCGCCGTCGCGCGATGGCTGGAGCGGCACCCGCGCGTGCGGCAGGTCTTCTACCCCGGTCTGCCGAGCCATCCCGATCACGCCATCGCGCGCAAGCAGATGCGCGGATTCGGCGGAGTGGTCAGCTTCCGCCTCCTCGCAAGCGCCCGGGAGACGTCGCGGGTGGTCGACGCGTGCAAGCTCGCCACCATCGCGCCCTCGCTCGGCGCGACGGAGACCCTGATCGAGCAGCCCGCGTACATGTCCTACTTCGAGCTGACCAGCGAGGAACGCGAGGCGATCGGCATCTACGACGACCTGGTGCGGTTGTCGGTCGGGCTCGAGGATGCGGAGGACGTGATCGCCGATCTGGACCAGGCCCTCTCGGCGTAGACTTCCATCGATGGGCGGCGATGACCGTTTGCGTGGCGCCGTGCTCGGGCTCGGGTCCGCCCTGCTCTTCGGGCTCGGGGCGCCGGTCTCCAAGCTGCTGTTGCCGCGGACGCAGCCGCTGACGCTCGCCGCGCTGCTGTACTTCGGGGCTGGCGCGGCGTTCCTCGTCGCCCGCCCTCGCCGCAGCGAGGCGCCCTTGACGCGCGCCGATGCTCCGGTTCTGGCCGCGGCGGTGATCGCCGGGGCGGCATTGGGTCCAGTGCTCATGCTCTGGGGCCTCGCGCGCGTCAGCGGCCTTGCGGGATCGCTCCTCTTGAACCTGGAAGCCCCCTTCACCATCGCCCTGGCCGTGCTCGCCTTCGGCGAGCACCTCTCACGGCGCGAAGCGTTGGCGGCCGCGGTGATCGTCGCCGGCGCGGCCCTGCTCGGCGCGCGGGGAGACTGGTCTGGCTCTGGGGTGGGCGCCGCCGCCATCGCGCTCGCGTGCGCGTGCTGGGCGCTCGACAACAATCTCGCCGCGCGCCTCGCCGTGAAGGACCCGGTGCGGGTGCTGCGGATCAAGGCGCTGTGCGCGGGCGCGTTGAATCTCGCTCTCTCGTTC
>JGI25384J37096_10000772_pt1 | contig 9874 bp, 7 predicted proteins | sample GraSoi013_1_40cm_4_FD_37096 | JGI IMG/M metagenome (IMG submission 37096)
GGCAGCTTCATCACCTGGCTGCAGGAGAAGACCAGCCCGGTGTTCGTGATCGCCACCGCCAACAACGTGGACGAGCTGCCGCCGGAGATGATGCGCAAGGGGCGCTTCGACGAGATCTTCTTCGTCGACCTGCCCACGCTCCCGGAGCGCCGCGAGATCGCCTCGATCCACCTCAAGCGGCGCGGCCGCGATCCGGGCCAGTTCAACCTCGACCTGATCGCGGAGAAGGGCGAGGGGATGACGGGGGCGGAGATCGAGCAGGCCATCGTCTCCGCGCTGTTCGACGAATACGACCGCGCCGGCAAGTCGGGCGTGCTCACCACGGAAGGGGTGCTGCACTCGTTGCAAGAGACGGTGCCGCTTTCGCGCACGATGAAGGAGAAGATCGCGGCNCTGCGCAACTGGTGCAAGACGCGCGCGCGGCCCGCCTCCTCCACCTGGCAGGGCGACGCGGGCGCCGAGGCGGGGCGCAAGATCGAGATCGACGTGGGAGGCAAATCGGCGTGAGCCACTTCACGCAGGTGGAGACGAAGATCAACGATCTCGTCGCGCTCAAGGCCGCGCTCGAGGAGCTGGGNCTGCAGTTCGAGNAGGCCNCNGAGGACCAGCTGGTGAAGGTGCGCGGCTGGAAGGGATCCACGCTCACGGCGGAGGCGAAGATCAAGGCCTCGAAGAGCTACGACATCGGGCTCCAGCTCACCGAGGAGGGCACGTACAAGCTGGTCGCGGACTGGTGGGGCATCGAGGAGGAGACCAACGAGGAGGCCGCGAAGATCCAGCAGCGAATCGTCCAGTGCTACGCCAAGCACAAGGTGAAGGCCGAAGTGGCCAAGCAGGGCTTTACCCTCGACGAGGAACAGGTCGAGGCGGACGGCACCATCCGCCTCTCCGTTTCCAGGTGGTAGCCCGGGGTCGACGACGATGGCCGACAAGCAGAAGATGGAGATCACCATCCTCCCGAACGGGGAGGTGTCGATCAAGGTGCTCTGCGTGCCCGGTCCCTCCTGCGAGCAGGTCTCCGCCGCGCTGGAGGAATCGCTCGGCACCGTGAAGTCGAAGGAGAAGACCGCAGAGTACTACCAGGAAGAGCTGGCGACGGCCGAGATCACGCAGAAGAGCGGCACTTGATTCGTCTCACCCACCTCACCGGCAGCCTGCAGGGAACGGCGTCGATTTCGCCCAAGGCCGTGATCCGCATCGGCCGGGGCCCGGACTGCGACGTGCGCTTCGACGCGCAGCGCGAGACCCGGGTGTCGACGCACCACGCCGAGATCCGCTTCGAGAACGGGCAGTACGTGGTGGTCGACGTGGGATCGACGAACGGCACGTTCGTCAACGGCAAGCTGGTGCGCACGCACGCGCTGCGCTCCGGAGACAAGATCGTCTTCGGCGCGCAGGGCGGACCGGAGGTGCGATTCGAGATCGAGGAGGGCTTCCGCAACCTGCACACCAACGGCATCTCCGAGGCGCTGCAGATGCCGGTCGCGCGCAGGCCCCCGCCGGCGATCCCCACTCCGTCGCACGATGCGACCATGCTCGCCCGCGAGGCGCAAGTGAGGATCTCGCAGGCGCGCGCGCGGTCGGGTGGGCAGCCTTCGGGTCAGACGATGTTCATCATGGCCGACACGATGAAGAAGGTGGAGGCCGTCACCCACCGCAAGGACCGGAAGAGGACCGCCGGGATCGTCTTGACCATCGTCTCGCTCTCGCTGGTCGGCTTCGGCGCGCTCGGTTTCGTGATCTGGCAGCAGAAGAAGCAGATCGAGGAGATCCTCCACAAGAAGGACGGCCTCGACAAGCAGATCGGCAGGCTCCAGCTCGCCATGCAGATCGAAACCGATCCTGACAAGCTGGCCTCGCTGGAGGATCAGCTGACCGCGCTCACCGGCAAGGCGCAGGACGCCATCGGGGAGCTGGCGAAGAAGGACAAGAGCGAAGCGGAGAAGGTCGAGGAGTCCGGCGACGAGCTCGACCGCGAGATCCGGCGCATCCTTGCCAAGTTCAACGCGCAGACGTACGCGGTGCCACCCATCTTCAAGGACCGGCTCAAGCACTACATCGATCGGAACGTCCGCCAGGGCGGCACGCGGGCGATCTACCGGCGCAAGCAGCAGTACTGGCCGCTGATCGTGAAGGAGTTCAGCGCCCTCGGCCTCCCCGAGGAGATGGGCTACGTCGCCTGGCAGGAGTCGGGGTTCGACCCGCTGGCGGAGAGCGGCGCGAAGGCCAGGGGGATGTGGCAGTTCATGGACTTCCGCGCCCGCGAGTTCGGCATGCGGGTGGACACGAAGCGCCGCATCGACGATCGCACCGACGTGCTCAAGAGCACCCACGCCGCCGCGCGCTACCTCGCCAACCTCCTCGCCGAGTTCGGCGAGGACTCCTTCATGCTCGCCATCGCCTCGTACAACAAGGGCGAGAACGGGATGCGCCGCGTGCTCCACGACATCGCGCAGCAGCCCGGCGGGTTTCGCAAGGACAAGCGCGACTTCTGGCACCTCTACAGACTGAAGAAGCTGCCCGAGGAGACGCTCGAATACGTCCCGCAGATCCTCGCCGCCGCCATCATCGGGAACAATCCGAAGAAATACGGCCTCGAGTAGGCACCAGGAAAAGGACTCCCATGCAGAGCTACCTTCGCGCCGCCCTCCCGCTCGCCGCCCTCGCCATCGCCGGCTGCCACGTGCGCGCCATCCCCTTCTCCACGCCGCCCGGCTTCTCCGTGTCGAAGGAGTCGGCGGAGGGCACGCTGGGGAAGAAGCAGGACGTGACGCTCTCCGACGAGGACAACCACTACATCGCCGCCTTCCGGTACGAGTTGCCCGCGCCGGGGGGGCTGATCGCCAACGCCAAGCCGGTGAACCCGCAGGCGCAGATCTCCGTCGCCATCTTCTCCGAGGGCAGCGGTAACGAGCCGGTCGCGAAGGGCGAGCCCGGCAAGAAAGCGGAAGCGAACGATCTCCAGGCCGGCACCTACTTCGTGGCCGTGATGGAGCCGTGGAAGGACGCGGTCCGCACGCGCGTGGAGCTGCGCACGATCTACAAGCCGCAGGATCCGGACGCGGCGCAGCAGGCGTGCAAGTCGCAGGGCACCGCGCGCGAGCTGAAGGCCGAGGGCTCGATCGAGGACGGCGTCGACTACTCGGCGCAGCGCCGGACGTGCTGGTGGAAGGTGCCGCTGACCGCGGACGGCGCCCTGACGGTGAAGTTCGACAACCGCGGCGCGAACCTGACCGCGGAGTTCGTGCCGCCGCAGGGCGCGCCGGAGAAGATCGACCCCGTCGCCGGGCTGGCCAAGAACGATCTTCCCGCCGGCGACTACTTCATCAAGGTCTACGCGAACGACGCCGGCGACGCCGGCCGCTACCGGCTCGCCACCAGCTTCAAGCAGGGCGACACCTGCAAGAACGGCGGGCCGGCGTGCTCGCTGGAAGGTGCGGAGGAGCTGAAGCTGCCGTCCGATTCGAAGACGGCCGACGTCGATTACTCCAGGAGCAAGCAGTTCCACTTCTACAGGGCGACGTTCAAGGAGCGCGGCAAGCTGACGATCACCTTCAAGGTGCTGCAGCCGCAGCGAGGCTCGAAGGTGGCCGCCTACTTCATGAAGAACCCGGACGACGAAGGCGACCGCATCAGCGGGACGTCGGTGACGAGGGAGATCGACCAGCCCGGCGAATTCTACATCCGGGTGCAGGCGCCGGAGTCGGGGGACTACGGGAAGTACGCCATCGCGACGATCTTCCAGCCTTCGAACTTCATCCCGGCGGACGTGGTGGAGATCGGCCGCAGTCCCTGCCTGTTGACGGTCAGCGCGGGGACGAACCAGGGCGTGCGCGCGGGATTCGGCTGCACCGTGGTGAATGCATCGGGGCAGGCGATCGACTCCTGCGTGGTGGACCAGACGTTCCCGAATCTGTCGAAGGTGAAGCCCGCGAGCACCCGGTGCAACGTGGCGCCCAACGCGAAGGTGCAGATCACGGCGCAGTGAAAATTTGCGGAAGCTCGCGCTCAGCGCCGGGCGTCCGTCTCCGCCGTCGGAATCGGAAACGCCGTCTGCACCCGCTGGCCGGGCAGGTCGATGGGCAGCGTTCCCAGCTTCCCGTAGCGGCGCGCGTCGATCCAGCGGTGTCCGCCCTCGAAGAGCAGCGAGTAGCGCTTCTGCTTGAGCAGCTCGTCGAGGACGTTGGTCGAGTCCAGGTCGGTCCGCGGCGCCAGGCCTCCCGAGGTGGCGCGGATGAAGTTGATGTCGGTCGCTGCCGTGCTCACGTCGTTCAGGCCGATGTTCGCCTCGGCGCGCAGCAGGATGAGCTCCTCGTTCCGGATGATGGGAACCGGCGAGTCCTTGTTCGGGTAGATCTTGAAGGTGTGGTCCGAGGTCAAGCCGTAGAGCGTCACCGACGCAACCGGCGTCACCTTGGCCGTGACGCGGTCGTCGGTCCCGCCGCCCGGTTTCGTCTCCGCATCCGCGATGATGGACGGGTGAACGAGGATGTCGCTGGTGTTCAGGTCGTTCTGCAGGTCGCCGGAGCCGAGGCCGAAGGCGTGATAGGCACCGAGCGACAGCGGCGCGGTGACGTCGATGAAGGATTCCGAGAGCGCCGTGAGCGCGGACGAGAATCGCCCGCGGTACACCTCGACCCGGGCCGCCAGGGCCCGGTTCACGAGGAGGAAACTGGCCGGTGTGTTGAAGTTCGTGAAGCCGTTTCCCAGGGGAAATGGAAACTGCGCGCTCGCCGCAGCCAGGTGCGTCTTCCCCTGATCCAGCAGCAAAGCGATCCGATCGAACACCGCGTCCTTGCCGACGATCGGTGCCAGCTGCCCGATCGGCAGATCGACGTCGATAGGCGCTCCGTTGACGTCATGTGTGTTGATGATCTTGAGGAAGTCGAGCGCCATCATCGTTTGCGCGAAGCCCTGCACGGCCTCCTTGTCGGCGGCGCTGAGCCCGTCGACCTTGGGCAGCGCATCGAGCAAGAGGTTCGCATTGCGGATGTTCTGGTAGGGAACCACCCAGAAGTTGCCGCCGAAGTTCGGCGTGCCCGGATCGAGGGTGATTCCGTTGAGCAACTCGGTGACGAACCGGTCGTCGGAGCCGGTCAAGACGTATGACTCCCGTCCGAGAATGCCCAGCTCGGAAACGTAGCCGATGCGTTGGGCCATGTCCGCGCGTGAACCCGCCACCAGCCCCGTGGCGGCCGCTGAGATCGCTTCGGGCGTGGGGTTGGCCAGTACCTGATCGAGGCCCGGACGGTTGAGGTCGGGCACGTCGAAGCCACAGCCAGGGAGAAAGGGAGTGCAGAGGAGGACCGCAGCGATGCGCGTGGTCATGGATTCGCTCCCTAGTAGAAGCCCAGCTCGACTGAGGTCCAGAAGCTGCGGCTCGGCGGGAAAGGCGCGAGGTCGATGTTCCGGTCGATGGGATCGTTGCTGAAGTTCGAGACTTCGGGATCCATCCCCGAATAAGGCGTGAAGGTGAGGAGGTTGCGCCCGCTCACCTTGAATCGGACCTTCTTGGCGAAGTTCCCGAAGGTGGCGAGCGCGGACGCCGGCAGGTCGTAGGAGAGCGAGACCTCGCGCAGCTTCACGAACGTGGCGCTCTCCACGTAGGGGCGCGCGGAGGTGAGGTTCTGTGTGAGGCGGGCGTTGCCCGCCGGCACCTGATCGGGGGCGTTCTGGCCTGAATCGTAGAGGTTGCGGGTGATGTTCACGACGCTGCTCCCCTTCTGCCAGTCGAGCAGGAAGAAGAGGGTGAAGTCCCCCCAGGCGACGCGGTTGGTGAAATGCACCATGAAGTCCGGCTCCGAATCTCCCAGCTTGTGGATGAGGCAACAGTTGCCGTTCTGATCGAGGCCGTCGTTGCCGACGATCTGCGTGGCGGACTGGCCCTGCTCGATGCGGTGAACGCCGTAGACCGGACCGAAGTCGAGGTAGTTGTACGCAGGCACCGGCAGCGAGGTGATCTTGCTGACGTTCTTGGCGAAGGCCACCGCCGTTTGCCAGCGCAGTCGTTCGATCTGCACCGGAGTCGCCTCCACGACGAGCTCAATCCCGCGGTTGCGCAGGACGCCCCCGTTGAAGAGCTGCGTGGTGAAGCCGGAGCTCGGCCCGATTGCTCGCTGCAGAAGCATGTCCGTGATGGTGCGTTGATAGCCGTTGAGCTCGACGATCGCGCGCCCGCCGAAAAGGACGACGTCGGTGCCCACCTCGAATTCCCGCGCGCGCTCAGGGCGGATGTTCGGGTCGCCGGCCACGCCGGTCACTCCCGTCGCCGGGAAGCCATTCACGTTCGTCGAGACGCTCAGTCCGGTGAAGCGCTGTCCGTAGAGAGGCTGGTTGCCGGTCTCCCCGTAGGCGGCGCGAAGCTTGAGGTCATCGACGTTCGCGAAGGGTGCGAGGAACCGGTAGGAGACGGAAGCTTTCGGGTAGAAGTACAGGTGGTTCGGGTTGCCGTTGGTGCTCGAGCTTTCGCCGCGCAGCCCGGCCGTGAGCCCCAGCTTGCGATCCAGCAGCAGCAGCTCTTCCTGCAGATATCCTCCGCGGTCGTGCACACGCTCGAGCTGCTGGCCGACGGAGATGATGGTGGCGGCGCCGAGACTGCCCTGGCCGGCCACCAGGTTGCGTCCCACCACCCGCACCAGATTCAGGTCCCGGCTCTCGTACTGGAAGCCCCCGGAGGAGGTGGCGAAAAGATCGGCGCTCGACGGCGCCCAGTTGTGCACCAGGTTGATGCCCAGGTTGTAGTTCAGGTTGTTGGTGGTGCCGTACAGAGCGGTTCCCGGCAGGCCGTCAGCCGGGGCCCAGTAGAGGGACGGCGGAAAGAGCATGTCGTCCTCCTGCTGGAAACGGTCCACTCCTCCGTTGAAGATCAAGTTGAGTTGCTGCTCGTCGGTCCTCCAGAGCTTGAGCGTCGAATCCACCGAGCTCAGGATGCGCCAGACGCCTTCGTCGTTCTTCATCAGCGCCGCCGTCTGCAGCGGGTTGTTGCCGTTGCTGATGAATGGATCGGGCGGGTACGTTCCGTCGGGGCGCCGGCGTAAGTCGTAGAAGTTCGGAATGAACGGCAAGACGATATAGAAGGATGTATTGCTGTTGTCGTTGTTCGTGATGCCGCGCGACGCGACGGAGTGGATGAGGTAGGAGTTCACGTTCACTCGCCAGACGTCGCTCAGATCCTTGCCGATGTTCAGGCGGACCGACTGCTTGTCGTAACCGGTGTTGGCGATGATTCCCGGATCGTGCTTCCACGTCCCGGAGACGTAGTAGCGCAGGCCGCCCTCCCCGCCGCCCGACACGCTGAGGATGCTCTCGCTGGCGAGGTCGTGACGGCCGGCGAGATCGGCGTCGTGATCGTACGTCACGCCCGGTTTGAAGAAGGGGCGGGCCTGCTCTCCGAATACAGCCACGGCATCGTCGACGCTGGTGAAGATGCGCGCCCCCAGCTTCTTGGAGAGGCTGGACACGCCGACGCGCTGCGTGAATTCAACGCGCGGAGGACCCGGTTGGCCCTTCTTGGTGTTGATGATGACGACGCCATTGGAGGCCTTGGAGCCGTAGATGGCGGCCGCTGCCGCCCCTTTCAGGACCTCGATCGACTCGATCTCCTCCGCATTGANGTCGGCGATGCGATTGACCAGCGAGTCCTGGTTGGGCGACGGGTTCGACCCCGCGCGCGACTTGGTCACGACGGAGATGCCGGAAGGCACTGCGACGTTGCTGACGATCATCCCGTCGAGGACGAAGAGCGGCTCCGCCTGTCCGTTGATCGATGAGACGCCGCGCAGCCGCACCTGGGCGCCGCCTCCGGGCGCGCCGTCGTTGCGCTGGATGTTCGCGCCGGCCACCTTTCCCTGGAGCGCTAGGTCCACCGTCTCGGAAGCGACGTCGCTGAGATCCTCGCTCCTCACCGTGGCGACCGAGACCCCGATGTTCTTCCTCTTCGTCTCGGAGGCGCGCCCGGAGACCACGATCTCCTCGCCCATCGACTTCGGGCTGAGCGCGATCTGCGCCGAGTCGCTCCCGGCGGGCACGTTCACTTCCGTCCTCTCGTAGTCCGGTGCCTCCACCCTCAGGTTCAACTCGCCTTCCGGTGCGTGGGCCAGGCTGAAACTTCCGTCCGGCTCGGTGACGGCGGTGAGATTCGTTCCTTGCACGCCGACGGTAGCGCCTGGCACCCCTTTCTTCGTGCCGGAATCGATCACCGATCCGGTGAGCGTGCGCCCCTGCGCAGAGGCAACATTGGCGGTGAGTACGGCGGCAGCAAAAAGCGGAAGGCCCCTGCGCCACGACGTCATGGTTCCACCCCCATGGAAGCCGGCTTCTATGCTCTACGCGGTGCTGTCAGCTCGTCCCCCGGGCCAGCTGATCGCCGGAGCCCTGAGGCCGCGCGACTCGCGCAAGGTGGATCAGCTGCGTTGCGCTTGTCCAGCGCCGTACAGTTTTTTCGGCCCTAGACGCACTTTCGCTGTTGGTTCGACCACTCCATCTGCACGGTGTGGCCGGCGACCTGCGTGAAGTTCCAGGCGCAGATGTCGCCGATTTCACCGTTCACGTCGTCGTACCAGCCAGCGCCGGGAACGGGGTCGGTGATCGCCTCGCACAGCTCGTGGGAGCTGGTCCCCGTCATCGCGTCCAGCGCCGCAAGACCGCCCAGACAGCCTCCGCAGGTCGGGTACGGCATCACCGCGTAGTACGCTTTGCCGGCGTCGTTGTGATAGCCGCAGTAGCTCTGGCAGGAGCGGCCGCCGCCCATGATCGAGACGGTGCCCGGATCGAGGTAGATGAAGTAGAGCGTGTTCCGGGTGATCTTCGGTACCGCCCGGGAAGCGATCCATCTGCGCAGCTGCTGCTTCAGGGCGGAATCGGTGACGCTCCCTGCAGGCGCGTTCGCGCTGATCGCCGTGCTGCCAGTCAGCGATCCGTGTCCGATGGTCTTCCCGGGGACCCCGTACTCGCCCAACTGATCGAGTAGGGGGCTGACGAGGATGTCGGCGAAGAACCTGTTGATCCCGTCCATCAAGCCCCTGGAGGTGGCCGTGCCGCCCCAGAGCTTGCCCCAGAACACGGTGAAGACCTCGACGTTCGTGAGCAGCGGCCCGTTGCGATACGTGAGCCGGGCATCCGTCGGGGCCGGGTGTGGCTGGCCATCGAAGAGATCCTGCGGCTCTCCTTCACGCCGGAGGCGGCTGAGCTCGTCGATCGAGTAAGCGGGCTTCGGATGGTGCAGCGGCACGATGCGCACGTACTCTTCGGCGGCGAACTTTTTCGGCTTCGCCGGAGCTGCGCGGGCTGCTCTCGCGGGCATTTGATTCCTCCAGGTTCGGACGCGGCAGGCTCGGCCCGTGCGTGTCCACCAGAGGCGGGGGCCGAGGCCGTAGCGCGACTGACGGTATCCCAACCAGAGCGGCGCTGTTACTCATCCCTTGGACTGAAACGTCACGGGGTCACCGATCCTTCGCGCGCGATCTGCTGCTAATGGTACCCGGGTCTGACCCCGTCCTCGGTCAAACGACCGACGCGCATTCCAAATCATCAGTGCTAAATCAAGTTTGTGAAACAGATCGAGTTCAAATTACCCACGTGGGGTGGCAAGCGGAAGAACGCAGGGCGCAGGCCGAACGGGGATAAGCCAGGGGTGTCGCACCTGCGCCGCCCTTCGTTCGCTCCGCGGCATCCCGTGCACGTCACACTTCGGCTGTTGTCCGGCGTCGGCTTTCTGCGTGCCTTCAGCCGCGTGCGGGCCATCGAGCAGGCACTGCGCGAGATCAAGCACCGCTTTGGAATGCGCGTCGTGCACTACTCGATCCAGGGCAATCATCTACATCTGATCGTCGAAATCGACGATCCGTCCATGCTGCCGCATGCCATCCAGGGTTTT
>JGI25384J37096_10000774_pt1 | contig 9871 bp, 9 predicted proteins | sample GraSoi013_1_40cm_4_FD_37096 | JGI IMG/M metagenome (IMG submission 37096)
CGTGCTCGTAGAACTCCTGGCCGTCGCCGTCGGGCATGCGGATGTCGGACACGATCAGGTCGTAGCGGTTGCGGCGTACGCTGTCGAGGCCGGCGCGGCCACCGAGGGCCACTTCCACGCGCCAGCCGCTCTCGCCGAGCAGCGTCACGACCAGGTCGAGCACGCTCGGCTCGTCCTCGACCACGAGCGCCACCTTGCCGACACCGTGGTAGACGCGACGCTCGCGCGGCGCGCGGTCCCGGACCGGCTGGGTGATCGGCAGCTCGAGGGTGAAGGTCGTCTCGCCCGGCCGGCTCTCGACGCTCAGCCGGCCGCCGTGCTCCTGCACGATGCCGTACGACACGGAGAGCCCGAGGCCGGTGCCCATGCCCACCGTCTTCGTCGTGTAGAACGGCTCGAACACGCGCGGCAGCGCGTCGGGCGGGATGCCGGGACCGTCGTCGATGACCTGCGCGAGGATGGCGCGGCCGTCGGGCCGTAGCCGCGCGCGCAGCACGATGCGGCCGCCCGGCATGGCCTCGAGGATCGCCTGCTCGGCGTTGAGCAGCAGGTTCAGGAACACCTGCTCGAGCTGCTGCGCGTCGCCGTTGATGACGGGCAGCGCGTCGGGGAAGTCGCGCTCGACCACGATCCCGGAGAGCGTCAGGTGGTTGAGCCGCAGCGCGAGCGTCTGCTCCATCACCTGGCGCACGTCCACCGAGGCGCGCTCGGGCGGGCGCTGGCGCGCGAAGTAGAGCAGGTTGCGCACGATCTTCGCCATGCGGTCGCCCTGCGAGACCATGAGCTCGAGGGGACGCTTGAGCGTCGGCGGCACGTCGCGCGAGAGCAGCAGCTGGCCGTAGCCGATGATGACGCTGAGCGGGTTGTTCAGCTCGTGGGCCACGCCGGACACGAGCTGGCCGAGCGCGGACATCTTGGCCGCCTGCACCAGCTGCGCCTGCGTCTCGCGCAGCCGCGCCAGGCTCTCCTGCGCGGTGGCGTAGAGCCGCGCGTTCTCCAGCGCGAGCGCCGTCTGGTCGGCGACGGCCTGGAGCGCCTGCAGCTCGTCGGCGGAGAACTCGCGGCCCACGTTGTCGCCCAGCGAGAGCGCGCCCACGATGCTGTCGCGGGTGAGCAGCGGGACGCCGACCACCGCGCAGCCGCCGATCGCCACCAGCCGCCGGCGCAGCTCCGGCGACAGGCTCACGCGCGGCTCGCGCAGCACGTCAGGCGTCGTCACGATCTTGCGCTCGGTCACCGCCCAGCCCACGACGCCCTCGCCGGGCGCCATGTCCACGCCCCGCAAGACGCCGGCGTCGCCGCCGTGGGCGGCGAGCTGGCGCAGCCCACCCGTCTCCGGATCGTAGCGGTAGAGGGCGGCGCCGCGGCTGGCGAGGAGGTCGACGAGGCCGTGGGTGACCAGCTCGGCGATCCGCTCGGCGTCCAGGGTGCCCGTCAGCTCGCGGGCGATGCGCGCGAGCGTCTCGGCCACGTCCCGTCGGCGCTGCGCCTCGCGGTAGAGCTGCGCGTTGCGCACGGCCACGCTCGCCTGCCCCAGGAACATGTCGATGACGTCGACCGCGTCGTCGGGCACCCGGATGGGCGTCGAGTGCAGGAGCGCCACGATGGCCAGCAGCTCGTCGCCGGAGACGATCGGGTACGCCATGTACGAGGTGAGACCCCACCGCGCGAGCCACTCGCCGTCCATGATGCGCGGATCGCCCGTGATGTCGTCGATCACGACCCGCTCGCGGTGGCGCGCCACCCAGCCGGTGGCGCCCATCTCGTAGGGCGCGGTCCGGCGTGGCGAGTCGCCCGCGATCGCGGGGTCGCTGCTGCTCGCCAGCGTCAGCGTGCGCGCCGCCTCGTCGGCCAGCCAGAAGGCGACGAAGCGCACGCCGACGAGCGACGCCGCGGACTCCGAGATCGTCCGCAGCAGCTCGTCCAGGTCCAGCGCGCTCGACAGGCGCTGGTTGACGGTGGCCAGCGCGCGGATGCGCTCGGCCTGCACGCGCTCGGTCTGGTAGAGGCTGGCGTTGCGCAGGGCGATGCCGGCCTGCGCGGCGAGCAGGCGCAGGGCCTCCTGCTCCTCGGCGTCGGGCAGGCCCTCGGGGAGCACGTAATCGAGCACGCCGACGAACGTGTCGCCCACGGCGATCGGCACGCCGTAGTACGTGCCCTTCGGCCGCTTCTGCCACCACGCGGGCGCCAGCGTGCGCGGGTGCGTGATCGGCTGCGGGACGAGCACGGGCGTCTGCGCCTCGAAGACGACGCCAGGCAGCCCGGCGTTGGCCGGGCGCTCGATCGGCAGCCCCTGCCACTCGGCGCCGGAGAGCGCCTCGGCGCGCAGCACGCCCCGCGCCGCGTCGTAGAGGTGCACGGCACCGAGGGCGCCGGGACGCATGCCGGCCACCGCCTGCGTGATGCGGCGCATGACGTCGGCCGAGTCGAGCGAGCCGGTGATGGACTGGCTGACGGCGACGAGGTCGCGCAGCCGCGCGGCGCGGTGTACGGCCTCGCCGTACATCCGCGCGTGCTGCATGGCGATCGCCGCGCGCGCGGCGAACGAGGTCACCAGCGCACGGTTCTCGTCCTTCGACAGGCTCTCGTCGCGCGAGCGCACGACCAGCACGCCGAGCAGGTCGTCGTTGCCGGCCAGGATGGGCACCGACATCATGCGCACGATGCCGGTCTCGCGCGCCCAGTCCGAGGACAGGGCGCGCGGGTCGCCCGCTACGTCGGCGACGTAGATCGTGGTCTTCGTCTCGGCCACGCGGCCCACGACGCCCTCGCCCAGGGGCACCGTGCGCGGCATGCGCACCTCGGGCAGCCCCGGCTCCACGCTGGAGGCCGACAGCCGTACCACGCGCTCGGCGGGATCCGCGGTCCACAGCTGCACCATGGGTGCGTCGAGCAGCCGCGCGGCGGCCTGGGCGATGCGCCGCAGCACGTCGTCGACGACGAGCGACTCCGTCACGAGTTGCTCGAGGTCGGTCAGCTCGCGCAGGCGGTCGGCGCGGCGCGTGGCGTCGGCGTAGACGCGCGCGTTGTCGATAGCGAGCGCGGCGTGCTCGGCCAGGAGCTGCAGCGCCGCCATGTCCTCCTCGCTCAGCGTGCGCACCGTCCAGTAGTGGACGACGAGCGCTCCGTGCACGCGCCCCTTGCTGCGCAGCGGCGCTGCGCCGACGGCCCGGAAGCCCTCGCGCTCGACCTGGGTGCGACGCTCGGCGACGAGCCACGTCTCCGGGTCGTGCAGGATATCCGGCGTCGTCACGGCCGTGCCGTTGAGGATCGCGCGGCTCATGGGGCCGCCGCCCACGGGAACGGCGCCCGCGCTCGCGTACTGGTCGGAGAGACGGCCGGCCGCGCGCAGCACGGTGAAGGTGGAGGCGTGACCGTCCCAGGCCACCACCAGCGCGGCGTCGGCGGCCATCACCTCGAGCGCGCGGTTCACGATCGTGTCGAGCGTCTCGTTGAGATCGAGGGAGGACGTCAGCGATTGGCCGATCGACTCCAGCGCGCGCACGAACATCGCGCGGCGCCGGCGCTCGGTGACCACGGTGTGAAAGCCGATGACGCCGCCGATGGCGCCGCCATCGTCACGCCAGGGCACGTAGCGCGCGGCGATCCAGCCGCCCCGCGTGTCCCCGGCGAACTCGTAGCGGATGTCGCCGGTCGTGGAGGGCTCGCCGGCGAGCGCCCTGGAGAGATGCGAGGCCACGTCGACGTCACGCAGGAAGTCGAGCACCTCGGCCGCGGGCTGGCCCAGCGCGGCGTCGCGCGCGACCCCGGTCAGATGTTCCATCACGCCGTTCCATGCCACCACGGTCAGCGCGGAATCGGTCACGACGACCGCGTCTTCGAGGCCCTCGATCAGGCTCGCGCCCAGCGGATCCAAGTCCGGTCAGTATAGCAATCCTCGCCGAGGGCGTGGCCACTGGCATCCCCCTTGCTAAATATGGCCTGCACAAGGATTCCGATGGGGCTCAGGGGTGTTCGCATCCTCGTGATCGAAGACGCCCAAGACATCCGCGAGGTTTTCACGCTTCTCCTCCGGGCCGAGGGCGCCGACGTCGCATCTGCGGCCAACGGGCGGGAGGCGACCGACCTCGTCGCCGCGCAGCGGTTCGACGTGGTGCTGAGCGACCTCGGGCTGCCCGACATCCCTGGAGACGTGCTGATTCGCGAGCTTCGGGCCCGGTCGGNCCGCGCGACGCGCGTCGTGGTCGTGACCGGCTACGGTGAGCCGTTCCTGGCGCGGGCGCGCCAGGCGGGGGCCGACGTCGTTTTTACAAAGCCCGTGGAGTGGTCGCGCATCCTGGAGTATCTCGAGCATCCGGACNTCGCGGCATCCGCATAGCCGTCGCGGCGCCCGGGCAAGCCGCCGCGGCGCGATGTGCCATAATCCCGGGCGATGCGCCTCGATCCCTCCACGCTGGTCCTGGCAGGACTTGCCCTCGTGTTCGCGGTGGTCGCGTACTTCAAGGACCCGTCGCTCCCGCTGATCGGCGCGCGCAACGGTCTCTCGATGCTCGGCTTCGTGCTGCCGCGACTGGTCCCGGCGCTGCTGCTGGCCGGCCTCTTCCAGGTCGTCGTCCCGCAAGAAATCGTCTCGCGCTACTTCGGCCGCGAGGCGGGCGTGAAGGGTCTCGTGATGGCCATGATGGCCGGCGTCATCACGCCCGGCGGGCCGATGGTGAGCGTGCCGTTTCTCGTGGCCCTGGCGNACTCCGGCGCGGCGCTGCCCGCGCTGGTCACCTACATGACCGCGTGGTCGCTCTTCGGGCTGCAGCGCATCATCGCGTGGGAGGCGCCGCTCATGGGGTGGAAGTTCGTGTGGGTGCGCGTGATCCCGAGCCTCGCCTTCCCCGTCGTCGCCGGCTGGCTGGTCGCGACCTTCCATCACGAGTAGGCCGGTGGGCTTCAGCGACCTGCGCGAGCTCGTCGCGCACCTCGAGCGTCGCGGCCGTCTGCGCCGCGTGACCGCGCCCGTCTCGCGCGACCTCGAGATCACCGAGATCGTCGATCGCGTCTCCAAGGCTCGCGGCGAGGCCAACGTCGCCCTCCTCTTCGAGCGCGTGCAGGGCTTCGAGATGCCGGTGCTCGTCAACGCCTTCGGCAGCGGCGACCGCATGGCGACGGCCCTCGGCGTCGAGCGCCTCGACGATCTCGGCGCGCGCGTCGCGAAACTGCTCGATCTGAAGATGCCCGGCTCGTTCCTCGACAAGCTGAAGAAGCTGGGCACGCTCCTCGACGTGGCCAAGGCATCACCGCGGCGCGTGAGCACGGCGCCGTGCCAGGAGATCGTCGAGACGGTGAACCCGTCGGTGTCGGGGCTGCCGATCTTGAAATGCTGGCCGGGTGACGGTGGGCGCTACATCACGCTGCCCGCGGTGTTCACGCGCGATCCCGTCACGGGGGCGCGCAACGTCGGGATGTACCGGCTCCAGGTGTTCGACGACCGCACGCTCGGCATGCACTGGCAGACGCACAAGGGGGGCGCCGAGCATCAGCATCGCGCGACCGCGCGCATGCCGGTGGCCATCGCGCTGGGCGGCGATCCGGCGATGGTGTACGCGGCGTCCGCGCCGCTGCCGCCCGGCATCGACGAAGTCGTCTTCGCCGGCTGGCTGCGCGGCGAGGGCGTGGAGCTCGTCCCGTGCCGGACGATCGACCTCGAGGTGCCGGCGCAGGCCGAGATCGTGCTGGAAGGCTACGTCGATCCCGCCGAGCGGCGGCTGGAGGGACCGTTCGGCGACCACACCGGCTACTACTCGCTGGCGCGGGACTATCCCGTCTTCCACCTCACCGCGCTCACGCGCCGCGCGCGGCCGATCTACCCGACGACGATCGTCGGCCGGCCGCCACAGGAAGACTACTGGCTCGGCAAGGCCACCGAGCGGATCTTCCTGCCGATCATGAGGCTCATGCTCCCGGAGATCGTGGACGTGAACATGCCGGCGGAGGGCGTGTTCCACAACATGGTCATCGTCTCCATCAAGAAGCGGTACCCGGGCCAGGCGCGCAAGGTCATGCACGCGCTCTGGGGGATGGGTCTCATGATGCTCGCCAAGACCATCGTCGTCGTGAGCGAGCACGTGAACGTGCACGATCTCTCGGAAGTCGCCTGGCGCGCCACCGGCAACATCGATCCGAAGCGCGACCTCGTCATTCTCGAGGGGCCGATGGACGACCTCGACCACGCCGCGCTCCGCCACCGCTACGGCGGCAAGCTCGGCGTGGACGCCACCGAGAAGGGCCCGCTCGACGAGGTGGCCCAGGCGTGGCCCGACGAGATCCGCATGAGCGACGACGTGCGCGACCTCGTCACGCGCCGCTGGACCGACTACGGCCTCTGAGACGCCGCGCGGGAGCCGGGCGCGACACCTGTTCGACGCCATCAAGTTCGAGCACACGATCTTCGCGCTGCCCTTCGCCTACATCGCCATGGTCCTGGCCGCCGGCGGCTGGCCGGGCTGGCACGCCGTCGCCTGGGTCACCGCGGCGATGGTCGGCGCGCGCACGTGCGCGATGGCCACCAACCGCGTGGTGGACCGCTGGATCGACGCCGCCAATCCGCGGACCGCGGCGCGTCATCTGCCGCGCGGCCTCCTGCGCGTCGGCGAGGTGCGCGCGCTGGCCATCGGCGGCGCGCTGTTGCTGCTCGTCGCCGCCTGGCGGCTGAATCCTCTCTGTCTGGCCCTGGCGCCGCTCGCCCTCGTCTTCCTCGTCGGCTACAACTACACCAAGCGCTTCACGTGGACGTCGCACTGGATCCTCGGCTTCACCGACGGCATCGCGCCGCCGGCGGCTGGATCGCCGTGCGCGCGCGGTTCGACGCGCCGGTGCTCGTGCTGTGGTTCGCGCTGACCGTGTGGATCGCGGGCTTCGATCTGATCTACGCCTGCCAGGACGTGGCGTTCGACCGCGCGCACGGCCTGCACTCCGTGCCCGCGCGCTTCGGGATCGCCGCGGCGCTCCGCACGGCGCGGATCTGCCACGCCCTGACGGCGGCGGCGTTCGCGCTGCTGGGCGTGATGCTGGCGCTCGGTCCGCTCTTCTGGGTTGGCTGGCTCGTGGTGGTCGCGCTGCTCGTCTACGAGCACTCCCTCGTGAGCCCGGGCGACCTCTCCCGCCTGGACGTCGCGTTCTTCAACGTCAACGGCTACATCGCGGTGATCGTCCTGGCGTCGGTCGTCGGCGGGCTCTGGTGGTAGCACGCACGTGGTAGACCCGGATGCGGCGCGGGTGCGCGAGATGTTCACGCGCATCGCGCGACGTTACGACGTCATGAACACGGTCATGACGGGCGGCCGCCACCACGCGTGGCGGCGGCTGGCCGCGGAGGCCGTCGTCGCCGCGCCGCCGGGCCCCGTGCTCGACCTCGCCACCGGCACCGGCGACCTCGCGCTGGCCGTGCGGACGGTGCGGTCGGCCTCGACGGTGGTCGGCGCCGATTTCTCCGAGGGGATGCTCCGGCAGGCGCGTGCCAAGCTCGCGCGGCGCCGCGAGACGCGCGTGCGCCTGCTGGCCGCCGACGCGACGCGCTGCCGTTCCGCGACCGCACGTTCGCCGCGGTGACCTCGGCCTTCCTCGTACGCAACCTCACCGAGCTCGCGGGCGGCCTCGCCGAGATGCGGCGCGTCGCCATGCCCGGCGGCCTCGTCGTCACGCTCGACATCACACGGCCGCGGGTACCCGGCTGGGATCGCGTGTTCGGCCTCTACTTCCACCGCATCGTGCCGCTCATGGGCGCGCTCGTCGCCGGCGACCGCGCGGCGTACACCTACCTGCCCGAATCGGTCGAGCGCTTCGCGAGCCCGCCCGGCATGGCCGAGGCGATGCGCCGCGCGGGTCTGCGCGACGTACGCTATCGCCGCTTCGGCTTCGGCACGATCGCGCTCCACGTCGGCGTCGCGTAGCCGTATCCGCGCGGCGACGTTGACATCGTGACGACGGCGCGAGCACACTGGTGCATGGTCGCCGTGCAGCGGATGACCCGCGCGGTCGCTACCCTCGTCGTTCAAGAAACTGGCAAGCTGCGCAAGTAACGATGGTCGGCTTACTGATCGCCCTCGTTGCCGGCTTCGTCACGCTGTTCGGATTTTTTCTCTGGGTAATGCGCGACATGCGCAGGGGACTCCGCGAAATGAAGCACCTCACCCGCGAAGTCGAGGCGCTGCTCGACGACGGCGCTCCCCGTCACGCCTAGCCGCCCACTCAGCCCACCAGCAACCGTTGCCTCTTGCGCACGCCGTCGGCCGGCGTGATGCTCTGCGCGCGGTCCACCAGAGGAGGCTCGCCATGGCCAGACGCCTGCTCGTCATGCTCCTCGCGTTCGTCATCGGTCTCGCCGGCTGCACCACCGCCCCGCTGCGCGGCAACGGCTCGGCGCTCGTCGCCGACAGCGGCCCGCTCGACGCCGTCGTCAAGCGCACGTTCACGGCGTACGGCGTCCGCCTGCAGAGCGGGCGCGTGCTGCCGGAGATGGCCCTGGCCTACGAGACGTACGGGCGCCTGGCGCCCGATGGCCGCAACGCGATCCTCATCACCCACGGCGGCACGTCCAGTGGCCACGCCGCCGGCAAGTACTCGCCGAGCGACGGCGCGCCCGGCTGGTGGGACGGGCTGATCGGTCCCGGCAAGGCCATCGACACCAACCGCTACTTCGTCGTCGCGTCGAACGTGCTCGGGTCCTCGTACGGCTCGACGGCGCCCGCCTCGATCGACCCGGCGACGGGCAAGCGCTACGGCCCCGACTTCCCGGCGATCACCATGCGCGACATCGTCGAGGCGCAGCGCCTGCTGCTCTCGGCGCTGGGTGTCAACCGCCTCGTCGCCGTCGCCGGCCCGTCGTACGGCGGCTACAAGGCCTTCCAGTGGGCCGTGACGTATCCGGACTTCATGCTCGGCGTCGTGCCCGTGGTGACGAAGCCGAGCGCCCGAACGCGGTCCACCAACGAGCTGACCGATCGCTTCGCGAAGGATCCGAATTGGAACGGCGGCTGGCACTACGAGCGCGGCGGAATCGTGGCGACGATGACGGAGCTGCGGTACGAGACGCTCCTGCGCTACGGCGCCAACGAGATGTACGCGGCGGCGTATCCCGACCGGACCCAGCGTGAGGCGTTCATCCGCCAGAGGGCCGAGGGCTGGGCCCGGGAGTTCGACCCGAACTCGATGGTGGCGCTGCGGCGCGCGCTCGAGACCTTCGACACGGAGCCGGAGTTCGGCAAGATCCGCGCGAGAGTGCTCTACGTGCTCTCGCGCACCGACACGCTCTTTCCGCCAGCGATCGCGCCCGACGTGATGGACAAGCTCGCGAAGGCGGGCGTCGACGCGAAGTATTTCGAGATCGACAGCGACTTCGGCCACGGCGCGAGCGGTCCCGAGTGGGCCAAGTGGGGGCCGACGCTGAAGGCGTTCCTGGACTCGCTCGAGCGCTGAAACCGCGCCGACGGTGATACGCTGACGGGACACATGCCCGTCGGCGAAGCGTTGTCGCAGTTTCCGCGCGAGCGGACCTGGCTCCTGCCCGCGCTGCAGGCCGCTCAGCGCGCCGAGGGCTGGCTCTCGCCCGAGACGCTGGCGACCGTCGCCGCCCACGTGCGCGTGCCCGCGAGCGAGGTCTGGGGCGTCGCCAGCCACTACCCGGAGCTGCGCCTGGCGAAGCCGGGCCGGCGCGTCGTGCGCGTGTGCACCGGCGTCGCCTGCGTCGCGCGCGGCGGCGAGCGCCTGCTCGAGCGCTGCGAGCGGCGGCTCGGGATCCGCGCCGGCGAGACGACGCGCGACGGCGCGCGGACCCTGGAGGCGATGGACTGCGCGTTCGCGTGCGCGGTGGCGCCCGTGGTCGAGGCCGACCACGCCTATCGCGGCCGCGTGACCGACGCCG